>Ga0114942_1000191_pt1 | contig 16856 bp, 30 predicted proteins | sample LowerColdCreek_FD_88674 | JGI IMG/M metagenome (GOLD analysis project Ga0114942, IMG submission 88674) | Groundwater microbial communities from Cold Creek, Nevada to study Microbial Dark Matter (Phase II) - Lower Cold Creek | ecosystem: Environmental > Aquatic > Deep subsurface > Groundwater ... | reverse complement strand
ACTGATTTACTCATCTTACCTACCTTTTCAACCGCAAATCTTAACTGATTTGTTTGTGCTTCGGCTTCTGCAAATGCTTTTACCGATGCTTCTGCAAATTGCTTTATGGCACTTACCGAAAATGCAGCCCCGATGCCTAATGCAATATTCCTAAGGTTATTGCCAATAGAATCGCCGCCGGAGATAAATGTCGAGTTCATCTCTTTGCCGGCTTTGTCTGCTGCAACTTGCGTACCCGATAGGGTTTTCTCCAGGTTTGCAATCTGCGTTTTGATACTATTTATGTCCGCCGTGAACCGTATCTGTACATCGTCTGCTGCCATTGCTTTTTAAATTTAGCTTTGAGCAATTTTGCCGCTCATGGCACTAAACGCGATCTTTTGCCGGATACGTAACGGCTGAAAAAAACGAATCATTCACTAATCCGTTTTACAAAGATACTATATTTTATCAAATAATCTTCAACTGACATTTTTTTAATCTCCTCAAACTCTGAAGGACTTCCATCGCACAAAGTTAATAACCTTTCTTTCCAGTTTGTTTCCCATTCTAAGATATGTGGTTTAAGGAACGAAGATAATCTACCTTTTCTTTTAATAGCTGTATTTCCTGTTTTGATTCTGACATTAATCTCTCCAATTCTTCGGGTGTAATCATTAATAAATCTTTCAGTTTTTTCAATTCCGGCTGCCGAAAAAAAAACATCACCCCCTCATCGGGTTGCTCACGTTTTAGCTGCTCTACCTTTTCAAGTTGTATAGTGTTATCGTAAATCATCGGAAGTTCATCTTCGCGGATCAACTGAACTGCAAGATAATTATAGAATAACTCCGTATGAAAACATAACTTTCTACGTTTCTTTTTTTCAGTCAAGACTGTTGATATAACAGCCGCACTTTTAGCTTTCGGGTTCTTTAATCCGTTTTCAATAGCATCTTCAATGATCTGATCAAGTGCCTCATCTTCTTCAGGACTTAATCCCTTTGCAAGGTATTGAGTAAACTTCAACAGCATACCTAACCTATCAACCGGCATAGCCATATTTTTAGGAAAACGATACCACTTGTAATGCTTATCAGATGAATCAGTAAAAAAGAACTCCAGGTTTGTATGTGTGATCGGTTTATTCTGATCTTTCAGGTATAACCGCAATAACTCATCTTTGTGATTATCGTAAAACTGTTTTATAGTTCCTATGTGAATCATAATACCAATATAGTTTGTGTTCGCATCAACTCCGTATGTGCCTTTTCATAATCTTCTTTCAGCATACCCTCTTTAAATACCGGCTGCCCTTTGTCATCGACTTTCGTTTGTCCATTCTCATCAAGTTCAAAGTATTTAATACGAATGTCATTCAACGCCCTAAGTAGTGAGTTAATCCGTAATGAATTGCCCTTGTAAAACTCTGATATTTTAGATCGGTTGAATAATTCGTTTACCGTTCCCTTCATCGCCGTTATCTCAAGATGATACTTGTATAACTGCATATTCATGACGTTCATTTGTTTCATTGCATTGCTTGGTTATAAATTTCGCTTACTTTGTTTATCACATCTTGCATCTCATACCCCTCAACGGAAATATACCTACCCCCTCTGAATATCCTATGTTTGCGCCCGCAATGTTTACACCCTCTTACAAACTTTGCAAACAACTGACCGTTGACAAAGATACGCTTGCCTTTAAATTCTACATTCATCACGCATTGCTATCTCATCCCTGATCTTCGCAGCGTATTCATAGCGTTCTTCTTTCACCGCCTTATCAAGTGCAATCTGTAACAATGTCAAGTTCATGTTTTCGCTTTTGGCACAAAGAACATCTTTCGTGTTTTCGCTTAGTTCAATTTGCTTTGGTCTTTTATATTCCATTTCAATAAACAGTCTTTGTTGTAAATCATCAAGCCATTGAACGTAACGGCTGCTAAATTCAGAATTATTCATAATTACTTTTGATAAAAACATACCCACTTAAACATACTGCATAGCTGGCATAAATTGGAATCATTATCCATGAAAAGCCGTATAACAATCCAACAATCCAGAAAGGGTAAATGCTATGAACCGATGCCATGCAATACGGGCAACGTACCAACGGCTTACTCCAATGCATACCCACTAACTTAAAACTCCATACCGAAACAAACCATAACAGCCCTTTTGACTTTGGTATTATTCCGCTATCGGGTTCATCATCGTCATACAATTCCACATGAAACAAGTTATGAAGTCCGATAATCCAAAAAGCATTTGCCACAAATAAAAAGGGCAATGAAAAGTAAAACCAATATTCTTTTATGAGTTCAATCATGCTGCAAGTTTTAAAGTAGCCGAGCTGACAGGGTGATTATCGCCATCTGAATTATACGCCTCGTAAAAGCTGAATAGTATTTCATTCCCCGTTTCTCCGTCTATTGTTACGTTGACTTTCGTAAAAAGTTCGTCATCGGTTGCTAAATGTATTGACAAAGTGAAAGAATGATCAACCGGAAAACATTCAGAAATAGAAACAGTAACAAGCCCCGCCCCATCGCTCGTTGCATCATAAACATAAACACGCCCCGTTGTATTATCTGTAAACCTTGCAAACAAAGACGCTGACAAGTTGCTAATTGTACCTGCTACTATTGCAGCCGTACAAGCGGGGATATTCTCAACCCTTAAACTATCTGAAGAACATAACATGGAGGCAAATTTAATTAATTTATTTTACATTTATGGTTTATCTTTTGTCGATGCCCATACCATCGCTATTATCCAACCGATACCAGTCCAACCCGCTAACAGGTTAAGCATTACGATTGCATCTGAATTTCTTTTATTCCATCCTATCATCGAAGGGATGAAATAGACTACCATTAATATTATTATTAAAATTGCTTCTTTCATTTTGTTTATGTTTTTATTCGTTTTCTTCTATGTGTTTCAATCCATTGCTTTTGCCAGGTGTTAATACTGTAACGCCTTCCGTCCAGGAAATCACCTCTTTGACTTGCATCGTTACGGTTTGCTTTAATGATTTCCCCGAATGAATTACATTGAACCCTTACCATGTCCTTACAAGTTTCTGGACACGTTGCCGGATTAATTTTAAAGTCAGGATAATATTGTAGGAAGTAGTTTACATCGTTACGGCTTTGAACATGGGTAGGGTTTGACCTTACCTGTATTTGTGAAGGGTGTAAACTCAATCCATCTTGCAACTGCCTAAAAAAACTCCTGGCATTGTCATCTGATAATTGACCTGCCTTGCCACCTGCATCACCTGTCAATGAACAGGTAGGTAAATAGTGCCTGTACTTATTACCGATATACTCAATCATCTTTGAAACAGATCCGTTATCTATTGCCACCTCGTTAAACACATGATCATGATATCCCATTGCATCCCTCCAGATGTGTTCAAACGAAGCCGCGAAAGGATTAAGGTTAAAATCAATAGCTATAAATAGCTTCTTTGTTTTATCTTCAACTGCAAGTACTGATTCATGTTTGTCTTTTGAATACTGATGAGCAAAAGGATTAGTTATTTCGGCCTCTAAAAATTCACCGTATATTTCCTGCCTCTCTTCTGCACTTGACAATTCAGAAATTATCGTTTCAATGTCGATCTTTGTTAGTAGTGGATTGTCAAAAGTAGAATAAATTTTCCCCCAATATCCAGGTTCATTCCTTAAAACATTTTCCCATAACTCATAAAACTTATGAGTACTCCCATCTTTTTTAATTTTACCCTTTGGAACGCCCGCCGCTATCAACTGACTATCCGGGTAATCTAACATCATTGGTAAGATTGCATTGGAGTAAAGGTAATCATCTTTCAATATTATTCCCGCCTCGTTTAAGAATATCTTTTTATATCCAAAACCTTCAATGCTTTCCGGTGAATCTGCACTCCTGAAGTCTGTTATGTTATCGTATATCCTTAATATTTTCTTTTGCTGATTCCAATCCCATTTTGTTTTGGGTAACTGTTTCAATGCAGGAAAGAAATACCTATCCATGTAACGGTCAATATTTCCGTTGATAGTGTCAACCCATAACATCGTACCTACCTGGTCTAAACTCCATTCAATGAAAGCATGAGCCGCGCCCCTTGTTACCCCTAATCTCCTGCCCTTTGGAATTACCTTAAACTTTTTATCCGTATTTGAAAAAAAGATTTCATTTTGAGCAGGCGTATAGGTTAGCTCAATCTTTGCCACCAATAATCTTTTTTGTTACCTGAACAAAGTTTTCATCAAAGTTTAATGATACTGATTCCTTTGGTTTTCCAAACCGATATTCAAAATAGAGTTTGACAAATTGATACTGTCCAGATTCAACTCCGTTTCTCAACGCCTCTAATGCATAATCTTCAAAAGGTGAAAGCCTCTCAATGAGTTCGATCTCCTTTGCCTTTGGTGGCCTGCCTGCATTTTGTCTTTTACCTCCGTTTTTACCCATTCATTATAAAACTGAAAAAAAGTGATTATTCAGTTCTAACTTACAAAGATACAATTTTATTTTTTTACTTTCATTATCTCGGGTATTCAGTAAACCTTGCATTGATTGTACTTTGCATTTCATAATAAAGCTGACATTGCTCAATACTTTCAATATGGTATTCAGCGCACGCCCCGCGTATATTCGTTCCTATTCTTTCGACAAACCAGGATAGGGGGTGTGCTTTTATATGCAGCCCTTTCCATCGCTGAAACTTTTGGCCTTTTTTCATGGTTTTATTATTTCTTTTGTTGTTGCGTGAATAAACTTGTTAGTGGCAAGTGCTACTTCCGTAATCCTAACGACTCTATCAATCGAGAGCCTAAAGATTCTGCACACTTAACAATATCTGCACTCATAAGGTCAATGTATGGTTGTGCCATTTCGGGTCTGATTTTAAAATCAAAACTTTCAAATTCTCCGTTTTGAAATCTGATTTTACCAACATACTTGCCCTTATGTTCTCCATAAGTTTGAAATTCTAATTCGATTTTTTGTAGCCTCCAATCATCTTTAGGCTCTTTGTTTTGTTCTTCGTTTAACATTTTCGTTTAATTTACCGCACCAGCCACTAACAGCGGTTTGGTGCTATTATTTTGCCTATTAAATTTATCTAAGGCTTGAAATGTCTGCAAGGCAAAATAACAGACACCAAGCCGCAAAACGTTATACGCAATAATTTTTTTAATATTTTTTTCCCACCGCACCCTAAAACAGAGTGATTTGTGCTTTAAATTGTTCATATCGTTTAATTCCTGATTCAAAGTATTCCTTGTCAAGTTCGCAAATATCTAAATCAAATCCTTCTTTATCACAACCACCCGTCCCCTTTTGTGCTAATGTATTAAAAAGCATCATATAACATTCGGGCTTTCTCCTTACAAATACTAATTGTACCCAGTTTGGATATTATTTTAAATAATCATTAACAACATTTTTAAACTCATTGAATGAATAGCACGTCACTACCTTATAGTTTATGCTTAGTATTTTCTGTATTGCCTTTTGGTTTTCATTTAGTTTCCCTTTGTCTGATTTCATTTCAATGAACAGGCCGTGATAATTGTATGAAGGAAACGCTAAAAATAAATCCGGTATTCCTGCCACCCGGCCAGCATCCTTAAACCGTTTTCCTGCAATGGGTGAAACTTTCCTTTCGTTTGGTATTGAAAAGATAAGATAGTGAGGATATTGATACCTGAACCATTTAACACATTGCACCTGGAGTTTATGCTCTGAATATTTAGCGGGGGTGTTACCTGTTTTTAAAATGTCTGTACGCTTATTTTGAAGTACCTTCCGTTCACTATCTTTTGTTTTAAGTACCTGACTACCTTTTTTAGGCTTGGATGCTTTTACGGGCTTCATTTTAGCTTTCCTGTTTTCTTTGCCTGTCATGATATCTTCTAACTGTTTGAGTATAGGATTTATACGATTGGTTTCCGACTGAATGAACGTGATCGGATGTGGTTTTACTTTTGCCATGTCAGTCAATAACCTTCTCCATCAATTTTGCATAAGGGTTGTAAGCATTCTGAATCCAAAATTCATATATGCCTGGTTTCAATGTGTGGGGGTTGTGATCTGCCTTTTCAATAAGTTTGTTTTCAATCCAGGATTTACTCGTCAGCTTGCTTTCATGAATGTGTTGCAACATTGCGCCGTCATTTCCAACAACCGCAACCATGCGACCTTCGATCTCAAACATCTCTACGTCACCCGTTAAAACGTGGCAATGACCAGAATGTTCGCCGAGCGCAATCGGTTTGTTCGTGATTTTCTTTGCTGACTTTGGAAGGGTTGATAATGTTTTGTAAAATACATCGCCCTGGTGACTTACTGTGATTTCTTTTTTCATTTTTTTTTATTTATGAGTTAAACTGATTTTATGTTCTGTTACTTAAACTGTACTCGTCTTTTGTTAATCCTGCAAGTGAGGCAACTGCCTCATGTGCATCCGTGTGATGTGGTTCAACGCCCTGAAGATATTGCGTTCCCGTAGAGGGACATATAATTTTCACCCATGCGAACGGCTGATTGTCGATTTCTGAAAATACTTCTTTTGTTTTTAGCAAAGATACTGATTCTAAATCTCCGTTCTTATGGGCTATTGTTTTTTCATCAACTACCCTTGCCCCTAACATTTTCATCATTCTTTCCTGTCCTAACACTTCATAGATTGCACCCTTCACATCCGAATTACTTTCTTTCAAAAATAACTCTTTTGTGATTTCATTCTTTTCTGATTTCTCAAATACCCATGCAGGAATATTCCGCCCATTTATAAAATACTGATCAAAGTCAACAGATGATTTATTCCACATCACTGCTTTGCCTTTGGGATTATGTAATCTATCGTCACTATTTACAAATATCTTTTCGGGATATTTCGTTACAATGCAAAACATCTTTGAAAATACAGCCGAATAAACACCGGAGTTTAAATATAAATCATTTAACTCATTCAATTCTTTTTCTTTCGGGTGTGATATTTTAAATTCATCCTGAATAAACTTATACCAAGCAAGATATACATTTGTATAAATGTTTGCCGTAAATAAATAATCACTTATGTATTCAATACTGTCAAGCGAACTTTCAAGCGAACTGCGAAGCGAACTGCGAAGCGAACTGTCAAGCGAACTGCGAAGCGAACTGCGAAGCGAACTGTCAAGCGAACTTTCAAGCGAACTGAAAAGCGAACTGTCAAGCGAACTGTCAAGCGAACTGCGAAGCGAACTGTCAAGCGAACTGTCAAGCGAACTGCGAAGCGAACTTTCAAGCGAACTGCGAAGCGAACTGTAAAGCGAACTGTGAAGCGAACTGAAAAGCGACCTGTCAAGCGAACTGCGAAGCGAACTTTCAAGCGAACTGCGAAGCGAACTGCGAAGCGAACTGTCAAGCGAACTGTCAAGCGAACTGAAAAGCGAACTGTCAAGCGAACTGAAAAGCGAACTGTCAAGCGAACTTTCAAGCGAACTGAAAAGCGACCTGTCAAGCGAACTGAAAAGCGACCTGTCAAGCGAACTGCGAAGCGAACTGTAAAGCGAACTGTCAAGCGAACTGAAAAGCGAACTGAAAAGCGAACTGTAAAGCGAACTGAAAAGCGAACTGAAAAGCGACCTGTCAAGCGAACTTTGAAGCGAACTGTCAAGCGAACTGTCAAGCGAACTGCGAAGCGAACTGTAAAGCGAACTGTGAAGCGATTCTTTCATATTACTATCAATTTCTATTTTATTCCGCAATGAATAGATTAATCCAATGATCGGAAAATAAACATCAGGATTACTTTTAATGATGTGAAAATACATTTGCGTTAATAATGGATTTTCTGAAACAATAACAACGGGAAGGTTTTCGCCGTATTGCGTATAATTCCAATCCATCAACGATTGGGCGTTTTCAAAATTAAAATCTTTATTTCTTTGCCCATCGTGAATACCGGCCTTGTATTTTTTAATATACTCCGGAATCTTTGCCTGAATTTCAGGGGTAAAATCTTTTAGTGTTTTTTTCATCGTCTTTTCTTTTTATGGCTTGTTAATTCTTTGCCAAATGGATTATTGCAGAATGTGCAACCGTCTTTTATTTCCGGTGGCGGATTTCCTTTTGTTCTATAAAACTTTTGCAGGTCGGTTAATTCTCCGGGCTTTACAGCCTCGTCACCCGTTAGCATTTTTAGAATTCCCATTTTCTTTTATTTCGTTTTCGTAGTTTTTCCAGAAGTCAACCGCCCGCTGCCATTTGTTTTGTTTCTTATCATCACCAAGCGTATCAATTACAAAGTTTGTACGGCTTGAAACGTCTAATTGTTTCATCTCACTATGCGACTGCTCAAAGTGTTCGTTCCTGTTTTGTTCATGCTTTTCAATCCATTCCATAATCTGCGCAAAAGAAAGTTGACCATAAACCTTTCCGTATTTTCCGGCTATTGCATCCCTGAATATTAATACCAGTTCCTCATATTTCATGTACCAGTATTGCCTAACTATCATCTGTGCAATCATTTTAACACCATCGGCATTGAATGTTGTATTGAAAAATATTGACAGTTCTAAAATTAACTTACTCACTAATCCGACTGCAATCATTTCACCTTCAGATTTTGCAAGAAAGGAAATTTGAGTGCCACCAATAGCCTCACTAATTGTAAGGTCGGTTGCCTGTTTTGAAACAATCGTGTTATCCTGGTTTAGTAGTTCCATACTCTTTTTCAATCGACTGCCTGACTTCATCTGCAAGCTGTCCGATTGGCTTTTTTGCATTTCCTGATTTTGGGATTCCATTTTTTATCTGGTTTAAGATATTTGGAATGTTTGAATTTATTTCTGTTATTTTTAATTGCTTTTGTAAAAATGGCTCAACCTTTGAAAAGTTTTCCAAAATAAATTTCCAGCCGATTAAAGCCTGTTCTTCATTTCCGGAAATTTTTTCCTGTGCCAAAAGATATTTAATGATTGACTTCATTGCATTTCCCTGCGCTCCGTCAATTTTTGCGGAAGCCCCTGTTTTTTCTTTTATAAAATCATTGTAAACCGAAATACAATTTTTAAAAAGGGGCGAGGCGTTAGCCTCATCTACCCCTTTACTTAACTTTACTTTACTTTCTTTTACTTTACTTATATTATCTTTAGGGGTGTTACGAACGTGTTCGTTATGCGTTACATTTTTTATATTCTGTTGCTTTTCACGCCATTGCTTAATTCTTTCTTTGTTATTTTCTTTTTTTATCATGTACTTTTCACTAAAGTTTAGTAATTCTTTACTGAAAGTTTCACCATTTGATGAGCAAATAATACCCAAACTTTCCATAAAGTTCCAGCATTTGTTAAGTCTTTTACCAACCTTTAATGAGTGTTTTAGTGCCGCCGTATTAATCGGTTTTTCTGCCTTTGCAAACTTTTCAAGTATGGTATAAAACAATCCTAACCCCTCATAACCGTGTGCCATAAATAAGGCAATGATTTTATCATCGTCAAAAGAATCTGAACTATGGAGGTAGTACTTCATTTATAAACTAACAAGCCGGCCAATCAAAATGCAGCGAGGGTGGAGATTATAACCACCTTGCAAATTAACTGACCGGCTTCTTAAAAATGTTGTATTTAATCTTTTCATTTTCGCATTGCAAATATAATCATTTTTTCGTAAATAAACTGACGGTCACTCTGTAATTAAATCAAACAAAGTGGGTACATTCATTTTATAAAGCATCGCTTTTACATAAAACAACCCATCATTAAAATACTCTGAATTTAATTCTACGGATATTGCCCTGCGATCCATTTGAACCGCCTTATATGCTGTCGAAAACAGCCCACCGAAAGGATCAAATACTAATTCACCTTTCATTGAATACCTGTTTATTAGCCTTTCAATGATGTCAAATTGTAGCGGGCAAATATGTTTTTCTTTTTTCTTATTTACCTGGTTTGCATTTAATGTATTCATTCTGTTTATATCAGTCCACACCTCAGGATTATTAGAATGTACCGGCAAAGTCATAAAAGTAGATGACAACTTTTCAATTTCATCCAATTCAGAACAGATTCTTAAATGTTCTTTAAAGTCGTAAATTTCAGTTAGGTTTCTTTTTTTCCATGCCGCAACAATTCTTTTAACTTCCAAAGATCTTAATTCATCGCTTGTTAAAAAGCGATCTCCGGAACTTCTCTGATATGCGTGAGCATCTAACTGCCAAAGTGCTTTTGTGTAATCTGTTTTATCCTTATGCACCGGAACATCAGCATATGCATTATCAGAAACGGAAGGTTTCTTTCTGAATAATAAAATATATTCCGGCAATCCTACGCCCATTTTGGTAGCATCTTTTGTTTGTTCGGTCCAACCTAAACGATACGTTTGGTTATTCTCCGCAACAACATCAGTAGTGACTGTTATTTTACCCATTAGAAAAAATCCGTGTTTAATAAAATGAGCAACCGTTTGACCTGTAAAATCTGCAATGGTTGTAAAAGATGTTCCATTTTGATAGGAGTACCTTATACGATCTTTTACATGAATAGCTGCAATCCTGCCAGGTTTTAACACCCTCAATAGATTAGGGGTTAAATAATCCATCTGAGTAAAAAAGTTTTCATTGCCATGATTATGGCCGAAGTCGTTGTAATTATCGGAGTATTCGTAGTGATCGCCGAAAGGAATAGAGGTAAGTATCATATCAACGGAATCATCTGGAATCGCATCTTTATCCCCTGTTATAATTACAGTATCATTATTATATAATGTTACCTTTTCATCCGTAAACTTTCGGCCATTCTTAAATATTTGTCTTTCCATTTGTGATTTTATTAGGTTACTGTTTAGTCCGTTTTCTTTTACAAGGGCAATCATTTGCTTATTTAATTCTGAATGTTTTGCCCACTTTGCCCTTAATGCTTTTAATACTTCGTACTCATTCTCTGAATAGACAATATGAACATTTACAACTTCAGTTTGCCCAAACCTGTAACATCTGTGTATTGCCTGAATAAAGTCGTTAAACTTATAATCAATCCCGCAAAAGATCATATCATGACAGTAATTTTGAAAGTTACATCCTGACCCTGCAATACGAGGTTTTGTAAGCAAGTATTTTATTTTACCCTCTGAAAAGTCAATTAAGGTATCTTCTTTCAGCTTGTTATCTTGTGATCCGTAAACTGATTTATAATGCAATCCTTTAAAATGCTTTTCAAGAATTGCCCGTTCAGCTTCCAAATGATGCCATAATATTACATTCCCCTCAACAGAATCTGCAATCTCAAATGATTTTTGCATCCTGGAAAATAATGAATCCCTTTTTTCTTTGCTTACTTCAATAAGCGACTTGCTTATATCTTTAAATAACATAAGATCGCCAAACTTATTTTTATAGACTGATTCGTCTTTGTAGGTTATGCAATGTTCAACAATATTCAACTTAGGTAAAACATACCCAGAGCTGTCATAACCGAGATCGGAAGGATCATTAATAAATGATGCCCATGTTGATACCCATTTCCAAAACTCATCTTTTTTATTTTCATAAAGTTTTAGATTTCCGGCCTTTTGCGAATCTCTTTGAAAGAATCTTGTAAGAGCGTGCCCCCTCGATATTACGCCAAGGTAATCAGCATAGTTAAGAATCTCAATAAAATCATTAGGGGTAGGGGTGGCTGTTGCAACAAATCGGAAATTAACTTTTTTAAAGTAATGTAGTACATACTGAGTTGTTTCAGTTTGCAGGTTTCTCAATATAGACGCTTCGTCAAAAGATACTCCGCAAAAGTATTCCGGGTTAATATCACCCTTACGAATACGTTCATAGTTTGTAATGTAAATTTGATTCTTACAATCTATAAAATTATCCGTATCTGTAATGTACGTTACGTCTAATCCTGTATTTAGTTTTTTATTATCACGTTTAAATTCACCGGAAACGCCAAGTGGACAAACTATTAGAAACGGCTTTTCATAAATACTTATTAACTGTCTTGCAATTTCAAGTTGCATAAAAGTCTTACCCAACCCGAAACTTGCAAAGATTGCACGCCTGCCACCTTCCAAACAAAAGTTTACAATATCTTTCTGATGTGGGAATAGCTTTTCTGAATATGTAAGGTTATCGGTATTGATACCAAAGTTTTCAGCAATTACAACCTTCGACTTTAGAAATTGATGGTATTCTTTTTTCATATTATTCTTTTTTAAAAAACCGCCCGGCTCTCACACCGGACGGGACATGGAAAACAAACACTACGAAATATAATATTCTTTGTACTTACGTTTGCCGTTAATAGTTACCCATTCCGATTGAATGTTCACACCTTGTTGTTTTAAATCCAGGCATCGACGGGGTAAAGACGATATGTTATACTTTACAAGTGCATCATAAACCGTTAACCTCACACCTGAATGTAATATCCTGTAAACCTTTTCGCACTCTCTTGTGAACTTAGCCTTGTTTTCCTCTTTGTGCTTTCGGCTTTCATGGTTATTTTCATGTTCATGAATCACGAACGGGATTTCAGGTTGAACAGTCATGATTTAAAACGGTAATCCATCCGGTTCATTTTTACTGTTGATAGCTTTTTTTGTTTCAGTTTTCGAAGGGGAATTTTGAACAACTCCTACCCTTGTAGATTCAAGTACCTCAATCTTCCAAACATCCAACTTATTAAAGTAAAGAACTTTGCCGCTTTCGTTTGTCCAGGCGCGGCCTCGAAGGTTGTAATGAAGGGTTACAATATCATCAATGAAAACATTGTCAAGTTTTGCGGTGTTATCACCTGCACATTCAAACTGTACATACTGCGGATATTTTCCATCGTGTTCAGTTATTGCTATGAACTTTCTGAATGAGAAACCGCTTTTGTGTTCAGTTTCATCTACCTGGTAGATTTTCGCTTTTACTTCTGGCATGAGTTTATTTTTTAGGGTTAACTAATATTTCCGGAGCTTCGTTTTTCTTTTCATCCTGCCAAAAGAATGTGCATCCTGTTTCGGGGATGTACTCAAATACTGAATATGATTGATGAAATGCAGGTTCGGCGTTGTAACGATAACAATATTTCTTTATCGGGCAAATGTGATTTAAGCACATTGAGATGTCAGGCATTGAGATAGGTTTTTACTGTTGTTTAAATGTTCAATCACTTCAATAATTGTTTCTTTTGAATCCCCTCGTTCAACCATTATTTTAACATAGTTTAAAATATGATAGCACCTGTAACATGATTCATGTGTATTGTTTATCACTTGTGGAAAGTCAATAATTCCATTAAGTGTATTTTGATTTTCTTCCATTTTATTTTTGTTCTAACTTACTTTTATAGTGGTTAATTATTTTCTCCATTTCGTTTTCGTAGTACGTTTCAAAGGTAGCATTTGTTACATTCTATCGTCAGGTGATGGTAAAATAATACCTAATTCCTCAGCTGCAAATTTATGAATACTCATCATGTAATCCATCATTTCAGAGGTTGTTAAATCTGTTGTGCTTTTTATATATTTATAGATTGCCCCAGTTTTAGGATTTACGGATTCAGATTTTAAAAACATTGATCCAAGTATTGAATGTACCTCATCCTTAGTGTTTCCGAGTTCGTTCGCAATCATAGTATAATACACCCACATCAATTTATTTTGCTGAACACTTCTATACTTCCTTTTTTTCCTGATTACTAATTCTACTGATTTACCTTCAAAGTATTTTAATTCGTGCCTGAACTTTTCACCAGGTATACCCTGTAATTCACCCCCTATAACTTTTCCGGTAAAATATATTTCATAGTTTACTGATGACATACGGTGGCTTGTAGGATTAGGTTCATTTTATTTATTTTTAGTCTTGTTCTTACTGCATTTCCCCTGAAGTATTTCGGGCGGCATGGTGAGCATGAAAGCAATACCGATTAAACGGGATTCATAGTCGTTATAATCCCACCATAAAAATAAATCAGAAGTCCAACCATCATAAGGACTTATTAATTCTGCTTCTTCTATTGTGCTTAGACAGATTCCAATAGGTAAGAACTTGCAAATATTTCCAAATTTATACATTGCAATCTTTTCACCTGCACGTAGCAGGGCTTTTCTTTGGGCTGTGGTCATGGGTTAATCAATCTTTATCATTTAATATTGTTAAAGCACCTATTATTACTATTGCAATAACACATACAATAGCAAATAAAATTATTAGCTGAAAATCAGTCATCCCTTGCCCTCCTCGTTGAGTTGTTCTGTTATTACAGCCTTATAAGTTTTATTATCAATAGTCACCGTTACCTCTTTACCTGAAAGATTTATTTCATCAACAGGTAATTTAACACCTGATATATATTCAAACCCTTCTTTAAAGTCTTTAGCTTCAGGTATTGCAAGTAATTGATTCCATTGCTCAATAGTTACTTGTTTCCAAAAATCAGATAGTAATAAGTCTTTTTTAGGAAGAATTTTATTTAAAATGTCTAAAATTTCATTGTATCTTTTTTCCCCAACTTCTTTATTGAAAGCTCTGTATCTTTTTTGCTGAAAAGATTCTTCATTGTTGTATGATGTTGAATAACAAAATATATTATACTCTGACATTTTTAAATTCTTACAGTAGTAACAGGAGTTACAGGAGTAACAGGAGTAACAGTAGTAACAGGAGTTACAGGAGTAACAGGAGAAACAGTTTGTGCTAGTGTCTTTCATATCTTCTTAGTTTTATCGTTAATGAATTGGTCGTAAACCTTTGATATTATTTTATCATAGTGTTGTAGCATAGCTTCAACATTAATTCCAAGCTCTATTCCTGCAACTTCAAGTGAACGCCGTTCTTTTTTCAACCACTCTGCAAACTCAATCGCCTGCGTTTTCTGGGCGGCGGTAATTAACTCTTTATTGTAATCTGATACACACATCGGACAATACCCGTCATGTCCAAATCCGTGTACAGTACAAATAAATTTAGGTGGGGGAGGTGCAAATGTCATTTTGTTCGTTTTAGTCTTAATAATATATCAATGTAATGTTCTATCCCTCTTAATTTCATAGCTAAATAATAGGTATACAGCTTTTGACATTCTTCTTCTGTGCATTTGTTTTTTATTGTAAATTCATACAAGTCAATCTCATCTCTGTTCATGGTTGTTTGGTTTTAGGCGGGGTTGGTAGCATCCAATGTGATATTATTTCTTCTTCATCTAACAATTCCCATTTTCTGAATATAATTTTTTACGTCTTCATCTGTTAGTTTTTTCATCTTGTTTTTATTCCGCCCATTTAGGCAATGTGAGTAATTCAATTCCGCTATTAGTATTCCAAAACTCATACCCCTGATCGAACATCTCCAGGTCAAGGCATAGGTTAAACTTTTCAAGTAACCCGCCTAACAAAGATACACCCTTTGAAATAAACTCCGGTTCACATTTGAAAACGGTAACGGCATAAGGAGCTACTGATTCAGCCGCAATAAAGTAAAAATCTTTCTCCATATTTTCAGTGTGTGAATAAATACCGGCTTGCAAATGCAGCAATCTATTATAAGCATCCCTTAAAAAGTATTTAGGATTCGCAGACTGGACGGTTTTAATATCAAAGATCACATTTTCATTGCCCCCGTCAATATACCCGCAAACATTCAAAGAATGAATAACATTATCAAAACGCTTTTCGGCAAATGTCATGGAGTGAATTAGCTTCTTTGCAGGTTCGTAGCTTTGTATTGCGTTTACAATGTTTTCAACTGTTTCGGAGTCCTGTTCACTCAGTACCGTTTTACCGATTGCCGATTGTTCAAAGTCAGCAAATATTTGTTTCCCTTCCTTCGTACGCTTGTCACATTTAGGAGCAACGGCATACCGTTCTATAAACTTATTACGATCTTCAAGTACAATGCAATGTACTGCGCTCCCTATATTCATGGCAGGGCTTGCGGCTTCTTTCGGTTTTGTCCGATAGTGCTTGTAATGCTTAGGACTTTCTGCAAATTCTTTCAATGAAGAAAACGAAAGCGGGCGTTTTAAGATGTTTTCCCTTGTCATAATGCAACCCCCTTCACTAACTCTGATCGTTTTTCTTTTACCATGTTTCTGAAATCTTCATTGGTATGTAAATGAGTTTGGTTTTTACTCCAGTTCATTAAGGCATCCACATTTGCAAAACCGTTAATCATTTCTTTTACCGTATCAGAAAGTTCTACTTTTGCCGTTTCAATCTTTTGTGGCTCAATAACCATTTCGGCTTGTTGCATTTCTTCGTCAATGTAAATGTTACCGATTGCCTCTGGGAATGCTTTACGGAGTGCCAACGCTTCAGCGCATTTGCCTAACATAAGAAAAGGAAATTTCTTCCATAAGTGACCGAGTGAATCTCCAGGATAGTATGAATCCCAATTTACAGTAGCGGTAAATGTTCCTGTGTGACCGTTTGCTTTTGTGACTGTCACCGTTGCCGTGATCGGAATTTTTAAACCTTCTTTCAGCATTTCAAATTGCGTCTTCCCTTCATTGAATGAATAATCAGAGCTTGCAACATACTTTCCGGTACGTTCTGCAATCACCCGCAATCCATCTATTGAGGTTTGAATGGTATATTTGCCACCTCTCGGAATTAAGTAAATCTGTTTGCTAAATGGTGATAGGTTTCGCTCCCTGCATACTGAAGCAAAGATAGCAACCTGTTCCGGCGGCGTTCCTTTTGGAATTATTCCCGCCTGTGTTAAGCTATCAATATCCGTTTGTGACATTGATACTTTCTGAATTGTTTCCATGATTGTTTGTTTTAGTTTGTCGTTAATACGGTTACAAGTGATGAAAGGTTTCTGAATCGGTGATCGAAAATATTCAGAAGTGAGTTAAATTTATACTCGTAAACTTTCGCCTGTTTAATGTAGTGTTGTTT
>Ga0114942_1000190_pt1 | contig 16917 bp, 14 predicted proteins | sample LowerColdCreek_FD_88674 | JGI IMG/M metagenome (GOLD analysis project Ga0114942, IMG submission 88674) | Groundwater microbial communities from Cold Creek, Nevada to study Microbial Dark Matter (Phase II) - Lower Cold Creek | ecosystem: Environmental > Aquatic > Deep subsurface > Groundwater ... | reverse complement strand
GCGCGGCTGATCAGCGCCGCGCCCGAGTCCGCCCGCGAGGAGGCGATGGAGCGCGCGCTGCGGCCCAAGCATCTGGACGAGTACGTGGGCCAGGCCAAGGCCCGCGAGCAGCTGGAGATCTTCATCGGCGCCGCGAAGAAGCGCCGCGAGGCGCTGGACCATGTGCTGCTGTTCGGCCCACCGGGCCTGGGCAAGACGACGCTGTCCCACATCATCGCGGCCGAGTTGGGCGTGAACCTGCGCCAGACCTCCGGACCGGTGCTGGAAAAGCCCAAGGACCTGGCCGCCATCCTGACCAATCTGGAAAGGAACGACGTCCTCTTCATCGACGAGATCCACCGCCTCAGCCCGGTCGTCGAGGAAATCCTCTACCCGGCGCTGGAGGACTACCAGATCGACATCATGATCGGCGAAGGCCCGGCGGCGCGCTCCATCAAGCTGGACCTGCAGCCCTTCACGCTGGTGGGGGCCACGACCCGCGCCGGCATGCTGACCAATCCACTTCGTGACCGTTTCGGCATCGTCGCCCGCCTGGAGTTCTACACGCCAGCCGAGCTGCAGCGCATCGTCACGCGCTCGGCCGGCCTGCTGAATGCTCCCATCGACGCCGATGGCGCACTGGAGATCGCCCGCCGCTCCCGCGGCACACCGCGCATCGCCAACCGGCTGCTGCGCCGCGTGCGCGACTATGCCGAGGTCAAGGCCGACGGCCGCATCGTCGCCGGCATCGCCGACAAGGCGCTGGCGATGCTGGACGTCGATTCGCAAGGTTTCGACCTGATGGACCGCAAGCTGCTGGAGGCGGTCGTGCACCGCTTCGACGGCGGGCCGGTCGGCCTGGAGAACGTCGCCGCCGCGATCGGCGAGGAGGCCGGCACCATCGAGGACGTCATCGAGCCCTACCTGATCCAGCAGGGCTTCCTGCAGCGCACGCCGCGCGGCCGCATCGCCACGCTGGCTGCCTACCGCCACCTGGGCCTCGCCCCACCCGGCGGCAAGGCGGCAACCGATCTGTTTGGAGAGTGAGAACACGCCGCACGGCATGTTTCGATCGACGGCCCTTACGAGGGCGCCCATGAAAAAAGCGCCCCGCAGGGCGCTTTTCTTTTTCCGATCCGAGGATCAGAAGTTGTGGCGGACGCCGGCAGCCAGCGAGTTGAAATCGCCCAGCGCCAGAGGTTGACCGCCATTTCGCGACGTGGGGCTGTTGTAGTCCGTCTTGGTGTAAAAACCGTACACCTTGGTGCGCTTGCTCAGGTTGTAGTTGTAGCCGAAGGTGTACTGCTTGGCGCCACCGCGCCAAAACTCACCGTCGCCGCCAGCCTTGCTGCCGCCGACGTTGACGTGGAACTCGGACGCGCCGGACGTGTACATGGCCGACACGCGGCCGATGTCGCGCGACTTGAAGCCTTCGACTTCTTCGCGCTGGTAGTAGCCAGTCACCAGGAAGGGGCCAAAGCCGTAGTCAGCCTGCAGGCCGTAGGCCTTGCGCTCGTTGGTGGCACCGAACTTGTCGTTCTGGGCATAGGTACCGGCAATGTGCAGGCCGGCCACGTCGTAGTTCAGCGACAGATCGAAGGCGCGCGGGCCGGTGCCTTCACCTGCACGAACCGAGCCGATGAAGCCGAAACCACCCACCACGGGCGAGAAGTAACCCAGCTTGTTGGTGCGTGCGCCGAAGCCGAAGCCCGAGAACAGGTTGTCGGAGGACGTGCCGGTGTCGTGGTTGTGGTTGCTGGTACGGTCAACCGACGAAAAGTAGGAGTCGGGGAACCACGAGCCCAAACGAACCGTACCGAAACTGCCGCTCAGCTCGACGCTGGCTTGGCGCCCCCAAAAGGCATTGAGTCCAGCAACGTTGGTCTGCGCACCGGTGTCGGCATCCAGGCCATGCTCAAGGTTGAAGGAGGCCTTCAGACCACCACCTAGATCTTCCGTGCCGCGCAGGCCCAGACGCGAGCTGTTGTTCTGCACGACGACCTTGCGGTCCTGGGTGCCGACCTTCTGGCTCTCGACCGTGGTGTTGATGCGGCCCCACAGCGTGACGGAGCTTTGGGCGAAGGCCGGGGCAACCATGATGGTGGCCAGGGCGGCGGCAAGCGTGACATTCTTCATCGTTGGCCTTTGAGGAGGGGTTGCGACGGGTTGACGACCCGCCAGATGACAATCGATAACGGTCAGTATAGGAGTGGCACTAGCCCGACGCCGAGTGGGCGACGCGCCGATGCAACAGTGCAGCTAGGGAGCTGAGGCGCTCAGGCCGCGATATCGTCAGCCCCGAGGCCCGCCAGATGGCGGTCGTCGTTCCAGCCGACCAGCGTGAAGCCGTCAGCCGTGGCGAGCAGTCGGTTGATCGTGGCATTGCCCAGTTGCCAGCTGCGCGGCGCGTCGAGTGCGACCCGGGTGGCGGCGCGGTAGAGGCAGTCGAGCACGCCGCCATGGGCCACGAGCGCGATGCTTTCCCCCGGGTGCGCAGCGGCGGCCCGACGAGCGGCCTGCAGGCAGCGCGCGCTGAAGACCTCCAGGCTCTCGCCGCCCCCGACAGGAAAGTCGGGCTCGCGGCGACGCCAGCGCTCGGCTTCCTCGGGGTAGGTCTGCTCGATTTCGCGCCAGCTGAGTCCCTCGAAGCGACCGAACGCGCGCTCGCGCAGCGCAGCGTCTGAACGCACCTGCAGACCGTGCACTCGCGCCAGCGCCTCGGCGGTCTGTCGTGCACGGCTCAGGTCGCTGGCGTAGATCGCGGCCAGCCCCTCGTCGGCCAGCGCACGGGCAAGGCGTTCCGCCTGCGCCAGACCCAGCGCACTCAGAGGAATGTCGGTGTGACCCTGGATGCGCGTCGCGCGGTTCCAGGCGGTCTCGCCGTGACGGATGACGATGAGCCGGGTGGCCTGCTCCAGCACTACACGCCCCAGACGATGTCGGCGCCCTCGCGCTGGCTTCGCTGCATCAGCTCATGCAACGGCCAGGCGCGCTGGCGCAGGGACACGCCCTGGCGGCGCGGCGGCGGCTCGCCGGCCGCCTTGGCGGCATCGACGGCCTGCTGGAATTGCGCGTCATCGGCGGCGACACCGGCGTCCAGCGCCTGGATCAGCGCAGGCAGCACCGCAGTTTCGAGGATGCCTTGGGGCGCCGGCTCGCGGCCCATGAGGCGCAGCACGGCGTCGCCGGACTCGGCCAGCATGAGGACGTCGGCACCGGCCTTGGATTTGAAGCAGTAAAGCATGGCCGCATTGTGGGCCTGCAGTGGCGCGCGTGCTCAGCCGTTACCGGCCAGGCCCAGCCAGCCGGACACGGCGGCGTCGACGACATGGCGGCGCGGGCGCACGCGCTGTTCGAAGTCCTCGGGTCGCAGCGGCGGCGCGAACAGATAGCCCTGGAACTCATGGCAGCCAGCCTGGGCGAGGAAGTCGCGCTGGGCCTCGGTCTCGACACCCTCGGCAATGACCTGCAGGCCCAGCGCACGGCCCATCTGCACGATGGCGTTGGCGATACCGACGTCGCTGGGGTCGCCCGGCAAGCCTTGCACGAAGCTGCGGTCGATCTTGAGGCGCTGGATGGGGAAGCGCTTGAGATAACCCAGCGACGAGTAGCCAGTGCCGAAGTCATCGATGGACAACGTGACGCCAAGCGCGGCGAGCGCCTGCATGCGCTTGAGGTTCTCGTCGGCATCGCCGAGCAGCACGCCTTCGGTCAGCTCCAGCTCCAGCATGCTGGGTGGCAGGGCAGCGTCGCGCAGGGCCGCCGCCACGCTGCTGACGAAGTTGGCCTGCTGGAACTGCAGCGCAGACACGTTGACGGCGACCGGCATGCGCAGGCCACGGCTGAGCCAGTGGGCAGCCTGGTCGACCGCCTCGCGCAGCACCCATTCACCGATCGGCACGACGAAGCCGCTCTCCTCGGCCAGCGGAATGAACTCGGCGGGCGAGATGTCGCCGCGCTCGGGGTCGCGCCAGCGGATCAGCGCCTCGGCGCCGATGACGCGGTCGCTGCCGAGTTCGACCTGCGGCTGGTAGTGCAGGCGAAAGCGCCCTTCGGAGAGGGCCTGGCGCATGGCGTGGTCCAGCCGCATGCGCGACAGCAGGTCGACCTCCTTGCGCGGCACGTGGAAACGGAAGCCGGCGCGGCCGCTTTCCTTGACCCAGTGCATCGCGCGCTCGGCGCTGGCCAGCAGCTCGTCGGGCTTGTTGCCATCGCCCGGGTACAGGGCAATGCCACAGCTGGCCGTGACGGTGAAGCTGAGCGTGTCGAAGCTGAAGGGCTGGGCGAGCAGCTGCTGCACGCGGCGTGCAGCAGCCTCGGCCTCGAACATCTGCGCGCCGTCGACCAGCAGCGCGAACTCGTCGCCGCCCAGGCGGGCCAGCGTGTCGTTGGCGCCGACGGCACCGCGCAGGCGCTCGACGACCTCGCGCAGCACGCGGTCGCCGTAGCTGTGACCCAGCGTGTCGTTGATCTGCTTGAAGCGGTCCAGGTCCAAGTGCAGCAACGCGAAGACTGGCGGTGCCTCGCCCGAGACGCCGGCAGCCATCTGCTGCACGATGCGGTCGGCCAGCGCGCGGCGGTTGGGCGCGCCGGTCAGCACGTCGGAGCGGCCGAGTTCCTCGATGCGCTGGTGGGCGGCCAGCTTTTCGCTCAGATCGCGGAATGAAAAGACCCGCCCGATCGGCTCGCCGCGGCTCATCTGCGGCAGAGACACCTGCTCCAGCACCCGGCCGTCGGCCAGGCGCAGCATGTCGCTGGAGCGCATCAGCGGCGCGTCCAGCAGCGCCTCGATGCGCAGGCGGTACTGCTCGCCGTCGCGCATGACGCGCTGCAGGCTCAGCCACAGGCCGGCGTCGCCGGGCTCGTGCAGCAGGCCACCGGGCAGGCCCCAGAGTTTGGCGAAGCGGCGGTTGAAGCTGCGCACGCGGCCGGACAGGTCGACGACGAGGATGCCGTCGGCCGTCGACTCGAGCGTTGCGCGCAGCTCGGCCAGCAGCGTCTCGCGCTCGGCCTCGGCGCGGCGGCGGCGGGTCTGGTCGTGCAGCAGCACCAGCCAGTAGCGGCCGCCTTCAGGGGTGTGCACGGGGCTGATCGCGCGGCTGACCCAGCGCGGCTGGCCGTCGCTGTGGGTCAGCACGGTGTCGGAGCGGATGCGGGCAAAGGGGTCGCGGGCAGCCCCCTGCCAGAACGCCTCGTCCTCCAGCGAGTCACACAGCGCCGTCGGCACCTGGCCGAGCGCGCGCTCGGGCTTCAGTCCGAGCAAGCGCAATGCCGCGCGATTGACGGCGCTGACGGTCAGCGTACCGCCATCGACGAGCCAGGCGGGTTCGGGCAGACCTTCGAGCAGGACACCGATCAACGGCGGCGCCTCAGGAACGCGAGGATGGTGTGGGAGTGCCTCGCGGCCTGCACTCACGTGACCAACTCCCCGGGGCCGGTGCTCACGGCGTCGAAGAAATAAGCGATGCGCGCCCTCGGGCTGAGATAGTCGAGCGCCGGGCGCGGCAGGAACTGCGGTTTGAGGCTGCGCCGGATGCCGAGGTCGGGCGTGTCCTCGAGGTTCAGGATGAGCGCTTCTTCCTTGGCGACCTTGAGGTCGTGCACCATCACGCGGGGCTTCAGCGGCCGCGCCGAGTTGACCGACACGACCAGGGCGTAGCGGTCGTCGGTGAGCTGCACGGTCGAGCCGGGGGGGTATACGCCCATCATGCGGATGAAGGCGTTCAGCATGGTCGCGTCGAACCGGTTGCGGCCCTGCGCGAACATCAGCGACAACGCCTCGTGCGGTGTCATCGCCTTGGAGGTGATGAGCGGGTTGCACAGGCCGTCAAAGCGATTCACCAGCGCGACGATGCGGGCACCGGTGCTCATGCGGTCCATGTTGATGCGCTGCGGGAATCCACTGCCGTCGGCGTGCTCGTGATGCTGCGCAATGATGAGCAGTGGCGCGGGCGGCAGTCCCATGGCCTGGGCGATGGCCACGCCCTTGGCGACATGCTGCTGGTAGGCCTGGGTCTCGGCGGCGGTGAAGCTCTCGTCGCGGTGGCGCAGGCGGGCGGCCACCTCGAGCTTGCCGACGTCGTGCAGCAGGGAGCCGACGCCCAGGTCCATCATCTCGTCGCGCCCGAGGCCGAAGGCGCGGCCGAGCAGCAAGGCGATGATGCAGACGTTCAGCGCGTGCGCGGTGCTGCGATCGCCGGCGGCCTCGTTGAGCAGCCGCATGTTGAGATCACCCTCGACCAGCATCTTGTCGAGCAACGCGGCCGTGAGGCTCTCGGCCTGCGTGCGCGCCTGCTGCGGTTCGGTCTGGACGATCTCCATGACGCCGCGAAAGCCTTTCGCGGCCTCGCCGTACTGCTGTTCGCACAGGCGCAGCGCTTCACGCTGCGCGGCGAGCGCGCGGCGGTGGGCCTCGCGAGCGAATTCCTCGGGCGTGGGCCGGGCGGGCGGCTCCAGCTCTGCGTCGGCGTCCCCGGCGGCGGATGTCGCGCCGGCATCAGCAGATGACTGCAGCGACAGATCGCTTTTGGCCGGGCTCCAGCGCACCTGCGTCAGGCCAAGCCGACGCAGGATCAGCAATTGGTCGCTGGAAGCAATCTTGAAGCTGGACAGCGGAAACGGATGCGACATCCAGCCCAGATCCAGGTGGATGAACATCCCCACGGTCAATTGGCTGACATCGATCAGCGGATCGTTTGATCTATCCTGCATTCACTCAAACCCGCGTCGGGCACCCCTCGACTCGACCCCGGTTTCGGCACCACTGCCGATGAACCTGAAGCCGGCCTCCTGCTCTGTGTCAAATCGGCCGATTCGCGCCCCAAGCGATGCGGGAAAAATTCCCCTGGAACGCAGGGCGGAGCTTAGCGCCTGATCGTGACCGAAATTCCGTGCCTTTGTCGGGGCAAACGCGGAGGAATGCATGACTGGCGGCACGGTGTCATCGTCCCGACGACACCGTGATTTCGCCCTGCAGAGGGGCGCGGGGGACGCTCAGCGTGTCGCGTGATGCCTGGCGATGAAGTCGCGATACCAGTGCGCGCTGTCCTTGGGCAGGCGAGTGAGCGTCTCGTAGTCGACGTGGATGAGGCCAAAGCGCTTGTCGTAGCCGGAGTTCCACTCGAAGTTGTCGAGCAGGCTCCAGTAGAAATAGCCGCGCACATCGGCGCCCAGGCTCATCGCCACCGACAGCGCCTGCAGGTGGGATGACAGGTAGGCGATGCGCGCCTGGTCGGGCACGCGGCCGTCGACGACGCGGTCGGCATTGGCCATGCCGTTCTCGGTGATGAACATCGGCGGCGGGTTGTACTCGCGGGCCAGGCGCACCAGGTGCTGCGCGAACACCTCGGGCACGATTTCCCAGCCCATGTCGGTGAAGCCGAGTTTGCCCGGGCCCTTGACGGTCTTGCCGTCGGCGCCGAACAGGCCGCGCGTGTAGTAGTTGATGCCGAGAAAGTCCAGCGGCTGACGGATGCGCTCCAGGTCGCCGGGCTCGACCTTGGGCGCGTCCGCGCCGACGAAGTCGATCGCGTCCTGCGGGTAGGCGCCGCGAAAGATCGGGTCCATGTACCAGCGCACGTTCAGGCCGTCGTCGATGCGGGCCGCGCGGCGGTCGGCTTCGGTCGGCGTGGCGGGGAAGGACGGCGTGTGATTGAGGACGATGCCGAGTTTGGTCTTCGTCTCGGCACGCATCGCGACGATCGCGTCGCCATGCGACAGCATCAGGTGGTGCGCGACCTGCAGGCTTTCGGCGCGGCTCTTGTGACCCGGCGCGAACTGGGCGGTCTCGTAGCCCAGCGTGGCCGTGCACCAGGGCTCGTTGTGCGTGGCGATGCTGGCCAGGCGGTCGCCAAAGCGGCGCGCGGTCTCGGCGGCGTAGTCGGCAAACCGGGCAACGACGTCGCGCGACAGCCAGCCGCCAAAGGCCTCGTCCAGCGCCTGCGGCAGGTCCCAGTGGTAGAGCGTGGCGTGGGGTTGCAGGCCGGCCTGGAGCAGTTCGTCGATGAGGCGGTCATAGAAGCCGAAGCCGGCCTCGTTCCACGCGCCCTGGCCGGTGGCCTGCACGCGCGGCCAGGACAGGCTGAAGCGGTAGCAATCCAGGCCCAGACTCTTCATCAGCGCGACGTCTTCGCGGTAGCGGTGGTAGTGGTCGCAGGCGACGTCGATGTTGGAGCCGTCGTTGATGCGGCCCGGCTGACGGCAGAAGTGGTCCCAGATGGACGGGCCCTTGCCGTCCTCGGCGCCGGCGCCCTCGATCTGCGCGGCGCTGGTGGCGACGCCCCACAGGAAGTCCGGCGGGAAGGCCTGGGCGAGCGAAGCGGGGTCGAGGCGGGAAGGATCGAAGAGATTCATGGTGGAAGCGCCCGGCTTCGCGATGCCTGGGCGGAGGAAGGGTCTGCAAATCGAGGCAGGCCGCAGCCCACCCCGTCGTCGGGACTACACGGGGAACCGGCGCAGTTCAGCCGCCGATGACGCCGGACCTTCGTCCAGCCGACCGATCATCTCTGATCGCTGACAACGCTGTCAATATCGAATGACAGCGATGTCTGCACGCGTTTCGTCCTGAAATCACGCCCAAGAAGGGCGAACCTCGCGCCCTAACCCGCCCGGGTTGAATCGCGCACGACGAGTTCGTGGGCGAGCACCTTGTGCAGTTCGCCGTCGTCGCCGGGGGCCAGCTCGGCCTTGTGGCCAAAGACGAGCATCTCGACCGCCGTGCGCGCCATCTCGGCGACGGGCTGGCGCACGGTCGTCAAAGCCGGCCAGACAAGCGCCGCAGTGGGCGAATCGTCAAAGCCGGCGACGGACAATTCACCCGGCACCGACAGCCCCAGCCGTTGTGCTGCCGCCAGCACGCCCAGCGCCATGTCGTCGTTGCTGGCGAACACGGCCGTGGGCCGCTGGCGCCGGCTGAGCAATTGGTGAGCGGCATCGCGGCCGCTGTCGAAGGTGAAGGAGCCCGGCTGCATCAGCTCGGGGTCCACCGCGATGCCATGGGCCCGCAGCGCGTTGATGAAGCCCTGTTGCCGCGCCGCGCTGGCGGACTGGTCCGGCGGCCCCTTGATCAGCGCGATGCGGCGATGGCCGAGGCTGATCAGCAGGTTGGTGATCTCCTCGGCCGCATGGACGTCGTCCATGCGCACCGACGGCACACCGAGGATGTCCCGCTCCGGAGACATCAGCACACAGGGCGTGCCGTTCTCGCGCAGCGCGGCGAGCACCTCGGGGTTGTCGCACAGCGGCGGCGTCAGGATCATGCCGTCGGGCCGCAAGGCCATCACCATGCGGTCGATCTGCTGACGCAGGTCGGGTGCGTCGTTGTGAAGCGACTCGACCACGAGGTGGTAGCCGAGCTCGCGACAACGCACGGTCGCGCCCTGCTGCACGCTGCCGACGAAGGCGGCGCTGGGGTCGTAGTAAAGCAGGCCGATCAAGAAGGAGCGGCCGCCTGCAAGGCTGCGCGCCGACTGCTTGGGCCGGTAGCGCAGCGCCTCCACCACCTTGAGCACCTGCTCGCGGGTGCTTTCATGCACGCCCGGCTCATGGTTGAGCACGCGCGAGACGGTCTTGATCGACACGCCCGCCTCGCGGGCGACATCGACGATGGTGGGTGACCCGCCGCGCGCGCTCATGGCGCCCCTCGTCCAAGGAGTACCTTGGCCGGTCCCCCGCGGGGACGGCGATGCGCGCGGGGCGTACCCCACTCGCAAATCGCCAAACGGGCCGGCTCGGGAGCGGCCCAGCGCTCGGCTCGAATGCGGTTGCAGGTACGTTCCATGGAGGCCGAAGGTCTTACTTCTTCTTGGCCTTGGCAGCCGGCTTGGCGACGGCCTTGGCAGCAGGCTTGGCAGCCGCCTTCTTGGCAGCGGCCTTGGGGTCCACGGCGGCCTTGAAGCCAGCGCCGGCGGTGAACTTGGGCAGCTTGGCGGCGGCGATCTTGATCTTGGCGCCGGTGCTGGGGTTCACGCCGTTGCGGGCAGCGCGGGCGTGCTGCTTGAAGGAGCCGAAGCCCGGGATCGACACGGCACCACCCTTTTTCACGGTGGTGACGACGGCGTCCAGCAGGGTCTCGAGGATGCGGCCAGCTTCGGCCTTGCTCAGCTCGTGCTTGGCGGCCAGGTGTTCGATCAGATCGGTCTTGTTCATGCGGGGGATCTCGTCCAAAACTCGCCCGAACGGCTCGGGCGGGCGGGATTGTGGCCCAAGCTGCAATCCACCCGCAGGCATACAGTCCCGTATCCATCGAAGATTCGCCTCCACTCGTGCACATTGCCTCGGCGCTTGATGCCCTGCCCCAACAGGTCTGGAAGGCAGATGCCCAAGGCCGCCTGCTGTGGATGAACGCCCGCCTGGCGGATGCGCTGAACCGGCCGGCGCTGCCGACGCCGCTGTCCCTGTGGCTGCACGAGGACGACCGTGCCGCCTTTTCGCAGGCCTGGGACGCCGCCCAGGCGGTGGGCCGCTTCGAGCTGGAGTACCGCGTCGGCAACGCCTGGGTACTGGCCCAGGCCCAGCGCCTGCCGGGTTCGGCGCTGTGGTTGGGCACGCACACAGACATCGCCGCGCGGCGGGCGGCGGAGAACCGGCTCAGCGAGGCCGATGCCGTCTGGAAGCTCGCGCTGGAATGCAGCGGTGACGGCGTCTGGGACTGGCACGTGCAGGCCGGCGCCGAGTACTACTCGGACCGCTATCTGCGCCTGTACGGCTTCGAGCCCGGCGACGTACCACCCACACCTGACGCCTTCGATGCGCGCACCCATCCCGACGACCTGGCGCAGATGGCCCGCGACCGCGAGGACCATTTCGCCGGCCGCACGCCGCTGTACCGCAACGAGCATCGCGTGCTGGCCAGGGACGGTTCGTGGAAATGGGTGCTGAGCCGCGGCATGGTGATTGAGCGGGACACGCAGGGCCAGCCGCTGCGCATGGTGGGCACGCACACCGACATCACCGACCGCAAGCGCCAGGAGGCGCTGGTGTGGAGCCAAGCGCGCCTGGACACGCTGACCGGCCTGCCGAACCGCCGCGCGCTGCGCGAGCACATCGAGCGCGCTCTGGCACTGCGCCAGCTGCGCGGCGAGGAGCTGGCCGTCATGTTCGTGGACCTCGACCATTTCAAGGAAGTCAACGACTCGCTCGGCCATGACGTGGGCGACGCGCTGCTCGTGCAGGTGGCCGGGCGACTGCAGGCGCGCATGCCTGCTGGCGCCGTCGTGGCACGCATGGGCGGTGACGAGTTCACCGTGCTGCTGGCCACGCCACAGGCGGCACCCGAGGCCGAACGGGTCGGGCACGAACTGCTGACGGCGCTGTCGGAAGCCTTCGAGGTGACCGGCGAGCGGGTCTACGTGTCGGCCAGCATCGGCGTCAGCCTGGCGCCGCGCGACGGCAGCGAGATCGAGGCGCTGTTCAAGCACGCCGACCTGGCCTTGTACGAAGCCAAGGGCGCCGGCCGCAACCGCATGAGCGTCTTCACGCCGGCCCTGCACGAGGCGGCCCAGCGGCGCGTGCGGCTGGCAGCGGAGCTGCGCGAGGCGTTGCCGCTCGGGCAGCTCAGCCTCGTCTACCAGCCCATCCTGTCGCTGCGCGATGTGGCGGCGCCGCCGCGCAAGGCCGAGGCGCTGCTGCGCTGGCGGCACCCACAACTGGGCGACGTGAGCCCGGTGCATTTCGTCCCGGTCGCCGAGGCCAGCGGCCTCATCGTCGACATCGGCGACTGGGTGTTCCGCACCGCAGCCGCCCAGGCGCAGGCCTGGCGCGCGGCGGGGCATGCGGGCTTCCAGATCAGCATCAACAAGTCACCGGTGCAGTTTCTCGGCGAACGCAGCCACCGGATGCCGCCCGACTGGATCGCCCACCTGCGCGACCTCGGCCTGCCCGGCGACGCACTGGCCGTCGAGATCACCGAAGGGCTGCTGCTGGAGCGCGACGAGGCGGTGACCACGCGCCTGCGGGAGCTGCGTGATGGCGGGCTGTCGATCTCGCTCGACGACTTCGGGACAGGCTATTCGTCGCTGAGTTATCTGCAGCACCACGCCATCGACACGCTCAAGATCGACCGCAGCTTCGTCGCAGGCCTGGAAAGCGGCGGCAAGGCGTTGGCGCTGTGCCGGGCCATCGTGACGATGGCGCACGAGCTGGGAATGGAGGTCATCGCCGAAGGCGTGGAGACCGAGGCGCAGATGCTGGCGCTGCGGGAGATGGGCTGCGACTGGGGCCAGGGGTGGTGGTTTGGGAAGGGTGTGGCTGCTGCGGAGTTTGAAGAACGATGGTTTACCGCCACCACTCGCTAAGGCGCCCATTGAGGGCGCCTTAGCGGGGACTCGGTCACCTCCGGCGACCCCGGCAGACGGTTCGCGCCAGGAGGCGCAAACCTTCACCGAGGCGTCGGACAGGCCGCAGGGCCTGTCCTCGGTCCTCGGCGACGTGCCTTTCGAGTCCTCTCCTGGGCACAAATACAAATGCAAAAGGCCAGCGCTTTCGCGCTGGCCTTTTTCATTTGGTGCCCAGGAGAGGACTCGAACCTCCACGGAGTTACCCGCTAGTACCTGAAACTAGTGCGTCTACCAATTCCGCCACCTGGGCTTTCAGGGAGGCCGGACTATAGCCCAGTTTTCAGCCGCCTCCGAAAAAGTTCGAAATCAGACGTCGAACTTCACGCCTTGCGCCAGGGGCAGCTCGCTCGAATAGTTCACCGTGTTGGTGGTGCGGCGCATGTAGGCCTTCCACGCGTCTGAGCCGCTCTCACGACCACCGCCGGTCTCCTTCTCGCCACCGAACGCGCCACCGATCTCCGCACCCGATGTGCCGATGTTGACGTTGGCGATGCCGCAGTCGCTGCCGGCTGCGCTCATGAAGGCTTCAGCCTCGCGCAGGTCGGTCGTGAAGATCGCCGACGACAGGCCTTGCGGCACGCCGTTCTGCAGCGCAATGGCCTCTTCCAGCGTCGAGTACTTCAGCGTGTAGAGGATGGGCGCAAAGGTCTCGTGGCGGACGACCTCGGTCTGCGCCGGCATGCGCACCAGCGCCGGCACGGCGTACCAGGCTTCGGGGAAGCGGTCGCTCAACGCGCGCTCGCCGCCGCTGACGTGCCCGCCCTGCTCACGCGCGGCGCTCAGCGCGAGCTGCATCGCGTCGAAGGCCTGGGCGTCGATCAGCGGACCGATCAGCGTGCCGGGCTCCACCGGCGAGCCGATGGGCAGTTGCGCGCGGGCGCGGTCCAGGCGGTCGACCAGCGCGTCGTGGATGCTCTCGTGAATGATGACGCGGCGCGTCGTCGTGCAGCGCTGGCCGGCCGTGCCGTAAGCGCCGAACAGGATGCCGCGCACGGCCAGGTCCAGGTCGGCGCTGGGCGTGACGATGATGGCGTTGTTGCCACCCAGCTCCAGCAGGCAGCGGCCGAAGCGCGCCGCCACGCGCGGGCCGACGGCGCGGCCCATGCGGGTGGAGCCGGTGGCGGAGACCAGCGCCACACGGGCGTCGTCGACCATCGCCTCGCCCACATCGGCGCGGCTGATGATCAGCTCAGACAGGCCGTCAGGCGCGGCATGGCCGGCCGTGCGGTAAGCGTTCAGCGCGCGCTTGAACAGAGCTTGCGTGGCGAGCGCCGTCAGCGGCGTCTTCTCGCTCGGCTTCCACACGCAGGCATCGCCGGCCACAAGCGCCAGCGCCGAGTTCCAGGCCCACACGGCGACGGGGAAGTTGAACGCCGAGATGATGCCCACGACGCCCAGCGGCAGCCACTGTTCCATCATGCGGTGGCCCGGGCGCTCGCTGGCGATGGTCAGGCCATGCAGCTGGCGGCTCAACCCCACGGCGAACTCGCAGATGTCGATCATTTCCTGGACTTCGCCCAGGCCTTCGCTGGTCACCTTGCCGGCTTCGATGGACACGAGCTGCGCGAGCTGCGCCTTGTGCGCGCGCAGCTCCTCGCCGAACAAGCGAACCAGCTCGCCGCGCTTGGGCGCGGGCACGACGCGCCAGGCCTTGAAGGCCTCGTGCGCGCGGCCCACGGCGGCCTGCATGTCGGCGGCGCTGGCGGTGGGCAGCTGCGCGAGCACGCTGCCGTCGATGGGCGAGCGCACGGCCAGGTCGCCAGCGCCGGGCAGATGGACGCCCAGGGCGTCGAGAACGGAGAGGGTTTGTTGCTTCATGGTCGGCATTCTGCTCAGGAGATGGATTCCACCTGGCGCGACTGTTGGTACGCCGAGCCGAAGCGGTTGGCCAGGAAGTCGGGCAGCGCGACCTCTTCCTGGCGCACAAAGCCCTGCTGCGGCAGCCTGCCTTCGCGGAACAGGTCGACCGCCGCGCAGATGCCGGCCGCCGTCGTGATCTGGATGGCCGACAGCGGCTGCGCGCCGTCCCGCGTTGCGAAGATCTTGCGCGCGAACACCTCCTGCAGCAGCACGCCGTTCTTCATGCCCGACACGGTCACGAACACCAGCACCACGTCCTGCATCGTCGCCGGCATGCTCTTGCGCATGATGTCCTTCAGGTTGCCCTGGTCGCTCTTCAGGCCCAGGTCGCCCAGCAGGAACTGCATCAGGTCGCGGTGGCCGGGGTAGCGCACGGTCTTGTAGTCCAGGTTGCGCACCTTGCCCGCCCAGGTCTCGCACAGCGTGCCCAGGCCGCCGGAGGTGTTGAAGGCCTCGTACTCCGTGCCGTCCAGGCTGAAGTGCTCCAGGCCCTCCAGCGGCAGCGCGGCGATGGTCTCGCCCTCGTGGATGGCTTCGCAGGGGTGGCAGTACTCGTTGATGAGGCCGTCGACCGACCAGGTCAGGTTGTACTTCAGCGCATTGGTCGGGAAGGCCGGCAGCGCGCCCACGCGCATCTGCACATCGCGCACGCTGTCAAAGCCGCTGGCCAGGTGATGGGCGACGATGCCGATGAAGCCCGGCGCCAGGCCGCACTGCGGCATGAAGGCGGTGCGGGCGCCCTTGGCCATGTCCTTGATGGCCTTGGTGGCGGCCACGTCCTCGGTCAGGTCGAAGTAGTGGCAGCCGCATTCCAGCGCCAGCTCGGCGGCGGTGATGGCCAGGTGGTAGGGCAGCGCGTTGACGACGGCGTCCTTGCCGCGCAGCTGGGCCGCGAGCGCGACGCGGTTGTCGCTGTCGACCTCGACCGTGGCGATGCCTTCGGCGGCCAGCACCTTGAGGTAGCCGGCGTTCTTGTCGAGCACGGTGACCTGGTAGTCGCCGGTGGCGTGCAGCAGGCGGGCGATGGTCTGGCCGATGTGGCCGGCGCCGAGCAGGGCGATCTTCATGAGGGACTCCGGGCGTAGGTGTTGCGTTGAGCCGCACTCTAGGCAGGGTCGCTGACGAAAGAAAGCGATGTTCCGACGAAAGCAATTGCTGGTTCGTCGAATCGTCGCGATGATTCGCCGTTATGAATGAACCACGGGTAAATCCCGCAGCGCCGACCTACGACCTGGACCGCCGGCTGATCCTGCTGCTGCAGGCCAACGCCCGCGAAAGCACGGCCACGCTCGCGCGCAAGCTGGGCGTGGCGCGCACCACCATCGTCGCGCGGCTGGCGCGGCTGGAGGCCAGCGGCCGCATCGTCGGCTACACGGCGCGGCTGGGTGGCATTGATGCGGGCCGCAGCGTGCAGGCCTTCGTCGGCATCACCGTCAGCCCCAAGGCCGGCCGAGAGGTCGTCAAGCGCCTATCAGAACTGCCCGAACTGCGCCAGCTCGCGTCCGTCAGCGGTGAGTTCGACTACATGGCGCTGCTGCGCGCCGACACTACGGCCCGACTCGACGCACTGCTCGACGAAATCGGTGACATCGACGGCGTGCTGCGCACGAACAGCTCGGTGGTGCTGGCGTTGCGCGTCGACCGACAAACATGACGGAGAACTCCATGATCTGGCTTGCCCTCGGCCTCACCCTCTTCCTCGGCATCCACCTGACCCGCGCGCTCGCGCCCCGGTGGCGCAACGCGCAGGTCGCCCGCCTCGGCGACAAGGGCTGGAAAGGCCTGTACACGCTGGTGTCCGTCGTCGGTTTCGGCCTCATCCTGTGGGGCTACTCGCAGGCGCGCCTGACGCCGGTGGTGCTGTGGCAGCCCATCCGCGGCATGAATCACCTCGCGGCGCTGTTCATGCTCGTGGCGCTGGTCCTGCTCGCGGCCGCCTACGTGCCGCGCAACCACATCAAGGCCCGGCTGCTGCACCCGATGACGCTGTCGGTGAAGGTCTGGGCGCTGGCCCACCTGCTGGCCAACAACACGCTGGCCGATGTGATGCTGTTCGGCAGCTTCCTGGTCTGGGCCGTGCTCGTGTTCCGCGCGGCGCGGCGGCGGCCTGCGCCAGCGGTTGCAGCACCAACAGCAGCCGGCACTGCAGCCACCCTCGTGGCCGGCATGGCGCTGTGGGCCTTCTTCGCGTTCTGGGCGCATGCGGCCTGGCTGGGCATCGCGCCCATGGGGCGGTGATCACGCGCGGCGGCAGAGCCATTGCCGCTGCCGAGATCAACCCGAAGTCACCGATCCTTTTTGCGGATGTAGGAGAACCACACCCAATAGGCGCCGTACCAGAAGAAGCCGTTCAACATGAGGTGCGGTATCAACGCGCCGATGAATCCGTACGGCGCAGTAGCCAAGACGAACACGCGGGGGGACCCTTTTCCGAAGGAGTAGATCCGCCCCTCCGCCAACATGGATGCCAGGCTTACCGAATAGATGCCGCCTAATCCTGCTAGCACCACAACGCAAAACCAGTAGGCAAGCCTTTCGAACGGCATATCGCTTATGCGGAAAGGCATGGCTAGCCCGCCCGAGACCGGCCGGCGTCCATCAGGCGCGTCAGCCCCAGCAACGCATCCAGCATCGGCGTCGCCACGTCCAGCTGCTGCGCCAGCTCGCGCGGCGCGCCCAGCAGCGCGTCGGTCTCGATGGCGCGGCCGGCTTCGATGTCCTGCAGCATCGACGTCTTGAAGGC
>Ga0114942_1000189_pt1 | contig 17011 bp, 14 predicted proteins | sample LowerColdCreek_FD_88674 | JGI IMG/M metagenome (GOLD analysis project Ga0114942, IMG submission 88674) | Groundwater microbial communities from Cold Creek, Nevada to study Microbial Dark Matter (Phase II) - Lower Cold Creek | ecosystem: Environmental > Aquatic > Deep subsurface > Groundwater ... | reverse complement strand
GCGTCATCGTCATCTCCAGCGAACTGCCCGAGGTGCTGGGCATCGCCGACCGCCTCATCGTCATGCGTGACGGCCGCATCAGCGGCGAACTCGATCGCGCCGACGCCAGCGAGACCGCCGCGCTGGCGCTGGCCTTGCCTGACGGCGGCAACCTGCAGTGAAGAACGAAGCCATGAGTACCGCACTGTCCAAGACCCCGACCCGCGCGCCCGCCTGGCTCAAAGAGCACAGCATGACGCTGGGCTACCTGCTGCTGTTCGTCGTCCTGTCCTTCAGCGTCGAGAACTTCTTCTCCGCGGCCAACATCACCGGCCTGCTGCTGTCGGTGGCGCCGATCGGCATGGTCGCCTGCACCATGATGTTCTGCCTGGCCTCGCGTGACTTCGACCTGAGCGTCGGCTCAACAATAGCCTTTGCCGGCGTGCTGGGCGCGATGGTGCTGGAAAGCACCGGCAGCGTGCCCATCGCCGTCTTGGCCGGCCTGCTGGCTGGCGCACTGATCGGCGCGGGCAACGGTGTGCTGATCGCCTACCTGCGCGTCAACGCGCTGATCGCCACGCTGGCCACCATGCTGATGGTGCGCGGCCTGGCCTTCATCGCCTCCAAGGGCCAGGCGGTGGGCATCGCCGACGAAGGCTTCATCTCCTTCGGCGACACCATCGTGTTCGGCCTGTCGCTGCCGATCTGGACCACGGTCATCTGCTTCATCATCTTCGGTGTGCTGCTCAACCACACGGTGTTCGGCCGCAACTCGCTGGCCATCGGCGGCAACCCCGAGGCCGCGCGGCTGGCGGGCGTGAAGGTCGAGCGGCTGCGTGTGTGGATCTTCCTGCTGCAGGGCGTCGTCGCCGCGCTGGCCGGCCTGATCCTGTCGGCCCGCATCACCAGCGGCCAGCCCAACGCGGCCACCGGCTTCGAGCTGGACGTGATTTCCGCCTGCGTGCTGGGCGGCGTGTCGTTGGCCGGCGGCAAGGCGCGCATCTTCGGCGTCGTCATCGGCGTGCTCATCATGGGCACGGTCGAGAACGTCATGAATCTGTTGAACGTCGATGCGTTCTATCAGTACCTGGTGCGTGGGTTGATCCTCTTGGCTGCCGTGTTGCTCGACCAATTGAAGACCCGGGGCGAACGCCGTGCATAAATTGAAGCCCCTCGCCCAAGGCAAGCCTTGGTCGGTCCCCCGAGGGGACGGCGATGCTTGCCGGATTGACCGGCAAGCACATCGCCAGAGCGGGCCGGCTTGGGAGCGGCCCGGCGCCCGGCCCGAACGCGGGGGCATCTGACATGTCTAACGTGTCTATGCAGCGCCGCACGCTGCTGGCGGCGTCGCTCGCCAGCGCGCTGCCGGCCCATGCCGCCACGCCCTTCCTGGCCGGCGGCGACATCTCGGCGCTGACCTGGATGGAGCGTGCCGGCGCGGTCTACCAGGACCGCGACGGCAAGCCGGGCGACTGCCTGGCCCTCCTCAAGCGCTACGGCCACAACATCGCGCGCATCCGCCTGTACGACAAGACGGGGCCGGGCACCGGCAACGACGGCTGGTACTGGCCCGAGGGCTCGATGGACCTGCCCGACGTGCTGGCCCTGGCCCGCCGTGCCAAGGCGCAGGGCATGCAGATCCAGTTCACGTTCCACTACAGCGACTTCTGGACCAACTCCAAGACGCAGGACCCGCCCACCGCCTGGCGGCGAGAGCTGAGCCAGCTGCCCGACAACACGGCCCGCTTCAAGCGCCTGCTCGTGCTGGTCGAGCAGCGCACGCGCGAGGTCATGCAGGCGCTGGTGGACCAGGGCACCGCGCCCGAGTTCGTGTCGCTGGGCAACGAGATCGAGCTGGGCATGCTCTACCCGTACGGCAGCACCAAGGTCTGGCCCTTGCTGGGTGCGCTGCTGAAGGTGGGCTACGCGGCTGTGAAGGCCGTCAGTCCGACGTCGCGCGTGGTGCTGCACCTGGACGACGGCGGCAACGAGGCCAAGTATGTCGACTGGTTCGACAACGCCCGCGCGCAGGGCGTCAAGTGGGACGTCATCGGCCCGTCCTACTACCCCTTCTGGACCAAGAAGAGCGTCAGCCAGCTGGCCAGCTTCTGCGAGGTCGTGGCCAAGCGCTATGACAGCGACCTCCTCATCATGGAAGCCGGCTTCAACTTCGCGCCCAAGCGCCACGACGGCTGGCCCGGCCAGCTCGAACACAACGGCCCCTACCCGGCCAGCATGAGCACGCCCGAGGGCCAGCGCGACTTCATGGCCGAGCTGCTCGGCGCGATGAAGGCCACGCCGCGTGTGCTGGGCGTCCTGTACTGGGACCCGATCATGATCGCCAACCCCAAGGTCGGCTGGGCGCTTCGGGAAGGCACCGGCCAGCCCGGGCCCAACGTCGTCTCCAATACGACGCTGTTCGACTTCCAGGGCAAGGCGCTGCCGGTGCTGGACATCTGGAAGCAGTACACGCAATGAGTGCACGTCTGCAGGGCAAGGTCGCACTGGTCACCGGCTCCAGCCAGGGCATTGGCAAGGCCGTTGCCCGGCTGTTCGTCGCCGAGGGCGCCAAGGTCATCCTGAACGGCCTGACCGCCGATGCCGCCAGCGACGCGCTCATGGCCGAACTGGGTGACGACAACGCAATCTACGTCGCCGCCGACATCGCCGACGAGGCCGCTGTGCAGGCCATGGCCGCGCGTGGCGCCGAGCGCTTCGGGCCCATCAACGTGCTCATCAACAACGCCGGCATGAACGTCTTCGCCGAGCCGTTGGAGATGACGTCGGCACAGTGGCAGCGCTGCTTCGCGGTCGACCTGGACGGCGCGCTGCACTGCAGCCGCGCCGTGCTGCCCGGCATGCTGGCCGGTGGTGGCGGCAGCATCGTCAACATCGCTTCGGTGCACGGCCATCGCATCATCCCGAACAGCTTTCCCTACCCCGTCGCCAAGCATGCGCTGATCGGCATGACCAAGGCACTGGGCATCCAGTACGCGGCGCAGAACGTGCGCGTCAACTCCATCTCGCCCGGCCTCATCCTGTCCGAGCGCATCGTCGAATGGCTGGCCAGCATGCCGCCCGAGGAGCGCCAGCGCCAGGTGGACCTGCTGCCGCCCAAGCGCATCGGCGAGCCCATCGAGGTGGCCTACACCGCGCTGTTCCTGGCCAGCGACGAGGCCCGCTTCATCAACGCGACCGACATCCTCATCGATGGCGGCCGCGCGCAGCTGTATCACGACTGAAGCGGCGCGGCCCCTCGCTCGGCCCGCCGACAGCGCCGCACGGGCTGACAATCTTCAGACCATGACCGACCCGCGCTCCGACCGTTTTGTCCGCTCCCACCTGAAGACCCGCCAGCTCGTGCTGCTGGTGGAACTGGGCCGGCACGGCTCCATCCTGCATGCCGCGCAGGCCGCCAACCTGACGCAACCGGCCGCCTCCAAGCTGCTGGCCGACCTGGAGCACGCGCTGGGCGTGAAACTGTTCGAGCGCCTGCCGCGCGGCGTGGCACCCACCTGGTATGGCGAGGTCATGATCCGCCGCGCCGGTGCCGCGCTGGCCGAGCTGGACGCCGGCCACCAGGAGGTCATGGAGCTGCTGTCCGGCCTGTCGGGCCGCGTCGCGGTGGGTTCGGTGCTGACGCCGTCGGCCACGCTGCTGCCTGCAGCCATCGTCGCGCTGAAGGCGCGCCAGCCGCGCGTGCATGTGGCCATCACGGTGGACACCAGCAAGCTGATGACCCAGCACCTGCAGAACGGCGAGCTGGACCTGGTCATCGGCCGCGTGCTGGACAGCGAGTCCGCCGCCCAGCTCAGCTTCGAGCCGCTGATCGACGAGCCGCACAGCCTCATCGTGCGCGCCGGCCACCCGCTGGCCGGCCGCAGCGACCTCAGCCTGAAGGAGCTGTCGCGCCAGAGCTGGATCCTGCCGCCCACCGGCAGCATCCTGCGCGACCGGCTGACGGCACTCTTCCTGACCGCCGGGCTGGACCAGCCGCAGCAGGCCGTGGAGACGCTGTCCCTGCCCGTCGTGACCAGCCTGCTGATGCAGTCCGACATGGTCGTGGCCCTGCCCGAGGAGCTGGTGAAGCCCTACCTCGACGCCGGCCTGCTGACGGTGCTGCCGCTGGCGCTGGGCCTGCGCATGGACGCCTACGGCATCGTCACGCGGCGCGGGCACCAGCTGCCGCCGGGGGCGGAGTTGATGTTGGCCTGCCTTCGCGAGGAGGCGCAGAGACGGGCCCCTCGCCCGGTCTCGCCGCGCTGAACGCGGGCTCGCCCAGTGGGTCGTGATGCCCGCGCTGGGGTCGTGCCGCAGCGCTTCGTCAGCGCCGTGCGCGTGCAAGCTTCAACGCATCATCCAGCGCCGTCATCAGCTTCGCCGGGTTCAGCGGCTTGGTCAGGTAGCGGAAGTAGCCCGCTGCCAGGCTGGCGGCGGCGGCTTCGGGCATGGCGTTGGCGGTCAGGGCGATGACGGGAATGCGGGCCGTGCGCGGGTCCAGCTTCAGCAGCGACTGGGCCTCGCGGCCGCTCAGCGTCGGCATGTTGTTGTCCATCAGGATGACGTCCGGTCGCTCGGCGACGGCCATCGCCAGCCCGGTGCGGCCGTCGTGCGCCAGCAGCAGGCGCCAGTCCTGCCGCGCCGCGAGCAAGGCCTCGACGAGATGGCGGCTGGCCGGGTTGTCCTCGACATAGAGCACCGTGGCCGGCGCAGCGCCCGCGCGCGGCGCCGCCGACAGGCTGGACAGGTCGCCCCAGTCGGTCTGCACATGGGGCTGCGCGGGCAGCTCGCTGGCCTGCAGCTCAACCCAGAACCTGCTGCCCTCGCCCGGCACGCTGTCGACGCCGATGCTGCCGCCCATCAGCGCCACGAGGCGCTGCGTGACGACCAGGCCGATGCCCGTGCCCTGCTCGGGGCCGCCCTCCTGGCCCAGGCGGTTGAAGGGCTGGAACAGCGCGGCGACCTGCTCGGGCGCCAGGCCCCGGCCCGTGTCGCGCACCTCGATGCGCACGCGCGCCGGCCTGGGGCTGCTGCACGCCACCGTCACCGAGCCACCCGGCCGGTTGTACTTGACGGCATTGCTGACGAGGTTGAGCAGCACCTGCTTGAGCCGCATGCGGTCGGCCAGCACGCAGTGGCAGGAGGTGGCGTCGAACTGCACCGCGATGCCGCGCTGCACGGCCGTGGGCTCCATCATCTGCCGGCACTCGGCCATCACCTCGTCTAGCAGCACCGGCTCCAGCGACAGCTCCACGTGGCCGGCCTCGATGCGCGCGAGGTTGAGGATCTCGTTGATCAGCGTCAACAGGTGCTGGCCGGCGCTGACGATGTGGGCGACGAATTCCTGGCGCCGCTCGGGCCGCGCGGTGGTGACGTCGGTGCCCAGCAGCTGACCGAAGCCGATGATGGCGTTCAGCGGCGTGCGCAGCTCGTGGCTCATGCTGGACAGGAACTCCGACTTCGCCCGGTTGGCCTTCTCGGCGGCGGCCGTGGCCAGGCGCAGCTCCTCGTTGGATGACTCCAGCTGCGCCGTGCGGTCGCGCACGCGCGCCTCCAGCTCCTCGTTCAGGCGCAGCACCTGCTGCGTGCGCCGCTCGATCTCGGCCAGCATGCCGTTGAAGGAGTCGGCCAGCGCGCCGACCTCGTCGTCCGTGGCCTTGGGCGCGCGGCGGGAATAGTCCTGGCGCCGCATGACGTCCTGGGCCACGTCGCTGATGGCCAGGATGGGCTGCACGATCGCCCGCTGCAGGCGCAGCGACAACAGCATCGCCACGCCCAGCGACAGCACCGCCAGCGCGACGGCGATGCCCAGGTAGCTCAGCACGCGGTCGACGAGGGCGTACTCGGCGCGCAGGTGCACGCTGCCGATCAGGCGACCGTCCTGGTTGATGGGCTGCACCACGACGAGATCGCCGCCGCTGCGGCGCACGCCGGCCGCCTCGACGCGCGGCGGCGCGACGGTGCTGCCCGGCGTGGCATAGGACGCGAACAGCGCGCCGTCGGCGCCGTACAGGGCCGCCGCCCTGATCTTGGGCTGCAGGCGCAGCACCGCGAGGTTCTCGCTGGCGACCTTGTGGTCGTCGAACTCCAGCGCCGGCGCGGTGGAGCGGCCCAGCAGCTCGGCCTGCGTCTGCAGGTCGCTGACCCAGTCCTGGTGATGGCTGTGCAGGTCGTAGCCCACCATGGCGCCCAGCGCCACGAACAAGGCCACCAGCGACGTCAGCATCGTGACGCCCAGCAGCCTGCGTTGCAGTGAAGGCTTGAATGGACTCATGGCCGGCCTTCGACCCTGCGCGCCACGCCCAGCAGGCGCACGCTGATCCTGAGGCCGCTCTGCGTGGCGGGGGGCAACACGATGTCGAAGCGCACCTTGTCGTCGACCACGACGAAATTGATCATGCTGGCCATGCCCGTCGAGGCGCCGGGGTCAAGTTCCGTGACGGTGAGCACCGGCCGACCCTGCACGGCGGCGATGACCTCGTCCACATGGCCCGACATGGCCCGCGACACGAAGACGACGTGCAGCCCCTGTGGTGCCTCGCCGCGCGCCAGCTGCTTCACCTCCACGGGCCGCCCCGCCACCGAGGCCGCCCCCGCCATGCGGCGGAACTCCTCCGCCACCGCGCCGCTGGCCAGCACGCCGATGCGGAACGGCTCGCCCGCCGCGCCCAGGGCCGGCGCCGGCCAGTCGATGTAGTTGCCGAACTTGCAGACGAAGGCGGCCTTGACCTGGTACTCGGCATCGCCGTCGCCGGCCCCGTCGTCGGCCGCGCGCGCCGTGCCCAGCGCCGCCAGCGCAGACAGCGCCAGCAGCAGCGTGCGGCGGGCCGGGGAGGGCAGGGCGGCGATGACCATCAGAACCAGCGCAGGCGCAGTTGCAGGCCGACGCTGCGGCCGACTTCGGTGCGGGTCTCGACCGGGCCGAACTCGCCGTGGCCGCCGTCCAGCAAGTTGTGCGCGGTCAGTGCAATCTCGGCGTCAGTGCTCAGCGGCCCGCCCAGGCGCAGGTCCACGGTCGTGTAGGCCGGCACGGCGGGCGTGCTCAGCGCGCCGACATGGCGCAGCGTGGCGTCGAACTCCACCTCGTGCGGCAGGTCGAACGCCGCGCGCAGCCGCCACACACGGCGCGGCATGGCGCCGTCGGCGGCAGCGACCGAGTCGCCGTTGTCGCGGCTGCCGGGCTTGAGTTCAAGGTGCGGGCGCAGCAGCGTCACGCCGGCCTGCAGGCGCGTGGTGGGTGTGGCCTGCCACGTGCCCCAGGACTCGATGCCGTTGACGCGCCCACGCATGCCGTTGCCAAAGTAGACCTGGGTGTTGCTGGGGGCCAGCTCCTGCGTGCGCAGGTGGTCGTAGCGGCCATGGAAGGCCGTCGCCGCCAGGCGCAGCGTGGGCAGCGGCAGGCCCCGGTAGCCCAGCTCCAGCACCGTGGCCGTCTCGGCGCGAAAGCTCGGCCCGCCGTTGAGCAGGAAGGGCGCTTCAGCGGGAATGTAGGCATCGCGGTCCAGCCGCGCGGGCGCCCGCGCCGTGCGTGCGGCCGAGGCCCACCAGAGATGGTCGGCCGAGGGTTTCCAGGCCAGGCGCACATTGGGCAGGAACTCGGTGCCCGTGTAGTCGTTGCGTTCGGCGCGCGCGCCCAGGGTCAGTCGCAGCGCGTCGCTCAGCGCGATCTCGTCGTGGGCGAACAGGCTGGTCCAGGACTGGTTGAGCCGCGCGGGCAGGAAGGCGAACTCCGGTGCGCCATGGCCCACCTCGTCGCGCGAGCGGCGGTGGTTGGCGCCGATGACGACCGTGTGCCCCGCGGCCGGCCGCAGCGTGAGCTGCAGCTCCAGGTCGGCGATGAGCAGGCGCTCGTCGAAGGTGGGCGGCGTGACGCGCGTGGTGCGGTCCAGATAGCCCTGCACGCTCAGCTCGCCGCTGCCCAGCGGCTGCTCCCAGCGGGCCAGCAGGTTGGCGCCCGACATGCGGATGGTGTCCAGCGCGAAGTCCACCCCCGTGACGCTGATGCTTCCCGGCAGCGGCTGGCCGTGCCGGCCCCGGTAGGCATTGCCCTGCAACGTGAAGCGGTCCTTGCCTTTGCCCCAGTCGGCGCGAAAGCCGCCTTGCAGCAGGTGGCCGGCGTCGTCGACGGGCCGGCCGTCTGCTGCCTCGGTGCTGCGCTGCGACGCGTGCTTCAGGTAGACGCGCATGTCGCTGCCGGCCAGCGCAAAGCCGTGTCGCACCAGGGCGCTGCGCTCGTCGCCGCTGGCGGCCGCCGACACCAGCGTGCCGCGCGTGCCAGCCGCGCGCTTGGTGATGATGTTGATGACGCCGTTGACCGCATTCGCGCCCCACAGCGTGCTGCCCGGGCCGCTGCGCACCTCGATGCGCTCCACGTCTTCCAGCGCCACGCCCTGCGCGTCCCAGAACACGCCGCCGAACAGCGGCGTGTAGATCGAGCGGCCGTCGATGAGCACCAGCAGCTTGTTGGCACCGTTGGCATTGAAACCGCGCGCGCTGATCGCATAGCCGCCGCGATAGACCTGGGCCACGTGCAGGTTGGGCGCCAGGCGCAGCACCTCGGGCAGGCGGGTGAAGCCGCTGCGGCGGATGTCGTCGCCGGTGATGACGTAGAGCGCCGCCGCCGCGTCGGCCAGGCGCTGCTCGCGCTTGGCGACGGACGTGATCGTCAGCCCGCCCAGCTCCTCCAGGCTGAGGCTGACGAGCGGGGCCTGCGCGCGCGCGGCCGCCGCCGTCAGCAGCGCTGACAGCGTGGCCGCCGCGATGCGGCAGGGCCAGCTCGGTGACACGCCCATGCACCCTCCCGGCACAGTCCATCGTCGGATGACGATAGCGCAGTACCACGCAGTGCAGCGTTAGTTTCCACACGAAAGGCAGTACGCGGCGACAGGGATGCCAGGCGCGTTGCACCGGCTGCGCGGGGCTGGGGCGCCGTCCTACGTGGCGTCGCGCCGGCAACTCACAGGCGGGCGTGACGGCAGGCGCCAGAGTGGTGGTATCACTTTCTGAAAGATGCCCTTATGTCAGCAACGGACTGCCCGCCTCGGCCTGCCGCCGAGTCATCGAACGCAGCCGGGTTGCTGATCTGCATCATCGGCACGGGCGACGCGCTGGAGCGCTGCCAGGGCGACTTGTCGGTGCTTGCCGGCCGCGATGTGAGTCGCATGGTCTGGCGCCTCGATGACGAGTTCGGTGAGCCGCCGCCGGCGGCGGACTGGGCCGACGGCCTGGTCGTGCTGAACTCCGATGTCTGGGCCGCGCCCACCGGTTGCGCGCGGCTGCAGGCGCTGCTGAAGATGGCCTGGCGCTGCGGGCGCACGGTTGCGCTGTGCGGCGAAGCAGTCGGCGCGGTCACGGCGCTTGGCTTCCCCGCCGACGTGCCCGCCGAAGCCGAGGGCCTGTTCCTCTGTCCCAACGGGCCCTGCCGCGAGACGCTCGCCGAGTTCCTCGACGCCGTGCACGATCAGCCGCACAGAGGGCGTTGACGTGGCGCCCCTCGCCAATCCGCCGCGCTGAACGCGGGCGAGTGGAACGGCCCCCGAGGGGCGGCTTGGGAGCGGCCCGGCGCTTGGCCGGACATCCACGCCGTGTTCGTGGAAACGCAGTCAGCCACCCTGCCGGGGGGCCAGGCTGCAGTCCACGGGCGGGACATCCTCGCCCGGGTCGATGAAGGCCAGCAGTGCCGCTGGCGGCGCCAGCGAGCCCAGGGCCAGCGCCGCGATCGCGCGGCCGCCCAGGCGCTTGCCTTCCAGCGCCACGCGCGGGTCGGCCAGCGTGCCCTGCACGCGCAGCGGCGCACGCAGCGTCAGCGGTGAGAAGTCCTTGGGCGTGGCCACCAGGCGCAGGTCCAGGCTTTCGTCCTTCAGGCTGATGCGGCCGTCGATGTCGATGCGGCTGTCGCGGTTGTCCATCAGCGCGGTGCGCGGCCTCAGCACGCCGGCCGCAAAGCGGCCATCCACGCGGGCGCAGTGCAGCGGCAGGCTCTGATCGCCCCGGATCAGCACACCCAGCCCCTGGGCGATGTCCAGCCCCATGGCCTCGGTGATCAGGTGGGAGACGCTGCCGTTCTCGATGCGCAGCTTCAACGGCCCGTCCATGCTGCCCAGCAGTTCGGCCACGCTGCGGCCGCGGCCCTGCACATCGAGCTGGGCCTTGAGACGGCCGGTGATCGGCTGGCCCGTCCGCGACTTCGTGTTGAACGAGATCCAGCGCTCCACCGCCACGCCGTGAATGTCCAGGCTGGCCTGCCACGCCGGTGGCGTGGGGCGGCTGTCCAGCTTGGCGGAGCCGGTGATCTCGCCGCCCGCCACGCCGGCGTTCAGGTAGCTGAGCGTCAGCACGCCGCCGTCCAGCACCAGGCTGCCGTTCAAGGGCGCCAGCGGCTCCAGGCGGGCGGTGCCGAGGTCGAACTCGCTCAGCGCCACGGCCACGCGTGCATCCATCGCGTTCAGCGCGGGCAGGTCGAAGGCACGGTCGGGCAGCACGCGCCCGGGGCGGCTGGGCGGCGTGTCCGCACCGACGGCCGGCCCCAGGTCCTGCAGGCGCAGCGGGCCGCCGCGCAGCAGGCCGCTGAGCTGCGGGCGCGCGGGCCGCGTGTCGAAGGCGAAGTCGCCGCCCAGCTGGCTCTTGCCGATGCGCGCACGCACGCCGCCGAGCTGCCACACGCCGGCGGCATGCTGCAGCCGGCCGGCGAGGTCGAAGGGCGGCGTGCGGGGCAGCGTCACGCCGAACGGCCGCCCCACGGCAGCCAGCGAGTCTCCGCGCACCTGCAGCTGGCCGTCCAGCGCGCGCGCGTCCAGCAGCGAGGCCGCCGTGCCGACGAAGGACAGCCGCTCCGCGCCCTGGCTGAGCGCCACCTTCAGCTGCACCGGCGGCACGCCGGCCTCGGGCGGCGACAGCAAGCCCATGCTGGCGCTGGCCTCGGCGTCCAGCGCCAGCTGCTGGCCGCGCAGCCGGCCCTTGACCTCGGCCTTCCAGCGGCCGTCGGCCTCGGTGCCGAAGCGCGCGTCGGCGAGCAGTTGCAGCGGCGTGTCGTCCAGTCGGGCCGTGCCGTTGCGGATGACGAGCTGGTCGATCTGCGGCATCGGCGTGGGTTGCTTCGCGGCGCCACTGCGTTGCACCGGCCACGGCGTGCGGCCCTGGGCGTCGCGCAGCCAGTTCAGCTGCAGGCGCTCGGCCTGCACCAGCCGCAGCCGCAGCGGTGCGCCCTGGCGCCAGCGCCAGAGGTCGCCCCAGCGCCAGGCCAGCGTCACGTCGCGGGCGTCGGCCAGGGGCTCGCCGCCGGTGCCGGTCACGCGCAGCTGCGCGGATTCAAGGCGCGGCCGCCAGAGCAGGTGCAGCTTCGTGCCGGGGGCCACCGCCAGCCCGAAGCCGCTGCGCTCGGCCAGGCGCGGCGCGAGGCCGGGCCAGCCCGCCCAGTCCAGCACGACGATGGCAGTTGCGGTGGCCACGAGCACAGCACCCACGATGACGGGAACGGTCTTCTTCATGACCCGATGCTGGGCAGCGGGTCCCCGCGCAGGCGTGGGACGGCAGCGCCGGCCTCTGTAGGACGCAGCCGGGCGCGGCAGGCTGCCGGCACGGCGCTCTCGCTGGCCTGCCGTTTTCTGGGTGATTTCCCGACCGCGCGGTCGAAATACCGCCGATACCATGGGGCGTCCTTCATTCCGTGCCGCGCCATGGACTTCACGATTGCCGCGATCCTCGGCCTCGACGGCCTGACCAACGGGGCCATCTACGCGCTGGTCGCGCTGGCCCTGGTGCTCGTCTTCTCGGTCACCCGCATCATCTTCATCCCGCAGGGCGAGTTCGTCGCCTTCGGCGCGCTCACGTTGGCGTCGCTGCAGATGGGCAAGCTGCCGGGCACCGTCTGGCTGCTGTTGTTGATGGCCGTGGCCGCTGCGGTGCTCGACGGGGTGCAGGGGCTGCGTGAGCGGCGTCCGCTGTCGCGTATCGCGCTTTCCCTGGTGCGCACGCTGGCCTTGCCCGCCGCGCTGGCCGCACTCACGCCGCTGCTGCTGCGCTGGCAGGCGCCGCTGTGGCTGCAGGTGCTGGCCACGCTGTCCATCGTCACGGCGATGGGCCCGTTGCTGTACCGGCTGGCCTACCGGGCGCTGTCGGCGGCCAGCGTGCTGACGCTGCTGATCGTCTCGGTCGGCGTGCACTTCGCGCTGACCGGGCTGGGCCTGGTGTTCTTCGGCGCCGAGGGCTACCGCACGCCGGCCTTCTGGGAGGCGCGCTTCGACGTCGGGCCGCTGAGCCTGACGGGCCAGACCCTCATCATCTTCGGCGCGTCCGTCGTGCTGCTGCTGGCGATGTTCTTCTTCTTCGAACGCACGCTGACGGGCAAGGCGCTGAAGGCTACGTCGGTCAACCGCACCGGCGCGCGGCTGATGGGCATCTCGGGCGACGCGGCCGGGTCCCTGAGCTTCACGATGGCGGCCTTCATCGGCGCGCTGTCGGGCCTGCTGATCTCGCCGTCCACGACCATCTATTACGACACCGGCTTCCTGATCGGCCTGAAGGGCTTCGTCGCGGCCGTGTTTGGCGGGCTGGCGAGCTTTCCGATGGCGCTGGCGGGGGCGGTCGGCGTGGGGCTGATCGAGAGCTTCGGCTCGTTCTGGGCCAGCGCGTTCAAGGAGGTCATCGTGTTCACGGTGATCCTGCCGGTGCTGCTGTGGCGGTCGTTCGTTGACCCGCACCACGAGGAGCACTGAGCCATGACCCGTACGCACCTGTCGGTCGCGGCCGCTCTTCTGCTGCTCGCGCTCCCCTTCGCCCCCGTGCCGGACTTCTGGATCACCCAGCTCAACTACATCGGCCTGTTCTCCCTTGTCGTGCTCGGCCTGGTGCTGCTGACCGGTGTCGGCGGGCTCACGTCCTTCGGCCAGGCGGCCTTTGCCGGCATCGGCGCCTATTCCACGGCCTACCTGTCGACGACGATGGGCCTGTCGCCCTGGCTGGGCCTGGGGGCGGGTCTTGCCATCACGCTCTTGCTGGCCCTGGTCATCGGCCTGCTGACGCTGCGCATGTCCGGCCACTACCTGCCGCTGGCCACCATCTGCTGGTGCCTGGCGCTGTATTACCTGGTCGGCAACCTGGAGGCGCTGGGCAAGTACGACGGCCTGCTGGGCCTGCCGGCTGTTCAGCTCGGCGACTTCAGCTTCCAGAGCGAGCGCCGCATCTACTGGCTGATCTGGCTGGCCGCGCTGCTGGCCGCCTTGGGCGTGACGCGGCTGCTGGACTCGCGGCCGGGCCGCATCATGCGGGCGCTCAACACCAACCGCGGCGGCGGCGCGACGATGCCCGAGGCCATGGGCGCGTCGACCTTCCGCTACAAGCTGACGATGTTCGTCATCGCGGCGCTGCTGGCGTCCGTGTCGGGCTGGCTTTATGCGCACATGCAGCGCAGCGTGAACCCCTCGCCCTTTGGCATCAAGTTCGGCATCGAATACCTGTTCATGGCCGTGCTGGGCGGTATAGCCACCGTGGGCGGCGCCTTCACCGGCGCAGCGCTGGTGAAGCTCGCGGAGGACCAGCTCAAGGTCTGGCTGCCGCTGGTCTTCGGCGGCTCGGGCAACTACGAAATCATCGTGTTCGGCGTCGTGCTCGTCCTCGTGCTGCGCTTTGCGCCGGACGGGCTGTGGCCGTTGATCTCGCGCTGGCTGCCGGCCAAGGGGCAGCGTGCGGTGGACGAAAGCGCACCGGCCTTGAGTGCGCGCCAGCACCCCGGGCGCGGCGCACCGCTGCTGGACGTGCGCGCCGTCCGCAAGGAGTTCGGCGGGCTGGTGGCCGTCAACGACATCAGCTTCACCATCCGCGCCGGCGACATCGTCGGTCTCATCGGCCCCAACGGCGCGGGCAAGAGCACCACCTTCAACCTCGTCTCCGGCGTGCTGCCGCTGACCAGCGGCGAGGTCGAGCTGCTGGGCCAACGCGTGGACGGCCGCAGCAGCCGCGAGATCGCCCGCGCCGGCCTCAGCCGCACCTTCCAGCACGTCAAGCTGGTGCCCGACATGACGGTGCTGGAGAACGTGGCGTTAGGCACCTACCTGCGCACGAAGACCGGCACCGTCCGCGCGATGCTGGGCCTGAACGCGGCCGAGGAAGCCCAGGCACGTGCCGAGGCGATGCGCCAGCTGCGCCGCATCGGCCTGGAGAGCCAGGCCCACGAGCTGGCCGGCAACCTGGCGCTGGGCCCGCAGCGCCTCGTCGAGATTGCCCGGGCGCTGGCCAGCGACCCGTCGCTGCTGCTGCTGGACGAGCCGGCCGCCGGCCTGCGCCACAAGGAGAAGGAAGCGCTGGCCGAGGTGCTGCGGCAGCTGAAGGCCGAGGGCCTGTCGCTGCTGCTGGTGGAGCACGACATGGACTTCGTCATGAAGCTCACTGACCGCATCGTCGTCATGGAGTTCGGCCGCTGGCTGATGGAAGGCACCCCGGCCGAGGTGCAAGCCAGCCCGGCGGTGCGTGCGGCTTACCTGGGAGCGGACGAATGAGCGCTCTTCTTGAGGTCACCGACCTGCACGCCGGCTATGGCCGCGCCGAGGTGTTGCATGGGCTGAGCTTTGTCGCGGCAGAGAAGAGCGTCGTCACCGTCATCGGCCCCAATGGCGCCGGCAAGTCCACGCTGCTCGGCGCGCTGATGGGCCTGATCCCGTCGCGCAGCAGCACGCTGCGCTTTGCAGGCGAGGACATCGCCCGGCTGACGCTCGAAGAACGCGTCATGGCCGGCCTGGCCCTGGTGCCCGAGAAGCGCGAGCTGTTCGGCACGATGACGGTGGAAGACAACCTGCTGCTGGGCGGCTGGCGTCCCCGCAAGCTCGGCGACAAGCGCTGGCGCGACGGGCTGGAGAGCGTCTACACGCGCTTCCCACGCCTGAAGGAGCGCCGCGCGCAGCAGGCCGGCACGCTGTCTGGCGGCGAACGGCAGATGCTGGCCCTGGGCCGTGCGCTGATGGGCCAGCCCAAGCTCTTGATGCTGGACGAACCCAGCCTGGGCCTGGCGCCGCTGATCGTGCGCGAGATCTTCGCCATCGTCGACGACCTGCGCGCCAGCGGCGTCAGCATCCTGCTGGTCGAGCAGAACGCCCGCGCCGCACTGCGCGTGGCGGACCATGGGCATGTGCTGGAGACGGGGGAGTTCGGGCTCAGCGGGGCGGCGGATGAGCTGGCGGCGGATTCGCGGGTGATCGAGACCTATCTTGGCGCAGGGCGCAAGGACTAGCCTGAGCTGACGCGACGCGTTGGCGGCTTGACGCAACAACTATGGCCTATGGCTGGAGGTTGTCGATGAAAACCATGCTGCGTGTTGTTGTCGCCTATGTGGTGATCTCGGTGGTGCTTGGTGCCTTGGCTCTGTTTCTGTCGTTCCCCGCGCGGCCGACCACAGGGATAGGTTGGCTCCTGCTGTTTGCGCTGGCGCTACCCCTGACCCTGATAGGCGAACTTGTCGGCGACGCGCTGTTTCGCAATCCATTGAGCCAGGCGGTGGAAAAGCGCACCCAAAGGAGAAGCTTCTCCTGGCTCCGCATTGCTACCGGGCTTGTGGTGATGTTGACGGCCTGCGTCGCAGTGGTGGGGGTGAGCCAAGTGGTGAAAGGCGCCTTTCACTGAGCCGTGCATGCCTCTTACACCGCCAACCTACGGGTTCAGGCGGTGCGACGCCAGACCAGCAGCAGGTTGTTCGCCTGCATCTCCACGCGCTCGCGCAGCGCCAGCCCGCAAGTCCCCGCTGCCGCCGCCACATCGGGTAGCCGCCTCAGCCCCCAGCTGGGATCGCGCGCCTTCAGGGAAGCATCGAAGGCCAGGTTGCTTGAAGCCGTTGCCACGCCGTCTTCAAGGTAGGGCCCGTAGGTGACCAGCAAGCCCTGCGGCGCCAGATGCCGCGCCGCCCCCCGCATCAACCCCACCGTGCATTCCCACGGCGCGATGTGGATCATGTTGGCGCAGTAGACGGCGTCGACCTGCGCCGGCACGCCCGGCCAGTCGGCATCGAGCACGTCCAGCGTGATCGGCGGGCGCACGCGGTCCAGCCCTTCGCACCACGCCGCGATGGACGGCAGCGCGCCCGCTTCGTAGTCGCTCGGCTGCCACTGCCAACCCGGCAGCCCCGCGCTGAAGAACGCCGCATGCTGGCCGGTGCCGCTGGCAATCTCCAGCATCACGCCCTCGGGCGGTAGCAGGCGCTGCAGTTCGGCCAGGATGGGCGGGCCGTTGCGTTCGGCGGCGGGGCTGTGGCGGCGGAGGTCGTGCATGCGCGCATCTTGCCGCGCTGGAGCCATCAGGCCAGCCTGCCGGCCTGGAAGTCCCGCACCGCCTGCACCAGCTCGGCCTCGGTGTTCATGACGAAGGGGCCGTATTGGGCGATGGGTTCGCCCAGCGGCTTGCCGGCCACGAGGATGGCGCGGGTGGCCTGGTCGCCGGCCTGCAGCCGCACGCCGTCGCTGCCGGGCGTGTTGGCCAGGATGGCCATGCGGCCTTCGGGTTGCAGGCAGCCGCTGTCGTACTTGAGCGCGCCTTGGTAGACGAAGACGAAGGCGTTGTGCGTGGCCTCCAGCGGCTGCTCGAAGCGCGCGCCCGGTGCCAGATGCAGGTCCAGGTAGAGCGGCTCGGTGACCTGCCGCTGCACGGCACCGGTCACGCCGTGGCTCTCGCCGGCGATGACGCGCACCTTGACGCCGTCGCGTTCAAACTCGGGCACGTCGGCGCCCTGCACATCGAGGTACCAGGGGTCGCGCAGCTTGTCCTTGGCGGGCAGGTTCAGCCACAGCTGGAAGCCGGCCATGCGACCTTCGCGCTGCTCGGGCAGTTCGCTGTGGATGACGCCGCGGCCGGCGGTCATCCATTGCACGCCGCCGTCGCTGACCAGGCCTTCATTGCCCGCCGAGTCGCGGTGACGGATGCGGCCCTGCAGCATGTAGGTGATGGTCTCGAAGCCACGGTGCGGGTGGTCGGGGAAGCCGGCGACATAGTCGTCCGGGTTCTCCGAGCCGAAGTGGTCCAGCATCAGGAAGGGGTCCAGCCGGCGCTGCAGGTT
>Ga0114942_1000188_pt1 | contig 17062 bp, 17 predicted proteins | sample LowerColdCreek_FD_88674 | JGI IMG/M metagenome (GOLD analysis project Ga0114942, IMG submission 88674) | Groundwater microbial communities from Cold Creek, Nevada to study Microbial Dark Matter (Phase II) - Lower Cold Creek | ecosystem: Environmental > Aquatic > Deep subsurface > Groundwater ... | reverse complement strand
GTCGCGGATTTCGCCGACCATGATGATGTCCGGATCCTGCCGCAGGAAGGACTTCAGCGCCGCGGCGAAAGTGAGCCCGGCCTTGTCGTTGACGTTGACCTGGTTGACGCCGGGCAGGTTGATTTCAGCCGGGTCCTCAACCGTGCAGATGTTCACGCCCGGCTGGTTGAGAATGTTCAGGCAGGTGTAGAGCGACACCGTCTTGCCGCTGCCGGTGGGCCCAGTGACCAGGACCATGCCATACGGCCGCCGGATCACCTGCATCAGTCGTTCACGCTCGACCTTCTCGTAACCCAGGGCCTCGATGCCGAGCTTGGCACTGGACGGGTCGAGGATCCGGATGACGATCTTCTCGCCGAACAGCGTGGGCAGCGTGCTGATGCGGAAGTCGATGGCCTTGTTGCCGAACTTGAGCTTCAGCCGTCCGTCCTGCGGCACCCGCTTCTCGGCAATGTCCATGCGCGAGATGACCTTGATGCGCGAGGCCAGCTTGTCCTTGATGGCGATCGGCGGCTGGGTGATCTCGCGCAGCTCGCCGTCGATGCGAAAGCGCACCCGGTAGTTGTATTCGTAGGGCTCGAAGTGCAGGTCGGAGGCGCGCGCGTTGATCGCGTCGATCAGCATCTTCTGCAGGAACCGCACCACCGGTGCGTCTTCGACTTCCTGGGAGACCTCGGCGCCTTCCTGGGCTGCGGTGTCTTCGTCGGTGACATCGAACTCGAAGTCGCCGCCGGCCAGTTGCTCCATCGCCTCGTTGACGCTGGCGCCCTGGGCCTCCAGGATGCGCATCAGCTTGTCGTACTCGACGATCACCCATTCGGGCGACAGCTGCGTGGCGAACTTGATGCGCTCCACCGCCTCCTGGTCGGTCGGATCGGCCGCACCGATGAACAGGCGATTGCCGCGCTTGCCCAGCACCATCAGCTGGTACTGCAGGGCAAGCTTCGGGTCGACGATGCCGCGCGGCAGCCGCGTCATGTCGATCGAGTTCAGATCGAGCAACGGCAGCGCGAGCGCGGTGGACAACGTATGGGCCAGATCGGCCGGAGCGACTGCGCCTGCCGAGACCACGGCGGACACGAAGCTCGCGCGCCGGTCCTTGGCGCTGCGCGCCAAGTCTTCAGCGGCCTTGGCACTGAGTCTGCCGGCATGCACGAGCACGCGGGCGACCCCGGAAAGTGCCGACTTGGGCGACTCGACGAGCGTGTCAACGGCCATCGGCTGAATGTTTCCTCATGTCGATCGTCAGCATCATCGCTGATACCCCCGGTGCTGTAAACCGAAGCGGCGGCCGCGCGTGCATTCGTTCATGCCTGCCGCCGTCTGGCCCCATGACGGGTGTGGCGTCCATGCATGAAGCGGCGACGGGCCGCAGTCGACTGGTCGGGGTGAGAGGATTCGAACCTCCGGCCTCTACGTCCCGAACGTAGCGCTCTACCAGGCTAAGCTACACCCCGATAAGGCCGACCGCAACGTCAGCCCGATGGTCAGGCGCTCAGAACGAGCGATGCACCGACCGAGCGCATAATTCTAGCAGAGCGTCGCGGGCCTCCGACTGCGGCAACACGCGCAGACAGCTGCGCGCCTGGTCGGCTTCCAGTTGAGCCACCGACCGCGTCGCATCCAAGGCACCGGTGCGCCGCACCACGTCGACGATCTGCGGCAGGCCCTGCACCTCGCCGTGCTGGATCGCATGGCGGATCAGATCCCTTTCGGCTGGGGAGCCCCGTTCCATCGCGATTAGCAGCGGCAACGTCGGCTTGCCTTCGCGCAGGTCGTCACCGACGTTCTTGCCCAGCGCGTGCGGGTCACCCTCATAGTCGAGCAGATCATCGACCAGTTGGAACGCGGTACCGAGCGAGCGCCCATAGTCGGCGCAGCACTCTTCGACCGTGAGGTCGACGCCGGCCAGAACCGCGCCCAGGCGGGCACTGGCTTCGAACAGCTTGGCCGTCTTGAAGCGGATGACACGCAGGTAGTCGGCCACCGCCAAGTCGGCGTCATGGATGTTCATCAGTTGCAGCACTTCGCCTTCGGCGATGACGTTGGTCGCGTCGGCCAGCACCTCGAGCACACGCATCCGGTTCACCGACACCATCATCTGGAAGGCGCGGGAATAGAGAAAGTCGCCCACCAGCACGCTGGCCGCATTGCCAAACATTGCATTCGCGGTCTGCCGTCCACGGCGCAACGAGGATTCGTCGACCACGTCGTCGTGCAGCAGCGTGGCGGTGTGGATGAATTCGACGATGGCCGCGAGCTCGTAGCGCTCCCGGCCCTCGAAACCCAGGGCCTGCGCGAACAGCAGCACCAGCCGCGGCCGGATGCGCTTGCCGCCGGCGCTGATGATGTAGTTAGAAATCTGGTCGATCAGCGCCACGCGCGACGACAGCCGCTCGCGAATGGTCGCGTCCACCTCCCGCATGGCCGCCGTCAAAGGGTCGATGCGAAGTTCGGGAGAGGCCTGGACGTCGAGCACGTGATCCTGTGGAGGAAAATGCGGCAGATTATAGGAAGACGACATGGCCCAGGCGCTTGCCTGGCGCAGGCCGCGTGGGTGGATGAGTTGGCCACCCGGCGGTTACGCGCAAGACGTGAGTCCCGGGCGCGCCACACGTGTTATACTGAAAGGCTGATCGCCAAGGGCCGAACCCACACAGTGCGGGCGCCTTGCAGCGATTCGACGGGAAGGTTCCTCCGGGCCTCGTGCCATGCGGACTGCGGCTCGAGGCCTCTGTCCCGGCGGCTTCGACTTGCAGGGCTTGTTCCTGGCGACAGTCTCAACGAAAGGGCAGATATGTACGCGGTCATAAAAACCGGCGGCAAACAATACAAAGTTGCAGCCGGCGAGAATATTAAGGTAGAACAGATCGCTGCGGACGTAGGCCAGGAAGTTGTCCTCGACCAGGTGCTGGCCATCGGCAGTGGCACCGATCTGAAGGTCGGAGCCCCCTGGGTCAGCGGCGCCAGCGTCAAGGCCACCGTGGTGGCACAGGGCAAGCACGACAAGGTACGCATCTTCAAGATGCGCCGCCGCAAGCACTACCAGAAGCACGGCGGACACCGCCAAGCCTACACCGAGCTGCAGATCAGCTCGGTCAATGGCTGAACCGCTCGCACGGCAAACTGAATCTTCAGGAGTCCTGAACCATGGCACAGAAAAAAGGTGGCGGTTCCACGCGGAACGGTCGTGACTCTAAGCCCAAGATGCTGGGCGTCAAGGTCTACGGCGGACAGATCGTGACCGCCGGCTCGATCATCGTGCGCCAGCGCGGCACCAAGTTCCATGCCGGCACCAACGTCGGCATGGGCCGCGACCATACCCTGTTCGCGATGGTCGACGGCACGGTGTCCTTCGACGTCAAGGGCGCGCTCAACAAGCCGACGGTGTTCGTTAGCCCGGCCTGAGCGGGCGTCGCCCCGAGTTGAAGCCCCGGTTCGCCGGGGCTTTGCTGTTCTGGGCGCTTGACCGGCGCTTCGCTACCATCCCGTTCGCATGAAGTTCATCGACGAAGCCAGCATCGACGTTGCCGCGGGCAATGGCGGGGCCGGCTGCGCCAGCTTCCGGCGCGAGAAGTTCATTCCCTTCGGCGGGCCGGACGGCGGAGACGGCGGGCGCGGCGGCAGCATCCGCGCCGTCGCCGACCGCAACCTCAACACGCTGATCGATTACCGCTACGCGCGACGCCACATCGCTCGCAACGGCGAAAGCGGGCGTGGCGCTGACCAGTATGGCGCAGCCGGCGAGGACATCCTGCTTCGCATGCCGGTCGGCACCATCATCACCGATGTGGACACCGGCCAGGTCGTTGCCGAACTGATCGATCCCGACCAGCCGGTCCTGCTGTGCAAGGGTGGCGACGGCGGTTTCGGCAACCTGCACTACAAGACCAGTACCAATCGGGCGCCGCGGCAGAAGACCCCCGGGTGGCCAGGCGAACAGAAGAAGCTCAGGCTCGAATTGCGCGTGCTGGCCGACGTCGGCTTGCTGGGGATGCCGAACGCCGGCAAGTCCACGCTGATCGCCTCGATCTCCAATGCAAGGCCGAAGATCGCGGACTATCCCTTCACCACGCTGCACCCGAATCTGGGCGTGGTGCGCGTGGCGCCCGAGCAGAGTTTCGTGGTGGCCGACATTCCGGGGCTGATCGAGGGCGCGTCCGAAGGCGCCGGGCTCGGCCATCGCTTCCTGCGCCACCTGCAGCGCACGCGGCTGCTGCTGCATATCGTCGACCTGGTGCCCTTCGACGACGCAGTCGATCCAGTGCAGGATGCGCGCGCGATCGCCGCCGAACTGAAGAAGTACGACCCGGCTTTGCATGCCAAGCCGCGCTGGCTGGTGCTGAACAAGATCGACCTGATCCCGGCGAAGGAGCGCGAGCAACGTGTCAATCACTTCGTGCGCCGGCTGCGTTGGAAGGGCCCGGTGTTCCAGATCTCCGCACTGGCCCGCGAAGGCCTGCAGCCGCTGGTACGCGCCGCCTACGAGCATATTGCGCAGTTCCAGAAGAGGGCGCCGGAGCCCGACCCGCGCTTCGAGCCGGTGGCCGGAGGCGCTGATGGCTGAAGTGCTGCGCCAGGCCAGGCGCATCGTCGTCAAGGTCGGCTCCAGCCTGGTCACCAACGAAGGCCGCGGACTCGATGCCCAGGCCATCGGCAATTGGTGCCGTCAGTTGGCGGTGCTGGCTGCGCAGGGCCGCGAACTGGTGATGGTGTCCAGCGGTGCCATTGCCGAGGGCATGCTGCGCCTGGGCTGGAACACAAGGCCGAAGGAACTGCACGAGCAGCAGGCCGCGGCCGCTGTCGGCCAGATGGGCCTGGTGCAGATGTACGAGACCAGGCTGCGTGAGCACGGACTGCGCAGTGCGCAGGTGTTGTTGACGCATGCCGACCTGGCCGATCGCGAGCGCTACCTGAACGCGCGCTCGACCCTGCTGACGCTGCTGGCGCTGCAGGTCATCCCGGTGATCAACGAGAACGACACGGTGGTCAACGAGGAGATCAAGTTCGGCGACAACGACACGCTGGGGGCGCTGGTCGCCAACCTGATCGAGGCTGACGCGCTGGTGATCCTGACCGACCAGCGCGGCCTGTACTCGGCCGACCCGCGCAAGGATCCGCAGGCGCGCTTCATCGACGAGGCCGAGGCTGGCGACCCGGTGCTGGAGCAGATGGCCGGCGGCGCCGGCTCCTCCATCGGTCGCGGCGGCATGATCACCAAGGTGCTGGCCGCCAAGCGCGCCGCCGGCAGTGGCGCCAGCACGGTCATCGCCTGGGGTCGCGAGCCGGACGTGTTGCTGCGCCTAGCGGCTGGCGCGCGCATTGGCAGTGCACTGGTCGCCCGCACCGCCAAGCTGGCGGCGCGAAAGCAGTGGATGGTCGACCACCTGCAGCTGCGCGGCGCGGTGGTCGTCGACGACGGTGCAGTACAAAAGCTGCGCGACGAAGGCAAGAGCCTGCTGCCGATCGGCGTGGTCCAGGTGCACGGCGACTTCCAGCGCGGCGACGTCATCGCCGTGCGCAGCGCTGGCGGGAAGGAACTTGCCCGCGGCCTGGCCAACTATTCCAGCACCGAAACCCGGCTGATAGCGCGCAAGCCGTCGACGCAGATCGAGGTGGCCTTGGGCTACGTCAATGAGCCGGAACTGATCCACCGCACCAACCTCGTGCTCAGCCAGGCCGCCCCGGGCTGAGCGCGGCTGCGGTTCAGACCTTGTCCGGCCCTGGCACCAAGCCGCTGGCCAGCGGCCCCTCGGCCGTCGGCACCACCACCGGCACATCGCGAAGGGCATCGAAGCCGCTGTCGTCATGGCGCTGCGTACGCATGCCGGCGCGCAGGTAGCGGTTGTGGTGGTACACCCGCGGTAGGAAGCGCGCAAGCTCGGTCAGCGCCATCTCGTAGACGTTGCGCTTGAACTCGATGACCACGTCCAGCGGCACCCAGTAGTCGTTCCAGCGCCAGGCGTCGAATTCCGGATGGTCGGTGGCGCGCAAGTTCATGTCGCTGTCGCGACCGACCAGGCGCAGCAGGAACCAAATCTGCTTCTGGCCGCGGTAGTGGCCGCGGGCCTCCTTGCGGATGAAGTGATCGGGAACCTCGTAGCGCAGCCAGTCGCGGGTGCGCGCGATCACCTGCACGTGTTCGGGTCGCAGGCCGACCTCTTCGTGCAGTTCCCGGAACATCGCCTGTTCCGGCGTCTCGCCGTGCTTGATGCCGCCTTGCGGAAACTGCCACGAGTGGGTACGAAGCCGCTTGCCCCAGAAAACCTGATTGCGCGCATTGAGCAGGACGACGCCGACGTTGGGCCTGAAGCCGTCACGGTCGAGCATAATCAAACCCCGATTTCTTGATTGAAATCATTATTGCACCGGCCGTGCGAACTGCGCGAGCCCTTGCTTTCCCGCACTCGGCACCAAGCGTCACGCAGGCGCACACCGCCGACCCGCCCATGCCGGTGCCGCACATCCGATGAAAGCCAGTCAGTTCTTCGTTTCCACCCTGAAGGAAGCTCCTGCCGATGCCGAGGTGGTCAGCCACCGCCTGATGCTGCGTGCCGGCATGATCAAGCGCCTGGGCTCGGGCATCTACAGCTACATGCCGATGGGCCTGCGCGTGATCCGCAAGGTCGAAGCCATCATCCGCGAGGAGATGAACCGCGCCGGTGCCGTCGAGCTGCTGATGCCGGTGGTGCAGCCGGCCGAACTGTGGGTCGAATCGGGCCGCTTCCAGGCCTATGGCCCGGAGCTTCTGCGCGTGAAAGACCGGCACGAGCGCGACTTCATCATCCAGCCGACCAGCGAAGAGGTCATCACCGACATCGCCCGTCAGGAACTGCGCAGCTACAAGCAGTTGCCGCGAAATTTCTATCACATCCAGACGAAGTTCCGCGACGAGCGCCGGCCGCGCTTCGGCATCATGCGCGGACGCGAGTTCACGATGAAGGACGCCTATTCCTTCGACCGCGACAAGACGGCTGCCTTGCGCAGCTACGAGGTGATGTACCAGGCCTATTGCCGCATCTTCGACCGTTTCGGTCTGCAGTACCGCGCAGTGGCCGCCGACACCGGCGCCATCGGCGGCGATGCCTCGCACGAGTTTCAGGTCATCGCCGACACCGGCGAGGACGCGCTGGTCTATTCCACCGCCAGCGACTACGCCGCCAACATCGAGTTGGCCGAGGCCGTCTCGCTGAACGGCCAGCGCGCGGCGCCGGCGACGGCGCTGGCCAAGACGCCGACGCCGGGCAAGTCCACCTGCGAGGACGTGGCCGAGCTGCTCGGCGTACCGCTGCAGCGCACTGTGAAGTCGCTGGTGCTGGCCACCGACCGGCTCTCGCCCGAAGGCGACCTGCTCGGCACCACCATGTGGCTGCTGCTGGTGCGCGGCGACCACAGCCTGAACGAGATCAAGGCCGGCAAGACTCAAGGCCTGAAGGATGGCTTCCGCTTTGCGACCGCCGCCGAGATTGAGATGCATTTCGGCTGCAAGCCTGGTTACCTGGGACCGATCCGCACGAAGCTGCCGGTGAAAGTGGTGGCCGACCGCACCGTCGCGGCGATGCACGACTTCATCTGCGGCGCCAACGACGAAGGCTTCCACTACACGGGCGTCAACTGGGGCCGCGACCTGCCCGAGCCTGATCTGGTGGCCGACATCCGCAACGTCGTCGCCGGCGATCCCTCGCCGGACGGCAAGGGCGTGCTGGCCATCCAGCGCGGCATCGAGGTCGGCCATGTGTTCTACCTGGGCACCAAGTACAGCAAGGCGATGAATGCCACTTTCCTCGACGAAGCCGGCAAGCCGCAGGTCATGGAAATGGGCTGCTACGGCATCGGCGTCACGCGCATCCTGGGTGCGGCCATCGAGCAGAACCACGATGCGCGCGGCATCCTCTGGCCGGCCTCGATCGCGCCTTTCAGCGTGGTGCTGTGCCCGATCGGCTACGACCGCAATGCCGAGGTGCGCACCGCTGCCGACAGCTTGCATGACGAGCTGGAGGCGCTGGGCCTCGATGTGATGCTCGACGACCGTGGTGAGCGCCCCGGCGCGATGTTCGCCGACTGGGAGCTGATCGGCGTGCCCCAACGCGTGGTGATCTCCGAGCGCGGCCTGAACGAAGGCCAGCTCGAAGTGCAGGGCCGCCGCGACGCGCAGGCCGACCGCGTGCCGCTGGCTGATTTGGCCGCCTTCTTGAAGGGGCGACTTGCCGCATGAGCGCGCATGGCCGCTCCAAAGCGCTCATGCCGGAGCGCCCACGGCGCGCACGTAGCCTGATGAGCGCGCCGAGTCGCTCCCAAGCCGGTCCTGAGCTTCGTCGAAGGGCGCTCATCGCGCCGCGCACTGCGCTGCGGACAGTCCGGTGATCAAGGCAGCTGCCGGGTTGTTGTTGGGGTTGGCGCTGTCGACGGCCGCACAAGCCGGCGCGCAACTCGAGGAACCGCTGGCCGACAAGGTTCGCTCGGCACTGGCTGCCTCGGTGGCCGACAGTGCGCCGCCGCGCCCGAGCTTTGCCTCGATCGACGACCGGCTGGCCTACCTGCGCTGGCTGGGCGCGACCAGCGAACGGCTGAAGAAGCGCAAGAGCGAACACGCGGTGCGCGTCGAGTTCCTCGAAGCTGTCTGGTACGAGAGCAAGCGGGCCGGGCTGGAGCCGGAGCTGGTGCTGGGGCTGATCCAGGTGGAAAGCGGCTTTCGCAAGTACGCCATCAGTACGGCTGGGGCGCGCGGCTACATGCAAGTGATGCCGTTCTGGGCCCGCAGCATCGGCAACGGCGATGCCAGCCGGCTCTTCCACATGCAAACCAACCTGCGCTTCGGCTGCGTCATCCTGCGTCACTACCTCGACCTGGAAAAGGGCGACCTGTTCCTGGCGCTCGGGCGCTACAACGGCAGCCGCGGCCGTGTTGAGTACCCGAGTGCGGTGTTCGCCAACCGCCGCCTTTGGTTGGGCGACGGCCAGGTGCCGTCCTCCGCGGCTGCGGCACCGGCGGTGCGCTCGGGCGGCTGAGCGCAGCCGGTCAGGCGTTGCGCAGGCCGTCCCAGCGCTGTGGCGACGCGCCGGGCATGCCCAGCGTCTGCAGCACGCGCTCCACCGTGTCGGCAACCATCTCGTCGATGTTCTGCGGGCGATGGTAGAAGGCCGGCAGCGGCGGGAAGACGATGCCACCCATCTCGGTCACCGCGCACATGTTGCGCAGGTGTGCCAGGTTGAAGGGCGTTTCGCGCACCAACAGCAGCAATCGACGCCGCTCTTTCAGCATCACGTCGGCGGCGCGCGTCAGCAGGTTGTCGCCGAAGCCGTGGGCCACCGAGGCCAGCGTTTTCATCGAGCACGGCGCGATGACCATGGCTTCGGCATCGAAACTGCCGCTGGCCAGGCACGCACCGATATCGCCGGGCGCATAGCTGTGGTCGGCCAGCGCCTCGATCTCGCGGCGCTCCAGGCCGAGTTCGTGATGCAGGTTCAGCACACCGGCCGGCGTGACCACCAGATGCGTCTGTACGCCCAGCACACGGGCGCGTTGCAGCAGGCGCTGCGCGTAGATCCCGCCGGTGGCGCCGGTGATGCCGACGACCAGGCGTGTCGGCATGTCAATACCGCAAGGCCGCCCGAAGGTGCTGTCTCGTCACCTCGCCGGGCTGAGCCCGCGCCGAGCGAGCACCTTCGCGCGCGCCAGAGTCTGGCGAAGGCCGTGCGGCATGCAGGCCACACGGCAGCCAACGCAGTGAGCGTGGGGGGGTCACCTCAACTTTGCCCCAGCGCCTGCTGCAGCTCGCCCGACTGGTACATCTCGGTCATGATGTCGGAGCCGCCGACGAACTCGCCGTCGATGTACAGCTGCGGGATGGTGGGCCAGTTGGCGTACTGCTTGATGCCATGGCGGATCTCCTCGTCCTCGAGCACGTTCACTGTCTTCAGGTCGCTGACGCCGCAGGCGTTCAGCAACTGCACGGCGCGGCCGGAGAAGCCGCACATCGGGAACTGCGCGTTGCCCTTCATGAAAAGCACCACGCGATGGCTCTTCACCACCTGGTCGATGCGTTGTTGCGTGTCACTCATGCGAATCGTTCCTTGCCTGACTGAGGCTGTTGCAGATCAAACCCGGTTTATACGGCAAAGCGCCGTCGCGGACTCCCGCGGGTCCTTGGCCGGCGTCAGAACGAGTAGTTGACGCCCAGCTGCAGCAGCGGCGACATGCGCAACTCATGCACCAGGTCGTCGGCGCTTTGCGATCCCGACTGCACTCGGCCCATGCCGAGCGCATTGCCCGGGCTCTGCAGCACCAGGCCGATGTCGGCCCAGAAGCCCCATCCCGTCTTCATCGAATAGTCGCTGTAGCCGATGCCCAGGTAGGGCATGGCGCTGATTGCCTGGGTGCCGTGGTTCGACAGGCGCTGCGGCGCGGCCAGGCTGGTGACGGCGCGCGACTGCCAGGCCAAGTCCGACAACGACACGCCCGGCTGACGGATCAGCAGTGCCCCGCTGGCGCGAAAGCCGCGGGGCGGCCGCCCACCCGCGGCAAGGTCCTTGGAGAAATAGTAATCGCCGCCCAGGCTGGCCCCCAGCGGCACGTACTCCTGCGCAATCCCGATGTCTGGGTGGTCGACCAGCGCAGTGCTCTCGACCAAGGCGACGCTGAAGCGCAGCTTGGTCTGCAACTCCGACCAGAAACCACTGGTGCTACTCGCCTTCAGGCCGCCGTTCGCGGCGGCGAGGCCGGCCGCACACAGCAGGGCCAGCGAGGCCGAAAGTCGGAGGATTCGCATGACCGACTCCTTTCACAGTGGCGCAGTTTGCTTTCGCGTCCAGACGAGTTGATGCTAATCCTTTGCACCGTCGCGTGGGGATCGGGCGCGTATCAGGCGCGTCGGAAGGTGCCGATGCGTGACATTTGGTCTTGCAGGTGGCAAGTTACCAACATCATCGCGCCGCGGGCCGGCGTCCAGCGGTGCAGCGCGGCCGGCTGGCCAGGTCGACGCGGGTCTGCACGGCCTCGAAACCGGCGTCGGCCAACATTCGGTGCACCGCGTCGGCCTGCTCGTGGCCATGTTCCAGCAGCAGCCAGCCACCATCGTGAAGGTGTGACGATGCACCTTTCACGATCTCAGTCAGCGCCGCCAGGCCATCGCCGCCGGGCGTCAACGCCAAAGCCGGTTCGTGGCGCAACGCCGCCAGATGCGGGTCGTCTGCGGCCACGTAGGGCGGGTTGCTGGCTACCAGGTGGAAACGCCTTGCGCGCAGCGGCTGCCACCATTCGCCCACGCGCCACTCGATCTGCAGGCCGTGGTGCGCAGCGTTGGCCCGTGCCACCTCGAGAGCCGATGCGCTGCAGTCGACTGCACAGATGCGGGCCGCCGGGTGCCGGTGCTTCAGCGCCAGGGCGATGGCGCCGCTGCCGGTGCCCAGGTCGGCCACCTCGGGCGCCTCGGCCAGCGGCGTGGCCAGCAGCTCCAGAGCCCAGTCGACCAGCGTCTCGGTGTCGGGTCGCGGCACCAGCACGGCGCGGCTGACCTGCAGCATCAGGCCGTGGAACTCGCGCTCGCCCAGCAGGTAGGCCAGCGGCTCGCCGTCAGCGCAGCGCCGGCACAAGGCCAGGAAGGACCGCTGCTGCTCCGGCGACAGGGCTGCGTCCTGGTGGGCGATGAGCCAGACGCGTGGCCGGCCCAGCGCCCGAGCCAGCAGCAATTGCGCGTCCAGCCGCCCCAGCCCCAGCACGCGGGCCTGGGCCAGCGCCGCTCCGACATGGTCGCTCACCGGCGACCTTCGTGCTGCGGACGGCGGGTCTCGCCCGCGGGGCGGCCCGGCGGGCTCAAGCCCCCGACTCCAGCGCAGTCAGTTGCTCGGCGGCGCGCGCTGCGCGCAGTGCCTCGATGACGTCGTCCAGCTCGCCGTCCATCACCCGGTCCAGCTTGTATAGCGTCAGGTTGATGCGGTGGTCGGTCAGGCGCCCCTGCGGGAAGTTGTAGGTGCGGATGCGGTCGCTGCGGTCGCCGCTGCCGATCAGCCCCTTGCGCGTCGCCGCCTCCTTGGCGGCGCGTTCGTTGCGCTCCTTGTCGCGTAAGCGCGCCTGCAGCACGGCAAGCGCCTTGGCCTTGTTGCGGTGCTGGCTGCGGTCGTCCTGGCATTCGGCCACCAGCCCGGTGGGCAGATGGGTGATGCGGATGGCGCTGTCGGTCTTGTTGACGTGCTGGCCGCCGGCACCGCTGGCGCGGAAGGTGTCGATGCGCAGCTCGGCCGGGTTCAGCGTGATCTCTTCGGCTTCGTCCGGCTCGGGCATCACCGCCACGGTGCAGGCACTGGTGTGGATGCGGCCCTGGCTTTCGGTGGCCGGTACGCGCTGCACGCGGTGGCCGCCGGATTCGAAGCGCAGCGTTTCGTAAACCCGGTCGCCGACGACGCGCAGCACCAGCTCCTTGTAGCCGCCCAGCTCGGACGGGCTTTCGCTCATCACTTCCGTGCGCCAGCCGCGCCGCTCGCAGAAGCGCAGATACAGTCGGGCCAGGTCGCCGGCGAACAGCGCCGATTCGTCGCCGCCGGTGCCGGCGCGGATTTCCAGGAAGGCATTGCGCGCATCGTCCGGGTCGCGCGGCAGCAGGGCGGCCTGCAGCTGCGCATGCAAGCGCTGCAGGTCGGCCTGGGCGGCGGCGATCTCCTCGTTGGCCAGCTCGGCCATCTCCGGGTCGGCCAGCATCTCGCGGCCGGCCGCGAGGTCGCGCTCGCGCTGCTGGTACTGGCGGAATTGCTGCACGACCTGGGCCACCTCGGCCTGCTCGCGCGACAGGCCGCGGTAGCGGTTGATGTCGGCCAGCACCTTCGGGTCGGACAGGTTGGCGTCCAACTCGGCCAGGCGCAGGCCGAGGCGTTCGAACTGCTCGCGCAAGGTGGGGGTCATGAGGGGGCAGGGCAGGGGCAGGGAGGCGGCGGCACGGCCCAGGGCCGCATGCGCCACGGTGCCGTGGTGGCGCTAACGCTCGTCGCCTTCGGGGCTGCGTGGGGTCTGCCGCAGGAACAGCCGTGACACGGTCTGCGCCAACTGCTCTCGCTGCACGCCTTCGGTCGAGTGCAACTCGGCCAGCGCGCCGTGCAGCAGCTTGTGCGTCAGGCCGCGGGCCAGCGCGTCAAGCACATGGTCGATGTCCTCGCCACGCGCCAGCAGCTTGCGGGCGCGCGCCATCTCCAGGCTGCGCCAGTCGTCGGCCTGGCGGTTCAGCGCCTGGATCAGCGGCACGGCAGCGCGCTGGTCCAGCCAGTGGGCAAAGCTCTGCACACCGGCGTCGACGATCGCTTCGGCCTGCTCGACCGCGGCCTGGCGCTTCTCGCCGGCGGTCTGCACCACCGCGGCCAGGTCGTCCACGGTATACAGGTAGACGTCGGACAGGCGGGCAACCTCAGGTTCGATGTCGCGCGGCACGGCCAGATCGACCATGAACATCGGACGGTGGCGCCGCGCCTTCAGCGCCCGCTCCACCGCGCCCAGGCCGATGATCGGCAGGCTGCTGGCGGTGCAAGACACCACCGCGTCATACTCGTGCAGCACCGATGGCAGGTCGGCCAGGCGCAGCGCCTGCGCGCCAAAGCGGCTGGCCAGCTTCTCACCGCGCTCCAGCGTGCGGTTGGCCACCGCCATGGCCTTGGGCCGGCGCGCGGCGAAATGCGTGGCCACCAGTTCCACCATTTCGCCGGCGCCGACGAAGAGCACGCGGATCTGGCCCAGGTCCTCGAACAGCTGCGCTGCCAGCCGCACCGAGGCCGCAGCCATGCTGATGGAATGGCTGCCGATCTCGGTGGCGCTGCGCACCTCCTTGGCCACCGAAAAGGAGCGCTGGAACAACTGGTGCAGCGTGCGGCCCAGCGTGCCGGCCGATTCTGCGTGGCGCACCGCCTCCTTCATCTGGCCCAGGATCTGCGGTTCGCCCAGCACCATCGAATCCAGGCCCGAGGCCACGCGGAAGGCATGGCGCGCCGCGGCACGGTCCTCCAACACATAGGTGTAGTCGAGCATGTGCTCGCCGCTGACGCTGCCGTGCGCTGCCAGCCAGTCGATGGCAGGGCGCACCAGCTCGCCGGGCTGGCCGTTCTCGGCGGCGAAGTAAAGCTCGGTGCGGTTGCAGGTGGACAACAGCGCCGCCTCGGGCCGGTCGTGCGGGCGGATGCGCTCGCGAAAGCCATGCAGTGCCGTCGACAACTGCTCCGGCGCGAACGCGAACCGGCCGCGCAGGTCCACAGGCGCGGTCGAGTGGTTCAGGCCGAGGGCGATGACACTCATTTCCGAATTATAAAATCCACACGCATTCTCGCCTCAGGGCCGGCCCTTGCGCCGCCTTGACCTGGATCAATCCACTCCCGCCGGCCGGCGCGGCCGACGCCCCTATGAGCGCGATCGACGCCCTGTGGCACCTGCTCGGTCTGTTCCTGCCGGCACTGGCCACCGGGGCGCTGGCCGCTGCGGCCGCCAAGGCGTTGTGGCGGGCCGAGCTGCGCGGCAGCCGCTGGCTGCCGCTGGCGCTGTGGTCCGGCGGCGCCGGTTCGGTGGCCCTGCTGGCCGGGCTGGTGGTCTTCGGCCGCGACGGCCGCATGCTGAGCTACGCCGCGATGCTCTTGGCCACGGCGCTGGCGCTTTGGTGGGCCGGCTTCATGCGGTCGCGGCGCTGAGCTGTGCGGCCGCTGCCGCCGCCGATTGCGCATCGGCGGTTTGCGCGGCCGCCGGCCAGCGCCCGCGCAGCGAATGCGGGTAGGCCTGGGTGATGTCCACGTCAATCAGCCGGCCGACCAGCTCTTTCGGCCCGGCAAAGTTGACGATGCGGTTGCATTCGGTGCGGCCCATCAGCTCGGGCGCCTCGGCGCTGGACTTGCGCGACGCGCCTTCGACCAGGATGCGCTGCACCGTGCCCACGCGCGCTTCGGCGATGCGCCGTGCGTTGTCTTCGATGCGTGATTGCAGCTGTTGCAGCCGTTGCAGCTTCAACGCCTGCGGCGTGTCATCGTGCAGCGCCGCGGCGGGCGTGCCGGGGCGCGGGCTGAAGACGAAGCTGAAGCTGGCATCGAAGCCGATGTCGTCGATCAGCTTCATCGTCAGCGCATGGTCGGCATCGGTCTCGCCGGGGAAGCCGACGATGAAATCGGTGGACAGCGAGAGGTCCGGCCGCAGCGCGCGCAGCTTGCGCACGATGCTCTTGTACTGCAGCGCGGTGTAGCCGCGCTTCATCGCGCCGAGGATGCGATCGCTGCCGTGCTGCACCGGCAGGTGCAGGTGGTTGACCAATTGCGGCACGCGGGCGTAGACCTCGATCAGGCGCTGCGTGAACTCGTTCGGGTGGCTGGTGGTGTAGCGGATGCGCTCGATACCGGGGATCTGCGCCACGACTTCGATCAGCAGCGCGAAGTCGGCGATCTCCGCGGACTCGCCCGCGGCACGTGTCATCGCGCCGCGGTAGGCATTGACGTTCTGGCCGAGCAGCGTGACCTCGCGCACGCCCTGCCCGGCCAGCAGCGCCACTTCGGCCAGCACGTCGTCCAGCGGGCGGCTGACCTCTTCGCCGCGGGTGTAGGGCACCACGCAGTAGGAACAGTACTTGGAGCAGCCTTCCATGATCGAGACGAAGGCGGTCGGCCCGTCCACGCGCGCCGGCGGCAGGTGGTCGAACTTCTCGATCTCCGGGAAGCTGATGTCCACCTGCGGCCTGTGCGTGTCGCGCCTCGCGGCGATCATCTGCGGCAACCGGTGCAGCGTCTGCGGGCCGAATACCAGGTCGACGTATGGCGCTCGCTCGATCAGCGCCGCGCCTTCCTGGCTGGCGACGCAACCGCCCACGCCGATCAGCACGCCTTTTTCCTTGAGGTGCTTGACCCGGCCGAGGTCGCTGAACACCTTCTCCTGCGCCTTCTCGCGGATCGAGCAGGTGTTGAACAGCACCAGATCGGCCTGCTCGACGTCGTCGGTGGGCTCGTAGCCTTCGGCTGCATGCAGCAGATCGGCCATCTTGGCGGTGTCGTAGTCGTTCATCTGGCAGCCGAAGCTGCGGATGAAGACCTTCTTGGTCGCCTCGCTCATGGCTTGATCCAGGTCTGGTTTTCGAAGTTGAACTGCCAGGTCTGTGCTTCCTTTCCAGTGGTCGGCCAGGGCTTGCGCGCCGCCTCGCTGGGGCTGAGGATCCAAACGTCGAGCACCATGCCCTCCAGTTCGGTGGTGTAGTTCACCACCGCCTTGCCGCCGGTCAGCGTGCCGGACATCACCAGCAGGTTGCTGGCGTCGCGGATGCGCGCGCCGGGGGCAAGCCGGGCCGGCTTGCCGTTGAGCTTGATGTCCGGCGGCGTGCCGAAGACGATCTCCCCGCGCAGCGCCTTGTCGGTGAAGTTGCGTTGCACCTGGGCGGAGGCCGGCAGGGCCAGCGCAAAGGCGAGTACGATGCTCGAAACACAGCGGAGCATGGTGTTGATCCAGTGGCCGTGCAATGGCGCCGGGCGGCGCCTCGAATTGCGAGCGCGAAGTGTAGCCGCCGGCCCCGGCGCTTCGTGTACGCTTGGCCGCGGCGCCGTGACGCAAAGCTGGAGCTTCCATGCACACCGACGGTTGGCAAGCAGAAAGAGACAAGGCATGGTCGGCGCCGCTGGAGCAGATCGACGTCAGCAAGGGCTACCTGTTCGAGCAGGACATCGTCGGCTGGTACTTCGAGCGGCTGCGGCAGGAAGACCCGGTGCACCACGTGGTCAGCAAGCGCTTCGGCCCCTATTGGTCGGTCACGCGCTACCAGGACATCCTGGCGGTGGACAGCAACGCGGCCAGCTTCTCGTCTGACGCCTACCTGGGCGGCATCTCGCTGGCCGAGCGTCCGCCCGACGAGATCTTCCCCAGCTTCATCGCCATGGACCCGCCGCGCCACGACGAGCAGCGCAAGACTGTCAGCCCGATCGTCGCGCCGGCCAACCTGTCGCTGCTGGAAGCCACCATCCGCGAACGCGCCGCGCGCATCCTCGACGGCCTGCCGATCGGCGAGCCTTTCGACTGGGTGCGGCGCGTGTCCATCGAGCTGACCACGCAGATGCTGGCCACGCTGTTCGAC
>Ga0114942_1000187_pt1 | contig 17068 bp, 13 predicted proteins | sample LowerColdCreek_FD_88674 | JGI IMG/M metagenome (GOLD analysis project Ga0114942, IMG submission 88674) | Groundwater microbial communities from Cold Creek, Nevada to study Microbial Dark Matter (Phase II) - Lower Cold Creek | ecosystem: Environmental > Aquatic > Deep subsurface > Groundwater ... | reverse complement strand
GCGGTGCCGCCGCCGCTTTCGCTGATGCCGCCGGGGCCGCGGCCGCCGCCGCCGGCCGAGCCGGCGCCCGCCGATGCAGCGCCGCCGCCGCAGCCGCCCGCGGCGCCGGCCGCCTCCGACCCGGCGACACACAAGCCGCAGTAGGCGCCGCATGGGCACACGCCACCCCCTGCCCTACGCCTTTGCCAAGGCGAACACGCTGCTGCTCGAAGACGACGGCTCTCAGCTGGTGCTGTGGGTGGCAGAGACCACGCCGAGTGGCGCGCTGTCCGAGGTGAACCGGCTGTTCGACGTGGACGGCTTCGAGCGCGAGCCCGCCTCGACGCTGGTCAACCGCATCGCCGTGGCCTATGCCGGCGCCGAGTCCAGCGCCGCCACCGTGGTCGGCGAGGTCGAAAGCGCCGTCGACCTGAGCCGCTTGATGCAGGACCTGCCGGCGGTGGAAGACCTGCTCGAAGCCAGCAACGACGCGCCGATCATCCGCATGCTCAACGCCTTGCTGACGCAGGCGGTCAAGGATGGCGCCAGCGACATCCACATCGAACCCTACGAGCGCTCCAGCGCGGTGCGCTTTCGCGTCGACGGCCGCTTGCGCGAGGTGGTGCAGCCCAACCGCGCGCTGCACGCGGCGCTGATCAGCCGCCTGAAGATCATGGCCGAACTCGACATCTCCGAGAAGCGGCTGCCGCAGGACGGGCGCATCAGCCTGCGCATCGGCGGACGCGCCATCGACGTGCGCGTGTCCACGCTGGCCAGCGCGCATGGCGAGCGCGCGGTGCTGCGCCTGCTGGACAAGAGCGAATCGCGCTTCACCCTCGAGGGCCTGGGCATGAGCGGCGACGTGCTCAGCGCCTTCGACCGGCTGATCCACCAGCCGCACGGCATCGTGCTCGTCACCGGGCCCACCGGCTCGGGCAAGACCACCACGCTGTATGCCTCGCTGGGCCGCATTGACACCAGCACCACCAACCTGCTGACGGTGGAAGACCCGATCGAATACGAGCTGCCTGGCATCGGTCAGACCCAGGTCAACCCGAAGATCGACCTGAGCTTCGCCAAGGCCCTGCGAGCCATCCTGCGCCAGGACCCGGACGTCATCATGATCGGCGAGATCCGCGACTACGAAACCGCATCGATCGCCATCCAGGCCTCGCTCACCGGGCACCTGGTGCTCGCCACGCTGCACACCAACGATGCGCCCAGCGCGGTCACGCGGCTGACCGACATGGGGGTCGAGCCCTTTTTGCTGAGTTCGTCGCTGCTGGGCGTGCTGGCGCAGCGGCTGGTGCGCAAGCTGTGCGTGCACTGCCGCCGCCAGGGCGAGCGCGGCAGCTGGCATCCGGTGGGCTGCGAGCATTGCCTGAACACAGGCTACAAGGGCCGCACCGGCGTGTACGAGCTGATGGTGGCCGACGACAAGGTGCGCGCGATGATCCACAACCGTGCTGCCGAAAGCCAGCTCATCGTTGCCGCCGAAGCGGCCGGCCTGCACTCGATGCGCGAGGACGGCCAGCGCCTCATCGACGAGGGCATCACCTCGCCGGAAGAGGTGATGAGCGTCACTCGAGACTGATGGCTCCCCCCCGCAGCGCGTTCGGCGCTCCCCCCAGGGGGGGCGACGCCAGCGGCCCGGCAAAGCCGATTCCGCGGCGTCTGCTCGGCATTCTTTCCACATGCGGTGGTATGCGCATCGGCACACCGACGGCTCTCTAACGTGCCCGCATTCAAGTTCGAGGCACTCGATGCCGCTGGCAAATCCAGCACGGGCTTGCTCGAAGCCGAGAACGCCAAGGCGGCGCGCTCGCAGTTGCGCGCCCAGGCGCTGGTGCCGCTGGCCGTCACGCCGGTGCTGGCCGGCAGCGCCGGGCAGAGCGCGACCAACCGGTTTTCGCGCCGCGTCTTCGACAACGCCTCGCTGGCGGTGTGGACGCGGCAGATGGCCGGTCTGGTCGGCGCCGGGCTGCCGCTGGAGCGCTCACTCACCGCGCTGGCCGACGAGTCCGAGAACCCGCGCCAACGCGAGCTGATCGCCCACCTGCGCAGCGAGGTCAACGCCGGTTCGCCCTTCGCGCGTGCGCTGGCCGGCGCGCCGCGCGAGTTCGACGAGGTCTACTGCGCCGTGGTCGCCGCCGGCGAGCAAAGCGGCGCACTCGGCCAGGTGCTGGAAAAGCTGGCCGACGACCTGGAGGAGCGCCAGGCATTGAAGGCCAGGCTGCTGGGCGCGATGCTGTACCCGGCCATCGTCTCGCTGATCGCCATCGTCATCGTCATCTTCCTGGTCACCTACGTGGTGCCGCAGGTGGCCTCGGTGTTCACCAGTTCGAAGCGCGCGCTGCCGGGACTGACCGTCGCCATGCTCGCGATCAGTGCCTTCGTGCGCAGCTACGGCTGGCTGATGCTGGGCGCGATCGCGGCCGGCGGCGGCGCCTTCGTCGTGCTGCGCCGCAACCCGGCCTTTCGCGAACGCAGCGACGCGGCGATGCTGAACCTGCCGCTGATCGGCCGGCTGGCGCGCGGCTACAACGCAGCGCGCTTTTCAAGCACGCTGGCGATGCTGGCGGGCGCCGGCGTGCCGATCCTGAAAGCACTGCAGGCCGCGGCCGAAACGCTGGGCAACCGCGCCATGCGCGCTGACGCGATGGACGCGCTGGTGCAGGTGCGCGAAGGCGCGCCGCTGGCCTCGGCGATGGCCGCCAAGAAGCGTTTCCCCGGGCTGCTGGCGATGTTCGCGCGGCTGGGCGAGCAGACCGGCCAGCTGCCGGTGATGCTCGGCCGCGCGGCCGCGCAGCTCGGCGCCGAAGTGCAGCGCCGCGCCATGGCGCTGGCGACGATCCTGGAACCGCTGCTGATCGTCGTCATGGGCGTGGTGGTGATGCTGATTGTGCTGGCGGTGCTGCTGCCGATCATCCAGCTCAACACCTGGGTCAAGTAGCACTCGCCGGCGGCGGCTGCTGCCCGCAGCGAAAAAGCGGTGATGGCAGGTTATATCCGGATCTGCGAGGGGCACGTTGTTTGCTTGAATGCATCCAGGCACTCAGACACTCGCGGAGGTCTCCCATGGGCAGCGGCAATCATCTGGTTCCGGTGGCAGCGGCGAAGGCGCAGATCCCGATCGCGCAGATGCGCAGCGTCTACCACGTCGGCGATGTCGAAAAGCGCCTGGACAAGCTGCCGCCGCGCGAGCACGAGACGCTGCGCTCCACCTACGAGCGCATGCTCGAGAAGGGGCCGGAGCGCTTCCAGGTCAAGCCCTCCGGACTGCCGGCGATGGAGCACCTGTACGACGAACTGCCGAACTTCGGCGAGGTGCTCGACGACCTGAAGCGCCAGCTCGCGCTGTGCACCGACAGCCGCGACGGGCTGGAGATCACGCCGATGCTGCTGCTCGGGCCGCCGGGCATCGGCAAGACGCATTTCGCGCGCCGCGTCGCGCAGTTGCTGGGCACGGGCCTCGGCTTCGTCTCGATGAGCGCGCTCACCGCCGGCTGGGTGCTCAGCGGCGCGTCCAGCCAGTGGAAGGGCGCTCGCCCGGGCAAGATCTTCGAGACGCTGGTCGACGGCGCCTATGCCAACCCGGTGATGGTGGTCGACGAAATCGACAAGGCGCGCGGCGAACATGCCTACGACCCGCTCGGCGCGCTCTACGGCCTGCTCGAGCACGACACCGCCGGAACCTTCGTCGACGAGTTCGCCGAGGTATCGATCGACGCCAGCCAGGTGATCTGGGTGGCGACGGCCAACGACGAGCGCGCCATTCCCGAACCGATCCTCAACCGCATGAACGTGTTCGAGGTGCGCTCGCCGGACCGCGACGCGGCACGCGCCATCGCGCTGCGCCTGTACCGCAGCATCCGCAGCGAGCACGACTGGGGCCGGCGCTTCGACGCCGACCCGCCCGACGCGGTGCTCGAACGCCTCGGCAGCATGGCGCCGCGCGAGATGCGCCGCGCCTGGATGACCGCCTTCGGCAACGCCCGGCTCGAGGGCCGGGCCACGCTGTCGCTCGACGACCTGCCCGAGCATGCGGCGCGGCGCGCGCCGATCGGCTTCGCCAATTGATCCAGGCCGTGGCGTAGCATCGCCCGCGAGCCGCCGCGCTGCGGCCCGTGGAGCCGCCATGTCCCTTGCCGCCAATGTGGTCGTCGCGCTGGTCGCGCTGCTGCACCTGTATATCCTGGTGCTGGAGATGTTCCTGTGGGACAAGCCGGCGGGCCTGCGCGCCTTCGGCCACACGCCCGCGGCCGCGGCAGCGAGCAAGGTGCTGGCCGCCAACCAGGGGCTGTACAACGGCTTTCTCGCCGCCGGCCTGATCTGGGGCCTGAGCCTGGGCGCCGACGGCCGCGGCGTGAAGGTCTTCTTCCTCGGCTGCGTGCTCGTCGCCGGGCTCTACGGCGCGGCCACCGCGAGCCGCAAGATCCTGTTCGTGCAGGCGCTGCCGGCGGCCATCGGCCTGGCCTTGCTGCTGCTGGCCGGCGCCTGAGCGGCTGCCTCACAATCGGCGCGTCGAAACGGGAGAGCTTCGATCGCGCTCGACGAACTGTGGACGCTGGTGGTCGCGCTGCTGACCATCGCGCTGGGCACGCGCGTCATCGCACGGGCGCCGCTGCTGGCGCGCTATTCGATCCCGCCGGCCGTGGTCGGCGGCTTCCTCGTCGCGCTGCTGCTGCTGGTGCTGCAGCAGCTGGGCTGGCGCTTCACCTTCGGCACGCAGACGCGCAGCGCGCTGCTGCTGGTGTTCTTCACCACGCTGGGCCTGAGCGCGCGCCTGAGCGCGCTGCGCGGCGGCGGCGCGGCGGTGGCGCTGGTGACGCTGGCGATCGCGCTGCTGGCCGTGGCGCAGAACGTGGTCGGTGCCGGCGTCGCCTGGGCCTTCGGCGAACCGGCGTCGCTGGCCGTCTTTCTGGGCAGCGCCGCCTTCCTCGGCGGCCACGGCACGACTGCAGCGTGGGCCAAGCAGGAGCTGGCCGCCAGCGCGGTCAATGCCTTCGACGTGGGCATGGCCTGCGCCACGCTGGGCCTGGTGGCCGGCGGCGTGCTCGGCAGCGTGGTCGCGACCAAGCTGCTGCAGCGCACCCCGCGTGCCGCTGAAGGTACACCGGCCAAGGCACCGGTGCATGGCGAAGTGACGCTGCACACCGCGGCCGACGACGCCCGTTTCGGCCGCTGGACCGAATCCGACCGTTGGCTGCGGCAGTTGCTGATGCTCGGCGTCACCATCGGCATCGCGCTGGCTTGGCAGTCGTGGCTCGGCACGCGCGGCATCAACGTGCCGCCCTTCCTGGCCTGCCTGCTCACCGCGGTGGCCTTCACCAACCTGGCCGATCTGTTCAAGCACGGCGTGGACCTGGAGACCGCCGATCTGGTCGGCACCGTGGCATTGCGCCTGTTCCTGGCGATGAGCCTGATGAGCCTGGACCTGTTGGCGGTGCTGCGGGCGGCCGGACTGATCCTCAGTGCGGTGGTGCTGCAGAGCCTGGTGACGCTGCTGATCGCGGTGACGCTGGTGCGCCATGCCGCGGCGATGGGCTCGCAGGGTGCGCAGGCGGTGCGCGAGGGCGCGGTCGCGGCCGGCGGCTTCATGGGTTTCGGCCTGGGCGCGATGCCGGTCGGCCTGTCGGTGATGCAGCGCATCACGCTGCAGCATGGTGCAGCGCCACGCGCCTTCCTGGTGGTGACGCTGGCCGCCTCGCTGGTGCAGGACCTGATCAACGCGGCCGTCGTGCAGGCTGCGCTCGCCTGGGCCGCGCCCTAGGGTCTGTTCCAACCCATGCCGGCGTCGCTCGAAGGCCAGCTCGTCGTCGCGATCTCGTCGCGCGCGCTGTTCGATTTCGAGGAGGAGAACCGGCTGTTCGAGGCCGGCGATGACCGTGCTTACATGCAGCTGCAGCTGCGGCGGCTGGAGCTGCCGGCGCCGCCGGGCGTGGCCTTCTCGCTGGTGCGCAAGCTGCTGGCCTTCAACGATGGCGCGCCGCGGGTCGAGGTCGTCATGCTGTCGCGCAACGACCCGGCCTCGGGCCTGCGGGTGTTCCGCTCGGCGCAGCACTACGGCCTGAGGGTGGAGCGCGGCGTGTTCACGCGCGGCCAGCCGCCGTGGCGCTACCTGCGGCCGCTGCGTGCCAACCTGTTCCTGTCGGCCAACGAGGCCGACGTGCGTGCCGCGCTCGCCGCCGGCGTGCCCGCGGCGCGTGTCTACCCACATGCGGCGCGCGCCTCCGACGCCCACCCCGACGAGGTGCGCATCGCCTTCGACGGCGACGCGGTGCTGTTCAGCGACGAAGCCGAGCGCGTGTTCCAGCGCGGCGGCCTCGAGGCCTTTCATGCGCACGAGGCCGAGCACGCGTCGCGCCCGCTGCCGGCCGGCCCCTTCAAGCCGCTGCTGCAGGCGCTGCAGCAGTTGCAGCACGCGCCAGGGCGCACGATGCGCATCCGCACCGCGCTGGTCACGGCGCGCAGCGCACCCGCGCACGAGCGCGCGATGCGCACGCTGATGGACTGGCACATCGAGGTCGACGAGGCGATGTTCCTCGGCGGCCTGCCCAAGGGCGAGTTTCTGCGCGAGTTCGAGCCCGACTTCTTCTTCGACGACCAGACCGGCCATGTCGACTCGGCCGCGGCGCACGTGCCCGCCGGGCATGTCGCGGCCGGGGTGGCGAACGAGTGACGGCCGGTTGTGGTGCATCGCGACTGGCGCGATGATCGCGCTTGCTGCTACGGGAGGAACGACCATGCCGCTGAGTGCCTTCATCGTGCGCCCCTTCGGCGTCAAGGAACTGCAGATCTCGTCCACCGCCGTCAAGAACAAGCTGGAGCCGTTGTTGCAGCTCGACCCGAAGCACCGGGTCGTCGTCTCGCTGACGCAGACGGACCGGGCCGAGCAGTGGACCGCCGGCATCGACTTCGACGCCGTGCACCGGCTGCTGCTGACGAACGCGCTCGACGAACTGCGCATCCAGGGCGCGACGACCGAGGCGGTGGTCAAGGCCGGGAACATCCGCGAGGACATGTTTCATCGGCTCGTCACCGCCGACCTGGTGATCGCCGACCTGAGCCTCTACAACCCGAACGTCTACTACGAGCTCGGCGTGCGCCAGGCCTTCCGCGACAAGTACACCTTCCTCATCCGCAGCGACCTGACCCACTATCCCTTCGACCTGCAGACCGACCGCTACTTCGCCTACGACCTGGTCGAGCTGGCGACCGACCCGCGCGCGGTGGTCGGCCGCCTCGTCGCCGCGCTGCGCGCGACACTCAATTCGACCGACGCCGACAGCCCGGTGTTCAAGCTGCTGCCGCAACTCGAGGCCGAGGACCGCGCCCGTTTCATTGCCGTGCCGGAGGACTTCCGCGAAGAGGTCGAGTGGGCACGCCACCAGCTGCGCAGCGAGCACCTGAGCCTGATGGCGGTCGAGTGCGAAGGCTACCTCTGGGAGGTCGAAGGCCTGCGTCTGATCGGCCGCGCGCAGTTCGAGTGCAACTTCATCGACGGCGCCAGGCGCACCTGGGAGCGCATCGTCACGCGCTACCCCGACGATGTCGAGGGCAACTCGGTGCTGTCGACGATCTACCAGCGCCTGAGCGACGCGAAGCGGTCGGAGCAGGCGCTGTCGCGCATCGCACGCACGCGCACGCTGACGCCGAACCGGCTGTCGCAGCTGCGCGCCTTGAGCGGGCGCAACCTCAGGGCGACCTGGGCGGACCAGTGGCGCGGCCATGACGGCAAGGAAAAGCGGCAGCGCGCCGCGCTGCTGTCGCCGCTGCTGCAACGCGCGTTCGATGCCTTCCACGAGGCGTTCAAGCTGGACCTGAACAACGCCTACGCGGGGCTCAACGCGTTGACGATGCTGCTGGTGCAGACCGAACTGGCGCAGCGCTTCCCCGAAGACTGGAAGAGCATCCAGCGACGGCCGCACGACGCGAACAGCGAAATCGAGGCGCGCAAGGCGCGCATCGCGCCGCTGCTCGCCACGTTGCAGCTCGCGGTCGAAGCGGACCGCGAGCAGCACCAGCAGCAGGGCCGCAACGACCCGTGGTTCCTGCTGCTGGAAGCGGCCGTCGCGTGTGTCGTCTCGAACCAGCCTGAATACGTGGCGCAGCTCTACGAACTGGCCGTGCACTTCGCGCCGGAGAGCGCCGAAGCGTCGATCCGCGCCTCGCTGGAGCTGTACAGCGAGCTCGACATCGGCAGCATCTCGCGCGACCAGGGCCTCGGCATCGGCTGCATCGGCAGCAATGTCGCCCGCGCGCTGAAGGTGCTGGAAAGCCGGCGCAAACCGGTGACGCCTGCCGACGAGGGACGCCTGGTGCTGATGTTCGTCGGGCTGCGCGTCGATCATGCGGCGGCGTCGCATCCGCGTTTTCCGGCAGCGGCCGCCGACGTGGCGCGCGAACGGCTCGAGGCGGCGATCGACGACGAAATCGCAAAGGCCGGCGGCAGACACAAGGTCGCGTTCGGCATCGCCGCGGGCGCCAGCGGCGGCGACCTGCTGTTCCATGAGATCTGCCGCAGCCGGCAGATCCCGACGCGGCTGTGCCTGGCGCTGCGCAAACCCGAGTACGTGGGCCAGTACGTGGCACCGGCGGGCAGGCAGTGGGTCGAGCGCTTCGCGGAGGTCCACCGCAGCATCGCCGAGCAGCAGGCTCAGGCCCACGGCGGCGGCGGCAGCCCCGAAGCCTCGGCCAGCCCGGCCTGCAGCCCGGCGCGCATCCTGGTGTTCGGCGAGTCCAGCGAGTTGCCGCGCTGGCTGGAGGGCAAGCCGTTGTACAACGTCGGGCGACGCAACAACCAGTGGATGCTGCAGCACGCCATTGCGGCGGCGCAGCGGCTCGGTCCCGATGCCGACATCACGCTGATCGCGCTCTGGGACGAAGGCTCCCATGGCGAGGTCGGCATCGGCGGCATCAACGATCTGACGCGCAAGGCGGCGATGCAGGGCATCAAGGTCCTCAGCATCAGGCTTCCCGGCGAGGCCGATCAGCAGGCCTCGAATGGGGCCGCAGCGTCCGTGGCGGAGCGGCTGGAGTTGCCGGGAGGTCGGCCGGTGCGCGTGGCCTGAGAGCCTGTGAAGATATGAATCGCACCCGCGTGAGGGCCCAGAACAGGCCCAATCAAGGCGCGAGGCACAGCCGGGGCGGGGTCGCGGCGAAGCCTCGCAACGCCGAGTGGGCCTGTTCCGGGCCCTCACCCTTGGGGCTGGGGCACCCAAGGCCGCTGGCGGGTGTTGCGTCGCTTGCCCGGGCAGCAAGCCCGGGCTGCGCGCCGCGCCTACGCCAGCGGCCTTGGCCGCCCCAGCGCGGGTGCGATTCATGTCTTCACAGGCTCTGCGCGCAGCGCCGAGCAGAGCACTGACTGCCTACACTACCGTACGCGCCAGCCCACAGGAGCAAACGATGCCTGTCTACCGCAGTTTCCAGCAGCACCTCGACCCCAGCGTCGGCCCGAAGCGCATCCTGGCGCTCGACGGCGGCGGGCTGCGTGGCGTGCTCACGCTCGGCTTTCTGCGCGAGATCGAGACGCTGCTGCGCGAGCGCCACGGCAACGACCCGGCATTCCGCCTCAGCGACTACTTCGACCTGATCGCCGGAACCTCCACCGGCGCGATCATCGCCGCGGCGCTGGCGGTGGGCATGTCGGTCGACGAGCTGCACGGCCACTACCTCGACCTCGGCAACAAGGTCTTCAAGCGCAGCCCGCTGCGCTTCGGCGCGGTGCGCGCCAAGTACGACGCCAAGGACGTGGCCAAGGCGCTGAAGGGCGTGCTCGGCGAACGCAGGCTCGGCGACGCCGGCTACCGCACCGGGCTGATGGTGATGAGCAAGCGCCTGGACACCGGCAGCCCCTGGCCGCTGACGAACAACCCCGACGCGCCGTACATGAAGCGCGGCGAGCAGGCGACGACGATCGCCAACGGCGAGTACCCGCTGTGGCAGGTGGTGCGCGCCAGCACCGCGGCGCCGCACTTCTTCGACCCCGAGGTGCTGCGCATCGGCCGCGCCGACGGCGCGGTGAAGGCGGTCGAGGGCGACTTCGTCGATGGCGGCGTCAGCCCGTCGAACAACCCGGCGCTCCAGGCGCTGATGGCGGCGACGATGGAGGGCTTCGAGTTCGGCTGGCCGACCGGCGAGGAGCAGCTGCTCGTGGTGTCGGTCGGCACCGGCAAGGCGAACCCGGCGCTCGGCCGCACGAACCTCGTCACCGGCACCGCACTCGTCAACGCGCTGCGGTCGCTGACCTCGCTGATGGAGGACTGCGCGGACCAGGTCGAGACGGTGATGCAGTGGCTGTCGCGAAGCCCCACCGCGCGCCGCATCGACCGCGTGACGAAGCGGGCCGAACCGCCGCTCGGCGGCATGCCGACGATCAGCTACCTGCGCTACAACGTGCTGATGAGTTCGGCCTGGTGCCGCGAACAGCTCGGCCTCGATCTGTCCGACGACGCCCTGAAGGCACTGCAGGCGATGGACGACCCCGACAACATCATGCCGCTCGACGCGCTCGGCCGCACCGCCGGCGCGCTGCTGGTCAAGGGCGAGCACTTCACGCCGACCTTCGACGCCGGCGTCGTCGTCGCATGAGCCGTCGCGCTCAATGCGCGCCGAAGCCGCGCAGCCGCTCCAGGTCGAGCACGCGCACGCCGCCGTACTCGACAACGATCAGGCCTGCGGCCTGCAGCGAGCGCAGCGCCTCGTTGACACGCTGGCGCGACAGCCCGACCAGGTAGCCCAGCTCCTGCTGCGTGATGCGCAGCTGCCCGCCGACGCCGGGGTAGAGCACCGGGTGGAACAGCGCCGCCAGGCTGCGCGCGACACGGCCGTCGGGGTCGGTCATGCGATCGATCTCGCGCGCGCCGATGAACTGGCCGAGCCGCTCGTTCAGCTGCTGCGTGATGAAGCGGTTGAAGGGGATGCTGCGATCGATCAGCCAGTGGAAGGCCTCCACGCTCAGGCCCGCCACCACGCTCTTGCGCAGCGCCTGGATGTTGTAGCGGTAGGCCTCGCGCTTGATCACCGTGCCCTCGCCGAACCAGCCGCCCGGCGGGATGCCGGTGAAGGTGATGGGGATGCCCATCGCCGTGTCGTTGCTCATCTTCAGCAGCCCGTCGATGACGCCGAACCAGTAGGTGACGGGCCGGCCCACGCGGCACAGCAGCTCACCGGTATTGACCTGCACCACCTTGAGGTCGCGCAAGGCGCGCTCGCGCTCTTCGCCGTCCAATGTCTGCAGCCAGGGGATACCGGCGGATTCGGCGGGCGACAAGGTTCTCGCCCTTGCCAGCAGGCGCATGGGTGCATGGTTTCGGGCGGCATCCACGATCGAAGGTTCAGGGAAAACACCGAGCGGAGAGTACGCAAGATTGTCGTTGCAACGACAACATGGCGTCAAACTTCGCCCTACAGTCGCGCCTGTCACAGTCCGCGACGTGGGGACGTTCGACGCGTTCCGGCCGCATGGCCGAAGAAGGAGACCTCCTAGGTGCAGAAGACTTTCCCGCGCCTGATGCTCGAGCACGCAAGTGCGCGCCCGGACGCGCCGGCGCTGCGCGAGAAGGAATACGGCATCTGGCAGAGCCTGTCGTGGTCGGCCCTGGCCACGCTGGTACGCGAACTGGCCTGCGGGCTGGCGCAGGCGGGGTTGCAGCGCGGACAGCACATCGTGGTGGTGGCCGAGAACCGGCCGCGCCTGTCGGCGGTGATGCTGGCGGCGCAGTCGCTGGGCGCGATCCCGGTGCCGCTGTATCAGGACGCCGCCGCCAACGAGTACATCTTCCCGATCAACAACGCCGATATCGCGCTGGCCGTGGTCGAGGACCAGGAGCAGGTCGACAAGATGATCGAGCTGCGCGAGTCCTGCCCGCAGATCTCGCGTATCTGGTACGACGACCCGCGCGGCCTGCGCAACTACGACACGCCGGGCCTGGCCTCGCTGGATGTGCTGGTCGAGGCCGGCCGCGCATACAACGCGCAGCATCCCAGGTTCTTCGACGAGCAGGTGGCGCTGGGGCAGAGCAGCGATGTCGCGGCAATGTTCTTCACCTCCGGCACCACCGGCAACCCGAAGGGCGTGGTGCACACGCACTTCACGCTGATCGATCGGGCCCGGGCCGGCGCCAAGTTCGACAAGCTCGGCCCGGCCGAGGAGGTGCTGGCCTACCTGCCGCCGGCCTGGATCGGCCAGAACATCTTCAGCTATGCCCAATGGCTGGCCTGCGGCTACGTGGTCAACTGCCCCGAGTCGGCCAGCACCGTGACCATCGACCTGAAGGAAATCGGACCGACCTACTACTTCGCGCCGCCACGCGTCTTCGAGGGCCTGCTGACGACGGTGATGATCCGCATGGAAGACGCGGGCCGCTTCAAGAAATGGCTGTTCAGGAACTGCATGGACCTGGCCCGCCGCGTCGGCCCGGCGCTGATGGATGGCAAGCCGGTGGGCCCTGGCGACAAGCTGCTCTATGGCTTGGGCAACCTGTGCATCTACGGGCCACTGCGCAACTCTCTGGGCATGAGCCGCGTGCGCGTGGCCTACACCGCGGGCGAGGCGATCGGGCCGGACCTGTTCACCTTCTACCGCTCGATCGGCATCAACCTCAAGCAGTTGTACGGCAGCACCGAGACCGCCGTGTTCGTGTGCCTGCAGCCCGACAACGAGGCCAAGGCCGACAGCGTCGGCGTGCCGATCGACGGCGTCGAGATCCGCCTGGCCGACAACGGCGAGATCCTGGTCAAGAGCCCGGGACTGCTGAAGGAGTACTACAAGAACCCAACGGCCACGGCCGAGGTGCTGACCGCCGACGGCTGGTACCACACCGGTGATGCCGGCTTCCTGGACGCCGGCGGGCACCTGAAGATCATCGACCGCGCCAAGGACGTCGGCCGCCTGATCGGTGGCGAGCACGACGGCGCGATGTTTGCGCCCAAGTACGTCGAGAACAAGCTGAAGTTCTTCCCCTTCATCAAGGAGGCGGTGGCTTTCGGCGACAAGCGCGAACGCGCCTGCGCCTTCGTCAACATCGACATGGAGGCGGTGGGCAACTGGGCCGAGAAGCGCAACCTGCCCTACGCCGGCTACACCGACCTGGCACAAAAGGCCGAGGTCTACGACCTGGTGCGCGACTGCATCGAGAAGGTCAACGCCGACCTCGCGGCCGATACGCTGCTGGCCGGCAGCCAGATCCACCGCTTCCTGATCCTGCACAAGGAACTCGACGCCGACGACGGCGAGCTGACGCGCACGCGCAAGGTCAAGCGCGGTTTCATCGGCCAGCGCTACCAGTTGCTGGTCGACGCGCTGTACGGCGGCCGCAGCAGCCAGTTCATCGAGACGCCCGTCAGCTTCGAGGACGGCCGCAAGGGCACGGTCAGCGCCGATCTGAAGATCATGGACGTCAAGGTCTTTCCCGCGGTGGACAAGGCGGCTTGAGACCATGGCAGAGCGACGCATCGGCGAGGTGATCCTCGACATCAAGAACATCAGCCTGGCCTTCGGCGGCGTGAAGGCGCTGACCGACATCAGCTTCGATGTGCGCGAGCACGAGATCCGCGCCATCATCGGCCCCAACGGCGCCGGCAAGAGCAGCATGCTCAACTGCATCAACGGCGTGTACCAGCCGCAGCAGGGCTCGATCAACTTCCGCGGCCAGACCTTCAGCCACATGAACAGCCGCCAGGTGGCCAAGATGGGTTTCGCGCGCACCTTCCAAAGCCTGGCCTTGTTCAAGGGCATGAGCGTGCTCGACAACATCATGACCGGGCGCAACCTGAAGATGAAGTGCAACCTCTTCCGGCAGGCGCTGCGCTGGGGCGCGGCCGAACGCGAAGAAATCGAGCAGCGCGCCTACGTCGAGCGCATCATCGATTTCCTCGAGATCCAGCCCTACCGCAAGACGCCGGTGGGCCGCCTGCCCTACGGTCTTCAAAAGCGCGTGGACCTGGGCCGCGCGCTGGCGATGGAGCCGAGCGTGCTGCTGCTGGACGAGCCGATGGCCGGCATGAACGTCGAGGAGAAGCAGGACATGTGCCGCTTCGTGCTCGACGTCAACGACGAGTACGGCACCACCATCGTGCTCATCGAGCACGACATGAGCGTGGTCATGGACATCTCCGATCGCGTGGTCGTGCTCGACTACGGCAAGAAGATCGGCGACGGCACACCGGCCGAGGTGCGCGCCAATCCCGATGTCATCAGCGCCTACCTCGGGACATCGCACTGACATGGACAAGGCGCACAGGCACCCCCCAAGCGGCCGCCGCGGAACCGGCTTTGCCGGGCCGCTGGCGGCGCCCCCCGGAGGGGCAGGCGCCGCAGGCGCATCGGGGGGGGGCCAATAACCATGGGACCCTTCCTCGAAACCCTGCTCGGCGGCCTGATGACCGGCATGCTCTATTCGCTGGTCGCACTGGGCTTCGTGCTGATCTTCAAGGCCAGCGGCGTCTTCAATTTTGCGCAGGGCGCGATGGTGCTGTTCGCAGCGCTGGCGATGGCGCGCTTTGCCACCTGGATCCCGCAGTGGCTGGGCTTCGACAACAAGCTGCTCGCCAACGTGCTGGCCTTCGCCGCAGCGATGGCGCTGATGGTGGCGGTGGCCTGGCTGGTGGAGCGGCTGGTGCTGGGCAAGCTGGTCAACCAGGAGGGCATCACACTGCTGATGGCCACACTCGGCATTGCCTATTTCATGGACGGCGCCGGGCAGACGCTGTTCGGCAGCGACATCTACAAGATCGATGTCGGCCTGCCCAAGGACCCGATCTTCCTGCTGGAGAGCACCTTCTCCGGCGGCATCCTGGTCAACAAGGAAGACCTCTATGCCGCAGCCATCGCCGCGACGCTGGTGGCACTGCTGAGCCTGTTCTTTCAGAAGACGGCCACCGGCCGGGCGCTGCGCGCGGTGGCCGACGACCACCAGGCGGCGCAGTCGATCGGCATCCCGCTGAACCGCATCTGGGTCATCGTCTGGAGCGTGGCCGGCTTCGTCGCGCTGGTCGCCGGCGTCATCTGGGGCAGCAAGCTGGGGGTGCAGTTCTCGCTGTCGCTGGTGGCGCTGAAGGCGCTGCCGGTGGTCATCCTGGGGGGACTGACCAGCGTGCCCGGCGCCATCATCGGCGGCCTGATCATCGGCGTCGGCGAGAAGCTGTCCGAGGTCTACATCGGCTCGCAGATCGGCGGCGGCATCGAGATCTGGTTCGGCTACGTGCTGGTGCTGTTCGTGTTGCTGGTCCGGCCGCAAGGCCTGTTCGGCGAGAAGATCATCGATCGGGTCTGAGCCATGCTGTACCGAGAGAACGGCCAGTTCAAGACCAGCTACCGCTCGGACCAGCAGGTCTTCCCGATCGCGCAGGACCGCATCGCGATCTGGCTGCTGGTCGCCTTTGCCGCGATCGGCGTGCCGCTGCTGGTGGACGAGTACCTGTTCCGCGCCATCCTCATCCCCTTCCTGATCCTGTCGCTGGCGGCGCTGGGGCTGAACATCCTGGTCGGCTACTGCGGGCAGATCTCGCTGGGCACCGGCGCCTTCATGGCGGTGGGTGCCTATGCCGCCTACAACTTCATGGTGCGCATCGAGGGCATGCCGCTGCTGGCGGCGCTGCTGCTGGGCGGCGTCTGCGCCACCGTGGTGGGTGTGCTGTTCGGCATACCGTCGCTGCGCATCAAGGGCCTGTACCTGGCGGTGGCCACGCTGGCCGCGCAGTTCTTCGTCGACTGGGCCTTCCTGCGCATCAAGTGGTTCACCAACTACTCGTCGTCGGGCTCGGTGTCGGTGGCCAATCTCAACGTCTTCGGCATCCCGATCGACACGCCGCACGCCAAGTACCTGTTCTGCCTGGGCTTCCTGGTGGTGTTCGCGCTGGCCGCCAAGAACCTGGTGCGCAGCCACATCGGCCGCGAATGGATGGCCATCCGCGACATGGACGTGGCCGCAGCGGTGATCGGCATCCGCCCGGTGTACGCCAAGCTCACGGCCTTTGCGGTAAGCAGCTTCATCGTCGGCGTGTCCGGCGCGCTGTGGGGCTTCGTGCACCTGGGCTCGTGGGAGCCGGCGGCCTTCAGCATCGACCGCTCGTTCCAGCTGTTGTTCATGATCATCATCGGCGGCCTGGGCTCGATCATGGGCAGCTTCTTCGGCGCTGCCTTCATCGTCATGCTGCCGGTGTTCCTGAACCAGGCGCTGCCGGCGCTCGGCGGCCTGGTCGGCGTCAACATTGACACCGCCACCATCGCCCATGCCGAACTGATGATCTTCGGCGCGCTGATCGTCTTCTTCCTCATCGTCGAACCTCACGGCCTGGCGCGGCTGTGGTCCATCGGCAAGGAAAAGATGCGCTTGTGGCCCTTCCCCCACTGACCTCACCCACCCTGAAGAAACGGAGACTGATGATGAAACTGAAATCACTGGCGATCTCGGCGCTCGTCGTCGGCAGCGGCTTGTTCGGCGCGGCACAGGACGTGCTGGCCCAGGCCAAGGAGCAGTTTTTCCCGTCCCTGGTGTACCGCACCGGCGCCTATGCACCCAACGGCGTGCCCTTCGCCAACGGCTACGTCGACTACTTCAAGCTGATCAATGCCAAGGGCGGCATCAACGGCGTGAAGATCATCTGGGAAGAGTGCGAAACCGGCTATGCCACCGACCGCGGCGTCGAGTGCTACGAGCGGCTGAAGGGCAAGAACGGCGGCGCCACGGTGTTCCAGCCGCTGTCCACCGGCATCACCTTTGCACTCACCGACAAGGCACCCGGCGACAAGATCCCGCTGATCACCGCCGGCTATGGCCGCAGCGAAAGCACCGACGGCAACGTCTTCAAGTGGAACTTCCCGCTCACCGGCACCTACTGGGACGCGGCCGACATCCTGGTGCAGCACGTCGGCAAGAAGGAAGGCGGGCTGGACAAGCTCAAGGGCAAGAAGATCGCGCTCGTCTACCACGACAGCCCCTACGGCAAGGAGCCGATCCCGCTGCTGCAGGAGCGCGCCAAGCTGCACGGCTTCGAGCTGCAGCTGCTGCCGGTAACTGCACCGGGTGTCGAGCAGAAGGCCACCTGGCTGCAGATCCGCCAGAGCCGGCCCGACTACACCCTG
>Ga0114942_1000186_pt1 | contig 17174 bp, 12 predicted proteins | sample LowerColdCreek_FD_88674 | JGI IMG/M metagenome (GOLD analysis project Ga0114942, IMG submission 88674) | Groundwater microbial communities from Cold Creek, Nevada to study Microbial Dark Matter (Phase II) - Lower Cold Creek | ecosystem: Environmental > Aquatic > Deep subsurface > Groundwater ... | reverse complement strand
TCCGCAACAGCATGATGATTCAGACTTGGCTTCCAGAGTCGCTCAACTGACCCAGCAACAATATAAAGTGTTGTATTACCTGACCGAAGGCTGGCTGAATAAACAAATCGCCTATGATTTACACATTTCTGAAGCCACGGTTAAAGCGCATATGACGGCAATTTTCCGCAAACTAGGTGTTACCAACCGGACCCAGGTTGTGATCCAGGCGCAGCGCCTGCAACTGGAAACGCCGGCAGATCGTGATTTGTCCCGACACCCCGGCTAAGACAAACCGGGGATTTCACTGTGGTCGACTTCGTCGATTTGCTCAGCGGCCAGAAACTCATGGGCAAACTTCAGATAGACTTTTTGCTCAACAAAGATACGGAATAAATCTGCGTCGATGTGATGTTCCTTTGCCATAAAACCCAGGATCCGCAAAGACTCGGACAGCGTTTTCGCCTTTTTGTAAGGACGATCAGACGCAGTCAGCGCCTCAAAAATATCAGCGATTGCCATGATTCTGGCCTGCACTGACATTTGTTCTTTTTTTAAGCCTCGCGGGTAACCAGTCCCATCCATTTTTTCATGATGGCCACCGGCATATTCCGGCACGTTGCGTAAATGCTTCGGAAATGGCAAAGACTCCAGCATTTCGATGGTGATATCAATGTGGCGATTAATCACGCGTCGCTCTTCCGGATTTAATGTACCGCGCTCAACACATAAATTGCTGACTTCCGCCGGTGTCAGCACTGATTGCTCTACACCGGCAATGACAATGTGATAACGTGCTGCGATATCACGTACCCGCTTCTGCAACTCCCACGACATAAATTCACCGCCAATATTACTGTGTTGCAAAAACTTCAAATCAACCCGCAGCTGATCCAACATATCTTCCCGACTGGTTTGGTCCAGTGACTGATCCAGCAATATATCGCGTTTAGCAATTTCAAAGCGGGTTTCCACTAAAGCGATGTTGTCATGCAGGCCGTGCAGTTTAGTGGCTTTATCCATCACATATTCCGGCGTCGCGATTTTGCCGCAATCATGTAACCAGGCCGCCACCGATAGCTCATGCACGTCGGCCTCGTTCATGACAAAATCTGCCAGCGGACCTTCGCGCGTCTCAGTACAAGCCTGTGCTAACAGCATCGTGATCGCCGGTACCCGCCGGCAATGCCCACCGGTATAAGGTGATTTTTCATCGATAGCTTTGGCGAGTAGCCGGCTGAGCGCGCCAAACAGTTCTTCCAGATCCAGCACCAGCTGTTTATTCGTCAGTACCATCGCCGCCATTGACGACAAAGCAATCACCAACCGCTGGATCTCTGCTGAAAATGCCTGCACCTGACCGGTACTATTGAGGCAGTTAATTAATTGCAAGACACCAGTGACATCGCCCTGATGGTCCAGCAGCGGGACAGTTAACATCGATTGCGTGCGATAACCCAGTTGCTGGTCGAATTCCCGAGCTTTATCTTGATTGACCAGTGGGCTCAAATACACGTCATCAATGACAATAGGTTGTTTTTGTACCGCAGCCAGTGCAACTACCGCACTGTCGTTAGGTTTTCCTGCTTTATACAATGGGATAGGCGCGAGTGCGGGGCTCTGTCCTGAGCTGCCCCCCTGATGCAGGCCCAAACTACGATTAAATAAAGTGGCGAACTCCAGACTATTGTCACTGGTCAGGCGGTAGATAGTGCCACCATCGGCCTGACTGATGTGCTGCGCACTTTGCAGGATTTGTTCGAGCAGAACAGTACGATCTGTTTGACGGGCTAAAGCCAGGCCGATATTGACAAAGTGTTCTAACTGCTCAAGATTTTCCACTGACTTCGTCCTTGCACATGATTTTCAGCAATGGTTACAGCTGAGTATAGTCAGAGAATTTTTGTTCAATGCAAACGGAGAATGACAAAATTGTATTTGTCGGCAGCCTAGGCTGTTGGCTCTCAATCACCACCAGCAAAATGATGTTCACAAATGCCCCATAAACTGAAGAAGTTGCCTGTCACCGCGTAAGTCAAGCTCAGCTTGCCGGATCGATTTCTGGCCGCGCCCCGCCATTGGTGCTTTCGGTCAGGATGATGACCGCTGGTTAAACTCGGTCATAAAAATTTGCCAGAACACCATAAACAGGGCTGCGACCAGCGGCCCTAGCACAAAACCGTTAATGCCAAACAGACTGATGCCACCGATGGTGGAAAACAACACCACATAATCCGGCAATTTAGTGTCACGTCCGACTAACAGAGGCCGCAACAGGTTATCAGCCAGGCCGATCACAGTAGCGCCATAAACCACCAATACGGTAGCCTGTTGCCATTGCCCGGTCGCATACAGATAGAGCGCGACCGGCAACCAGACCAACGCGGCGCCAATCGCCGGCAACAAACTTAAAAAAGTCATCACCACGCCCCACAGCACCGGCGCCGGAATGTCTAACAGATAAAAAATGATGCCGCCAAGGGTGCCCTGTACCAGCGCAACAACCAGGTTACCTTTCACGGTGGCACGGGTTACTTCGGCAAACTTTGCCAATAACAGATGCTCTCTTTCGTCGCCAAGTGGCAAAGCTTCAACCAGTAAATGCAGCAATTTGGGGCCGTCCCGCAACAGAAAAAATGCCAGATACAACATCAGCGCAATATTCAGAAACAGTCCCGCGGCATTCTGGCCAATTGCTAGCATTTCACTGGCCAGAACTTTGCTGGTGGTCATCGCAAAATCGCTCAGCTTTTGCCGCAGATTATCGGTGTTAATGCCAAAATCCTGCAGCGTCGAAACCACCGCCGGAAAAGCTGATTTCACCGCATCAATCATTCTCGCCGGATCTACTTCGCCACTTTGCAAACGGTCATAAAAACTGATGCCTTCCTGCACAAATGACGCACCGATGGCCAACAGTGGTAATACCACAACCAGCACAGAGCATAGCAGTGTCAGTAGTGCCATCCGGCCACGCCGGGCTGATACCCGCAGCAATAACCACTGTTGCAGCGGATAAAAAATAACACTCAGTGCACAGGCCCAGAATACTGCGCCCCACAACGGTTCCAGCACCCAGCCGAAGGCTATCGTCACTACAACCAACATCAGCAGAAAAAACCGGCTTTCCAGTTCGGGACGCATGTAAATCTCCTTATTGTTTTTCCCTGCGTCAGTCAGGGCTGTGCAGTTTCAGTGAATTTATTGCCGCACGCAAGGCCGCTGCTTTAATCGGTTTGGCCAGAAATACCATGCCAGCCTCTTTTGCCCGCGCCGGCAGTGTCGGATCAGGCGCTGCCGACACTAAAACGCCACGCAGCTTCGGCCAGCGCTGTTTTAATGCGATAAACAGCTGCAGGCCATCCGGCGGTTCGCCCAATTGATAGTCAGCGATCAGGATATCTACCGGCTCGTTGCGCTGCAGCGCGGTTTGACCATGATCTTCGCAGGCAATCGACCCGAGTTGCCATTGCGTTAATAGCACATGGAGCGCCGCAAGGTTGCTATGGTCATCATCAACACAAAGGATTTGCAATCCAGTAGTGATGGCATCAGCCGTTGTCGGGGTACTCGCTGTCTGGCTGGTCGGCACTGCAGGCAACTGACTGGCCAGCAGCGGTACCGCTAGCCGAAAACAACTGCCCCGCCCCGGTACTGAATGCACCTGCAATGGATGGCCGAGGCTTCTGGCCATGCGTTGTACCACGCCAAGGCCAAGACCGACGCCTTGTTGGCCACGCGCGGTCGCCTGCACGCGGAAAAAGTCGACAAATATCTGTTGCTGGTCCAGCTCCGTTAATCCCGGTCCGGTGTCCCAAATCTCGATCCAAACTTGCGCACCACGCCGGCGACAGCCCATCAACACTTTGCCGCTTTGGGTATATTTGATCGCATTGCTGAGTATGTTCTGAATGATCCGCCGTAAATAAGTCGGATGACTGCTGACCTGAAAATGGCCAGGCCGGACATGCAACTGCAACTGCTTCTGCGCCGCCAGCAACTGACTTTCATCAGCCAGCTGCAGCAGCATCGCGCGCAAATCCACTGGTCCGACCGGAAACTCCAGTTTACCTTCGTCCAGCCGGGCAATATCCAGCAACGTTGACATCAGCTCTTCGGTTGCTTTTAATGAATTATCCAGCTGACTCAGCATTTGCCGGCCTTTATCGTTTAAAGCCTGGTCAATCAGCGCGGCTGAAAACAAGCGCGCTGCGTTCAGCGGCTGCAAAATGTCATGACTAGCCAGTGCCAGAAAACGCGTTTTTGAGGCATTGGCGGCTTCAGCTTCCGCTTTGGCCTGCAGCAACTGTAACTCGGTGGTGCGACGCAGGTCGACCTCCGCCAGCAGATCGGCATTCATCTGGCTAATTTGCGCGGTACGCTCTGATACCCGCAGCTCCAGATGTTCCTTGGCCGCAGCAAGCGCCTGCACTGCTTTAACGTGCTCGGTGATATCGGTAAAGCTGGTGACAAAGCCACCGCCGGGAATTGGATTGCCACGAATTTCAATGACGGAGCCATCCGGCCGTACCCGCTGAAACACATGGGCGGTGCCGTTTTGCAGGTGACTGATCCGCTTAGCGACATGTTCATCGGCAGCGCCGGGTCCACACAGGCCACGCTCGGCATTAAAACGCACAATGTCGGCTACAGCACGGCCTACCCGGATCATACCGGCCGGATACTCAAACATTTCCAGATATTTTTTGTTCCAGGCGACTAACTGCAGATCACGGTCCACCACGCTGACACCCTGACTAAGGTTTTCCAGCGTCGAGAACAGGATCTTGCGCGAAAACTGAATGGCTTCGCGCGTGTCATCAAACATCGTGACGACATCTTCGAAGGCAAATGAGCGACCTTCCAATACCGCATTGACCATCGCGGCGGCACTGGATGAACCAATCACCCCGGCCAGTTCACGTTCGACGTGGCGTACCAATTGCGGCTGCAATACATCATCTGCGGAAGGCCGGTAGCCGTTACGCTCGGCAAATTCATCTAATGCCTCCTGCACCCGGTTGCTGCCGACAAATCGTTCCAGCAGCGTCAACATATCCGCAGAGCGCAGCATGGTTCGTTTTAACGATTTGCCATCATCCGGCAAAGGCAGATTCGGTTTGACAAAAGCCACGGCTTGCAGCCGATCATTTAAATCGGCTTTGTGTAACAGCGATACCACCACATAGGCCAGCGTATTGAGTCCAAGCGACCAATACACGCCATGACTGAGCGGGTCCAGCTGTACACCAAATAAAGCGGTAGGCCTGAGCCATTGCAGACCAAAAGCGCCTTGCTGCAGCAATGGCTCTGCCAGCACACCGGCATTAACCAGTTGTGGCAGCATCAGACAATAGAACCACAACACGAATCCGACCGACACGCCGGCATACACACCCCAGGCATGACCCCGCCGCCAATACAAACCGCCCAGCACGGCCGGTGCTAACTGAATGATCAGCGCAAATGCCAAAAGGCCAGTTTCTGCCAGCTCGTAGTTGCGGGCAAACCAGCGATAATAACCCCAGGATAAAGCCATCACGACCAGAATCATCAAGCGGCGGACACGCAGAATTAATCTGCTGTAATCACCGGTATGTGGCTGTAGTTGCCGACGGCGCAAAATAGCCGGCATCACGACGTCATTACTGATCATGGTACCCAGCGCCAGCGTTGCAATCACAATCATCGAGGTTGCTGCTGAAAATCCGCCGATAAACACGAACGCGCTGAGGATATCCCAGCCCTGACTGGCCGGGATTAACAACACAAAGCTGTCGGCATGTGCCAATTGCGTCGGAAATAACACCACACCCGCCATGGCGATGGGCACCACCACCAGCGTCACCAACACTAAGTACAACACAAACCAGCGTCTGGCTTGATGCAAATGCGCCGCCGCAGTATTTTCGACAAAAGTGACATGGAACTGGCGCGGTAATAAAAACACCGCACAAACAGCGAGTAAGGTTTTCGTGAAAAAACTCAGCACACTAAAGGCTTCAGTCGATTGCTGACTGGCGCTGTGTTGCTGGAACTGTTGTAACAACAATGTGGGTGTCGGGATCAGCCAATACAACACAGCTCCGGCCAGAACCAATAATGCAGCCAGTTTGACCAGCGATTCAAAGGCAATGGCCGCCATCACGCCACGATTTTGTTCGGTCAGATGCAGCTTACGGGTACCAAATAAAATGGCAAACAATGCCATCGTCGCCGCGCTCCACAGTGCCGAATCCTGCCAAACCGGACCTGCAGTGTCAGCCGTCCGTCCGACCAATACCTGATACGAGCTGGTCACTGCTTTGAGCTGCAACGCGATATAGGGCACCACCACAATCAGGCACAATAATGCCGTCAGCGCCGCAATCGCCTGCCGTTTGCCATAACGGGCACTGATAAAGTCGGTTAATGAGGTGACATTGTGTTTTTTAGCAACATACAGCAGTTTGCGCAGTAAACGATGCCCGAATAAATACAACAGCACCGGCCCGAGGTAAATCGGCAGGTAGTCCCAGCCAGAACTGACGGCAGAGCCCACGGCACCATAATAAGTCCAGGATGTACAATAAACCGCCAGCGCCAGGCTGTAGATTGCCCCCCCATACTTTTGTAGTATCGAATCATGGCGTGACTGGTCCGCCCAATTGGCGATGGCAAATAGTCCGCCGATATACGCGACCGCCAGCATGATGATCCAGCCTGTTGCCACCCGACACTCCTCTTTTTACTTCAACTAGTTACAACCTGTTCAGGCCGCAATCATCGGCAAGTCATTACTGCTCAGTCTTTGATAAATCAGCCGGGCTGTCAATCACTCTGACTGGCAAAACCTGATGTCTGTCAACCACTTCGACTAAAGTCGGGCTAGGCGTTTTGCCAGCACCGGCTATTGTGTAATCAGCGGCAATTGCCAGCTCACAACAGGTTATAACAATAAACAAAACACAACGAGGAGAGACTTTATGGCGTTTCACAGCTCTGAACAAGCCAGTGCCTATTGGCGTGAAAATGTCAGTCTGATGCTGAAACTGCTGGCGATCTGGTTTGCAGTTTCATTTGGTGCCGGCATTTTATTTGTTGACGCCCTCAATGCAGTCCAGTTTTTCGGCTTTAAGCTCGGGTTCTGGTTCGCGCAACAAGGGTCAATTTACGTTTTTGTGCTGCTGATTTTCGTCTACGTGGTGAAGATGAATCAGTTAGACCAGAAATACAACGTCCAAGAAGATTAAGGGGCGCGCCATGGATTTACAGACTCTCACTTATATTATCGTCGGCGCGACCTTCCTGTTATACATCGGTATTGCCATCTGGGCCCGGGCCGGTTCTACCCACGAGTTTTATGTCGCCGGCGGCGGTGTATCACCTTTGGCCAACGGCATGGCAACTGCTGCCGATTGGATGTCTGCAGCATCCTTCATTTCGATGGCAGGCCTGATTTCCTTTATGGGCTACGACGGCTCGGTCTACCTGATGGGCTGGACCGGTGGTTATGTGCTGCTGGCATTATGTCTGGCGCCCTACCTGCGTAAGTTCGGCAAATTCACGGTGCCGGACTTTATCGGTGACCGCTATTACTCACAAACGGCCCGCACTGTGGCTGTGGTTTGTGCGATCCTGGTGTCGTTTGTCTATGTTGCCGGTCAGATGCGTGGTGTTGGCGTTGTGTTCAGCCGCTTCCTCGAAGTCGATATTGAAACCGGTGTCGTCGTCGGCATGGCCGTGGTGTTTTTCTACGCGGTACTGGGTGGCATGAAAGGCATCACGTATACGCAGGTCGCGCAATATTGTGTATTGATTTTTGCCTACATGGTGCCTGCCGTGTTCATTTCATTAATGATCACCGGTAACCCAATCCCGCAGTTCGGCTTCGGTGACTCGATTGAAGGCACTGACACTTATCTGCTGGATAAACTGGACGGCTTATCAAAAGAGCTTGGTTTTGCCCTGTACACCGATGGTACTAAATCGATGATGGATGTGTTCGCTATCACGGCCGCATTAATGGTGGGTACCGCCGGATTACCGCATGTGATTGTGCGCTTCTTCACAGTGCCACGCGTCAAAGATGCGCGCATTTCCGCTGGCTGGGCATTAATTTTCATCATGATCTTATACACCACAGCACCGTCTGTCGGCGCCTTTGCCCGCTACAACCTGATCAACACTATCAATGGCGCGGATCAACAAGGCACGCTGGTCAGCGAAACACCGCAATGGGTCAGCAACTGGGCAAAAACCGGTTTGATCAAACATGAAGATAAAAATGGTGATGGCCGCATGTTCTATTCAGGCGATGATCGCAATGAAATGACCATTGACCGTGACATCATGGTACTGGCGAATCCGGAAATTGCGAAGTTACCAAACTGGGTGATTGCACTGGTGGCTGCAGGCGCGATTGCTGCCGCGTTATCCACTGCAGCAGGCCTGTTACTGGTGATTTCAACGTCGATTTCGCACGATTTGCTGAAGCGAAATCTGATGCCGAACATTTCCGACAAAATGGAACTACGTTATGCGCGGGGCGCTGCCGCAGTCGCCATTCTGGTAGCTGGATACCTCGGTATCAATCCACCGGGCTTTGTCGCGGAGGTGGTGGCATTTGCCTTCGGCCTTGCTGCTGCCAGCTTCTTCCCGGCGATTATCCTGGGCATTTTCTACAAGAAAATGAATAAAGAAGGCGCGATCGCCGGGATGTTAGCAGGTATGGTGTTTACCATCGGCTATATCGTTTACTTTAAAGGCATCTTTATCACCCCGATGGCGGCCAATATTCCGGCCAACTGGTTCCTCGGTATTTCACCGGAAGGTATCGGTACCGTTGGCATGCTGGTGAATTTTATTGTGGCCTTTGTCGTCAGCAAATTCACCAAAGAAGTCCCGGTCGAAGTACAGGACATTGTTGAATCTATCCGGTTCCCGAAAGGTGCTGGTGCAGCGTCCGCCCACTAGTCTCGGTTAAAACCGGCGCGACAATTGGAAAATTCAGGTCAGCGTTACGGCGCTGACCTTTTTCATGCAGGAGCTTGTGATGCAAATTCAGCAAGTGGTGCAGTTCTTAACGCAAGTTCCGCCTTTTGCCGATTTACCGCCGGCCGATCTCACCGCACTCAGCCAGCAAATCAAGATTTATTATGCCGTGCAATCCGAGCAAATACCGTTCAGCCACCAGCTGGTGTTGGTGCGTACCGGTCTGTTTCTGATGCAACAACAACAGCAGCTGTATCCACTGCAAAGCGGAGATTGTTGGGGCTATCGGCAGTTGTTGACGCAGCAGGATGTCGCCGAACAACTACATTGTCAGGAAGATGGCTTGGTCTATCTGATCCCGCAGGCGGTGTTCGAACAATATCAGCATCAATTCAAAAATTTTGCATTGTATTTTCAGCGCTTACTTGGCAGAGCGCTGCATCTGCATCAGCAAAGTGCAACTGACCATCAGCGTGTTGCTGATTTGTGTGCCCGGCAGGTTTACAGCATACAAGGTGAGGCCACGATCCAGCAGGCAGCGCTATTGATGACGCAGCAGCGGATGTCGTCGGTCTTAGTCATGGCCGATAACCAGCTTTGCGGTATTGTCACCGACCGCGACTTACGCAGTAAAGTTCTGGCCGCCGGCCTGCCAGCGCATACCCACGTCGAGCAGGTGATGACGCGAAATCCTTACCGCATTGCCGCCGAAGCTTTTAGTTTTGAAGCCCTGCAGCTGATGAGCCAGCATAATATTCACCACTTACCGGTCGAACAGGCAGGCAGCATCATCGGTGTACTAACGACCAGCGATTTGGTGCGCAGTACGCAGGAACACCCACTGTTTTTAATTAGCCATATTCATCGCCAGCACGATAGTGCGGGGCTGAGTGCCTGTCAGGCATCCATCACACAACTGTGCAGGCAATTGGGACAACAACAACTGCCATCCCGCGAAATCAGCCACATTCTGACCACGCTGTATGACGCGCTGGCACAGAGCTGGCTGAAGCTGGCGCTCCAACATCTGGGCCCTGCCCCCTGTGCATTCAGCTGGTTGTGTTTTGGATCGCAGGCCCGCCAGGACATGTTACTCAGTGCCGATCAGGACAATGCCTTGTTACTGGAGAAAGAACCGGTCGGTGATGTTGAACGCTACTTCAGTGCACTGGCCAGCTTTGTCTGCGACGGCCTGGCCAGCTCTGGTCAGGTGCATTGTCCGGGATTGGTGATGGCCAGCAATCCGAAGCTGCGGCTCAGTCTCTGTGGCTGGTCGGGCCGTTTTGCCGGCATGATCCAGACCCCCACACCACAGGCGTTACTCGACAGCAGTATTTATTTTGATGCCCGGGTGGTCGCCGGCAGTCAGGCGCTGTTTAACGCACTGCAATCGGACATTCTGGCGATCAGTCACCAGCAGCTGTTTATCTGGCAACTGGCAAAAAATGCGCTGAACCATCAACCACCACTGGGGTTTTTTAAGCACTTTATTCTGGAGCAGGATGGTGCCAAACGACGGGGACTGGACCTAAAAAAACGCGGCATTGCGCTTATTCATGATGTCGTCAGAGTTCATGCGCTGGCGCATGGGGTTTCTGCCGTACCAACGCCGGCACGACTCGACGCCTTGGTCAAATTGCAGGTGCTCAGTGCCAACGAAGCCCGGGACTTAACCGCAGCATTTGAACTGTTACATCAGCTGCGCTGGCAACTGCAATATGCCGCACTGCAACAAGGCGGCTCCATGACCAATTTACAGGATCCGGCCCAACTGAATGTGTTGCAACGTCATCAGCTGAAAGACGCCTTTGCCGTGATCAGTCAGCACCAGCAAATCGTGGCACAGCGTTATTGCCGGGAGCTTTAAGGATGTTATTCAGGCGCTGGTTACAGCGAATGAGCGCGCTGCGCCGCAGTCCGGCCTTTCCCGAACTACAGAGCGTTTCGGGCCAGATGCAGGCGCGGCAGGCGCAATTTCTGGTGCTCGACCTGGAAACCAGTGGGCTGGATGCTAAACAACATCATATTGTCAGTGCCGGGTGGGTCTGCATCAATCAGTTGCAGCTGGATTTGTCTTGTAGCTTTTACAGCACACTGCGACCTGCAACTGACGAGCCCGGCACGCTCGGCCAGAGTGCTGTGATCCATGGCCTGCATCAGGCCGATTTGGCGGGTGGCATCAACGAAAGTGAATTTTTGCGCGAATTTGTCCAGGCCGCTGCCGGCCGGGTGCTGGTCTGTCATCATAGCGCCATGGAAAGCCGTTTTCTGCAGCAGGCGTTTAAACGTCAGTTTCAACAAAGCCCGGCTTTGCGATTTGTCGATACACTGGCGCTGGAGCAACAACGTCTGCAGCGCAAGGGGCAGGTAGTGAATAACAGCGCACTAAGCCTGAACCAATGTCTGCTGCGCCATGGCATGCCACAGATCCAGGCGCACAATGCGCTGGAAGATGCGTACGGCTGCGCGTTGTTGCTGCTTAGTCAGATCCGCGCTCGCGGTGATGATCTGGCTATCAAGGCTTTGCTCAACCCACACTCGGCCTGACTCAGAAGAATGACCAACGCCGGGTGTTGACCCAGCGGGTGAAGAACCCGGCTTAAAAAAAAACCGCCGGAAGGCGGTTTTTTCTGCAGAACACCAATTACTTGGCGCGGCTGCGGTACTCATCGGTACGGGTGTCGATTTCGATTTTGTCACCGATCTCAACGAAAGCAGGAACCTGAATTTCAAAACCAGTTTCCAGTTTTGCCAGTTTCATTACTTTACCTGAAGTGTCGCCACGGGCAGCAGGTTCAGTGTAAGTGACTTCACGGACAACGATTGTCGGCAGGTCAACAGAGATTGCGAGTTCGCCGTAGAATACCACTGAACAAGCCATTTCTGGCATCAGATACTTCAGCGCATCTGTCATGTTGTCGGCTTCGATTTCGTATTGATTGTATTCAGCATCCATGAACACGTACATTGGATCTGCGAAGTAAGAGTAAGTTACTTCTTTGGTTTCCAGCAGGACTTGTTCAAATTTGTCGTCTGCACGGTATACAGTTTCTGTACCCTGGCCAGACAGCAGACCTTTCAGCTTCATTTTTACAACAGCGGAGTTACGGCCTGATTTGTTGAATTCAGCTTTCTGAACAACCATCGGCTCGTTGTCGACCATAATGACCTGGCCGGCGCGTACTTCTTGAGCAGTCTTCATCATAATTGAAATATCTTCTTGTTAGGAAAAATTGCGCGACATTATAAGTCGGTTTTGTGCAAAACGCACGAGGTTGCTGGCAAGATCTTGCTGAGCCAATAATTTATGCTGCCAGCGCAGCATAAGGCCCTGTATTTCATCGAAATTTTCTACAAGCTGCGGCCAAAAAGCAGCAAAATCCTGCTCCTGTTCCCACGCCAGATGCAGCTGGCGCCACAAAGCTGCCAGCGCTGGCGGCGTATCGGCCAGCATCAGTGTCAAAAATGCGTTGAGTTTGTCCAGATGCGCCTGCTCAGCCTGGCGATAAATCTGCCAGATAAATGGCCGGCCGGCCCAATGGGCCCGGATCACCGAATCTTCCCCACGGACAAAATTCAAATCACAGAGTGCCAGCAACAGATCATAATCCGGTTGCGGCACAAACGGCAGGATCTGCAGCGTCAGACTGCCCCACTGCACCACACCTTGTTGTTGCAGTGCCGGACAACAGGCGCGCAAATCTTGCGCCAGCGCACCTTCTGCAACCAGTAGCCAGTTTGGCCTATTGTCTGCAGCCAGCAGTTCCAGCCAGGGCTGGATGTCAGCCTGGCTATAGGCAAACAGCGAGATCACCCGGCAATCCGGCGCAGGCATGGTCAGACCCAGCTGGTGCCATGCCGCAGCGCTGGCAGCTGCATCTTGCTGCAGAGAGCGGGCAGATGCGACCACCTCTGACTCGCGCAGCAACCCACCGACATCGGCAGTAAAACCAGGAAAAAAGAAGTATTTTTTCAGGCTGATCCCGGCCTGAGGCGATGGCAGACCATGACAGCCACCGGCCCAGTCTTCGGCCGTCAGATACTCCAGATTCAGCCACAGCGCCTGAGGGTTGGCTCTAGCGAGCGCATTAAGAAAATCCGCCGGCACTGTGCAGGCTAGTGCTTCAATACAGAGCTGGACTGTACTGAGTTCGGTAGCTGTAAATAATGTGTGTGGCGCTACCGCCGCCTGCCAGTGCAAAATGTCCACACCGGCAATCTGCTGGTGTAGCGCCGAGGGCATGACCTCCGGGCAAATTCGGACAAAGCTGTGCAGGTCATCGACAAACAACCGCACCTGACAGCCATGCTCCGCCACCAACTGACGCGACAGCCGCCAGCAGATGCCGATATCACCAAAATTATCCACGACGGAGCAAAAAATCACCACCGACAGACCGGACAGTGGCACAGCCACCCCGGCAACAGATTCAGACAAGATTTAACTCCGCGCTGCTCATCAGATTAAGCCAATATGGCTCGCAGTATAACACCGGCAAGTTTCAGACTGAACGCCAGACAAACCAGGCACAGCACGAGGAACAACAACAGCATCAGCTGATACCAGCCAAACCGCAGCCAATAGCGTAACCGGGCCAACAGGCCAGTCACCGGCTTTACTGCCGGCACCTGGTGAAACATTTGCCGGGCCAGCAACAATAACAGGCACCATAACAACAATAACAGCGGTAATAACAGCCATTCACTGCGCTGTGGCAACATAAAAAGCACGATACTGCCAAGCAGAAACAGCAAAGCGCAGACCTGTAAAAATTGCGGCGAAAACCAATGGCTTGAGCGCTGCAACAGCTGTTGATATCGCTGCCAGAACCGGCCCATCACTGCGGCTCCTGCAAATACAAATCCGGCGGATACAAGGCGGCAATGCCGGCATCGCCGCGATAATCAGCCACCAGCCAGATTTGTTCGAAGGGCTGGGCTGCGGGTAACGTCATCGACTGGCGATAGGTTTGTAATTGTTCAGCACGCCAAAACGGATTGGTATTGCGGATCACCAGCCAGACACGCTGACTGTCATAACTTTTGCCAGCTTTTTGCCGGATCAACCGATCCAAGGCAGCCAGCATCCGTTGCGGCGTGGGCACCTCTGCCAGCGCAGCCAGCGCGTCACGGGTCAGCGGGCTTAAGTCACGGCCAAGCAGTTGCATGGCTTCGGCTTCACTGCCGTACAAATGTGCGATCTCCAGGTCCAGTCGTTGTTGCTCGAAATAACAGGACACATCAGGTTTCGCCGGTTCGTTGTGCCAGATATGCCGCATCGATACGCCATAACGGCGTTGATACAAGCGCATAAACAACCGGGCGGCTTCATGTTCCAGCCGGATCTTCTCTGACACTTCCTGCATGCACCTGGCCCAATGACGAAGAAACGAACCTGATTCTACTGCAGTTTTCCGCATGGCAGCTATATTAATCAACACTGCGTTGTTTCGTGTTTCAGGGGTCTTTTGTGCCTGTAAAACCCTCATCAGTCAGGCCTTTATCGTTGGTCAGCCGGTTAACCAGACTGAACTTATTGATTCTGGCCAGCACGATATTTATCACCGTGCTGTTATTGGCAGCCGTTACCTGGCACTCGGCGCGGGAACGCCATCTGGCGGAAGCTGCCGTCAATACCGAACAACTGGCACTGAATCTGGCGGCCAGTTTGGTGTTTCTCGACAAAGCAGCTGCCGAGGCTGAATTGCAAACTTATGCGCAACGTCAGGATGTGCTGGATCTGGCGGTTTATCAGCGTGATATGCAGCTATTCGCCAGCCAGCCTGCCCAAGCCAGTCCCTTGTGGCAGCAAACAGACAGCTATCAACAGCTGGACTGGCTACAGTTGCAGGTGCGCCGCCCAATCCGCTTTAAAACAGAAACCGTTGGCAGTGTCGTGGTGACTGAAAGCCTGGCCGGCCTGCAACAAGCGTTAGTGTCATTGCTGTTGCTGTTTGGGTTGATTGTCGTTGTGGCGTTATTTGCCGCCAGCCGGGTGCTGCGGCTGGTCCAGCGTAAAGCGCTGGCACCGGTCATAGAACTGGCAGAACTAGCCGATTATGCCGCCCGGCAACAGGATTACAGCATCAGAGGCACAGTGCGCCGGCGCGACGAAGTCGGCCGCCTGACCGAGCGGTTGAATGAACTGTTCAAGCGCATTGAGATTTGGCAACAGGACCTGCAACAACAATTACAACAGCAACAACAGGCGCGGATGCAATTGGACAAACTGGCGCACTCCGATCACCTGACCGGACTCGCCAACCGCTTATATTTTGAGACTGAATTGCCGCGTGCGGTGGCCTATGCCGCCGCGCAGCAACAAACCCTGGCCTTGTTGTTTATCGATTTGGATAACTTTAAAACCGTCAATGACCGCTGGGGCCATGATGCCGGCGACGAAGTGCTGCAAATCGTCGCCAAGCGCATGCAATCCCAGTTGCGACAAACCGACCGGCTGTTTCGCCTCGGCGGCGATGAATTTGCCGTGTTATTAACTGATATCACGCAGCAGGAATGGGCAATGCAATTGGCAGACCGCTTGATCCAGAGCGTACGGGAGCCGATGTGGCTAAAAAACTCACTGATGCCGGTGGGTGCCACAGTCGGGCTGGCATTTTGCCCACAAGACAGCAGCGATGCCGTCCTGTTGTTGCAGCAAGCGGATCAGGCGATGTATCAGGCCAAACGGGCCGGCAAAAACACCTGTCGGAGGTTTACCGATGGCGACAATTAGCCGGTTAGCGGTCATAACTTTATGCCTGATGCCTTGCTTGACTGTATCAGCACAAACGACCGAAGCAGAAACACCTGCGCAATCACCGGAGCAAGCCTCTATACCAACCCGCTCACCCGCGACGCCGAGTCTGGAACAACTGCTCAGTACGCCTCTCAGTGATGTGCCGCGGCAAATCGAAGTCAGCACTGCCGCCCGTTATGCCCAGTCTAGTAACCAGAGCGTCAACGTCACTTATGTCGTCACTTCTGCTGATATCGAACTGTTTCAGTGGCAAACACTGGCGCAGATTTTACAAAGCCTGCCCGGCATTTATATCAGTAACGACGGATCATTTTTGTATGTCGGTGTGCGTGGTTTGGGCCAACCCGGCGATTTTAATTCGCGCCTGCTGTTTATGCTCGATGGCGTACGGATCAATGAAAATGTCTACGACGCCGGACTTCTCGGCAGCGACGCCATCATCGATGTAGAAAATATCGACCGGGTCGAATTTGCCGCCGGCCCTGGCGCGGCTGTCTACGGCAACAATGCTTTTTTTGGTGTGGTGAACATTCTGACCAAAACGGCGCAACAACTGCGCGGTGGCGCACTGCGGCTGACCATGCAGGACGATGGCAGTAACCGCTATTTTTTTAACACCGCCAATCGGCTGGAGCAAGGCACAGAATGGTGGTTCAGTGCCAGCCATCAGCAACATCCGGAGCTGCCACTGGCATTTGCGCCGCCGCCCGGCGAAACCGAAGCTTATCTGGCGGAAAATCATCAGCAGCTGAGCCGGTTTCGTTTTGGCGTCAGGCAACAGGGCCTGCGGCTGCAAGCTTTATGGTCCGGTCAGACCCGCCATAGTCCCTCTTCTATGCTGACGCCGGCGGGCTGGCAAACCACAGCTGTTGAAGATCAAAATGATAATTTTCTGCTGTCATTGGCGCATCAACAAGAGATTGGCGCAGATCTGACGCTGAGCGGTCACCTGAATCAGAGTGGCAGCCGCTACCAGCGTGATATCCCGATCTATCATCCGGACTATGCGCTAACCCTGTTGCACAACGAGCAACTGGGCCGTTGGTTCAGTGGTGATTTGCTGCTGCAATATCAGGGGCTGACCACACATGACCTGTTGTTTGGTCTGGAGTTTCAGGATGATGTGCGTCAGCAAATTGAAGTATCGCTGGCCGCCAACAACGAGTTATTGCAGGGTTTTTATGGCCACAATCAGCGCAAATCGATGTTTGTGCAGGATCAATGGCAACTGCTGCCGCAGCATAGCCTGTTGCTGGGTGTACGCTACGATGACTCCAGAGTCAGTCCAGCGCGCTGGAGCCCGCGTGTTGGCTGGATCTGGCAACTGAATGATCAGCAAAATTTTAAACTGCTCTATGGCAGTGCGTACCGGGCGGCAAATTTGTACGAATTCGCCACCAATTACAGTTTTTTTGCGCCGACGCCTGAGGTCGAAACGGTGACTTCAACTGAGCTGACGTTC
>Ga0114942_1000185_pt1 | contig 17203 bp, 13 predicted proteins | sample LowerColdCreek_FD_88674 | JGI IMG/M metagenome (GOLD analysis project Ga0114942, IMG submission 88674) | Groundwater microbial communities from Cold Creek, Nevada to study Microbial Dark Matter (Phase II) - Lower Cold Creek | ecosystem: Environmental > Aquatic > Deep subsurface > Groundwater ... | reverse complement strand
TTATTTAACTAATGGCGGCTCTATTGGTATTACTGCCCCTGCTGGCTATATTACTTTACCGGAAATAGAATCTTGTATTACCATGCTTACTAGTTGGGGCTTTCAGGTAATTATAGGAAATACTATTGGTAAAAAAGATGGCACCTTAGGCGGAACAGATGCAGAAAGATTGGATGATATGCAGCAAATGCTTGATGCAAAAAATATACAAGCTATTTTATGTGCAAGGGGTGGCTATGGCTTAGTAAGAATTATTGATAAGTTACAATGGAAAAAATTTACCCAATACCCTAAATGGATTATTGGTTTCAGTGATATTACCTACTTGCATGGCTTGCTTCAGCACCACATTGGTTTTGCAAGTATACATTCAAAAATGTGCAACAGTTTTCCGTCGGATTTTTCTGTGGCAGATGATGTTGTAAAAGTCTCTATACTTTCTATAAAGCAGGCCTTAATTGGCGAAAAAACGAATATTTTTTTTCCTGCAATTAATCAACAAATTAACGGCACGGCAAAAGGGGTATTAGTTGGTGGAAATTTGAAAATTATTGAAAGCATGGCTGCTTCAAAAAGTGCAATTGTAGGTAAAGGAAAAATTCTTTTTGTAGAGGATACGGGGGAATATTTATATAGTATTGATAGAATGTTTTGGCAATTACAACGCAGTGGTGTATTGGCTAATATTAACGGATTAATAATTGGGGGCTTTAAAGTAAAATTACCTGATGATGTAGCCGAGAATTTTAATAAAACCCTTGAGGAAATAGTACTAGAAAAAGTATTAGGTTATGGCTATCCGGTAGCATTTAATTTTCCTGTTGGTCATCAGAAACATAATATGGCGCTTAAATGTGGTGTAATGCATCAGCTTAATGTTGGTAGTACCAATAATTTAATTGAAATTTAGTTTTTATGCATGCAACCCGTTTTCCTCCATATTTAGCAATCGGTAGTAACATTGGTATAGTATGCCCTGCGGGCTATATGGCCCGAGAGGCAGTAGAAACTTGCGTAAATACGCTAATCAGTTGGGGCTTTAAAGTTGTAATTGGAAGCACAATTGGTAGCGGGCATAACTACTTTGCTGGTAGTGATGAAGAACGATTAGCCGATTTGCAAAATATGTTAGATGATAGTACAATACATGCCATTTTATGTGCAAGAGGTGGTTATGGAATGAGTAGAATTATTGATGATATTGATTTCAATAAATTTATTCAGCACCCTAAATGGGTAATAGGCTTTAGTGATATTACCTTATTACTTCAACATATTTATAGTAATTACAACATTGCTAGTTTACATGCTCCTATGGCAGCAGCCTTTAATAATGGTGGTGCTACAAACGAATATATTGCAAGCTTAAAGCAAGCAATAACTGGTGCAAAACAAGCCTATACTTGCAATGTAAACAACTTTAATAAATTGGGTGAGGCTAGCGGAATAGTTGTAGGTGGTAACCTTACATTGCTGGCCCATGCCATTGGTAGTACTACTGATATTGTTACAAATAATTGTCTTCTTTTTGTAGAAGATATTGGGGAATATTTATACGCATTAGATAGAATGTTTTTACAACTTAAGCGAGCAGGCAAGCTACAGCATATTGCGGGGTTAATTGTTGGCGGCTTTAGCGATGTAAAAGATACCATACGGCCATTTGGTAGTACAATTGAGGAAGTAATTGCAAGTCATTTAAATGCTTATAATTATCCTATTTGCTACAATTTTCCTGTAAGTCATGCCACTGAAAATTATGCCTTAAAAATTGGAGCAACCTATCACTTAAAAGTAAGTGAGCAGCAAGTGAAGCTAACTGAGTTATAAAAAATATTTCTTTAGATTTTTTAAAAAAATATATGCCAAATAGTAAAAAATTGAGTGTTACCCAACAAGCAGCCATGCTTGCAATACTTGAGGAAAGATTTTCAAAATATGCTAAAAATTTGAAGGCAGTTAAATGGGGAAATGTAAAAGAAAAATTGCTTGCTAATCCTCAAAAAATATGGTCGTTGCAGGAGATGGAAAATACTGGTGGTGAGCCAAATATGGTTGCCTATAACGCAGCGGAAAATTTGTACATTTTCTTTGATTGCTCGCCAGAAACGCCAAAAGGTAGAAGAAGCATTTGCTACGATAGGGATGCACTAGAAGCTAGAAAAGAATTTAAACCTGCAACCACTGCTATTGACATGGCCAACACAATGGGCGTAACGTTATTAACAGAGAAGGATTATTACTATTTACAAACCTTGGGAACTTTTGATACCAAAACTTCTAGTTGGTTACACACTCCGGAAGCTGTACGCAAATTGGGCGGTGCATTATTTGCCGATTATCGGTTTGGTAGAACTTTCGTATACCATAACGGAGCGTCATCTTATTACGGCGGTAGAGGATTTAGAGCAGTATTAAATGTGTAAATAAGCGGTATTTTTCTTCTTATATTGTATTAATTCTTATTAAGAAATTTTGCAAAGCAATTTAGTAATAACATAACCGAATGTATTATGACACTCACTCAATTAGAATACATTATTGCGTTAGATACCTACCGACATTTTGGAGATGCGGCCAACCATTGCCACGTAACCCAGCCAACATTAAGTGCACAAATACAAAAGTTAGAAGAGCAATTAGGGGTAAAAATTTTTGATAGAAGTAAGCAGCCGGTTACACCTACCGAACAAGGCTATGAGCTAATTGAGCAAGCAAAGAAAATTATTGTTCAAAGAGATGGGTTATTAGAAACCATTGCAGCCCAAAAAGGCATTGTAAATGGCACATTAAGGCTTGGAATAATACCTACGCTAGCTCCTTATTTATTGCCCTTGTTTATAAATAATTTCATAGAAAAATACCCTGGAATTAAACTGTATATTCAAGAATTTACTACTGAAAATTTGTTATTGCAGTTACGAGATAACAGAATTGATGTTGGCTTATTAGTAACCCCGCTTAACGAGCCATTTGCAAAAGAGCAAGTATTATTTTATGAACAATTAATAGCTTATGTATCTCCTAAAAACAGTAATTATTACAACCATACTTTTAGTTTAAATACAATTAACCCACAAGAGTTATGGCTGCTGGAAGATGGACATTGTTTTAAATCGCAAATGATGCAACTATGCGGAATACGAGGTGCCAACCTATACAATACTAATTTTAAATATGAGGCTAGTAACCTTGATACACTTAGAAAAATGGTAGACAATAGCAATGGAATAACTATTCTTCCAGAATTGGCTACTTTAGATTTATCGGCGGAAAGCAAGCTAAATTTAAGATTTTTTGAAGGGCCTGCACCAGTAAGAGAGGTTAGCCTAGTTACCAATAAAAGCTTTATAAAAAAGAAATTAATTGATGTGTTAAGTAAAGAAATTATTGCACATTTACCCCCAAATATTTTAAAAAATAGTTTGGGTAATAAAATAACCATTCCAAAAAGTACACAATGAAATGCTTAATAATTTGCTGTTCTATTTTCATAAGTTCTTTTGCGTTAGCACAGGAAATAGAAACAAGAAACAATCAATTTTACAATAATATTTTTGACTCAAAATATATGCAGAAGCCACCCATTTTTATGGGTTCCAAAGATTCTTTACAACGTTTTTACTACAATCATTTCTCTGCATTTAATACAATTATTGAAAAAGCAGTTGCCAACGGAGATACTGCAAAATATATTCGGGTATATTTTAATTTTTTAATTGATAATAATGGGGCAGTGTATAACGGTAAGTTTACCAAGGTGGCTAGCACTAGGTATGCGAGTGGGGATAATGCTAAAACGGTTAAGTACTTTTTTGAGGATAAGATTTTATTAAATGAAGCAGTGAAGCACATGATTGAGAAAATGCCTTATTGGCGACCTGGCCTAGAAAATGGCGTAAGGGTTACCGCTGCTGTAGATGATTATTTACAATTTTGGGTAGGCATCAATCCGCCACCTGCCTATTAATAGATTTTTTTATTTAAGTATTCTTAAAAGTTTCCTGCCATTTTTCTATTCCACCAGTAAGATTATACAGGTGGGTGTATCGCTTTTTTTGTTGTAGCCTTTGTATGGCTATTGCACTTCTAATGCCTTTTTTGCAGTAAATAACTACTTTGCCATTGGTTGGTATTTCATTTGCCCTTGCAATAATTTCTGGTAGGGGTATTAGTAAGCCACCAATATTATAATTATGGTGTTCACCTGATTCTCTAACATCTATCAATGTTATTTCTTGCAAATGATTTACTAACCACTCTTTTAAAGTTTCAGCAGAAATTGTAGGCACATCACTATTCATCCGCACCATCATTAAAAATTCTCTTAAGCCCCAATACCGGTGCAGGAGATACCATTAAAGGAAACTTTTCAACCGTTACCGAACTTGGATCTAAGCCAAAACCTCTTTCCTCACTTAATGAAATTTCCTTAAGCCAGAAATATAATTTCATTATTACTTTTTCAGTAAAGGGTAACTCATTGTCATTGCTTAAAAATTTCTCCATTACAATAAATTGAAAGTCGCCAGCTATATTATTTTTCTCCAAACTTTCGTATCTACTTGTAATATTTACTTCTTTATTTTTTACCAAATCTTCCACTACTTTTTTAAACATTAGGTTAATCTTCTGTTCTACCCTAAAGCCTAGTCTAAACTCTACCTTAATAATATCGTTGGGTATTATATGATCTACTATGTATTCGCATGTGTATGGATCGTCTAACACATCTACATGTATAAGCCAGTAGATATCGGCTCTTTTAGGTTTTTTGTTAAGTATGGAGTAAATTATTTTATGCTCTAGTTCGTTTTTGAAATTAGCACTAGTCATATACACTAAATGGGTAGCATATTTAGGAATTGATTTATCGTTGCTAAGTTCCTGAATCATTGGTATGTAATGATCTAGCTTTACAAACTCTACATACCTATGTTTTATTTTTCTGCTGCGGAACCATACATACATTACAATAAATAAACCTCCACCAACAATTAAGGTAACATAGCCACCGTGTGGAAACTTCTCTAAATTGGCAATTAAAAAAGAAATTTCTATTGTTAAATACACCAATAAATACAGATAAATTAAGTAAGGATGCACCCGCTTACTAACCAAATAATTGGCAAATAATATAGAAGTACTAATCATACACATGGTGATAGCAAGCCCATAGGCTGCTTCCATATTAGATGATTTTTGAAAGAAGAGGGTAATACCAATACACCCTACAAATAATAATAGGCTAATGCCGGGAATATACAATTGCCCCTTAAGTTCCGATGGGTAATTTATTTTCATTTTAGGCCATAAATTTAGCCTAGATGCTTCTGAAATAAGGGTAAACGAACCAGAAATTAAAGCTTGACTGGCTATTATTGCCGCAGCAGTAGCTATAATAACACCAAACAATTTAAACTGCTGTGGCATAATACCGTAAAAGGGACTCATGGTGGTAATCATACTATCAGTAATGGCAATACCATCAAAATTGGCTAATAACCATGCACCTTGGCCAAAATAGTTGAGCACCAAACAGGTTTTTACAAAAATCCACGAAATGCGAATATTCTCTTTTCCTGCATGTCCTAAATCGGAATACAATGCCTCCGCACCAGTGGTACATAGAAATATGGCACCTAATATCCAAAAACCGTTGGGGTAAGTGGTTAAGAGTTTAATACCATAATAAGGATTAAATGCTTTAAAAATTGCTGCATGGTCAAATAAATGAATAAGCCCCATAGTGGCTATCATTAAAAACCAGATAAACATTACCGGACCAAATAATTTTCCTATGGAAGCCGTACCAAATTGTTGCAGAATAAATATTACACTTAGTATAGCAACAACAATTATAACAATGGTTTGCGTTGTTATTTGGGCCAAAGCAGGTAGTTGTCTTAACCCTTCCACTGCCGATGTTACGGATACTGGCGGTGTTATAATGCCATCTGCTAATAAGGCTGCACCCCCAATCATGGCAGGCATTACCAGCCAGCGCCTACGCCTACGCACCAAGGCATAGAGGCTAAATATTCCACCTTCGCCATTATTATCGGCTTTTAAAGTAAGAATTACGTATTTAACGGTGGTTTGTAATGTTAGTGTCCAAATAATACATGAAAGAGCACCTACAATTAATTCTTCCGTAACAGTTCGTCCGTTAATTACCGCATTCATTGTGTACAGAGGAGAGGTACCAATGTCGCCATAAATAATTCCTAATGCCACTAATAACCCGCCCGCAGTTAATTTATTTATATGCTTTCCCACAAAATGTAAATGTTAATATTATTGCTAAAGGTTAACAAAAGTATTGGTTATTGGTAGCTTTTATCCAAAAAAATGCTAATTAAATATCCTGTTAATTTATTACCGCTATCCGCTATTGATTTAGCATTTCACCAAGGGTAAGTGTTACATTTGTTTTGAAATTTTAGTTATGAAGCGTCTACTTTATTTTCTCTGTATTTGCTTACTTGTTAGTATTAAAATATCTGCTCAAAAAGTAGTGTATGCCGAAGCAGAGTTAGAAGATAACAAAACCATGCAATTTGATATTCTTGGCAAGTTCGGAAACAACTATTTGGTGTTTAAAAACATAAGAAATATATGCCATATAGCAGTGTATAATGAAAGTATGAAGCTTACCAATAAGGTGCAACTATCATTTATACCAGATAGGTTGTTAGATGTAGAAACGATAACCTACAAGGAGTACGCTTATATTTTTTACCAATATCAAAAAAGAAATATTGCTTACTGCATGGCAGTAAAAATTGATGGAGAAGGTAAGCCAGTTGGCGATGCAATACAATTAGATACTACCGATATTAGCTTTAATGCTAATAACAAAATGTATAACGTAATTTTTAGTGAGGATAAGCAAAAAATTATGGTTACTAAGTTGAATAGCAGAAACGAAAAAAGCTACTTGTTGGTTACCTCACTTTTTAACAAAGAACTTAATCTGATTCAGAAAGCAAGAATGCGATTGCAAATGCCCGACAGAAACGATTTTTTAAATGAGCTTTCAATTGATAATGAAGGAAACTTACTAATACTTAGGGCTACTGGCACTGCCCAAAAAGATAATATTACGGGTATTAATCTGCTAATAAAATTTGCCAGTAACGACTCGTTAAGTACATACCCCATTTTACTACCAAAGTTGTATTTAGACCAACCCCGAATTAAAATTAACAATAGTAGTAAGGAGTACTTGGTAATATCTTACTTCTCAAAAACAAGGCGTGGCAATATTGATGGATTGTTTACCGTACTATGGAATAGCACGGTAAAAAGTGCAAGAATTACTGCTATTAATAATTTTACCGATGAGTTTAGAAACGATGCAAAAGGAGATGCTAGCTTAAAAACGGCCTTCAATGAATTTTATATTCGAGAAATTTTGATGCGAAAAGATGGTGGCTTTGCAATAGCCGCAGAAGCAACTTACAACTCTTCAAGAAACAATGGTTTTAATAGATGGGATAATTTAAGTATGTCTCCCATGTGGGGTGGTGCAGACTATTATAGTTTCAACCAATTTAACAACACATTTCCTTGGCGGTTCAACAGTTTTAACCAAACCATCCGATACTTTGCCGATAACATAGCTTTGGTATCATTCGATTCTACCTGTAAATTAGAATGGGCCAACGTAGTAAGGAAATCACAATTTGATGATAATTCCGATGCTTTAATAGGATATGGAACGCATAATGCTGGTGGTGAAGTTCATTTTATTTTTAATCAGTTAGAGCGAAGAAACTACCTGCTAACAGATCAAAGTGTAAATGCAAATGGACAAATAACCAGAAACCCAACTATAAAGAATTTGGATAAGGGCTTTGACTTTATGCCACGTTTTGCAAAGCAAGTAAGTAGTAGGCAAATGATTATTCCTTGTCAATACCGAAACCTAATTAGTTTTGCTAGAATTGAATTTTAATAATTGTGATTGCATTTTTTAAAGATAAATCTTCTGGCGGGGTATTTTGGTTAGTGCTACTTAGCATTGCGTTGCATGCACATTTTATTGCAGATCCTCCACAGGTTATTACTTCCCCTGCTGATGGCTTCATTTATCATTTACTCAAATGGTTGCCCGATGTGCCTTCAGTTGGTTTAATGCTTTTATACCAATTGCTTATTATTACTCAAGCATTGTTGCTAAATTATTTGTGTAATAATTTAAGGCTATTTCAACGGCAGGGCTTTTTAGTAGCTATGAGTTATATTGCTATTACCGCACTATTACCAGAGTGGAATAATATTACACCATCTTTAATTACTAACTCACTTATTATAGGGGTATTTAGTATGGTGTCAAGATTTTATGGGCACCAAAAAAGCAAAGGTATTATCTACAATTGTGGATTATTGGCAAGTGCTACCGCCTTATTGTATGTAAATGCATTTCCGCTTATTCTCTTTTGTTTTTTAAGTATTGCTGTATTAAGAAGTTTTAAAGCTAATGAGTGGTTTGTATTGTTATTAGGTGTTATTACGCCGTACTATTTTGTTTTTTCTGCATTATTTTTAAGTAATAATTGGGCGCTAGTTTCTAATTACTTACCTAGTTTTCAATTGCACCTTATTTGGGAATTACCACATATTTTAGGAATTGCGTTAGCAATAGTTTTATTAATAATCCTATTGCTGCTTGGCAGTGTTTTCGCATCAAGAAATGTGGGCAGAATGTTGTTGCATGCAAGGAGAGTATGGGTAACCATTTTTATTTTACTTGCATTATTTATACCTATTTGTTTTGTAGTACGTAATGGCTTATTAGATATTCTGTTAATGCCTACAGTACCCGCAGCAGTTATTATTACTAATTTTTTCCTTTATCCTAAAAGTCGGTTATTAACTAATATTCTTTTTTGGCTAGTTGTTGCAACAGTGGTGTTTATTAACTTCACTTGGATTATTGTTAGGGCTTAATTGTAAAATAGGCTACACAACTAAATGGCCAAATTCCTTTTCATCATAAGGCTTCTTCCAGCGCCTATGGCTCCACAAATAATTGCTCGGTATTTTTTTTATAGCGGCTTCAACTTTACCAACTAATATTTTGGTTAACACTCCATCTTTGTACTCGTTGGGTGTTTTGGTTATTAGTTCCATATTATAACCATAATAGCCTCTTTTTATTTTAAAATAATGTGCAAATACAACGGCGGTATCATTTGCTTTTGCACCCTTTTCTGGGCCCGGCGCAAAGGGGGTCATTTTTCCGAAGAAGGGCGTCCAATAAGCTTTGTGAAAGTTTGAAGGACTTTGGTCGGCTACTAACACTAGCACATATTCTTCATTTTTATATTGCTGAAAAACTGATTTGAATTTTGGAGCAGGTAACATTGTTGTGCCAAATTTTTGCCTTAGGTTAAGCATAATTTTTTCAAATACTGCATTTGCAATTGGCATATACACCGCAATAAAATGATCGAACTTATTTATCTGCGAAATAGATAAATTTCCAAGTTCCCAATTGAAAAAATGACCAGATACAAGCTGCACCTTTTGGCAACTACCTTTAAGTTCATTAATAACTTCGTAGTTACCTTGAAATCTTTTACTAATAGTTGCTTTTGAGCAAGAAAAAAGTTTAATGGCTTCAATAAAATTATCTACAAATCCATGGTAAAAGTCCTTTGCAATACGTATTTTCTCTGCATTATTTTTTTCAGGAAATGCGATGGACAAATTATGCATAACCACCTTTTTTCTATAGCCAAATACGTAATAAAGTAAAAAGTAAATACCATCGGAAATTACATACATTAACCACCACGGAATTAGTGATAGTAAGTAAAAAAATGCAAAAACAATATAGTACATAGTTATTTTTTAAAGAATGATATACTGTAATTTATCACTCTGTTGTGGGTGATCTGTATTGAAATGTAAGCCCCTGCTTTCTTTTCTAAATTGTGCACCTTTTACAATTAAGTAGCTCACTGTAATTAAGTTTCTTAGTTCGCAAAGTTGCGGAGATAGGGTAGTAGTATCATACAATTTTTCCGTTTCTTCATGCAGTAAATCTATTCTTCTCATTGCCCTTTCTAGCCTAATATCTGTTCGTACAATGCCCACATAATCACTCATTATTTGTTGCACTTCTTTTAGGCTTTGTGTTATTAATATCATTTCTGTTGGGGCAGTAGTGCCTTGTTCGTTCCAATCTGGAATATCATTGGCAATGCTAATGTTATCAATGGTTTCACAAATATTTATGAATGCTCTATTGCCAAATACCATTGCTTCTAGTAAGCTATTACTGGCCAACCTATTAGCGCCATGTAAGCCAGTACTTGCGGCTTCGCCACAGGCATATAAGTTAATAATTGAGCTTCTTGCCCATTCGTCGGTTTTTATTCCACCGCAACTATAATGTGCTGCTGGTGCTACCGGTATGTAGTGTTTAGCCACATCAATGCCAATACTTTTGCATTTTTCATAAATGGTTGGAAAATGATGAATAAATTTTTCTAAATCAAAATGGGTACAATCAAGGTACACATGTTCCGTACCACTTTTTTTCATTTCATTATCAATAGCTCTAGCAACAATATCCCTTGGGGCAAGGTCTTTTCTAGTATCGTATTTTTCCATAAAGGCTATTCCGTCCTTGTTCCTTAATATACCACCATCGCCCCTAACTGCTTCCGTTATTAAGAAGGAAGGAGAAATTCCAGGCTCAAATAAGGCGGTTGGGTGAAATTGGATGAACTCCATATTTTCAACCCTAGCTTTTGCTCTATATGCCATTGCTACACCATCGCCACTAGCAATTTTAGGATTAGTAGTAGTTCTATACGCTTGTCCGCAGCCGCCAGTGGCAAGTACAGTTACCTTAGCTAATATTTTTTCAATACTATTGTTGTGTAGGTTTAGTGCATATACCCCAAAGCAAGTGATATTTTGAGTACTTTTTGTAACCAAAAATCCTTGGTGATGCTGTGTTATTAAATCTACTACAAAGCAATGTTTTATTAGGGTTATATTCTTATGCTTTTCTAGTGCAGATAGTAGGGCTCTTTCTATCTCTTTTCCGGTAATATCTTTATGGTGCAAAATTCGGTTTTCGCTATGTCCGCCTTCTTTGCCTAATGAAAATTCCCCTGTAATACTTTTGTCAAAATCGGTTCCATAATCAATAATTTCTTGTATTCTTTCAGGGCCTTCTTTTACTACAATTTCTACAATTTCTTTATTGCATAAGCCATCACCCGCCACAAGCGTATCTTGTATATGCTTTTCAAAACTATCATTTGCAGCATCCCATACACCGGCTACACCTCCTTGGGCATATTTGGTATTGGTTTCATCAGCAGTGGTTTTTGTGATGATGTGTATGGTTTTTTCAGGAAATTTTTTTGCAAGTTTTAAAGCTAGAGTTAGCCCCGCAATGCCAGAGCCAATTACAAGTACATCAGTATGCATAAGCATCATTATGGTTAATAAACAAAGTTACCTATTTGTTAACTATTGAAGATATAGAATCAAAATAATTGATATTCGCAACAAATAACAATTATGAAAAGCAAACTGTTTGCGGTTATTATTTCTGTGTTCATAATAAATAATATAACAGCACAATCATCCCAGCTTGGCGCTAATACTAACACTGAAATTGTTGGATTAAAGAGTTTGAAAAAAGGCTTAAATTTTTTAGTAATGGGCGATTGGGGCAGACACGGTATTCCTGTACAAAAAGCAGTAGCTGCCCAAATGGACAATGCAATGGTGCAACAAGATGCAGACTTTATTATTTCTACCGGAGATAATTTTTATCCTAAAGGTGTTGCCAGCATTAGCGATCCTAGCTTTAAAACTTCTTTCGAAGATGTTTATTTCCAGCACTCATTATTTAATGATTGGTATTTGGTGCTCGGTAACCATGATTATAAAACTAACCCTGATGCAGAAGTTGCATATAGCAATATTAGTGCTAGATGGCATATGCCTGCACGGTATTATTTTTTCTCAAAAAAAATGGATGATGGTGGAACTATTGATTTCTTCTGTATTGATAGTAGCCCATTTCAATTAGATTATTACGACAGCAATGAGTATGCCGATAAAGTGAAAAATACTGATACTGCCGCACAAAGGGCATGGCTAACGCAAGCACTAAAAAATAGTAAGGCAAATTGGAAAATTGTGGTTGGCCACCACCCACTTTACAGCGCCGGAAAACGAAAAGGTAAAACTGCCGATATGGAAAAATCGTTCGCAGATTTATTTGATACATTTGGCGTTGATGCATATTTCTGTGGGCATGAGCATCACTTAGAACATGATATTATTGCGGGTAGAAAATTTCAGCATTTTATTTCAGGCTCAGGATCAGAAACTACACCCACAACAAGTGCTCCTTATTCAGTTTTTGCAGCAAGTGAAGCAGGCTTTTTTACTGCTAGTGCCACTACCAAGGAAATACTTATTCAATTTATTAATGAAAAAGGTAAAATTATTCATAGCTCATCTATAAATAAATAGCATTATTCGCTTATCGTAATACTTATTATTCATTCAAAAGCTGTCTACATTATAGATGGCTTTTTTTATTTCTCTCATACAATTAATAGGTTAACTATTTAATAATAAATAGGTAAAGCATTGTTAATGTTGTAAGGAACTTGTTACTACTTGCTACTGTTACTTTTGCCCCTTCAAAAAAGACTCTAAACAATGAAAAATTTTTACTTGCTATTATTATGCAGTATTGTAATGCTACAAGTTACCGCACAAAATGCAGTTCTTAGGGTAAAGGTGTTAGATGAAAACAACCTTAATCTCCCTGGCGCTTTGGTTAAAATTAATAATAATAAATCCTCATTTATAACTGATGCTTCGGGCGTTGTAGTTATAAATAATCTTGCAATTGCAGAAGCAAACATGCAAGTAAGTTATATTGGTTATAAAGAGTTTGCTACCAAAATAAAAATTACCAATTCATTTAACGAAGTAACCATCAACCTTGTTTCTGGTGTTACTACCCTTAAAGGAGTTGTGGTATTAGGTGATAGATTAAAAGGACAAGCAAAAGCACTTAATCAACAAAAGAACAGTAGTAATATCAGTAATATAATTAGTGCCGATCAAATTGGTAGATTCCCAGATGCTAATATTGGCGATGCATTGAAGCGAGTACCTGGAGTGGCAATGCAGAATGATCAAGGAGAAGCAAGAGATATAATTATTAGGGGCTTGGCGCCACAACTGAATTCAGTTACCTTAAACGGCGATAGAATACCATCTGCCGAAGGCGACAATAGAAGAGTGCAAATGGATCTTATTCCTTCTGATATGGTGCAAATTGTAGAGGTTAACAAAACCCTTACACCCGATATGGAGGCTGATGCAATTGGCGGTAGCGTTAATCTAGTAACCCGCTCTGCCCCAAATAAGCTACGTGTTAGTGCTACACTTAGTGCAGGTCATAATCCAATAAGGGATGGTGCATTAGCTAATATGGCATTAGTAGTAGGTGGTAGAACCCCCAATAAAAAGTTCGGAGCCGTATTTAGTGCTAACATTAATACCAATGTGTATGGAAGTGATAACGTAGAAGCCGTGTGGGCTACTGCCGCCAACGGAACCGTTTTTGTTAACCAGCATGATATTAGAAAGTATGATGTAACAAGAACGAGAAGAAGCTTCAACTTTACTACCGACTGGAAAATTAATAAACGAAATACTATTACCGCTTCTACTATTTATAACTGGAGAGACGATTGGGAAAATAGATTCCGTGTAAGAACAAGATCTATAACCCCTTTCGACGCAAATGGCGTAGCCGTTACAACTCCATCACAAGTTATTGCTAGCTATAGAGGCAGTATTAGAAGAGAAACCAAAGGAGGTATTAATAGTAATAGAGTAAAAAGCAGAAGATTAGAAGAACAGATTGTTAGAAGTTCTAGTTTAAAAGGCGAACATTTTTGGGGTAAAGCCAAAATTGATTGGAGTAGTAGCTATGCTAACGCAAGTGAAATAAGACCAAATGAACGCTATATCGACTACCAATCTGGTACAATGGCCTTATCTATGGATATAGGTGATCCTGAATTTCCTAATGTTACACCCGTTACTAGGCCAAATATGAATGCCTTTTCATTCAGAAGATTGTCTGAGCAAAACGGAGATACAAAAGAAGCAGATTGGAATAGTAAAGTGAATATCAAGTTTCCAGTAGCGCTTTTTAAAGACAAAGAAACTTTGGTTAAGGTTGGTGCTCGTTATAGCTGGAAGGATAAGCAACGCAATAATAATTTTTATGTATATACTCGCCAAGGTGCCACCGTTGCGGCACTTGCCAATTTAGCCGGAATACCAAGTGCTAGCCAAACAAATGGCGATTATCAAGTAGGTAATAAGTATAAGGCCGATTCGTTTGCGTTACCAATATTCTTGGGTTCATTAAATCTAAATGATGCTAGCCAGTTTGTAGGCGCATTAAGCCCAGCCGACTACCTCGGTTCTAACTACAAAGCATCTGAAAAAATTACCAATGCTTACATAAGAATTGACCAAGAAATTACTGATAAATTAAGTGCCATTTTAGGCGTTAGGTACGAGGGTACTAATAATTACTACCGTGGTAATTTATTAAGAAATTCCGCCACACTTTTAGGCACAAGCGATACTAACACTAAGTACAATAATATATTGCCAAGTATAACATTTAAGTACACACCAAAGCAAGATGTGGTTATACGCTTAGCCGCTACCACAGCCATTGCTAGGCCAGCTTATTTTGATTTAGTGCCTTATATTAATGTTAATAATAACGACCAACAAATTACCCGTGGCAACCCAGCACTAAAAGCTACAAGAAGCACTAACCTAGACCTTATGGTTGAGAAGTATTTTAAATCAATTGGTATCTTATCCGCAGGAGTATTTTACAAGAATTTAGATAATTTCTTCTACACCTATTATACTAACAATTTTACCGCAGCCGATTATGCTAGTACCATTTTACCAGAGCTTGGCGGCACCAACCCAATTACTACACCTTGGCGTTTTAGCCAGGCAAGAAATGGCAATAAAGCACAGTTCTACGGTGTTGAAGTTTCCCTACAACGTCAGTTAGATTTTCTTCCCGGTATATTCAAAGGTTTTGGCGTGTTTCTTAACTACACTTATACCAAAAGCCAGGCCGATGGTATTACTACCGCCGATGGCGCTACAACTAGAACAGGCTTGGCATTGCCGGGTACCGCACCACATACTTTCAACGGTTCATTAAGCTACGAGAACAAAAAATTCATAGCCCGTATTTCAGCTAATTATACTGCTGCTTATTTAGATGTAGTAGGTGCCAATAGTTTTGAAGATAGTTATTACGATAAGCAACTTTTTGTAGATTTCAATACTTCTTACAGCATCTCTCCAAGGGTTAGATGGTTTGCAGAAATTAATAATATCACCAATCAACCGCTACGTTACTATCAAGGTACAAAAGAAAGAACCATGCAAGTAGAGTACTACAGAGTAAGGTACAATACAGGTATTAAGGTAGATATTTTTTAGAAACTTTTTATACAGTTAGCCCAGCCCCTTGTTGTATAACTAGGGGCTTTTTTGGGCGTTCCCCCGCCGAAAAGGCAGGCGGGGTCGGGCTTTGCGGTACAAGTCCTCATTACGCTCCGTTGCACTTCGCTCCATTCCGGGCTTTCCCCTCCAATCCCTAACGCAGTTAATGTGATGATGTGGTAATTTGATGATGTGATAATGAAAGAAATGTGCTGATATACTAATTGCGTGCCCTTCATATCGTCATTCCGAACACATCGTTTACGAGTGGAGGAATCTCATGTTAATCTGCTAATTAGCTAATGTGCTAATTGAAAACCCTAATTCTGCGTCTTTTCGAACACATTGTTTACAAGCAGAGAAATCTCACATTAATATGCTAATTAGCTAATATGCTGATGGCTAATTGAAAACAATTCCAAATGTCACCCTAAGCCCGTTTGAAAATCGGAACAGTCGAAGGGTGTTTAATTTGCTAATTAGCTAATGTACCGATATGCTAATTGAAAGCCCGATGAAGCGTCTTTTCGAATGCATCGTTTACGAGCAGAGAAATCTCACAATAATGTGCAAATTAGCTAATGTGCTGATATGCTAATTGAAAGCCCGATGAAGCGTCTTTTCGAATGCATCGTTTACGAGCAGAGAAATCTCACATTAATTTGCTAATTACCCAATGCGATCATTTGCTAATTGAAAGTCAAAAAGCATATCCATCACCTATCTAATGAAACCCGTATGGCTGATATATTAATAGAAAGAATTGAATATAAAATCAAAACCCTGTAGGGTGATATCATAATTATCGGTCAATAAAAGAAAATAATTTTTTTTAATTGTTTAGTATTGCAAATGATGAACAGCGTTGCTACAAAAATGTTAACATTAGCACAAGACACTGACTTGCGCCAGCGGGGTTAATTACTAGTCCAAATCTTGGCATCTTTCTCAGCTAATAAAAAGAGATTTCTTTTTCTGTCTAAAATCTTATACTTAGTAGAATCTATATATTTTTCTGAGTCAACTAAAATTACATATCTATCCAGATCTTTTTGTCTATCAGCCATGTAAATATTCGCTCTATACTGATAAATAACATTTCCGTTTTCTATTGCACAACTCGATAAATGATTTTTATTTAAGATTAATACCAGATTGACAAAATCTTTTCTTTTACTACTATCAATAAATACAAGTAGTTTATTTCTATGTATTAAACTATCTGTAACTATACCAATATTATTGACAGTATGCATTTCATCATTAGAAATATATAGAAAGGAATCATTTTCATTACTCTTGGTATCGTTCATATCAATATCAATACCGTAGGTAAAACCTTTATGTTTGGTTTTTAGAAGAAATTGATTCATTATTTTTACGTGATTTGAGATTGAATCTATACTACAATCAAAAACCAATCTATTTCTTTCCTTTGGATTATTTAGATTACTACATGAAAATAATAAAGTAATCATTGTAAATGTCACAAGTAATTTATATTTATTTACCATAATAACCGTTTAGTATCATATTTGTATCTTTCTTTTCATCAAAAAATCCATAAAAATTTGTCCAATCAGTAACTGATTTACTAATTATTGCATAAACGCCTGCTCCCTTAATCGCAATTGAAGGTGGTAAT
>Ga0114942_1000184_pt1 | contig 17209 bp, 12 predicted proteins | sample LowerColdCreek_FD_88674 | JGI IMG/M metagenome (GOLD analysis project Ga0114942, IMG submission 88674) | Groundwater microbial communities from Cold Creek, Nevada to study Microbial Dark Matter (Phase II) - Lower Cold Creek | ecosystem: Environmental > Aquatic > Deep subsurface > Groundwater ... | reverse complement strand
TAAAACTCCCGACATATCAACATTTCCATTGAAATAAAAGTTGTGAGGCCTATTATTCGGCTTTGCTTGTGAGTTGTAGTTATAGTTGTAGCTATAGCCAATAATAAATTGCCTTTCAATGCTTCTTGCTAGCGTTACATTGGTATCAAGCCCCGCTTGAAACTGTGGCGTTATATTGCTAGGCAATACATAATTTAAAGCAATAGGGGTAAGTTGATGTTCGGTGGTTATAGATGAATTCCATACCCAACCGTAGCTTGCTTTTAATGAGTTTAATGTGTACTGATCTGTTCTTCTGAAATATTCATAACCCAAATTAACCCTTGTTTTTGGTACAAAATCGCTGTTTTTTCCTAAGCCTATATAAGGCAATATTCTAGGAATTAGCACATCTACATTGGCGCCATATCTATTGGTTGCAACATTTTGCTGACCAGCAATTTGGGTTTCAAACCCATAAAACGCACTAAAGCTTAACTGCTCCGCACTACGCAGTGTGTTTCTGTTTTTTATAGAAAAAGTAATATCAGTACCTGTAGTATTATTACTTTTTGTTAGTGCAGATAGTTGAGCCTTTGCTGCATACTTATTATTAGATGATAAATAGTAATATGCATTTAGCCTATTATTGGTAAAACTATCATTTACTTCAAATCTTGCTTTTACAAATTTGTATACTCCTAAACTCACCAATCTACTAAGTGTTAGATTATGGTCTTTTCTATTGTACAAATCGCCTGGGGCAAAACGAATGTTACGTTTAAACATTCTAGGATTATACTTTTTAAAAGCATCCACTATATACAAACTATCATAAAAAGTAGCAGTTGATTTATCAAACACAGTATCGGTAGCCAAGCTATAATTTGCAAAAATAACAATATCACCTATTGTAAAAGCTTGCTTAGCTTGTTCGGGTGTTTGCGGCTTTACTTGTAAGTATAAATTCACTTTATTGTTTCCTACGGTGCTATCAACCTTGTATAATAAATAATTTTCATTAAAAAAAAAGTAGCCCTTTTCTTTTAATCTAGTATCTATTCTTTGTCTTTCTTGTTTTATAATTTCTAAATCATATGGCCGTCCTGTTCTTAAGGGAGATTTTGTAGCTATTTTTTTTATAAGCTTACTTAATGCACTGGTATCTGATGGCAAGTTAACGGTATCAATTAAATATTGCTGTGTGGGCTTTACTAAAAACCTTGCCGCTGTTCTTTGGTTTTTAGTAGTAGTATCTACCCTTACGCTTGCTTTAAAGTAGCCTTTGTTCTGCAACCTATTTACCATAATTGCTGCATTTTTTTCAAAGTTTACACTACTTGTTAATACGGGCGGTTCGCCTAATTTATTTTTTATAAAATACCTAAGTCCTTTACCAGTAGGCTTTCCAGCAATATTGTAGAACCACAATTTTGCCCTTAATCCTAAAAAATTACTATTAGGTTTGGGTAGAATAATTGCCTTAAGTTCTTCTCTTAATACACCTTTTTTCTCGGCTGGTGTGGTATCATTTTTTACATATTGTATGGCAGAACCAATGTATAACGATTCGCCTTTGGGTAAGTACTTTGTATTGTTACAGGCTGGTAATACAAACAATAATGCAACCACAATTACACAGAATATATTGCGATTATTGTGAGTAGAAAATTGATACCCGCTAACATTTTTTCCCTGCATTGCTGAAATTATTTTTCCGAATTTTTATTTTCCTAGCCTTTTACTTTAAATCCTTTTTTGTTTTGGGGCTACGCTTTTTCCCTTCTTTTTCTCTACGTTCTAACAATTTTTGCTCTTCCGTTTTTTGATTAAATATTTGCTTGAATTCGTTAAAATCGAATGTGAAAATAAAGCTAACCCCACTTTCAATTATTTGGCCCTCTACTACCCCTTCAAATTTATTTTTTCTATAACCTCTTAAGGCGTACCTACCATCTTTACTTAACAGGTAGTCAACCGCCACATCTCCCGCAATGTTAGATGCGTTAGTAGTATTTGTTGCAGCACCTTCTAATTCAAAATTGCTGCCAACACTTACCCTTAATCTATCATTTAGTAATTTTTTTGATACGCCAACTGTTAAGTCGGTTCGGCTGGTTTTGGTGCCAGTAGAAAAATCATCCTCGGCATTAATACCAAAATTTAGATCTACCCCTTTTATTAAACTACCTGCTAAATTATTCAGTTGATCTGCTAATATTCTACTAACACTTGTTTTAGCCGATGATGCTAGTGATACGCCTTCTGCCCCATTCTCTAATGGATTTTCTTGTAAAAATCTACCCAATAATAATAAGGCAAACACCTGCTTATTCATTTCGGCCTCATCTCTTCTTAACTGTTCTAATTTTGTATCTACATCACCCCAAGTAGCTTTTTCTTCATCAGGCAATATAATATCAAAACTTATAGTTGGCTTTAATAAATCTCCCTTCATTTTTAATAATACATTGAAAGGTAGTTTTGTTTTGTACTTATTTACATCGGATGCTGCTTGGTTAGCCAATTCGCTTTGTAGCAAATTAATTGGCTGTGTATTAGCAATGTATTTTGCAGTTATATCTACCGTTGCCGATGTTGGGTCACCCGTCCAAGTAATAACACTTCCTGGTTGTATTAGAAACTGCTTTTTTAACAAACTTAAACTAAGTTGATAGCTGCCCGCTTGTAATGCATAATTGCCTGTAAGGCTTATTTTACCGCTTTTATCTAAAGAACCTGCCAAGTCAGATTTACCCCTTATTTTCAGTGCATCTCCACTTCTTTCATCAATAACTAGCGTTATTTGTGCCGCAGTATCTGATTGCAAAGTGCCGGTAACATCTAACCCCAATAATTTAGATATTGTATTTACTGTATCGGCTGTTGCGGTAAAAATATGGTTGGTACTATCACCATATACATCAATAAAGCTAACCACACCATCTCTGTTTTCAATTTCAGGATTAGCACTCGGTAACACAAAAGTTACATCGGTACTTTTGTTAATAACCATATCGGCATTAATCTTAGGAGCAGTAATGCTTCCATCAATAGCAATATCAGCATCAACATTTAGCCTACCATAATAACTTGTATTTAACTTTTTGGGTAAATTTAATACACTAAAATCGTTTGCATTCACCTGTAAGTTCAGTAAAAATTCGGTGAAATTGTTGGTAGTAATCTGTCCATTAATAATGGCTTTATTATTGGCAGAATCGGCAATGGTAAAATCGTTGAAGTTTATTTCTTTTGATGTTATGGAAATATTTTGATTACTTAATTGCAGTTTTTCACCCGTAGCCGCAGGCACAATGCTAGCATTTTCAAAATGTAAATCCCCTGCAATATCAGGCTTATCAGTTGTACCCTTTATGGCTATATCCCCTTTTAAAATGCCACCGGCATCATATAAGGCACCGAAGCTGAAAGGCTTAATGGAGGCTAGATTCAAGGGTTGAATACCAATTAAAAAGTCTAATCCTTTAGTGCTGGTATTATATTTCCCTGTTGCTTGTAAATTATTTTTATTGCCTGTTAGCGATAAATTAGTTGTATAAATATTAGCAACATCATTATTTACTTTTAGTACAATATTTCCTATAGAATCTTTGTTAAAAGTGAAATTTTGCAAACTAGCATCGGCCGTAAATAAAGGCGAAGTATTAAGGTTGGTGATGGTTGCCGTACCATTTAAAATGCCACCCAACTGTAAAGAATCTTTTTCAGCCAAATTGGTAAGCGTTTTAATATCTATTTGTTTTAACTGTACCTGTATTGGCGCTGTGGCATTGGGTGATGTAGAGTTAATTGCTATTAATTGATTTTGATGACTTAACTGAAAATCTTGCACAAAAAAGCCATCCTTAGTTGTTTGAATGAAGTTGTTTTTGTTAACTAACCACCTTTCGTAATCTAATAATAAACTATCTGCCAAATGAAGTTTTATACCATCGGTAAGCTTTGTAATATTAGCGCCAAGCTGGTATTTTAGGCTACTATTTTTATCAAAAATATTTACCAAGCTATTTACGGTATTATTGAAAACTGAACCAGCTAGGGTTGTTTTTTCTAATTGAAATTTTGGCGAGCCAGCTTTGCTTACGGAAACTGCGTACGCTAAAACATTGTTGTTGGTAAATAAAGTTGCCGTAACACTATCTAATTGCTGAGCGTTATACTGTATTAGGGGAGCTCTTACAATCATATTCAATCGCTGTGCTGCTGCATTAAAGCTAGCATTTGCTGTAATAGTATCGCTACCCGATAATGCTGGTACAAATGCAAATAATAAGCTATCTGGTATTATTTTGGCCTGTAATGTAAAAGTATCTTTAGCTGCAATATTGCTAGGATTTGTTATAGTATAATAATTATTAATAAACTGGGTTAAGCTATTGCCAAGGGTTGCAAATGAAAAGTTTCCCTGCATGTTGGCAGTAGCAATTGGGGAGGATAGCTGTAAAGTGGTAATAGTATCATTACTTTTAGCAGTAACTAATATACTATCCATTACATACCTTTTTCCGTTATTAAAATAAATAATTTCACCAATACTTATATTCCCGTTTGGCTTATCTATATTGGCGCTGGCTACATATGCGTTGGTATTAAAATGAAGTTTGATATCATCTTTTGTTAAGCCCAAGGGTTTCATAACAATACTATCAAGCAGTAGCTGTAGTTTTATATTGGTAGCAAACTTATCATCTATTAAAGCCTGCGACTGTAGCGAAACTGATAAGTTTCGATCTCGTATAGTGCCGCTAACATTTGCAAGTTGGTTTTTCACATTTGCGTTTAAAGCAATGTTTTGATAGTTATAACCTTTTATCATTGCTTGGCTAATGGCAACTTGTGCAACGGACTGCATTTTTTTAGGGCTAAAACCAACGCCGTTTGCAGAAAATTGCATACTAATATTTCCTAATAAACTATCTTGTTTTGTAAGATAACCAACAGCTAATTTATTGGTATTTCCACTAATATTATATTGCTGTTTTTTAGTATTTACAAATCCCTTTACACCAACATTTCCACTACTACTTTTCAGCAATAAGTTGGTATAAAAATTAGTAGCCGCTCCATTGAAAATGCCAGTAACTAAAATATTTTTTGGTATACGAATATTTGAAGGAATGGCCGACTTTGGAATAACACTTAACAAATCAACCTTGCTGCTAGCAAACTTTTGAATATTTAAATTACAAGAAGCATTTTCAACATCGGGCATTCCCTTTATTACACCATTAATTTGCACATAAGTATTACCCAAGCCAGCTAGTTGAAGGTTAGCAATATTTACATTATTTAAAAAGCCTTTAGCACTTGTATTAATCATTAACCTATCTGATGGCAACCTATTTATTTGCGAAGCGAGTTGGGGTGCAAACAATAAAACTTCTTTTAACGCAATACTAGTATTGGTTATAGAGGCATCTACATACACTTTTTCCATATGCTTTATAGCATCATTTATAGAAGGGTATTTTGCGTATAAGCTAGATTGAATTTTTGTTCTTTGTGTTACAAGGGTTAGCCCTGTAACCAATGTAGCAGTATCTGAATAAAGAAATTTTGCTTGCAATACTTTTAAATGTAAGCCAGATTTTTCCAGTAATTTTCCTGAAATGATTGCACCAGAATAATGATTAGAATTTAACTGAATATTGCTAGCCTGTAGCCCAAAACTATCTAATTGAATATGGGCATAGTCCATTCCCTTAGCTTGCAGTGGTTTAGTATTATCATTAAAAATTATTTGGTTATTAGCAATATCAATTTTATTGATATTTACCGCCCACTCCGCTTTGTTATTACTTTTATTACTTGCACTACTATCCTTAACATTGGTGCCATTGGTAGCAGCTTTACCAAATTCTATAAAAGCTTTTGACTGATGTAGTTTCAACGTATTTAAGCTAAATGAAACCTTGCTAATATCAGTTTTAGCTATATCTAAAAAAAGTGTTCCAAGGGTAAGTTTTGCATTAGTTTGGGATACTTTATCGTTATAATTTAACGCCGTATTTTTAACAATAATTTCGCCCAATTTCAAATCTATATCTGGGGTGGTTGTAACCAACGCAGGTTGCGTTAAAACTGCAACTGGCTTAAATATAGCAACCTCTTGTAAATAATTACCATTGGTATTTTCTAACACAATATTTGGTATAGTGAAAGCCATTTTATCTAGGTTGAACCTAGTAAAGTTGGTTTCGAAATTACCTAGCTGAAAACTGGTGTTAATACCCGAACCTTTATCAATAAATTTTGCCCGAATGTTTTGCAGCTTTATATGCTTTAAGCTAATGGCAAAGCCACCGGAAGTATCAACGGTTGTAACAGTATCTTTACTAGCAAAGGCTTTTATTGCGTACTCATAATTGAAGGTTTTATTATCGGCAAGTGTATATATATGTGCTGTTACCCCATTTAACAAAATATCGTTTATGGTTAGCTTTTTTTGCAGCAATTGTAACATTGCCATATTAATAGAAAGGCTATTTGCAGCTAGCAAAGTATCTCCTTGCTGATCTTGAAAGTAGGCACCTTCTAATACAATAGTTGTAGGAAATTTTATTGATAAATTATTAATAGCAACTTTTGTTTGCAGCTTTTTATTTAAGTAAACCACTGCTTTATTCTTGGCAAAATTTTGTACCGCAGGTACTTGTATTAGTATAACAAGTAATAGGAATAAAAAAAGAATACCGGCTATAATATAAGCCAGTACACTTAAAAATTTTTTCAAAAAAGGTTTAACTCTCAGGGTAATTTTAATTTAAAAAACTTTGGTATTATTTACTGTAAACATAATTTAAAATTGAGTCAGATTTTTGCTCTGGTGCAACCAAAATACTTTTTTGATCATAATTTAAATGAACATAATACACCGTTGAAGGAGTGGTTATAAACAAAATGTTTTTAGCGGCACCTCCAAAAGCTATATTGGTTACCATATCTTTCATAGCAATTAAAGCAATTTTTTCACCGTATTTTGAAAACACTACTACACCTTCATTTGTAGCAGCAAATAAGTTATTGTATCTGTCAATTTTTAAACCATCCGCATTAATGTTGGCAAAAGTTGTTCTACCCACAATTTCACCACCACAATTAAGTTCATATTTATAAATATACTTTTCATTGGGGTGGTTACTGCCCACAAACATGTATTTTTCATTGGTTGAAAAACAAATACCATTAGGGTACAACAAATCAGTATGTAATAATTTTACTTGATTATTATAGTACATGTACACACCACCATGCGGCTGATAATAAATTGGGTTAAGGACTTGATTTTTTAACCCGTATGGAGGATCAGTAAAATATATAGCCCCATTATTTTTTATTACCAAATCGTTGGGACTGTTAAAAGGTTTTCCGTTATAACTACTGCATAGTATAGTTAACTGCTTTTGCGAATTTAATTTGCTAATTGCATGGTTACCATGTTGGCAAATAATGATATTGCCTTCTTTATCTAATGCCAAACCATTAGACCCAATCATATCAGAAAGATTTTCTTGGGTAAAACATAAGCCTCCACTATGGTGTAATGGCACATAAGTAATCCCGTTAAGGTATACCTGAAAAATTCTGTTTTGTGGTATATCGCTAAATAATAAATAATTATCTGGGTGCCAAAGTGGGCCTTCGGCAAATTTAAATCCAGTAGCTAATTCTAGTACAGTTGCTTTCTCATCAAAAATATTTAGTGCTATTGGTTGATAGATATTAATGGCGTTTTTCATATGTAAGCTATTTAAAAGTGTTATTGTTTTATAATCCATACAGAAACCTTTCCCCCCTTAACGAAAAACAAACCATTACCATCATTATCGGTAGTAACCTGCTCATTTACATGCCCGCAGCAATCAACAAAAATTTTATTAGCATGGTGTATTCCCATATGCATTATTTTCTCTCCATCATCACCATTACTTAATAACACTGCACAGCCAGAATTTGCTATTTCATCAATGCCTTCTCTAGTCCAACCAATTACATTAGGATGATCAAAATATTCATTTTGATTTCCATAGGCTAGCTGCTTTCTTACATGCAAAAGTTGTTCCAATTCATGTACTTTCTCCAAATGAATATCTAATTGCACCTCATCTTTTTTATCAGTATAACTTACGCCATACAAACATGGATAAAACACCAACGGAGTTCCTTGTTGACGCAGTAATATAATTGCATAAGCAAGTGGCTTAAACCAATAATCTACGGTTGATTCCAAAGACTGTAAGGGTTGCGTATCGTGGTTTTCAACAAATGTTACACTTAGTTCAGGCTTTAATTGCACTAATGATCCGTCATAAATTTGTCTTAAATCATAATCTCTACCTTTTTGTGCAGCCATAAAGAAATTATAGTGTAGGGGTGCATCGAATAACTGGGTAGTATTTTCCACAGCATCCAAATATTTTAACAGTGGTTCTACATGTGCTTTCCAATACTCACTTACGTAAAAAAGGGGTTTGTTAGTTACTTCCCTCATTTGTTGTAGCCATACTTTTAAAAACTCATGCGAAATATGTTTTACTGCATCCATTCTAAAGCCATCAATACCAGTTGTTTCAATATACCATTTGCCCCAAGCCAGTAACTCGCTTCTTACATGTTCATTTCTAAATTCTACATCGGCCCCCATAAGAAAATCGTAGTTACCATGTTCGTCTTCCATCACATCCTCCCACCCTTCGCCATAATCGTTCTGAATACTATATATTACATTATTACTATCTATATACCCATCAATTCCGGTAAAGCAGGTATAGTTCCATTTAAAATTAGAGTAGGTATCTCCACGCCCTGGAAAAATAAATTTAGTGTAGCCTTCAATCATGTGAGGTTCGCTAATTATTTCATTTCTGTTATCCATATTTACAATGGTGGCCATAAAAGTTTCTTGTTCATCGGCACCATGCCGATGATTTAATACAATATCTGCAATTACACTAAGCTTTGCAGCTTGCATTTTTTTTATACATGCTAGGTATTCTTCTTTAGTACCATACTTAGTTCTAACGGTTCCTTTTTGGTCAAACTCGCCTAAGTCGTACAAATCATACACAGCATAGCCAGGTTCTGAATTGCCCAATGCCGACTTGTATGCCGGCGGCAGATACACATGCGTTATTCCTTTTTTAGCTAGGCTTTCCGCTTCTGATGCACAATAATTCCACCATTGCCCATCATTAGGCGTATACCAATGAAAAAATTGAAAAAGGGTGTTGTTGGTTGTCATAATTTTTCGAGTTTAGCTTGTAAATTATTTAGTGTTATAGGTGTAATTAAAGAAATGTTATGGGCCTTGTATGCATTGGCAAGGTTAATTAATGCATCATGCCTAGCAACCATAAAGCCTGGTGGCAAATGATTACTAATCCATAGCCATACGGATATTTTAATAAAGCCTTCGCCCATATCGGTATAGTATACTTCCACAGGTTTTTCCTTAAATAAATAATCAATTTTTTCAACGGCTTCTCTTGATATTTTTACTACCAAATCCAAATCGGCCTCTAAGGATATTACCATATTTAATTCTATTCTTCTAGAGGTAGTTAAAGAATAATTAATCATAGGATTTTGAAAAATATCTTTATTCGGTATCATTAAGTGCAAACCAGAAAATGTTCGGATAGTAGTAGAACGTAGTTGTATATCTTCAATATTGCCAATAAAGCCATTCGTTTCTACGGTATTACCTACTTCAAAAGGCTTTTTGAAACTGATGTATATGCCAGAAATGAAGTTGGAGGATAAATCTTGAAAGGCAAAGCCCAAGGCCAAGCCAAGAATACCTGCACCAGCTAATAAAGAAGATACGGCCTTATCTAATTGCAATATATCCAAAGCAAAAAACAAACCGATAAACACTGTACATAAATATACTATAGTGGCTATAAGATTTAACCCAGTTGGCTTTCCTGTTATTCGGAGTATTATTTTACTGGTAATATTTTTTAGTAGTTTACCTAAGTATACCGCTACTACCATTACAAATATTGCTAGTAAAATGTTAGGTAACATTCTTAGCAGGTGCACATACCAATGTTGTAACTTACTAATTACAATTTTCAACCAATTATCCATAGCAAAGGGTTATTCGAAACTGGGGTAGGTTACATTTATTTGCTTTCTTACTTCATCCATAATTTCCATTACATCAATAGATAATTTGTGGGGCATTAGCGAAGATTCAATTGCATTTCTCTGTAGCGCTTCTACCATATCTTCAACTTCAAATTGAAAGCCTCTTCCCTCCCATTTACATGGATAATTAATAGTATGCTCATCATAAATTTCTACAAGAATACCTGCTGGTTTTTCATTCCAAGGGCTTAATATTTTTATCCTTCCTTTTTCGCCTGCTATTTCAGCAACCAGCTCCGATTTGGTAATTAATGATGATTCTAAAGAAGCCATTTGCTTATTAGGATAATCTAATAAAATGGAACATGCCTCATCTATACCCTCTTTAGAAACTGCTGCTACCGCTTTTACTGCCGAAGGCTTACCTAAAATTAATGTTGCTAAAAACACAGGATATATACCTAAATCTAACAAAGAACCACCACCAAGCTCAGGATTAAAATACCTACTATCTGTATCGTAAGGGGCTTTATAACTCATGCTTGCTTTTACCGATATTACTTCGCCAATGGTATGTAACTGTATTAAGGATAATACCTTTTTTATACTTGGCAAAAAACGAATCCACATACCTTCCATTAAAAAAGTGTGGTGTTCTTTAGCGGTATTAACCAAATGTTCTAATTGAGTAAGGTTAATAGTTATTGGCTTTTCGCATAACACAGCAATACCCTTTTGTAAGCAAGCCAAAGATTGTTCGTAATGTAATATATGCGGTGTGGCTACATACACGGCTTTAATGCCTGATGTTATAAAAGCATCTATATCGTCATATACATTTTGCACACTATAGGTATCACAAAATGCTTTTGCCGCATCTATATCATTAGTTAACACACTTAAAATAGTATGTGTGCTGTTACTTACCAATTGAAGGTCTTTAGCAAACTCTGCTGCTATATTTCCGGGCCCAATTATGCCCCATTGTATATTATGCATAACCTGCATTAGGCAAAAAGTATACCTCTAAAAACATAAGTAAAAAAATTAGGAAGCTGTGTAAAAAAATCTACAATAAAGGGTAAGTAAATCGGTATACTTTTTGAAAAAAATGCATAAAAAATTAAGTATGAAAACAAGCATAATACCAAAACAATTTATTGGAAAAAAAACGGATAATGAATACTCAGTAACTTGTAATAATACAGCGGAAGCGAAACTTTTATTTGAAAAAGCAGTGAGTAGGTTATTATCAGTAAACGAATGGGATAAAATATGTAAAGGTGTTTTAAAAGCTACCTTTCATTTATGCGATAATAACGGTGTAGAGGTAGAAAGAAAAGCACAAGAAACCGATTTTTTTAAAATTGATATTCCAGGTCCAGGCCCTATTGATGGTGATGGATATGATTGGGTGCAAATTGAGCATATTTTTTCCCACAGTGAGGAAACGGTAGAAATAGATATGTTGGGGGTAAAAGTACGCCCTGCAAGTTGCCCCAATAACAATAAAAATAGCATTGCTCATTTTTTTTCAAAAGATGCAACAAGTACCTTTTTAGTTGTAAGGCAAAAAAATATTGTTACTGCCGAGGTGCATGGAAGAAATGAAATACCAAATACGGAAATGGAGAATGTAGTTGATACCGTAAGAAACACAGTTGTTGCTAATGGCGCCAATTGGCAATTTTCTAACATTCAATGGAGTAAACTTGTGGAGGGCTGTTAGAAAATTAGTGTTGCAAAAAAGCACTTATTAAGTATTCTACAACATTTAATAAGTGCTATTATTTTATTATACTGCTATAGCGGAATGATACTAAAATTGCCATCATTTTCTACAATAATGGTTTTTACAGCTTCAATATTATCAAACCCTTCTTTTCGTGCAGCGGAAAGTACCGTTTCTTTTCTTATGCGGCTTTTACTTAAATTTTCTTCCATCCATTTTCCTTTATAATACAGTAATGAAGGGGTTCCCTCCATTACTGTATAAAACTTTTTCATTTTAAACATAGCATAGTCTAATGCATTGCTTAGAATAAATAAAGTAACTGCGGCCACCAAGCCAGTAGCAAAATCATCAGCACCTTGTAACATAGCATTTTGTGTAGCCTCACTAATTAACAACACGAATACAAAATCGAAAATGGTTAATTGTGCCAACTCTTTTTTGCCAGAAAGACGCATTAATAAAATTACCAATAAGTATATGGCTGTAGTAAACAATGCCACCTTAACTAAATGGTGCATAGTTAAATATTGTTTCTAGCTCTTCCACCAAATATTAGTGATACAAGAAACAATACAATGAAAATGTAAAACAAAATTTTAGCAATAGCGGCTGCACCTACTGCAATGCCAGTAAAGCCAAATAAAGCTGCAATTAATGCAATTACTAAGAAGGTAATGGAGTAACGTAACATGGTGTTTGGTTTTATATGTTAGTAAATAAAGAAACTAATTGGTGTATGCCTGCTTTTTATTAAATAATTGTTTGATAGCTAATAAGGCAAAAAGAAGTTTTACAATAAGCGTTGCTTTTATGGAAAAAATAAAGTCTTCCCGCTTGTTATCTACTTTAGTTTTTGCAGCAAATAAATTATGAAAAGCAGCTGGCCAAAGATTGTTGGTGTGTCTCATAAAATAAACTAGTTGTGGTTTTTAGTATTTGCTTCATTACCATCTACAGGTGCTTGGTGCTTATGCATTTTTTCTGCCCCAATATTATCTGGCAATAGGGTATTCATAGCCACTTCTATTTTGTTTTGAAAGCCTGCAATAACCTTATCATCTCCACGTAATAATGCTTCGTATCCAGCTTTTGCTACTTCTTTTGCATCGGCTAATGTATTTTCCACTACATTTTTTGCTCTAAGCATTGAAGCCTTTCTAAAAAAATCGGTATCGGTTGCACCAGGTAATAATGCAGTAATTGTTACGCCAGAATCTTTTACTTCATTATTAATTGCTTCGGTAAAGGATTGAATAAAGGCTTTGGTTCCGTGATATACTGAATGCAATGGTCCTGGCACTTTACTGGCAACAGAAGAAAGGTTTAAAATTTTTCCTTCTTTACGTTCCACCATATCAATTAAAAATAATTTGCATAAGGTAACAACGGCAATAACATTTAATTGAATAATATCAATTTCTCTTTTTAAATCAGTAGTTACAAATGCACCATACTCCCCTTGTCCAGCATTATTTACCAATATATCAATGGTTATTTCTTTAGCCTTTACAATGTCATATAATTCTTTTGCAGAGGTTTTATTAAATAAATCCTTCTCAATAGTTACAACTTGTATGGGGTTAATGGTTTTAAACTCACTAGCCACCTTGCTTAAAGTATCTATATTTCTACCAACAATAACCAATGAATAATTATCTGCGGCTAACAGTTTTGCTATTTCATATCCAATACCACTTGTAGCTCCAGTTACTAATGCAAATTTTTTATTGGTAAGCATATAATTTATTTGTTTATCATTTTTTAACCAAATACTACACCAATTAACATATTAAAGCTAATACAAGCAATGCAGTAGGTTATTAACCATTAATTGAATGAATAATGATGAAAAATGGTATTTAAAACGGGTAAAAAAGTCTACATACTACTACAGTTATATTACCTTCTTCAGTATTTCCATTAGTACAAATTCATCCTTTGTAAGCGATGTTTTACAATCATCTACCTCAATGGCGTTAAGTTGATTAATATATTTTTCCAAAGTATTATCTTCAAACAACTTTACCAGTGCAGGATGTACATAATACTTTTTACACACTGTTCGGGTATTACCAAGTTGCTTACTAACGGCATCAAAAAGTTGGTTAACAGTAACGTTTTTTCTATCCTGTTCGGTAATGTTGTATTCTTTAAAGGCCGTAATAAAATGCAAGCAGCCAGCCCAGGTTCTAAAATCTTTAGCAGTAAAACTACTTTGTGTAATATTTTTAATATAGGCGTTAACCATACCAGAATCAATTGAAGCAGTATTGCCATCGGGTGTGTAATATTGAAATAATTCTTTGCCAGGAATATCTCTACATGCCTTTACAATTTTTGCCAATTTTTTGTGTTGTAAGGAAATTGTATGGTGAATACTTTTTTTACCTTTAAATGAAAATTGAATACAATTACTATCAATTGTTACATGCTTATCTTGTAAAGTTGTTAATCCGTAAGAATCATTTAATTTTTTATAGGCTTCGTTTCCTACACGTATATAGGTTCTTTCCATCAATGCTATTACTGTAGCTATCACTTTATTTTCCGATAATATTTTTTCCGACAAATCCTTTTCAATTTGTAATCTTATGGCTGGCAATGCTTCTCCAAACTCAATCATCCTATGAAATTTTTTTTCGTTGGTTAATACATTCCATAGCGGATGATAGCGGTATTGTTTTCTATTTTTTGCATCAATGCCTGTTGCCTGTATATGTCCTTTAGCATCCTTGCATATCCATACTTTTTGCCATGCTGGCGGTATGGCTAAGGCTTGTATACGCTTAATTATTGTTTTATCTTTTACAATGGCATTTGCCAACTTATAGCAAAAACCTTTTCCTTTTTTAATTCTTGTAATACCATCGGAGGTATTGGTAATATAATGCAAATTTGCTTCAGCAGCCACTGAGGCATTTTCCAATATCAAATTGGGTATCGGCGTAGTTAGCGTAGCTTTTTGCGGGGAAGAATTACTATTTCTCTTCATGGTTTTGCAAGGCTTCATCTATAGAATGCGTAGCGAAAATGTCTTTTTCTTTCTTTGCCAAATCTGAAAGTTTTTCATAAAATTTTTTTAATACACTTAGCTCCGATTCTGATAAGTCTTCAATATTAACCACCCTATTACTAGCATCTTTATTTACTGCTAATAATTCATTTAGTTTTAAATGAATAGCAATGGTATCCTTGTTTTGAGCATGTTGTATAATAAATACCATTATAAATGTAATAATGGTAGTGCAGGTGTTAATTAGCAATTGCCAATTTTCTGAATAATTAAAAAAATTGCCCGAAGCAGCCCAAATAAATACTACAGCCAATGCTCCAATTACCGTGTATGGGCTACCGGTAGCTTTGGTAATTTTTGTAGCAACGGTATCAAAAATATCTCTGAAGTTTTTAGGGCTTGTGGGTGTTAAAGGCATAAAACATATTTATAAATAGTGCTGTAAAAACATGCCATAAATATAGTTGAGCTTTCAAGGTTTAATGATAGTAACTCTAGTAGGGTTTTAAATAGCAATTTGAGTAAAAAGTTCTACAATAAAATAGAGGTAATTACACATTTATGCTATTAAATACATTTCTGTAATAAGTTATTAAGCATAATTTATTAGTAAAAAATAGTGATGGCGTTTGGCTTGAAATTAGTTGAGTAAATGTTGAGCCTAAAAACAAATTAATTATTTCAAAACAAAAATTATGAAAAGCACTAGCACAACACAGAAAGCTACCAAGCAATCTAGCAAAAGCAATCAAATGCCTACATCAGAAGGTATGCAAGCACCAGAAGGATTACAAGAGTTTTTTGTAGATGGTTTAAAAGACATTTACTGGGCAGAAAAAGCGCTAACCAAGGCCTTGCCTAAAATGATTAAGAATGCTACCTCACCTGAATTGGTAGAAGCACTTACCAACCATTTAGACGAAACCAAGCAACAAGTTACCCGCCTTGAAGAAGTATTTACCAGTGTAGGTAAAAAAGCAACTGCAAAAAAATGCGAGGCAATGGAAGGCCTAATTAAGGAGGCTGAAGGCATTATGGAAGAAACAAATGAAGGTCCTATGAGGGATGCTGGTATTATTGCCGCCGGACAAAAAGTTGAGCACTATGAAATTGCAAGCTATGGAACCCTTGCTGCTTATGCTGGTATGCTAGGACTTACTGAGGCTGAGGAATTACTAACACAAACTTTAGAAGAAGAAAAATTAGCAGATGAAAAACTAACAGAAGTTACTCCTGCAGCATTACTAAGTATGATGGATAGCGAAGATGAAATGGAAGAAGAGGACGAAGAGATGTAATTTATAATACCTATCATCATTCAAGCCCCATTAATGAATAATGGGGCTATTTTATACCTTTTAATTCTTGCTAAAATGAAAAATTCAAACTACACCAGCAAAAGTGAAAAAATTAGCGACCTACAAAAGAATACGAATAATGCAGAAGCCACCTTTTTAACAACCAATCAAGGATTAAAAATTAACGATAACAATAACTCCCTAAAGGATGGCGAAAGCGGTGCTACTTTGTTGGAAGATTTTATACTTCGTGAAAAAATTACCCATTTTGATCATGAAAGAATTCCTGAAAGAATAGTACATGCTAGGGGCAGCGCCGCACACGGGGTATTTAAATTACATACTTCATTAGAAGCCTATACTAAAGCAAAATTTTTAACCGATACAGCCCAAGAAACACCCGTATTCGTTCGTTTTTCAACCGTAGCAGGCTCTAGGGGTTCTACTGATTTGGCTAGGGATGTAAGAGGCTTTTCCGTTAAGTTTTATACCAACGAAGGCATTTATGATTTGGTAGCAAATAATATCCCTGTGTTTTTTATTCAAGATGCCATGAAGTTCCCCGATTTGGTACATGCGGTTAAGCCAGAACCTCATCATGAAATGCCACAAGCTTCATCGGCACACGATACCTTTTGGGATTTTATTTCACTAATGCCCGAATCAATGCACATGATTATGTGGACAATGAGTGATAGAGCCATTCCTAGAAGCTATAGGATGATGGAGGGATTTGGGGTACATACTTTTAGATTTATTAATAGCAATAATGAAAGTTGCTTTGTAAAATTTCACTGGAAACCAAAATTGGGTGTACATGCCGTTTGTTGGGATGAGGCCCAAAAAATTTCTGGAAAAGATCCAGACTTTCACCGCAGAGATTTATGGGAGGCCATTGAAGCCGGCCATTTTCCAGAATGGGATTTGGGAGTACAAATTATAAATGAAGCCGACGAACATAGCTTTCCTTTTGATTTACTTGACCCTACCAAACTAATTCCAGAAGAGTTAGTACCCGTGCAGCTAGTAGGTACATTAACCCTAAATAGAAATCCGGATAATTTTTTT
>Ga0114942_1000183_pt1 | contig 17256 bp, 13 predicted proteins | sample LowerColdCreek_FD_88674 | JGI IMG/M metagenome (GOLD analysis project Ga0114942, IMG submission 88674) | Groundwater microbial communities from Cold Creek, Nevada to study Microbial Dark Matter (Phase II) - Lower Cold Creek | ecosystem: Environmental > Aquatic > Deep subsurface > Groundwater ... | reverse complement strand
TTGCGATCGGTAAGGGACGCGCCGGTGCCGCGTACGTCCTCGATCAGGCGCCGCACGTTGTCTCGGGTGAGCAAGTCCCGTCCGTGCGCCTTCAGGCGATCGATCGCACTGAACAGTTCCAGTGCCTGGTTGAGGGCGATGTTGTAGAGCGATTTTCGCGCCGGGTCGTTATTTCCTTCCCTGGAGCCCAGCAGCCAGTCGGCGACTTTGCGGACGCGTTCGGACAGGGTTGCGCTATCCACGCCCGTGTGGGGCGAAAAACGCTGGGACTCCAGCCAGTAGCGAATGTCTTTCTCCAATTTTTTGCGCCGGGGTTTGTCCTCGCTCTCCAGGCTCGCGGTGATGGCGTCCTGCCAGGCCACACTGCCGATGCCCGGCGTGCTGGCGACAGTCTGCGCCAGCACCGTCCTGATACGTCCGGGAATCGGTCCCACAGGGTGGGACAGGAACTGGAAAAGGGCGGTGGGATTCAGCGGTTCCCACAGCAGTTCACAGGCCAGTGGCAGTACCTGGAACACCGGGCGCCAGGGCGACAGCGCGCTGAAGCCGAGGCGCGGGCTGTGCACATGCTCCAGCGTATCGTCCAGCAATTCACCGCGTGCCTCAGCCAGCACGGCGATGGATTTGTCCGGCGCCCGCGCCAGCCAGCTTTGTGTCAACAGGGCGGTAAGCGGGCCGCTCTCCGGTGGGGAGTCCGCGCGCAGCGCGATGACCGTGCCGTCGCCGCGCAGCTGGATTTTCTCGCGCGTGGTTTGCAGCAGGTGGTGTTGCAGGCGGTAAAGGTCTGTCTCTTCGCGGCCCTGTGGTGTGGCGAGTGCGATGTCCGTCAGCGGTGCGCCCACCGCCTTGATAAGTTGTTGCCACAGTTGCGGGAAGTCGGTGACTGCATCGCGTAGGGTGATTTCGCTCACGGCGACAGGGTTGTCGCGCAGCAATTCAATCACCCGCTGGATGCGTTGGCCCAGCCCGCGTTCCACCGCGGTGCTGGCGTGCTGCTCGATGGCTGCCATATCCGCGAGCCGGGCCGGCACATTGTCCTTGAAACTTCCCTGCCAGCCCGCCAGGTACCACTGGTCGCGCCACTGCAGCAGCGTACGCGCCACCGAAAACGGGTCTGCCTGATAGGATTCATGGTAGAAGGCGTCGGCGTGATTCACGTGGTCGATACAGCCCAGGTACTGGATCAATCGGGTCGTGAAGGAGATATCCCGCGCGGGGATGCCTAATTGCATTTCCAGCAGGCCGAGGAAACCGAGCGGACCGACGGTGATAGCGCCCAATGCGTCGGTGCTGGGTTCGGGAAGGGGCGAGTCGCCTTTCAGCGCCAGCGTGACGCTAATTTTCCCGATGCTGGATTGTGTAGTCATGCTAACGACGCCGTCCGTGGTAGTGACTCCCAATAATAGGCTGATAGCGCAGTCGTATCCATCATCCGAATCAGCCACCTGCGCGTCTACACGACGTGTATGGATGACCATATCGGTGGTGAAATGGACTTCCTGGTTGGACTACTATGTCCTCGCTGCCACCTGACAAAGATGAAGTCCAATGAGCAAAATTGTCCCTACCATCTGCCGCTTGTGTATCGCCCACTGCGGTGTGCTGGCCGAGGTCGAGGACGACAATGGCCGGCGCAAGGTCACGAAAGTCACGGGCGACCCGGAAAATCCACTGTTCAAGGGCTATACCTGTCCGCAGGGCAAGGTGCTGCCGGCCAACCGACGGCGGCAAGCATGGGCAACGCGTTTATGCGGGCGATCGGCTCGCGCATGTTCTTTACTTCCAACACCATCGACCAGCCGGGCAAGCAGATCTCGATGGCGCTGCACGGTAAATGGCTGGGCGGTGAGCCGGATTTCGAGCAGGCGGACGCCTGGCTACTGGTCGGCAGTAACCCGATCATCTCCAAGTCAGCGGGCCTGCCGGGGCAGAATCCGGCGCAGAAGCTGAAGGAAGCGCAGGCGCGGGGGCTGCAGTTGATCGTCATCGATCCCCGGGTGTCGGATAGCGCGCGCAAGGCGGCGATACACCTGCAGTGCCGCCCCGGCGAAGACCACGCCATCCTCGCCGGCATGATCCGTATCATCATTGCCGAGGAATTGTATGACCGGGAATTTGTTGCCGAGAACATCCACGGATTCGAGACACTGCACGAGGCGGTGAAAGATTTCACCCCGGACTATGTCGCGGATCGCGCCGGCATCCCCGCCGCGCTACTTGTTGAGGTCGCGCGTCTCTTTGCCACAGCGCGCATACGCCACGCCAACAGCGGCACAGGCCCCAACTTCTCGATGTACTGCAACCTGAAGGATTACTTGCTGGCCTGCCTGAACACGATTTGCGGCGCGTACACCCGTGAAGGGCAATGCGTCACGCGGCCCAATGCCATGCTGCCCGGCGAGGGACAGGTGAAGGCATTGATCTGCATCGGCGGTAACCCGATGGCGGCATGGCCAGACCAGCGCAAGACGCAGCGCGCGATGCAAGCCCTGGAATTACTGGTGACGCTGGATGTGGAGATGTCGACCACAGCGCGATCTGTGCCCATTCGCGCATTCCGTTGGACGAGGTGAAGCGTTACCCGCATGGGTAATGTTCCGGTGGCCATATCTCGCGACTGAAGCGAGCAGATTCGAAAGCCAATCGAGCGCCATTTATCAAATGTGACCAAAACTTGCATCCCACAAACCGCCAACTATTGTTAAGGAGCCAAACCCACTTATAGAAAAGTTCAAGGATGATACTTTGACTATATACGCGAAGAACGCAATCTCCGTTAAATACACCGCCTACTTTATTTTGTCTTTTTTATTATCCGGCACATACCCGGCTTTTGCTCAGGCTTATGATTTCTGGATAGCCGGGGATGGAACTATAATGGGCTATGGCAAAGATGCTGTAACTGCATGCAAAGACCACCAACAACAGGTTGGTGGGTGGTATGCACAAGCAGTACTAACACAATGTAAGTATACACCCGGAAGTTCCTGGGGCGGCTGCTCGCAGGCCGATGGTTGGAACAATAACGTTTATTGCGGAGGAAGGTACTGTCGAGAGGGTCAGTATTGGGTTGGCCCGCAGGAACAATGCTGTCCCATAGGAAACGTCGTAAATCCGGACACAGGGAAATGCGAAGGAGTAATTGACGATAAGAATGAACCGCCTGATCCCTGTAAACAAACTTCCGCCCCGGTAAACTTCACCACGGGCAACAAGACCATTGTCGAGGTCGATTTGGACCCTGGCTCTAACCCTCGTCAATTGCAGTTTGTTCGAACCTGGAACAGCTACAACCAGGAATGGAGCTTCAGCTATCGCAGTTTCATTGTGCGAGACGGTGATATCGCCACTTTGCATCGTGACAACGGAGAAGTTGTACGATTTAAGCTGGGCGCTGCATATAGCAAAGCACTGCCTATCGATCCCGATGTCACCGCTGAATTGATTCAGTATCGAGATGGCGATTTTCTATATCGTTCACCTTCTGGACTTTATGAAACCTACAGCGGTACTACAGGGAAGTTGAAGTATTTTGAAACCAAGGATGGAAAGGCGATATTTGTGAGTGCTAGCAACGCAACAACCGTCAGGATTTCGACTTCCGGCGCGGGGGAGCCCGTCATAGTGTTGACACTTGATGCTGCAGGTCGGGTTATAGAAATGCTCGATCCGGATAATCAAAAGTATCGATACAAGTATCGGGATGATGGGGCGTTAGAATACGTTTCGTATCCCGACACGACTCCAACTTTGAGCGGTTCCAATCCTTTTGGTGAGGATAATCCGTATCAGACCTATCATTATGACCACGCGGCGAATAACAAGCTCATTACCAGTATTACGGATGCCAACGGCGACCTGTATAAAACCATTGTTTACGATGAAGATGGGCGCGCTCAATCCAGCGGTTTCGCCGATGGGTCTTTGGACAATAGCACACTGGATTATTCTTTCATCGATGACCCCTCGGATCCGCGTGTCACCGTAACCAACACCCTTCAGAAGGATACGGTTTATCATTTGGACACGCTTTATGGAGTGAGGAAGGTAACGAGAATTGACGGGGCCGGGACTGCGAAGTGCCTGGCGGATGTCCAGAGCCGAACCTACTATCCGGAAAATGGTTGGTTAGAGCGGTCCTCGAGCAAGAGTGGTGTGAAAACACATTACGAATACTATACAGAGCGTTCTACGGTTGGCTCTGAAGCACAAAAATACGGGCGCGTTAAAACTCGCACTGTAGCGGAAGATACCGAGGATGAAGAGATATTTCATTACGACTGGACCTACACCGCCAGTCAAACAAGTGTTCCCTTGAAGGTGGAGGCTGTAGGCCGTTGGCGCAGCGATTTCGAATATTCAGTACCGGATGACCAGTTAATAGCGAGAACGGACACAGACCTTACAGCGGCTGATATTCCTTACTCAACTCAAGGGCGTACACGGACATGGAGATACAGATATGATGATTATTCGGATGGTCGAAGATGGGTTAGTGAATTCGGGCCTCGACAATACGCGAACCCACCCGTACCTACTGTTACTTCATATCTGTATTCAAGCCAACGGTATTTGACACAAGTCAGTAATGCATTGGCTCATGCCACGCTGTACCAGAACCATAATTGGCGGGGTCAGCCTCGCAGAATAGTGGATCCCAATCAGAAGGTCACTGATATCGCCTACACACCCCGTGGTTGGATAGAAAGCATCACACAAGATGTGGGAGGTATTAATTCAAAAACTCAGTTTACCTACGATCACGTGGGGCAGCTAACGCGGGTGACCCTGGCGGACAATACCACTTTTGACTATCAGTATGATGCTGCCCACAGATTGGAAGCGATTACCAACGCCCTTGGAGAGCGGATTGAATACACCTTGGACGCTGCTGGGAACGCCGATTTAATTTCACTGAAGGGAAGCAGTGGAAGTTTGAGTCAAGTTTCAGATTACGAATTCGACGAACTGAGTCGGTTGTATCGGGTTCTGGGCTCGGATGGGCAGATTACTCACTTCAGCTACGATGACAGTGACCACCTTGTGTCGATTGACGACGGTGTAAATCCGGCCACAGTGCAGGGCTTCGATCCATTGGATCGCCTAGAAACTGTGACTGACGCTGGTGAAAACACAATATCCATTACCTATGCTGATGCAAACAATATTGGCTCGATTACTGATCAACGCGACCTGTCTACCGTTTACACTTATGACGGCTTTGGTAATATCAAGCAGGTAAGCAGCCCCGATACAGGGACTACCATTTATACCTATGACGTAGCCGGCAATCGCGTTACTCAAACCGATGCACGTGGTGTGGTGACCAACTACACCTATGATGTCCTGAACCGATTAACGGCAATTACCTATCCAAGTGATGCCAGCAAAAATGTCAGCTATGTTTACGACAATGGACCGTTTTGTAATACATGCAACGGCCGTCTGACTGCAATTACTGATAACAGCGGCGTGACATTCTTTATATATGATGCAATGGGAAGGGTAACTACACGAGTCAATGTCGTGAATTTGCCAGGGGGTGGTTCCGCCCCCGCCCAATTCACAAACTTCACCTACAACGCGGCCGGTCGACTGACCTCAGTTCAATATCCGAGCGGGCAGCTGGTTAAATATATGCTGGATGCCGCTGGCCAAGTGAATAAAGTGACTCTTCAGGACAGCGCAACGGCCCCTCCGGTAGCAGTGGCAAGTGCCATCAAGTTTCAGCCCTTTGGTCCCTTGAAGAATATTCAGTATGGGAACAACTTACAGATGGACCGAAGCTATGACCTTGATGGCCGCTTGATGACTCAGTCGATTGCGGGCAAACAAAGTCTGCTTTACGAATACGATGCGACCAACAACGTTTCCGCGGTAGTCAACCACGTGGATCCCACTCGCAGCGAAACGTACACCTACGATCCGCTTAGCCGGCTCCAGTCTGCGACCGGAAAATACGGCGCTATTGGCTATTTATACGATGAAGTAGGAAATCGGACCGAGCGTTACATTTACCGAGAGGGACAGCGTACTACCGAAACTTACCACTATCCTCTAACGAGCAATCGACTTGCCTGGATAGATATTCAGCAGGGTAACGGGCCCGTGAGACAGCGTAGGTTTGCGTATGACAATGCGGGCAATTTAGTGGACGAAACCCGAGCAGACGGGACGCACAGGCGAGCCCACTTCGATACTGCCAACAGGATGGATAGCGTCAGCCCATAACTCCAAGGATCAGGAGTCTGCAATATGAATAGAATCATTTACCAACTGCTATTGGTGGTGTTGCTCAGTGGCTGCCGAATCACCACCGCTATCGTAGGTGAAGGGACTGTCATCAGCCAGAGCGGTCGTTTTTATTGCATTACGGGTAATACGGGGGACTGCACAGAGGAGTACCAGACGGCAGGATCTGAAACCCTTATAGCAGTGCCCGCGCCGGGATGGACCTTCGTGAAATGGACCAATTGCAACTATGTCAACCTCACGCGTTGCACCATTTCATTCGGGCAAAATGTTGCAGGCGACGTGTGGCCTATCGTCGCCACTTTCAAACTCCTTGACCCACCGGTGCAAGCTGCAACTTACACCTACAATGCACTGGGCCAGCGTATGACCAAGAAGGTCGGCAACGTGATTACTTTCTTCCAGTACGACCTTGCAGGTAATCTTATTGCGGAACTCAATAGCGCTGGCCAGGCACTGCGACAGCACATCCACCTCAACAATGAACCTATCGCACAGTTGACCCGAAAAGCAGATGGTACGTTCGGCGTGCAATATGTACATACCGATCACCTGGGTACACCCACACTTTTGACGAATCAAAGCGGCAATGTGGTGGCTGACATCGAAGCCATGCCTTTCGGTGAGACCTTTGTGGACTATGCCGAGGTGGAGTACAACAAGCGCTTCCCCGGGCAATACAAGGATGCTGAGACAGGGCTACACTACAATTACTTCAGGGACTACGATCCAACCACTGGGCGGTATATTCAGAGTGACCCTATTGGATTGGGTGGCGGATTTAATACCTATTCCTATGCATTACAAAGCCCGGTAACACATGTTGATCCTTCAGGATTAGAAGTAACTATGACATGTAGGCCCCTAAATCTTATTCCCTGGAAAAAGCATTGTGCTGTTATCGTTTGGCACAAAAATGAATGTGGGATAATGATTATTGATGATCAGTATTCCCTATCAATGGGGAATAGCTCTCCGACTGATGAAAAAAATGTGGATGACACTTATGACATTGACAGAGACGCTTTTGAAAATCCACAGCCTGGAGATGAAAACTATGAGATACCTTTTCCTCCAATATTCCCATCGCAGACAGCCTTTGATAATGCAGTGAGGCACAACGGAGATAATTACTCACAAGGTCCATATCGGTTGCTGGGGCCTAACTCCAATACAGCAGCTGATAATATAATCGAAAAGTCAGGTGGAACTGTTCCGGATGTGCCATCTGCTCCTGGGCAAAACTGGCCTAATTAGCCATGAGATTTTACAAAGTGAAAAATACAACTGATGGAGTTCTTGCATTTTCTCTTGTGGTTGTTCTGATAGGCTCCTTCTTTATCGAGCGACCAAATATTACAAGTCTTGCTCTGGTAGTGATATTAAGCGCACACAGCGTTTTAACTGTATTCTTATCAGAGAATTTTTTGCAAAGGAACATGTGGGCTGTGTTACTTAGTTCTGCTGCTATTAATGCCCTTGCTTTTTCTGCGGTAGTCTTTCCATTCTGGGTGATTATGCGCAGGGATAAAGCAGCTTTGTGCTCGCTAATTATACTAAGTATCGTGGTGCTACATTTGGCTCTTCTATTTTTTATGTTTCCAGCAACTGACGGCCCTTGATTGAGGGCTCAGTGCTTGCACGCGCAATCCATTCTACTGATTCGTTTAATCAAGCCGTGTACTGTAGCAATACTCAACTTTGTAGATGCGTATACGTTACGTTGATTTAAACGCATACCGCACCGGCATCGACTTGAGCCCGCCCACAAAAATCGCCTGAACCCAGTCGGGATCTCCCGCCAGTTCAATATGCTGGAGGCGCGGCAGCAATTCCTTGAAGAACAATTCGACCTCGAGGATTGCCAGGTGTTGGCCCAGGCACATGTGCCCGCCGAAGCCGAACGCTAGCTGGTTGCGATTGTCGCGTTCGATGTCGAACGTATCGGGATTGTCGATGGCGTCGCTGTCGCGATTGGCGGAGGGATACCACAGGCACAAGTTGTCGCCGGCTTTGAGGGTTTTGCCGCGCAGGACGATGTCTTGCGTTGTCGTTCGCATCATGTGCCGCACCGGGGAGACCCAGCGAATCATCTCGCGCGCCGCCTGGTTTGCGAGTTGTGGATTGGCTTGCAGCTTGGCCAGTTGATCCGGATGTTCGATGAGGGCCTTCATGCCGCCGCTGATCGTGGCCGACGTCGTATCGTGCCCGGCCGTGGCGGTAATAATGAAATAACTGATCTGGTCGAGCTGCTCCATCGGCTGTCCGTCCACCAGGGCATTGGCGAGGATGGATGCCAGGTCATTTCTCGGATGTTGCTTGCGATCTTCCACCACTTTGGTGAAATAGGTGAAGAAATCCAGCAGGACACTTAGCCCCTCATCCACGGTAGTTCCCCGTGACTGAGTGGGGTCCTGCGCGCCGAATACCTCCTGTGTCAGCTTCAGCATCATAGCCTCTTCTTCAGGGGGGATGCCGATGAGAGACATGATTACCCGCAGCGGGTAGTACAGGGCGATAGCCTTGACAAAATCGCACTCTCCGCCGAGTGCCTCCATCCTGTCGCCGTATTGCTTGGCGATGGCCTTGATATCGGTGCTCAGCTTGTCTATGGGCCCGGGCTTGAACCAATCGCGCGTCACATTGCGCAATTTCCTGTGCTTGGGATTGTCCATGTGAATGAGCGTATCCAGGCCATTCTTCGTGCCGAATTGCTGCAGCAGGGCATGCTCGAATTCTCGCTGGATCAACACGGTACGCGGATTATTGACGAAGGCCGTGTTGTTTTGGCTGATGGCCTTGATATCCTCATGCTTGGTCACGGCCCAGAACGGTTCGAAATCCGGATGCTCCACACGGCAGACGGGTTCGTGTTCGCGCAGGTAGCGCAGCAGGCCGTGCATGGTGGTTTCGTCACCCATTATGGCGGGGTCAAGTAGATTCAGGGCGCGATTCATGCGACTACTCTGTCATTGTGAAGGCGGCAGTCTACCGCGGAGGCCCTGCAGTAGTAAGTGTCGGTAAGAGCGGTCCTGGCTGGTGTGGAATGTCCGAGTCTGATGGGCTTCACTCCCGCAAAAAGTAGGGTAGTGCCATCAACCCCAGTCCAGCGCCCACCAGCCAATAGGCGTTGGAGACAAAATAGGGAAATACCATCAGCGCAATCCCACTGTATTTCGGGATTAGCTTTTCCTGCCGGCGCCCGTAGACAAAGTAGCCCACGCCAATTGATCCAAACAATAGCCCCCACAACAGCATAGACTCGGTTTCCATCTACAGTGCAAACCCTTTGGTTGGCTGGCCTGAACAGGCAACAGGCATTGAGAGATACCAGTATAATGGGAAAATTGGAGTGTATTTTCGGTATTTCCCTGTGCATTTTGCCCATCTCGTTGTGGTCCGGGTTGTGTTTCCCCCCCACACTGCATTATCGTGGCGCCATGAAAGTGTCGGTTTCCCTGTTGAACTCTTAACTCTATGAATTCCCTTATGAAAACTATTCCTTTTTTGCTCATCCTGTTGCTTTCGCCTGCCGTATGGTCCATGACTTACGATCTACCGTCGGATCATTTTGATGTCATTGGTGCGCCAAAAAAAGTTGTGGCCGCGCATGAGGATACCCTGGTGGAAATCGCCAGGCGTTCCGGCATCGGCCTGGACCAGATCGAACGCATCAACCCGGGTGTTGATCGCTGGTTACCCGGTGCCGGTACTGAGGTGATTATCCCTTCGCAATATGTATTGCCGCGCGCACCGCGTACCGGAATCGTGTTGAATCTGCCGGAAATGCGCCTCTATTATTTCCCGCCCCGGCAGCCCGGCCGACCTGCGCAAGTACAGACCTATCCCATCGGTATCGGGCGTATGAATTGGGCGACTCCGCTGGGCCAAACGAGGATCACCTCCAAGACCAAGGACCCGTCTTGGCGACCGCCGGAGTCCATTCGCCTGGAACACGCAGCCAAAGGCGATCCATTGCCGCTGTTGGTGCCCGCCGGACCCGATAACCCGCTGGGGGCCTACGCCATGGGGTTGGGTATTCCGGGCTACCTGATACATGGCACCAATAAGCCGATTGGCGTGGGAATGCGGGTGTCGCACGGCTGCATACGTATGCTACCTGAGGACATTGCGAGACTGTTTCCGCAAATACCCGTGGGGACGCCGGTCAATATCGTTAATCAGCCGGTCAAGGCGGGCTGGCACGGTGGCAAGCTGTATCTGGAAGTCCATCCACCACTCGAAGAGTATCCGAATGACCGGAGGGCCGTCGTCCAGGAGGCCATGATAGCGGTGAATGATGCGACGTCAAAGAAGGCAACTAGATTGGATGCCAGGGTGATTGAGGCGGAGATCGATCGGCAGACCGGCTTGCCATTGGTTATTTCGACGGGGAGTTAAGATTATCTCGACGGGGAGTTCAAGCCTGAACTAACCGGGGCAACCCCACCCGCTCATATCTGGAGGGTGACGAGGCCCCGGTCAAGAGGTGCCCGATGAACTATTTGTGCATGGACTGTTTGAACATACGGTCCATTTTCTCGGAGTTGGCGTTGCAGCACTGTTGCGCGGCATCAGCTTTTGCACGTGCAGCGGCAGCGTCAGAAGCTGATTGGCTGGCGGCGGCATTGGCTTTATCCACTTCCAGCTTCAGTGCATCCAGATCCCTGGTTGTGGCACAGCCGGTCAGTCCTGTTACAGCTACCAACATGAATGCTGCTGCCGTGGTCTTGAGCGAATTACGCATAATCTTGTCCTCTAAGTAGTCAGCCGTTACCCGGCCAGATAGGTCTATCCCTTGTGAACCGCGTGTCCGCTTTTTAACAACGGGCTGTACAGTTCGTTTTAAGGCAATGTCGCCAATTTGAGTCGGCGAGCACCTCCGGCAGGTATTTTCAGAGATACTGAGCGTAATCGCAAGAGATTGTTTACCTGACTTTTTGCCAGTTAGCGGACCACCACCCGGGTGCCCACTACCACCCACGGTGCTAATTCCAGCAATTGGTCATTGGTCAGGGCGATACAGCCGTTGGTCCAGTTGATTGTTTGATGAATCTGCATATCTCCCGTGCCTACGCCGTGAATGCCTAGCTGGCCGCCCAGACTGGTGTTTTGGGCAGGAGGGCGACCGTTGTCCAGGTCGTAGCGCAGTCTCTTATATTCCCTTGCGTCAATCCGGTTCTCCTGGAATGCCCTTTCGGTGTGGTCGCGATTCGGGTAACTGAGGGCCATAAACAGTTTGTACCGGTCGCTGCGTCTGACCTGGGTGATAGTGAACTCACCTAACGGTGTTTTCTCGTCGTTGCGGATTTTGTTCAGGGTGGGGCCATTGCTGCCAATGGCGATGTTCTCGAAAACTTTGAGTTGATTGTCGCCCTGCATCACTGCAAGGTTAAGCTTGTCCGTGTCTACCGCCAGCCAGACTTCCTTGGCAGGTGTTGCCGTCACCTTGTTCAAGGGAAGGAGTACGAGCAGTGCAAGGCAGGTAGTCAGAAAACAGGTTAGAGTTCGATGGATAGAGTGAGGCTCTCTGGGGTTGTAAATGAATGCCACTTGTAAGTTCCAGCTTATAGACAATGTTGAAGATCATAGCTGGCGCCAACCTGTCAGACAACGCGTGAAATCTGGTAATCTGCCACTGATTTCTGGCTCTGCGCCGGGCATGAGGATTGATGAAAAAGGCAATAAAAATCATCGTGATCGTCCTTGGGGTGCTGCTACTCGGACTCAGCTGGCCCGCCTGGCATCTGTATGGCGAGCTCCAGAGGGCGCGCAGTGAGGACCCGCTGGTCTGGGAGGAGTCAGTCAGTGCGTTGGAGGCAAAAACCGGTAACCTTTACGTGCCGGGGCAGGCTGTGGTTTTTGTTGGTAGTTCAAGTATTCGACTGTGGCGCACCCTGGAGGAGGACATGGCCCCCATACCGGTGGTCCGGCATGGCTTTGGGGGGGCGAAGTTCAATGCTGTCGTCCATTATGCCGAGCGACTGGTGACCGCGTACCAGCCGCGAGCCGTGGTTATTTTTGCCGGAACCAACGATATTGACCCTGCCGCGAGTAAGGCGCCGGAAGTGCTGCTGGCGAGTTATCAGGCGTTTGTCGACAAGGTGCGCAGCAAACAGCCCGGGCTGCCGATATTCTATATTGGCATTACCCCGTCGCTTGAGCAAACGCGGCTACGGCATTTGGCGCGAGATCATCCGCCAGCGATTACTGGATGAACTCGGTGAGTTCTGAGCCTGTAGAACTCTCATCTACCGTGCAGGCCGCCAGCCACTACCACTTGCTTGATCCGGAGGTCATCGAAAACCCCTATCCGTTTTACCGTGCGCTGCTCAGGGATGCGCCGGTCTACCAGGTGCCGGGTACGGAGGTCTACCTGGTATCGTCCTGGCAGTTGATTCAGCAGGTGCTGAAAAACCAGCGGGATTTCTCCGCCAACCTCACCGGTATTCTGGTGAAGGATGCAGCCGGCCAGCCCGCCCTGTTTGATCTCACTCAGTTCGGTGGTGCGGTGGATGCCCTCGCCAATGCGGATGAGCCGTTTCATGCGGTGCACCGCAAATTGGTGCTGCCGCAGCTCAATGCGCGCAAGGTGGAGGCTCTGGAAGACGAGGTGCGATCCTGGGCGAGGTATGGGGTGCAGCGACTTGTCGCGGCGGGGTGGGGCGATTGTGTTGGCGAACTGGCCAATGTGATTCCTGTGAAAGTGATGGCGCGGCTGGTCGGCCTGCCGGTCGAGGATGTCGGGCAACTGTTAGGCTGGGCTTTCAGTGGCGGCGACATCCTGGCGGGAACCGCCACCCTGCAGCGCATGGCTGAATTGGGAATCTCCACCGGTGAAATGGGCATGTACATCAAACGGCATTTTGCCAATGCGCTGGGGCAGCGCCCTGCTGTGCAACCGCAGGATGTCATGGGTGAGATGGCGCGAGGTGTCCGGCAAGGCCTGATTACGCCACAGGACGCTGTGGCTATCGTTATTGTGCTGGTGGGCGCCGCCGGTGAATCCACCTCCAGCCTGGTGGGCAGCGCGATCCGCATCCTGGCGCAGGATACTGCACTGCAGCAGCGCCTGCGTGAGCAACCGACGCTGATTGATCGCTATATCGAAGAGGTCGTACGACTGGAGTCTCCGTTCAAAGGGCATTACCGTGCGCTATTGCGGGAGACGCAATTGGGCGGGATCACCCTTCCTGCCACGGCGCGGGTGTTTTTGTTGTGGGCCGCGGCGAACCGGGACCCGGCCATTTTCAGCGCGCCGGATCAGCTGGATATAGAGCGCGTCAAACCCCACGATCACCTGGGTTTTGGTCACGGCATCCATTTCTGTATCGGCGCCCGGCTGGCGCGGATGGAGACCAGGATCATCCTGGAGGAACTGCTGCAGCGCAGCCGCAACTTTCAACTGGACAGTGCATGGTCACTCAGGCACGTGCCAAGCATTTTCGTCCGGCGCCTGGGGGAACTGCACTTGCAACTCGACGCCCGTTGATCCGAGGGGAATGCATGTCATACGACGATTTGACTGGGGCCCACTGGGGGTTGATCGCGCTTGTCGCGCTCAACTAACAGGGTGTAGGCTACGCCCAATTCAAACCGCCCCCGAGGTGTACTGCATGACTGGTTGTCCCCATATCGACCTGACCGCGCCGGAGACGTACAAAGGCGGTGTCCCGCGCGAGGTGTTCAAATACCTGCGCAATGAACAACCGGTGTACTGGCACGAGGACCCCGAACAGGGGGTAGGTTTCTGGGCGATCACCCGGCACAAGGACCTGGATTTCATCTCCAAGAACCCCCTGCTTTTTTCATCCGCGGCTAAGTCGTGTTTGCTACATGAATCCGAGCCCGACCGGATAGAACTGATGAACAATCAATTGATCAATATGGATCCGCCGAAGCACCTGAAGTACCGGCGCCTGGTGCGCAATGCCTTCACGCCGAAAAAGGTTGACAGCTACGAGCCGCGCTTTCGCCAGATCGCGCAGGACATCGTGTCGCGGGCAGTGGAAGGTGGTGAGTGTGAATTCGTGGAGGACATTGCCGCGGAACTGCCTTTGATCGCCATCTGCGAGCTGATGGGCGTACCGCTGGACACGCGCAAGCGCCTGTTTGAACTGACGAACATTATGCTGGGCATGTCGGACCCGGAGCTCTCCACATCGCAATCGGACGGCGAGACAGCGATGGCCGAGATGTTTTTTCTCGCCCACGAGCTGGCCATGAAGCACCGGGACAATCCGCAGGACGACATCGTCCATGTCCTGCTCAATGGCACGATCGAGGATGAGCCGCTGACCGACGAGGAGTTCTGCCATTTCTTCCTGCTGCTGATGGTGGCCGGAAACGAAACCACCCGCACCGTGACGTCGCAGGGCATGCGCCTGCTGATGGATCACCCCGAGCAATACCAGTTACTGGTAGACAACCCGGACCTGCTCGAAGGCGCCATCGAGGAATTCCTGCGCTATGACCCGGCGGTGATCGCGTTCCGCCGCACGGCGATGCAGGACGTAGAACTTGGCGGCGAGCTGATCCGCAAGGGCGACAAGATAGAAATGTTCTACGCGGCGGCCAATGCCGATGAAGCAATCTTCACCGACGGCGATACCTTCGACATCACAAGGGCGCAGCGCGAGGACGTGAAGAACAACCATCGCGCTTTTGGCGTCGGCGAGCACTTCTGCATGGGCTCTCACCTGGCGCGACTCGAACTGAAAGTGATCTTCGAGGAAATTCTCAGGCGCATTCGCAATCCGCGCCTGAAAGGGGAGATCAACTCGCTGCGCTCCAACTTTATCCATGGCATCAAGAAGATGCCGATCGAGTTTGACGTGGTGTGAGCCGTGGGCGCGGCGAGTTGTAAGCGCTGTCATCCCGGAATGAACACATGACGCCTGTAGTGCCAGAGCATATCGTCAATCCCCGGTATGGCACCGGGCTGTTTCGCCGCCGCATCCGCCTGTCGCGATCAGGCCAGCAGGTCTGCGCGGAACTCGAGGATGACTGCCACGGTTTCAGGGTGAGGCTGGAGCACGATGGCGGTCGCGTCACGGCCGTCGCGGGCGAAGCGTTGCGCGTGCCGCTCGATACCTGTGCCGGTGCGCTGAAGCCCCTGCAGGCGCTGGTCGGCGTTGCGCTGGACGCGCCGGTTGCCAGCATCGTCGCCAATGTACCGCCGCGCGGCAATTGCACCCACCTGTTCGATCTCAGCCTGCTGGCGCTGGCCCATGTAACGCAGGCGGCCACGGTGCGCGTCTATGACGTCGAGGTGGTCGACCAGGCGGAACCTGGCGCGCCGGCGCGCGCCGAGGTGTTTCTCAACGGAGAGTCTATCCATCGCTGGCAATTGGCGCGCATGGCAATTGTCGAACCCGAGGTATATGCAGGGCGACCGGTGTTGCGCGGTTTCGCGGCGTGGGCGAATGAGGCCTTCGCCGGGCGGGAAATGGAAGCCGCGATGGTGTTGAGCAGGGGAGTCTTCGTCGCCTGCTCGCGCATGTTCGATATGAGTGAGATCGGCGGGCAGCCGGCGCTGAACCACACCAACATGCTCGGCGCGTGCTACTCCTATTCCGAGGGCGTGGTCGAACACGCCATCCGCAACCATGACACGGTGCGCGATTTCAGCGACACGCCGGAAGCGCTGCTGGCGTTTAAAGTCCACTAGTCGTCCCGCGGGAAACATCCTGGAGCAGTGCCTGCAGGATCTCCAGCGCAGCGCTCATTGGCTCGGCGGCACAGAGTCTATTTGGTCAGCAGGTAGGTGACCGCTTCGCTCAGCGCGTCGCATTCCAGTTGGATCGTCTTCTTCGATTTCACGTTGCGCGGGTTGATTTCGTCGACCAGTCCGCGCAGCGTCGCAAACAGCAGGTGGCGCGCGATTTCGCTGCGCTGGCGTTCCTGTATCCTGCCCTCGAACAACTCGTCCCACAGTTGCGACGTTTTCTTCGCCCAGCGCGACACCTGCTTCTGGCCGTTGATGCGCGACGCCGGGTCCTTGCCCGCGTTGCGCAGGATCGCGATGCTCACGCGGTACTCCTTCTTGCTGACCAGCGCCCAGACCACGTCGATTAACTGCCTGACCCGCTGCTGCAGGTGGTCGCCTTCCAGCGCCGTGGACTCCAGCGTCGCCGCGAAGTCGTCGAAAATGTAGTCGATGACGGCCTGCAGCAGCCCGTCCTTGTCGCCGAAGTGGTATTGCAGCACGCCCCAGCTCACGCCGGCCTGCTCGGCGATGCGGTTAGTGTGCGCAGCGTGGAAGCCGTCGCGGTAGATGCAGTCGATGGCGGCCTGTATCACCTTCTCGCGGGTGACTTCGCTTTTGGACGGCTTCTTGCCAGCTGCCATTGTGGATTCCATGGGGGATGAAAGTGCGCTAGCGCTGCGCCAACTATAAAATAGTGGCAACTATAAAACAATCGCTATATAGTCTGGCTCGTTCCCTCTTCCATGCGGCCGCCAACGCCAGGAGCGCCCCTTGTCCGATAATCCCCTGCGACGACTCAGCCGACTGCAATTGGCCCAGCTGGGACGCGAGTACATGCTGTGTTCCCAGTTCAACAGTCGCACTGGCTACGCCGCGCTGCGCATTAACCACGGCGATGCCGCGTACAAGGACGTTGCCATCGACAACTGGATGGGCGCGAGCCCCGTGTACACGCGCAGGATGCAGAGGGCGATGGGCTTTGCGGGGAACGCGGACGTCGCCACGATATTCAAGGGCCTGCAGCTCGAGTGCGGGCTCACCCACCAGTACTTCGACGCGCACTTCGAGGTGTCCTCAGCCGATCTCGGCCGCTTCTGGCTCAAGAGCTGCGGCGCCTTGCTCGACACCGAGCCGCGCGGCGCCGAGGCTGTCAAAGTGATGTGCCACGACATCGAGGACCCCACCTTCGATGCCACCGCGATCGCCACCAACGCCCGGGCCCAGGTGCGCCCGGTCCACCGGCCGCCCCGCACGCCGAGCGACCGCCACCCGCACTGCTCGTGGACCGTCACCAT
>Ga0114942_1000182_pt1 | contig 17354 bp, 13 predicted proteins | sample LowerColdCreek_FD_88674 | JGI IMG/M metagenome (GOLD analysis project Ga0114942, IMG submission 88674) | Groundwater microbial communities from Cold Creek, Nevada to study Microbial Dark Matter (Phase II) - Lower Cold Creek | ecosystem: Environmental > Aquatic > Deep subsurface > Groundwater ... | reverse complement strand
CTGGCGCCGCTGGCGCGCGGCGGCGTCGCGCTGGACCTGGCTGGCCTGCCGCGCGGCCTGCAGCCGCTGCTGGCCTTGAGCCTGCCGCCGCCCGACAAAGCCCCGAGGAAGGCCGCAGCCGCCGAGGCGGACGCGCCCGAACCGGAGTGGCGCAAGACGCTGGTGTTCGTTGGCGAGACGCTGGCCGCCGTGGGCCGGCTGCTGCGCGGGCGCAGCGCCATGCGCCTGAGTGACTGGTTATGGCAGATCGAACAGACCGGGCCGCGCAGCCTGCCGATCGTGCTGCTGGTGGCCACGCTGGTCGGGCTGATCGTGGCCTACATGGGCGCGGAGCAGCTGCAGCGCTTTGGCGCGCAGAGCTTCATCGCCAACCTGGTGACCATCGGCGTGGTGCGCGAGATCGCGGCGCTGGTGGTGGGCATCGTGCTGGCCGGCCGCGTGGGCGCGGCGTTCGCGGCGCAGATCGGCAGCATGCGCGCCGGCGAGGAAATCGACGCGCTGACGACGCTGGGCGTGGACCCGGTGGAGCACCTGGTGCTGCCGCGCATGCTGGCCCTGCTCGTCACCGGCCCGCTGCTGACGCTGTGCGCTGGCGTGGCCGGGCTGGGCGTGGGCGGCGCCGTGGCGGTCTTCCTGTACGACGTGCCGGCCATGGCCTACCTGACGACCACGCGCGAGGCGCTGGCCGGCTGGGACTTGTTCGTGGGCCTGCTCAAGGGCAGCGTGTACGCGGTGCTCGTCGCGCTGGCCGGTTGTCGCCAGGGCCTGAATGCCGGCCGCAGTGCGCAGGCCGTGGGCGAGGCGACGACGGCCGCCGTCGTGCAGGCCATCGTCTGGATGGTGATTGCCGCCTCGCTGCTGACGGTCATCTTCCAAAGGCTGGGTGTCTGATGGCAGGCGAGAAACAAGTGCTGATGCGCGTGCAAGACCTCAGCCTGCATGCCGGTGGCCGCGAGCTGCAGCATGGGTTGAACTTCGAGGTGCGCGCCGGCGAGGTGCTGGCCATCGTCGGCGCCAGCGGCTGCGGCAAGAGCACGCTGCTGCGCCACATGATTGGCTTGCAGACGCCGCAGCAGGGGCACGTCATCTGGACGGCCGGCGGCGCCGAGCGCGACGTGCATGGCGACGACCCGCCGCACCGCGAGATCGGCGTGGCCTTCCAGGCCGGCGCGCTGTGGAGCAGCATGACCGTGGGCGAGAACCTCACCTTGCCGCTGGAGCTGTACACCGAGATGGACGCGGCGCAGCGCGAGCGCCAGGCGCGCTTCAAGCTGGCGCTGGCCGGCCTGCCCGACCCGGCCACCTTCGACGCCGAGCCCTCGTCGCTGTCGGGTGGCATGAGAAAGCGCGCAGCCATCGCCCGCGCGCTGATGCTGGACCCGCCGCTGCTGTGCCTGGACGAGCCCTCGGCCGGGCTGGACCCGCTCACCTCCGCGCGGCTGGACGATCTGATCAAGCGGCTGAAGTGCGATCTGGGCACCGGCATCGTGCTCGTGACGCACGAGCTGGACAGCTTGTTCGCGGTGGCCGACCGCGTGCTCTTCCTCGACGTGGAGACGCGCACCGCGACCGCCCTCGGCCCGCCCGCCGAGCTGCGCGACCACGGGCCAGCAGGCGTGCGGGAGTTCCTGACGCGTGGCGCGGCAAACACTGAACTGGAGGCCGCGTGAGCCGTAAACGAGCGAATCCTTTGGCCATTGGCGCCTTTGTCATCGGCGGCCTGGCGGTGCTGGTGCTGGCCCTGGTCGCCCTGCCCGGGCAGCACTGGTTCAAGCAGCCGCAGCGTGTGGTCATGTTCTTCTCGGGCTCGGTGTTCGGGCTGCAGAAGGGCGCGCCGGTGGTCTTCCGCGGCGTGCGCGTGGGCGACGTGACCGACATCAGCGTGCGCTACGACAGCAAGACCGACAGCTTCGCCATCCCGGTCATCGCGCGTCTCGACGACGACGCGGTGCGCGGCCTGGAGGGGCGCTTCACGCACGACGACATCGGCCACGCGCTGCCCCTGCTGATCAAGCGCGGGCTGACCGCGCAGCTCGGCACGCAGAGCCTGCTGACCGGCCAGCTCTATGTGGACCTGGACTTCCGCACCAAGCCGCCCGGCAAGGTGCACGGCGGCGACAACGCCTATTGGGGCGACGCAACCGAGATCCCGACCAGCTCGACGGCCTTCCAGGCCCTGAAGGACCAGCTCGAAAGCGTGGACCTGCGCAAGATCCTGGACGACCTGAGCCAGATCGCCAACTCCACCCGCACGCTGCTCTCGGGGCCCGAGCTGAAGCAGGGCTTCGCTGACTTTGCCGCCACCGCCGGCCATGCACGCAAGCTGGCCGCCCAGCTGGAGCAACGCGCCGTGCCGCTGACGCGCGGCGCCGAGCGAGCGATGGCCAGCGTGGACCGTGCGGGCGACAAGGTCTCCAGCGCCGCCGACAAGCTCGGCACCGGCGCCGACAAGGCCGGCGCGCTGCTCGACCCGAACGGACCGCTGGTGCCCGACCTGCAGAAGACGCTCGCCGAGTTGCAGCGCGCCAGCAGCCAGCTGCGCCAGGCCGCCGATGGCGACGGCCCGCTGCTGCAGCAGACCGAGCGCACGATGCGCGACCTCTCGCAGGCAGCGCGGGCGCTGCGCCAGCTGGCCACGTCGCTGGAAGCGCAGCCCGAGGCGCTGCTGCGCGGCCGCAAGCCCGATGTCCCGACCGACGGGGAGCCCCAACGATGAAGCCCAACACACAGCCCCTGCAACGTCGCGACTTGGTCCTGCTGCTGGCTGCAGCCACCTTGACCGGCTGCGCCACGCGCGACACGCCGCCGCGCCGCCTGTTCGCGCTGACCGGCACGCCACCGCTGCCCGCCGACGCCAAGCCCGGCCAGGACGGCCGCGCCTGGGTGCTGAGCCCGCAGATCGCGCTGCCCGAGCTGCTCGACCGTGAGGAGATCCTTGTCGCCCAAGGCAGCGCCGGGCTGCGCCCCTGGCCCGAGGCGCGCTGGGCCGAGCCGCTGCGCGAGGCGCTGCCGCGCGTGCTGGCCGAAGACCTGTGGCGGCTGCGCCAGCCCTATCCGGTCACGCTGGGCGCGGCGCCGGCCGATGGGGGCGAGTCGCTGCGGCTGGTCGTGCAGGTGGACGAATGGCTGGCGCGCCCCGACGGCGCGAGCCTCGTGCTGAAGCTGCGCGCCCGCTGGCGCTGGGCGCTGCTGCAGGCGCCGGCCGGCACGGCGCTGCCGGCGGCGGGCATGGCTGAGCTGACCCTGCCGTGCGCCGCCCAGGCGGATGCGCTGGCCGACGCCTACCGGCGCAGCATCACGGCGCTGGCGGCGCGCATCGTGGCGGCGTCCTGACACACTGCGCGCCATGCAACACCTGACCCGCCTGCTGTTCCTCGCCGCCGCCGCCCTCTGCGCCGCCCCACCTGCCGCCGCCGAAAGCCCGCCGCTGGCGACCGTGGCGAGCGTCGACCTGGCCCGCTATGCCGGCGCCTGGTATGAGATCGCGCTGTTGCCCAACCGCTTCCAGAAGCAGTGCTTGGCCGACACGCAGGCGCGCTACCGGCTCGACGGCGAGCGCGTCGAGGTGCTCAACCGCTGCCGCACCGCCGACGGCCGGGTGGACGACATCAAGGGCCATGCCAAGGTCGTCGAGGGCAGTGGCAACGCCAAGCTGCGCGTGACCTTCTTCTGGCCTTTCTACGGCGACTACTGGGTGCTGGCGCTGGACCCGGAGTACCGCCAGGTGCTGGTGGGCGCGCCGAACCGCAAGTACGCGTGGGTGCTGTCGCGCACACCGCAGCTGGATGACGGCGCGCTGGAGGCGCTGCTGGACCGCGCGGCGGCGCTGGGCTTCGACAAGACCGCCTTCAAGCGCACGCCGCAGACGCAGCCGCTGGACTGATCAGTTCGCCGTCAGCCTTGCCGCGAACGCCTTGTGCACCGCCAGCAGAGCCGCGGCGCGCTGGGTCTGGACTTGAATCAGCGCGTCCGCCGCGGCCAGGCGTTCCTGCTCGGTGGTCAGCAGCGCGTAGAAGTCGGTCACGCCGGCGTCGTAGCGCTTGAACGCCAGGTCGCGGGCGCGCACGGTCGCGTCGGCGGCCTGGGCCTGGGCCACGGCCTGCAGCTCGGTCTCGCGCAGCGTCGACAGGCTGCCCTGCGCCTCCTGCAGCGCCACCAACTGAGCCTGCTCGGCGCCGGCCACGGCCGCGTCGAAGCCGGCGCGGGCAGCGCTCTCTTCGGCCTTGCGGGCGCCGAAGTCGAGGAAGTTCCAGTTCAGCGCAGCGGCCAGGCTGCTCACGCGCGTGGCACTCTTGAACAAGTCTTCGGCACGGCCGCTGCTCCAGCCGATGGAGCCCGTCAGCCCCAGGCTGGGCCAGCGCGCGGCCCAGGCGACATTGGCGCGTGACGCGGCGGCCTGCGCACGCACGGCGGCGGCCTTCACGTCGGGGCGTTGCGCGAGCAGTCCCGCCGGGTCGGGCAGCGCGCCGAGGCTGACGAGGCGCGGCTCGGGCATGGCGGGCAGCGGGTCGCTGTCCGCCTTGTCGCAATCGGCCGGCGCCTGGCCGCGCAGCACGTCGAGCTGCAGGCGCGTCAGGCAGGCGGCGTTGCGCAGCGCCGGCACGCTGGCCGAGGTCTGCGCCACCAACGCCTCGGCACGGGCCTGGTCCAGCGCCGTGTTGCGGCCGGCGCCGACGCGGGCCTTCACGAGGTCCAGCAGCTGGTTCTGCACGACCAGCGTTTCCTTGGCGAGCTTGAGGCGATGGCCCAGGCCGATGAGCTGGGCCTGCAGGTTGAGCGCGGTGCTGGCCAGGCTGAGCTGGGCGGCGTCGCGGTCCAGCGCTGCACCTGCAGCGTCATAACCGGCCGCCTGAGCGGTGGCGGCGGCGCGGCCCCAGAGGTCGATCTCCCAGCCGGCCGTCGCGTTCACGCCGTAGTTGTTGAAGGTGTTGTACTGGCCCTGGTCGTTGGCCGCGCGCTGGCGGCTGGCGTTGGCGTTGGCGCCGACGGACGGCAGGCGTCGAGCACCGGCGGCGTCGGCCAGCGCCTCGGCCTGTTTGAGCCGTGCGGCGGCGGCGCGCAGGTCGCGGTTGTTGGCGAGCACCTCGTCGACGACGCGCTGCAGCTGCGCGCTGTCGGCGAAGGCCGCCGTCATGGTGGCCGCGCCGGCGTTGGCGGCAGGAAGCTGCGCGAACTGCGCCGGTGCGAGATTGGCCGGGCCGGACGACATGCGCGGTGCCGCGCAGCCGGCCAGCACGGCGGCGGCAAGGAGGGTGAGGCGGGCTGCAAGGGCGCCCGGCCGCCCGAAGCCGTTGCGCGTCCCCTCGGGGGGCAGCGCGCGAAGCGTGCATGGGGGTCGGTTCATGTCAGTGGCCCTTCGTGTTCGTGGGTTCATCGTCGATACCCGGGTGGAAGGCGTGGGCCGAGGCCTCGACCTGGGCGCGCAGCGCGGCGGCGCGGGCACGGCGCTTCTCGGTGCCCTTGCGCAGCAGCGCGTAGAACACCGGCGTCAGGAAGATGCCGAACAGCGTCACGCCCAGCATGCCGCTGAACACGGCGATGCCCATGGCACGGCGCATCTCGCTGCCGGCACCGCCGCCGAGGATCAGCGGGATGACGCCGGCGCAGAAGGCGATGGAGGTCATCAGGATGGGGCGCAGGCGCAGCTTGCAGGCCTCGATGACGGCGTCCGCCACCGAACGGCCCTGCTCCTCAAGCTCCTTGGCGAACTCGACGATCAGGATGGCGTTCTTGCAGGCCAGGCCCACCAGCACCACCAGCGCCACCTGCGTGAAGATGTTCAGGTCTCCCGCCTGCATGAACGGCGGCAGGTGCGACAGCCACACGCCGAACAGCGCCGACAGGATGCACATCGGCACGATCAGGATGATGGCCAGCGGCAGGCTCCAGCTTTCGTACTGCGCCGCCAGCACCAGGATGACGAGGATGACCGAGAACAGCAGCACGGCCGCCAGCGTCGGCACCTTGATGCCGATGCCGGGGATGGTGACGTCGCGGGTCAGGCGGTCCTGGTAGCTGAGGTCGGTCCACTCGTAGCCCATGCCGCGCGGCAGGCCCTTGAGGATCTGCTCGATCTCGGCCTCGGCCTGGCCGCTGGAGAACCCGGGCTTGGGGCCGCCGTTGATGTCGGCCGATGGGAAGCCGTTGTAGCGGGTGACGCGGGTCGGGCCGAAGGTCGGCTCGACGTTCATCAGCGAGCCCAGCGGTACCATCTCGCCTGCACCGTTGCGGGTCTTGAGCAGGGTGATGTCCTCGGCCTTGGCGCGGAAGGGCGCGTCGGCCTGCACGACGACCTGGTAGGTCTTGCCGAACTTGGTGAAGTCGTTGACGTACAGCGAGCCGAGGTTGATCTGCAGCGTGTCGTAGATGGAGCCCAGCGGCACGCCCATCTGCTTGGCCTTGGTGCGGTCCACATTGGCGAACAGCTGCGGCACGTTGATGTCGTAGGTGGAGTACGGCTGCCCGATGCTGGAGTTGGGGTTGCCGTAGATGGGCCCCAGCGCGCCCCAGACAGCACCGTACAGCGCTTGCTCGCCCTGGCTGCTGCGGTCCTGGACCTGGATCTTGAAGCCACCGGAAACGCCCAGGCCGTCCACCGGCGGCGGTGGCACGACGAACATGCGCGCGCCCTGGATCTGCTGGATGGCGCCGTTGACCTGGCCGAGGATGGCCTCCTTGCTCAGGCCGGGCGAGGTGCGCTTCTCGAAGTCGTCCAGGCCGAAGAAGACGATGCCTTCGTTGGGCGCGGCCGAGAAGCCGGCGATGGACAGGCCGGGGAAGGCCACCGAGTCCTTGATGCCGGGCACCTTGAGCGCGATGTCGCTCATGCGACGGATGACTTCGTCGGTGCGCTCCAGGCTGGCGCCGGCGGGCAGCTGGGCCACGCCGATCAGGTACTGCTTGTCCGGTGCCGGCACGAAGCCGCTGGGGATGCGCGTGAACAGCAGCGCCGTGGCGCCCAGCAGCAGCGCGTAGACCACCAGCGCGGCCGACTTGCGCTTGAGGATGCCGGTGACGCCGCGCCCGTAGCTGGCCGAGCGGCGCTGGAAGAAGCGGTTGAACCAGTGGAAGAAGCGGCCGAAGACCTTGTCCATGCCGCGCGTCAGCGCGTCCTTGGGCGCGTCATGCGGGCGCAGCAGGATGGCGGCCAGCGCCGGCGACAGGGTCAGCGAGTTGAACGCCGAGATCACCGTGGAGATGGCGATGGTGACGGCGAACTGCTTGTAGAACTGGCCCGACAGGCCCGGCACCAGCGTCAACGGGATGAACACCGCGCACAGCACCAGCGCGATGGCGATGATGGGGCCGGACACCTCGCGCATCGCCTTCACGGTCGCGTCGTGCGGCGTGAGACCGTCCTGGATGTTGCGCTCGACGTTCTCCACCACCACGATGGCGTCGTCCACGACGATGCCGATGGCCAGCACCATGCCGAACAGCGTCAGCGTGTTGATCGAGAAGCCCAGCATCAGCAGCACCGCGAAGGTGCCGACGATGGACACCGGCACAGCCACCAGCGGGATGATGGAAGCGCGCCAGGTCTGCAGGAAGATGATGACGACCAGCACGACCAGTGCGACCGCCTCGAACAGCGTGACGATCACCTTCTCAATGGAGGTCTGCACGAAGCGGGTCGGGTCGTAGACGATGTCGTAGCTGACGCCTGGCGGGAAGCCGGGCTTCAGCCGCTCCATGGTGGCGCGCACGTTGTCGGAGATGGCCAGCGCGTTGGAGCCGGGCGCCTGGAAGATGGCGATGGCCGCGGCTTCCTTGTTGTTGAGCAGGCTGCGCAGCGAGTAGCTGCCGGCGCTGATCTCGACGCGCCCGATGTCCTTCACGCGCACCATGGAGCCCGTCCTGGGGTCGGTGCGGATGATGACGTCGCCGAACTCTTCCTCCGAAACGAGGCGGCCCTGGGCGTTGATGGCCAGCTGGAAGTCGGTGCCCTTGGGCGCCGGCTGGGCGCCGACGACACCGGCGGCGACCTGGGTGTTCTGCTCGCGGATGGCGTTGACCACGTCGGACGCGGTCAGGTCACGCGCGGCGAGTTTCTGCGGGTCCAGCCAGACGCGCATGGCGTAGTCGCCCGCGCCGAAGCTCAGCACCGAGCCCATGCCGGGGATGCGCAGCAGCTCATCACGCACGTTGAGCGTGCCGTAATTGCGCAGGTAGAGCGCGTCGCGCGAGTTGTCCGGGCTGACCAGGTGGACCACCATCGTCAAGTTCGGGCTGCTCTTCTCGGTCGTCACGCCGATCTGCCGGACGATCTCGGGCAAGCGCGGCAGCGCGCGGTTGACGCGGTTCTGCACGGCCGTCTCGGCGGCCTCGGGGTTGGTGCCGATCTTGAACGTGACCGTGAGGTTCATGCCGCCGTCGCCGGTGGCCTGGCTCTCAAAGTAGAGAACGTTCTCCAGCCCGTTGATCTGCTCCTCCAGCGGCGTGGCCACGGTCTCGGAGATCACGCGCGGGTTCGCGCCAGGGTACTGGGCGCGCACCACCACCTGCGGCGGCGCGACTTCGGGGTACTCGGAGATCGGCAGCAGCGGGATGGCCAGCGCACCGATCAGGAAGATGAAGAGGGACAACACGGTCGCGAAGCGCGGCCGGTCGATGAAGAAACGTGAGATATCCATGGGAACCGCCTGGGCTTACTTCGACGCAGCCGGGGCCGGAGCGGGCGCGGCCTGGGGGGCTGCGGGCAGGGGCATGCCCTTGGCATCCACCTTCAGCACCTGCGGCGTGACGGGCGCACCGGGCATGACGCGCTGCAGGCCGTCGACGATGACCAGCTCGCCCGGCTTGACGCCGTCCACCACGCGCATGCCGTCCACCAGCGCGCCCGGCGTGACGGGGCGCGGCTGCACGATGTTGTTGGCGCCGACGATGAAGAGAACCTTGCGGGTCTGGTCGGTCGTGATGGCGCGGTCGGGCACGACGACGCCGGTGTAGCTGCCGCTGCCGCCCAGCTTGACGCGCGCATACAGGCCCGGCGTGAACTGACCCGCCTTGTTGTCGAACACCGCACGCGCGCGGATGGAGGCGGTGGCCGGGTTGAGGCGGTTGTCGACGAAATCCAGCTTGCCCGTGTGCGGGAAGCCCTGCTCGTTGGACAGGCCCATCTGCACCGCCGTCTGCACCGGCTTGGCCGAGCGCATGTACTTCAGGTAGGTCGCCTCGCTGGCGTCGAAGTAGGCGTAGACCCGGTCGCTGGAAACCAGGGTGGTCAGCACCGCGTCGCCCGCGCCCACGAGATTGCCTGGCGTGACATTGGCGCGCGACGTGCGGCCGCTGACCGGGGCGGTGATGTTGGCGTACTCGACATTCAGGCGGGCCTGCACCAGCGCGGCCTCGGCGGCCTTCTGGTTGGCCTCGGCACTGCGCAGCGTGGAGCGCAGCTGATCGATCTCCTGCTGGCTGACGGCGTTGACGCTGACCAGCTTCTCGGAGCGGCCCAGGTCTGAGCGGGCCAGGTCGGCCTGTGTCTTTGCTGCTGCGATCTGCGCCTCGGCGCGCGCCACCTCGGCGCGGAAGGCGCGCGAGTCGATGGTGAAGAGCGGGTCGCCCTTTCTGACCAGCTGGCCTTCCTTGAAGCGCACCGCCTCCACCGTGCCGGCCACGCGGGCGCGCACGTCGACGGTGTCGGGTGCTTCAAGGCGGGCGGTGAACTCGTCGAACTCCTGCACCTCGCGCTGGGTGGCCGGTGCGACCGACACCGGCGGCGGGCCGCCTGCGCCGCCGGGACCACCCGGCCCGCCCTGCTGCTGGCCGCACCCGACAAGCAGGACGGCGAGGAAGACGGGGGTCAATGGCAGCGCAAGGCTTCTTGGGATCATGGCGGGCTCCGAATGCAAGCGCGCGACTGTATCCAGTTGAAGCTAACGCCGAAACCATGACCCTGAAACGCTGCTGACAGCAAATGTCAACAATCGCGGCAGCGCGCTGCGCCCCGTTTCGGGGCGGCTCAATGCACGCCGTGCATCCATTTCTTCATCAACGGGGTCATGGCCATCAGCACGGCACCCGCGGTGATGGGGATGATGGTGAAGATCAGGAAGAAGGCCGACATCGAGTAGGTCGACGAGATGTGGTCGATGTACGAGCCCGTGGAGCCTGCGATCTTGTTGGCGATGGCCGAGTTCAGGAACCAGACGCCGAACATGAGGCCCAGCAGGCGCGCGGGTGCCAGCTTGGAGATGTAGCTCAGGCCCACGGGCGACAGGCACAGCTCGCCCATCGTGTGGAAGAGGTAGGCCAGCGTCAGGAACATCATGCTGACCTGGGCCGTCTTGGCGCCCTGCGGGATGCCGGCCGAGCCGTAAGACAGCACGGCGAAGCCCAAGCCCAGCAGCACCAGGCCGACGCCGAACTTGACCGGGCCGCTGGGGTTCCACTTCTCCTCCCACATCTTGGAGAACATCGGCGCGAGCACGACGATGAAGAAGCTGTTCAGCACACCGAACCAGGTGGCGGGCACCTCGCTCTGGTCCATCGCGAACTCGCGGCCCAGCATCCACAGGCACAGGCCCCAGATGATGGCGAAGGCGACGGCCAGCGACAGGTTGGCCAGCGCGTACTGGCCGCCCGTGGAGCGGTAGAGACGGAACAGCAGCCAGGACAGGATGGCCGCCGGGATCAGCGTCATCGCGGTGTTGATGATCTTGAAGATGAGGCCGCTGGCGCCGCTCAGCGTGCGGTCGGTGTAGTCGGCCGCGAAGATGGTCATGGAGCCGCCGGCCTGCTCGAAGGCGAACCAGAAGAAGATCGTGAAGAAGGAGAACACGAAGATCGCCTTCAGGCGGTCCGCCACGATGTGCTTGGGCGTGTCGTCCAGCGCTTCCCGGGCGCTCTTGGCCGCAGCGTCGATCTTGTCGCCGATGGCACCGAACAGCCCCTGGCTGAGCCAGAACTGCAGCGCGCCCAGGATCATGAAGATGCCGGCCAGGCCGAAGCCCAGGTTCCAGGACACCTTCTCGCCGATGTAGCCGCACAGCGAGATGCCGAAGAAGGCACCCGCGTTCACGCCCATGTAGAACAGCGTGTAGCCGCCGTCGCGGGCGCCTTCGTTGTCCTTGCCGTAGAGCTGGCCGACGATGGCCGAGATGTTGGGCTTGAACAGACCCGTGCCCAGCACGATCAGCCCCAGGCCGACATAGAAGCTCGTCGTCGTCTCCAGGAACAGCGCGACGTGGCCGGCGGCGATGACGAAGCCGCCCAGCAGCACCGAGCGCCGTGTGCCCAGCAGCCGGTCGGCGATGTAGCCGCCCAGGATGGGCGTCAGGTAGACGAACAGCGTGTACCAGCCGTACAGGCTCAGCGCCTGCTCGCGGCTCCAGCCCCAGCCGCCCTTGCTCGCCTCGGCGATCAGGAAGAGCACGAGCAGCGCCCGCATGCCGTAGTAGGAGAAACGCTCCCACATCTCCGTGAAGAAGAGGACGAAGAGCTGGTTGGGCTGGCCGAGGATGGTGGTGCGGTGGGTCACGGCGGAGTCGGCCGCGGCAGAGGGGGTAGTCACGTCGTTCGTTCCAGGTGGGCCCGATAGGGCGGGCGAGGCGGGCGATAACCCGCAGCACAGGGGCGGGATTGTCCTGCCCTGGAACGCAGTTTCCGGGCCGCCGGCCTTCGGGATTGCCCTGGGATGGCGCCTTACGGCGCGGCGGCCGCGCGGCCCGCGCCAGCGCCGGCGGCCAGGCTCTGGCGCTCGGGCAGGATGTAGACGAGGCTGGCACCGCCGCCCAGCGTCGGCAGCACGACCGCGTCGAAGAAGGCGGGGTCGACGACGACGCAGCCGAGCGTGATGCGGTGATCCTGGGCATCGGCCGAAGCCAGGCGCTGCGGGCGGCGCTCCTGCGCAGGCGCGGGGCGCAGGCGGTGGATGGCGAGGTTGGCCTCGTAGTCGAACCAGACGACGCGCTCGCCGCTGAGATTGCGGCCGGGCAAGGCCTCGAAGCGGCCGGCCGGCGTCACGCGCTCATGCAGCGCCAGCGTGGCAGGCGCCTTGCCACGTGCGCTGGCGGGCTCGGTGTCGCCGGGCGTCAGGCCCAGCAGCGCGGGCGCGCGGCCGACCAGGCGGCCATCGGCGGCGTAGACCGCCAGGGTGGCCTGGCGCTTGTCGACGATGGCGAAGGGACGGCCGTCCCGGGCGTCATGCGCCACGGGGCGCGCGGCGAACTCGGCCGCCGCCGGCGCCATGGCGATGACGCCCCAGCTTGCCAAGATGCCCACGACGCCGGTCCTGACCCGGCCTGCCCACCTGCTGCCCACTCGCTGCCCCGCTGTCCTCCGGCGGCGCCACTGCGCGCCTGCCTGGCGGGCAGTCTAGGAAAGCAGCTCAGCGGCGCACAGCCGAGGACTTCACGGATTTGCGCCGTTACTTTTTCGCAGGGGCCGCTTGCGCCAGCAGTTGCGGTGCCGCGGCGGCGGGGAAGAAGGCGGACAGCGACTGCTTCTCCGGCAACACGTAGACGATTCCGCGCTGCCGGCCGATGTGCGGCCACACGGTCTTGTCGAAGAAGGCCGTGGGCACGTTGATGCAACCCCAGCTGATGCGGTTGTCCTTGGCCGTGGGCGTGGCCAGGCGCTCCAGGCGGCGCTCGGTGGGGTTGGTGGCACGCACGCGGTGCATGGATACAGCGGCGTCGTAGTCGACCCAGACGACGTCATCGCCCAGCGTGTTGCGCCCCGGCTCGGCGGCGAAGCGGCCGGCCGGCGTGGTCCGCTCGTGCGGCTTGACGTCCTCGATGGCCTTGTTGCCGATGCCGGCCACGGTGTGGTCACCGGCCGCGTAGCCCAGCAGGACCGGACTGGCGCCGATGAGGCGACCACTGGCCGCGAACACATAGACGCGTGCACGGCGCTTGTCGACGACGGCGAAGGGCCGGTCGCCGTTGTCGGCCGCGTGGACAGCCCAGGTGGCGACCTGGGTCACATCGATGGGCGCGCGCTCGTCGCCCAGGTCCAGGCGGCGTTCGAGGACCGGCGCGGCCTTCGGCGCAGGCGCGACAGCCATCGGCCCGGACGTGGGGGATTGCTGAGGACGATCGCCGCGCCCGAACGCGTTGCCATGGATGACATAGAGGACGGCCAGGGCGATGGCGGCCAACAGCGCACCCTGCCCCAGTCCGGAGAGGACATCGCGCCGCGCGACTGCGGCGGCATCGATGTCCTGGCGCTCACCGAAACGCATGGTCAGTCAGAGCGCGGGGTTGCGTCGCTCGGCCGATCAGTTGCGGTCGGCGCGGGGGGCCGGCTCGTAGCGGCTGGCTTCGGGTGTGGGCGTGACCGACGTGCTGTTGTCGACGGCCGGCGTGGTGCTTTGTGGTGCCTGGGAGTTGGCGTCACTGGACAGCGGGGCCGGGGTCGTGCTGTCGACCGCCGGCGGCGTGGTGGTGCCGGTCTGCTGTGCCGTCATGGCGGCGCTGTCGTCGGGCAACGGTACGGCGTTGGGGTCGGCAGGCGTCTGCTCGCTGGGCATGGCGGCGACGGGCGTCATCGGCTCGGTCGCCTGCTGCTCGCCTTCGGTCTGGGCCCAGGCCAGGCCGATGCCGGACACGAGGAGGGCGGCAGTCAGGGCGGTGGTGGCGGTCTTGATCGTGGACATGAGGAACTCCTTTGACAAGTGGGACCGGCATTTCCAACCGGCTGAGTCCACTCTAGGTTCCTGCCACGCGCGCTGGGGTCGGTGTGCTGCCAGACGGGCTGTAGGAGGCGCAGCCACCGGGATGCGCGCCGTTACGCGCAACACCGGCTGCTGACATTCGCGACGCGCTGCTTGCAGTCAGAGCGTGAAGTCGTAGTCGATCGTCAGCGGCGCGTGGTCGCTGAACAGCTGGCCCGTGTAGATGGCCTCGGCCCTGGCCAGCGCGGCGATGCCGGGCGTGGCGAGGTGGTAGTCCAGCCGCCACCCGACGTTGTTGGCGCGCGCGGCGCCGCGGTTGCTCCACCAGGTGTACTGCTCGGCCTTGTCATTCAGCGTGCGGAACACATCCACCAGGCCGGCGCCCTCCGCCCGGTCGAAAAGCCGCGTCAGCCAGGCCCGCTCCTCGGGCAGGAAGCCGCTGTTCTTCTGGTTGCTGCGCCAGTTCTTCAGGTCGATTTCCTTGTGCGCGATGTTCACATCGGCCACGAGGATGAACTCGCGCTCCGCCTTGAGCGCCTGCAGGTGAGGGTAGAGGGCCGCCAGGAAGCGGTACTTGACCTGCTGGCGCTCCTCGCCGCTGGTGCCGCTGGGGAAGTAGACGCTGATGAGGCTGAGCTTGCGGCCCGGCTTGTCGAAACGCTTCTCGACGTAGCGGCCTTCGCTGTCGAACTCCGCAATCCCTAGGCCGGTGACGAGGTCACTCGGCTCCTCCTTCGTGTACAGCCCGACGCCGGAATAGCCCTTCTTCTCGGCGTAGTGGAAGTGGCCCGCGAGTTTGTCGCAGCTGCGGAACTTCGCCTCCACTACGTCGGCCTGCGCCTTCAGTTCCTGGACACCCACCGCGTCGGCCTGCTGCTGGTCCAGCCAATCAAAGAAGCCCTTGCTGGCGGCGGAGCGGACGCCATTGAGATTGGCCGTGATGAAGCGCATGGAAGAGACCGTCGTTGCTGGTTTTTACTCAGTATCGCAGTGCAGCAAACGCACAACAGGCCGTGACGCTGTCATCACGAAACCGTCATCTGATCTTTACTATCCCGTAGCAATCGAGAGGCATCACAAATGCCCGCGCCTGCCTCCTCCCTACCGTCGTATCTGTCAACCCGAGGATTTCTCATGCCGATGTACCGCGTTTCCCCGACCCTGCTCGCGCTAGCACTGGGCTCGGCCTTTCCGATGCAAGCGGCCGTGGCTCAGACCACGCCGGCGCCCGAAGCCAAGAAAGATGTCAGCCAGCTGGAGGCCGTCATCGTGACCGGCAGCCGCCGGGCCGAGAACCTGAAGGACGTCGCGCTGTCCATCTCGGCCATCAAGTCCGAGGAGCTGGACACCTACAACGCCAGCGGGCAAGACATCCGCGCCTTGTCCGGCAAGGTGCCAAGCCTGAACATCGAGTCCGACTACGGCCGCACCTTCCCGCGCTTCTACATCCGCGGCCTGGGCAATACCGACTTCGACATGAACGCCTCCCAGCCGGTCGGTCTGGTCTATGACGACGTCGTGCAGGAGAGCATCGCGCTCAAGGGCTTCCCGGTCTTCGACATGGCGCAGGTGGAACTGCTGCGCGGCCCGCAGGGCACGCTGTTCGGCCGCAACTCACCGGCCGGCGTCATGAAGTTCGACTCCGCCCGCCCGACCAAGCGCCTGGAGGGCTACGCCAACATCGGTTTCGGCCGCTGGAGCGCCGCCAACCTGGAGACGGCCGTCAACGTGCCGATCAGCAGCGACCTGCAGGTGCGCGTGGCCGGCATCGTGCAGCGCCAGGACGACCGCGTGCACAACCCGATGGCCAACACGCTGGGCGCGACCGCCGACCTCGAGGGCTACAACGACAAGGCCGTGCGCGTGCAGGCGCTCTACACGAACAGCGGCTTCGAGGGTCTTTTCAAGGTCCAGGCCCGCGACTTCAAGGGCACGGCGACCACCTTCCGCGCCAACATCATCAAGAAGGGCACGAACGACCTCGTCGATGGCTACGACGACAGCTACTACCCGACCGATGGCTACAACTCGCAGACGCTGAAGTCCAGCGAGGTCAGCGCCCGCCTGCGCTGGGACTTCGCCGGTGTGTCGCTGTACTCCATCACGTCGCACGCCCGCGCCAAGTTCTACAGCCGCGGCGACGTGGACGGCGGCTTTGGCGCGCCCTACGCGCCGCCGTCGGGCCCCAACTACGGCAGCCAGCTTGCCAACATCCCGTTCGATGCCCAGACCGCCGACGGCATCCCGACGCTGCGCCAGACGACGCAGGAGTTCCGCCTGCAATCCACTGGCGGTGATCCGCTGCAGTGGATCATGGGCCTGTACTACTTCGACGAGGAACTGCAGGTCGACAGCTTCAACTTCGACAGCTTCAACGCCGGCGACACGCAGAACGGCTATGCCGTGCAGAACCAGGACGCCAAGTCCTGGGCCGCGTTCGGCAACGTCAAGTACGCCATCACACCGGCACTCAAGCTCACCGCCGGCCTGCGCTACACGAACGACAAGAAGGACTTCACCGCATCGCGCACGCAGACGCCGTTCGGCGGCGCCAACGTCGGCCCGCTGACGACCAACCCCAAGTCCACGAACTGGAGCTGGGACCTGGGCGCCAACTACAGCGTCGACAAGGCCACCACGCTGTTCGCCCGCGTCGCCACTGGCTACCGCGCACCGTCCATCCAGGGCCGCGTGCTGTTCGGCAACACGATCTCCGTGGCCAACTCCGAGAAGGTGCTGTCGGTCGAGGCGGGCTTCAAGGCCGACCTGCTCGACAACACCGCCCGCATCAGCGGCACGGTGTTCAAGTACCGCGTGAAGGACATGCAGCTCACCGCCGGCAGCGGCAGCGTCAATCAGAACCGCCTCGTCAACGCGGCCAAGGCCGAGGGCCAGGGCTTCGAGATCGATGCGCAGGCCATCATCGCGCGCGACTGGCGCACGACGGTGGGCTTCTCGTACAACGACACCAAGATCAAGGACGCCAACCTGTTTGCCGCGCCCTGCGGCGCCCCCTGCACGGTGCTCGACCCGGCGGGCGCGCTGCCCGGCACCGTCAGCATCAACGGCAACCCGCTGCCGCGCGCGCCCAAGGTGGTCTGGAACTGGACGCTGAAGTACAGCACCGAGATCGGCAACGGCGAACTGAGCGTGCTGACCGACTGGGCCTTCAAGGACAAGTACAACATGTTCCTGTACGAGGCCGTCGAGTACCGCGCCAAGTCGGCGCTGGAAGGCGGCCTGCGTGTCGGCTACGCCTGGGACAACGGCAAGTACGAGGTGGCCGCGTTCTCGCGCAACATCACCGACCACCGCCAGGTCGTCGCCGCCATCGACTTCAACAACCTGACCGGCATCGTCAATGAGCCGCGCAGCTACGGGGTGCAGTTCAAGGCATCTTTCTGACACCTGCGGGCGCCGAGCCCGCGTAAACCGCCACAGGCCTGGCCCGTTCTAGGGGTCAGGCCTCTTTTTTTGACCCCTAGAATCTTTGTCACATGCCTGCGCCCGCCGACTCCCTCGCCCAGTCCTTTGTTGCCTTCGCCGTCGAGGCCGGCGTGTTGCGCTTCGGCGAGTTCAAGACCAAGGCGGGGCGGCTCAGCCCCTACTTCTTCAACGCCGGCCTGTTCGATGACGGCGCCAAGCTCGGCCGCCTGGCCGGCTTCTACGCCGAGCGCCTGATCGCATCCGGCCTGGCCTTCGACATGATCTTCGGCCCCGCGTACAAGGGCATCACGCT
>Ga0114942_1000181_pt1 | contig 17379 bp, 15 predicted proteins | sample LowerColdCreek_FD_88674 | JGI IMG/M metagenome (GOLD analysis project Ga0114942, IMG submission 88674) | Groundwater microbial communities from Cold Creek, Nevada to study Microbial Dark Matter (Phase II) - Lower Cold Creek | ecosystem: Environmental > Aquatic > Deep subsurface > Groundwater ... | reverse complement strand
GCCGCCGTGTCCGTGGTCGCTACCGTGTTGCCTGCAACACCGCCAGTCTTGGCCATCAAAACGAGCGTGGTAGCCGTCGAGGTGGCGTAAACGAACGCGTTCGCCGTGGTAGCCGTCGCGTAGTCCACACCGGCCCCAGCACCGAGAGAAATCGCGTTGGCTAGGTTGGTTAAACTCGCCGCTAACGAGGCTCCGATAAGAACGTTACCGTCGACGTTCGTGAGAACCGTCTGGAACGTGTAGGTTTTGGTACCCGTCGTTACGGTCTCGCCGTTGGCAAAGTTGGCGGTAGCCGTGAGCGTACCGTTCGCCTGAGTACCTACTGGTACGTCATTGGGATTGAAAACCTCAACCAGAACACGCTTGCGCTCAAGGTCGTGCAATTGCTGGTTAAGCTCCCCAATGCCGCGAGAAGAACCGTTCTCGAACGATACAGGAGCCGGAATATCATCGTACCAGTTTCCTACCGGAAAACTCGCGCCATTCCGGTTTAGGAAGTTTTGAAGCGCCGAACGTACCCGGTTCAAATCGTCTTCAATGTTCGTCGGGTTGGTCTCGTAAGCGGCTACTGACGGCGCAATCGTATCGTCGTAGAGATCGCTCTTCCGAATTTGTGTATCCTGGCGAATAAATGTACGTGCCATAAGTTTTACTCCTTCGTGTAATCCGCAGTAAGCTTGTCATCGATCTTGGGAGCGACGAGCATTGTTACGGTATCGTAGCCTGAGCCCATCCCGCCGCTTTCCGAAATCATGTAATCTTCGGATTCTAGGAGACGCTGCCCGTTGTAATAAACCTGAATCGTCTCCCCCGAAGCAACGTTAACGAAGTCGTCTGGTGTGGTGAAAACTAGGTTAACCCCGTTCTTGACCCCGAGCAGCGAGACGTTGTAAACGCGCGCACCCATCGCCGCGCTTAGCTGCTTCAAACTCAGTACCCCGAGCGAAGCGAAATCTAGATACCAATGTCCAGGATCTGAACCCCAGATAACCCGCTTTATCTGAGATAAAACAAATTCTTGGTAATCCTCTTGCGTGACCGATCCCCCAGTAGCCCCCGTTACGATCTGTACCGGAGACTTCTGATCGTCTGCCTTGTCGGCAACCCTTACCCTATCGTATCTGAATCTCTGCTGCGGTCCCGCCAAGGTAACCCCCAATCTTAGGAGGTGATCGTCCCCGCTAACGCGGTTGAAGTCACCGTAAGCGTTCCTTTAGTGACTACCTTTGACGCGCCGATAATTAAGTTCCCCTGAGAGTCGTTTAGGCTCGAATCAACGAAAACCCCGTTGATGAACCCTTGAATTGTTACGTTTGCGTAACCCACCCCAGCAATCTTAGCAACTGTCTTGTGTACGTCCGAAACGTACAGCGAAACGCCGAAACTCCGGTTTTTTAAGAGCCCGTCCACCGCAGTAACTACGGCTGTTTCAGTTACAGACTGGCTGTAATTGGAAAGAACCCCGATATCCACCGTGAGTACAGCAGCTACAAGGGAATTCGCCCCCGAGGTAACCGAGACGGTTTGAGTGACTTCTTTCCTGGCGTCTAAGAACGCCTGCAAGCTCTTGATCAAACCTGTACTTGGAGCCGCGTAAAACCCCGAGGAGTTAAGCGACAAGATCGGAACCACCACGAGATTAGCCTTGCAGTCCGATGCCAAAAACGAATCGACGTGAGCAAAGACAAGATCGGTTTGGTCTCCCACCGCCTCGGAGATATCCACCACCAACGTTTCGATCTCCGTTGCTGCCGTCTGCGCCGCTGTAACCTGAGCGTTCGTGGAGATTCTCTCTTGGTCTATCGCGTAAAGATACGACCCCGGCGAAGTCGTGTTGATGCCTATCTGATTAACCTTATCAGTAGCGGCGCCGAGTATTGTGATCCCGCTCGTAGCGTGAGACGCGATAGTCCCCGTGTCCGTCACGATGCTGGATTGCTCAGATAAGATTGTAGCGATCAACGCTAAGAGCTGAGTCTTGTCCCCCGAGGTTAGCTGGCTCGTTCCAGCAACAGGGAGCGCATTCACGAGCACTTGGACAGCAGTAGCAGCCGTTGCAATGTTCCCCGCGTCTATCGTAATCTCTTGAGTTAGGTTCTTGGAGGCGCGGGAACCCGCTAGCGCCGAGGGGAGGTCCGTCGCCGCTAAAGCACTGGTCAACCCAACAATAGAACCGAGATTTGTCGAGATTGTGGCCATATCCCCGGTTATTGAAGCCAAGCTGGCTTGAATAGCGTCAACATCGGCCTGAACAGGAGCCACATGGCTGTTAGCCAGGGAGTTAATCTCGTTCAGGTAGTTGATTAGGGTTATGTCTTCTGCGGCGCTCCTCGCCGCAATGGCTTGAGCAACGGAAACCCGGCCAAATAGAGGATCGGCATACCTACCAGAAAGAGCTTCGTAATCTTCTCGGGTTACCGCGACATACCGGCTTTTGAAGACCTTGGGCGCGTTAACCTTCACGCTGTCCAGCGTCTCTGGATCGTCCCCACCAATAGACCCCGAGGTGTTGTTAACCAGCAGATCGATAGGCGTGAAAGATTGGACCAACGTGTCTACAACGTCCGTTACGGTCTCCTTGTTTACGCGCCCTGCTAGCCCCCGGCTCCCGACATAAGAAACGTCTATCGTAGCCCCCAACGAGGGGATTGATCCCGCAACGCCGTCACCAAAGCGAATAGTAGGAGGGTCGTCGTTGTAGCCGACCTCAAACTGGGAGCTGGATTCAAACTCTAGGAATTCACTCTCCGACCACGTGGTCCCGTTGACCACCACCACTACCGTCCCGAGCACTACGAAACTACCTTCGGGCAATCGAGTAAGCTGAAAAACTTGGCTGGCCGTGCCGTCTGAAACGAACTGGTCCGTAAAGGTCTGCCCCTCGTAACAGGGGACATTCAGAGGCGCCGTAGAGCTAGGGGGAAAGGTAACCGGCTCCGCCGCTTCGAATATAATCTCGTCCGGCCCTAGAAACTGGAAGCCCTTCGGAATCGTTACGGAAAAGGGAACAGCCGAAGAGATTGACACGGTAAGGTCAAGGGACGAGGCAATTGCTGGCCCCATCTTGTACCCTAGCTGCCTAGCTAAACGCGCTACGGCTCCCCGTGTACGCGCCGTAGCCAGGTAACTTTCGCTCGCTCGCCGATCTAGGTAAAACGAAAGCGTGTCTTGGGAAAACGCCACCAAGTCGAGCAGCATGATCCCTAGGCTGGACACCGCAAAATCGTTGAATTGCGTTGCAAACTCAACCTGCAACCGCGAAAGCAAGTCATCAGAACTCGTGTCGAAATCAAGGCCCAGATACTGAGCGCGATTGATCGACGAGGCTGAAACTGTACCCATGGCGCAATCTTACTCCGATCCTAGGACAACCGTTAGGGTTTGAATCTTGTTAGTCGCTACCACTAGGTAGTTTACCTGAACAGAAACCAACGATTCTTGACGCGCTACGTCGATTGAGCGTACCAGCACTCGGGGCTCGTACTTAGACAACGCCGAGGCGATATCAAAGCGAATCAACGAAGAAAGCTCCTCGTTAGAGTTTTCGAAGATGTAGCTAAGAGCCCCCGAACCAAACTCAGGGCGCATCACGCGCTCCCCCTTCAGGGTCATGATTATTTGAACCAAGGATTGCTTGATTAAAGCATCGTCCTCCGCCGGAGCTGGAAAAGCCTTAGGAGAGACTTGGAGCGGGAAAGCTATGCCCTTGAAAATCGACATACTTAAACTCTATCAATCGGACAAGCAGGGAGCCCCGGCAATCGCGGGATAGAAGGAATTTCGGGTAACCCCGGCAAAGCCGGTAAGGCAGGCAACCGAAGATTAGGAGGAAAACCTGGAAGGTCGATGCTCGGAAAAGCGATTGCTGGTAGGGCTGGTAATCTCGGGATAGAGGGGATCTCGGGCAGCCCCGGCAAAGCAGGTAAAGCAGGCAGCCTTAAAGACGGAGGAAATCCCGGCAAGTCAACCCCAGGAAGAGCAATCGCGGGCAAAGCAGGTAGCCTCGGGATAGAAGGGATCTCGGGAAGACCTGGCAAAGCCGGTAAAGCAGGTAACCGAAGATTGGGAGGGAATTCAGGGAAGTTACAGCGGCTCATGCTTTGAGTTTGACCGATTTACTCAAAAGTAAGGGCGTCGGAGGTACTAAAGCAGGCCCCGTAGGCCCCAACGGATGCGAGTGTGTGTGCGTAGCTAACCACGCCAACAACTGCTCGCCAAGAACCGCACTAGCCACAGCAGGGGAACCAAGGGAGACGCCCCCGGAACTCAGGTTCACCGATTGGGCGGCTATCGTTACACTACCCTCAGCAATAACGTTAACCTTACCGTTGTCGATGGTTATCAGGTTACCCTTTTTATCTGCGATGGTAACCCCGTCCGTGGTCATCGAAATCGAGTGACCAGACTTGTGGAGCAACAGAACTGATTCCTGCGCGTTGTCGAAGATTATCCCGTGCCCGTCACTTGTTAGCGCCTGGATCGAACCGTCTTTGGTCAGCTCAATAAACGAAAACTTCCCCCCTTCTCGGGAGGCTGTCTTTTTTGCGTCTGAAAAAGCGGGATCTGAGTCCTCCGGCTTGTGCCAGATCAACCGGACATATTGGTTGTCCTTTTCGTCGGAGAACAACACCCCGGAACCCATCCTAGTAAGGATGCCCCGCTTCTCGGGGCGCTTGTTCGTGTACGCAAACTCTTTGGGCTTGTCCTTCTGGCTAAACCAGCCGCCGAGGTAACCGTGAGGCTGTGAGGGGTCCCCCTGATGAAAGTAAACTCTTACAAAGTCGCCTTTCTCGGGAGGGAAAAAGAAACCCTTGTCGTTTCCAGCCATTTCGAAAAGAGGAGGGATCCAAATCTTGAGATCGTTCGTCTGGCCTAGGTCGACCACCCTAACCAGAACGCGCCCTCGCTCCTCGGGGTCTTCGTTGGAGGTAACCTCAGCACGGTAAATCCCGTAATAAAGCTGCAAGGTGTTCTCTATCCCCTGCCGTTGGATGTTCTCAAACATCTCGAATAAAACTTCGCTATCGTCTGCTTCCATAGTTACTGCGGCTTTGCTATCTTCGTTTTCTTGTCTGTAGCCTGAGGCGCCTTGGAGTTTACTGAATCGCCGTACGCTTCCGAGTCCTTGGCCAAGAAACCGCCGTTAGAGATCGCACTCATCTTGGTTACGTTGTTGGCGCCTATCGTGTGGGTAACCTTGTGTATCGCGTACGTCCCGTCGAATTTGAGCCCCATCCCCTCAACGCGAACAACCACCCCCGGCTGAATGTCCGGCGCTAAAACCGTCTCAAGCTCAAGCTGTACACCCGCATCTACTTGAGCTTGAACAAGGTCGTAGTCAGCTTTGGCCGATTGCGTGGGGAACTTGTGGTCCCCCGTCTTTACGGCTCCGCCCCCGCCCTTGTTCAGCTTCGCCTTAGGATGGAACTTGCTGTTTTTCAGGCCCTTCGCAATCTTCTTCTTCGGCGTAGCCCCTGCCCCTGCTACCGGCCCAGGTAAAATCTTATCAACCTCTTGTACCTTGTTTTTTGCCTGTTTTGCCTTTTCGTCGAAGGTCTGTTTGATAAACCCCCGAGTTACTCCGGGCAGGAAAACCTGTTTTGATTGCGTCGAAACCGACAACAACGGAAGCACGTTAGGGCCGTAAAACTCCCCCGCAGGGATAATCGGCTTTGTCTGAATCGAGGGGTTCTGAGGGTTGAATAACCTCAGGGTCTTCACCGGAGGTGAACCAAATCGAGAGATTCTATCCAACACCACTAGAATCTGCCCTCCCGTCTTTGACTTGGGGTCGTCCTCTATCCGGTAGGTACAAAGACACTGCGCCAGCACGTCAGCAATCGCCAAGAGATTGTTTTTACCGCCCTGCTCGTAGTTGATCTTGTTCTGTAGGAGCAATTTCTTTTCTTTTTCCGCAGTAACCTTTGAGGTATCCACCTTAAGGGGGATCGCTGGACTACCAGAACCAGCCGCTAAGGCTGTAACAATCTCTGCTCTTGTCTTCGACGAGAATTGCCGTGTCGCTTGGGAGCGCCTCAACGCCACACCAACGGAAGCGTGAGCTTTAAAGCTCAGAGAGTACTCAGCACCAATCGTAAACTCCGGCTCAAGGATAATCCCGGTGTACAGAGGGCTACGAATCGAACCGGCCCCCGTGTAGCCAAATTCCACGCGCAAACGAGTCAACCCGATGATGATCGCGTTCGAATTTATCAGCGCTAGAGCATCCTCGGGAGTAGGCCTCAGATCGAGCTTAAGCATGAAGTAACCCCCGAGAGACAGCTCGACGGTTAAGTCCGAAGCGATGGCCATGTTCTCGGATTTCACGGCCCCCGCGCTTTTGTAATTCACCTTCTTGGCAATCTTGGGATCAACAGGCCCCTGCCAGAACGGAATAACCGAGTCGTCGTCTAGGACTAGGTCAGCTTTGAAGTAGGCCGAAAAAAAGTTGTATGTCATGAGAACACGTCCTTCGGAGAACCAAGTATCTCCTGCACCAGCGCCAGCGAAGGTACTCGGAGTACGGACCCCGGCTTCAAACTCGAAGGAACTAGATCGAGGTTGTTCGCTGCCGCAAGTACCCACCAAAGAACGGGGTCCCCGTAAAACCTGTTAGCTAGCAGGTCGATTCTGTCCGAGTACGAGACGGTGTACATCGTCTCATCGTCGCGTACAGGGATCACGGGTATCAGGTTTATGTCCCAAAACTCAATCCCGTCTACGGAGACAAGCTCAGAAAACGCTAACCGGCTGTTTCTTACGAATGTCGCCATTTACTTAAGCCCTGCCCCTTTAGAGATATATCGCGCAGCCGCGCCGCTCTGGCTAGGACCTGAGGACCTCTGAGATTGAACCTCTTTCAGAGTGCTCCTCAACAAGCTCATTTGTTCTAGGAAAACCTTCTCGTAAGAAACGTACCAGATAGGGTTATTGACAGCGTATACGAGTTGCGCCATATCGCCAGACAGCGGGGAAGTCTTCTTTGCTTCTTCCGCCGTTTCCTGCATATCTTTTTTGCGTTCGTCCGCCAAGCGAGACCGCGCAGACGCCATCTGATTCAGCGCCGTCGTGAGATTACGGATCTGAAAAACGATATTCCCGATATCGTTTTTCATCGCGTTCGTGGCTAGATCCATCGCTACCAGCATGCGCACCGTCGCGTCCGCGAAGGTCGTGTACAGAGTCTCAGTCCACATTTTCCAAGCTTCCTGGAACGGCCTGAAAAACATATCGGGAGTTTTAACCAGCAGGTCGGTAAAGGCGCGCTTGAAGCCCCCGACCAACCCATCAACCAACAGCTTCTCTATCGAAGTAGAAACCGTGGTCAAAACGAGGCTCATCATCGACGTGAGCCCTTCACCAATCTTCTCTTGGCTCTCGGACATTGTCGTAACGATAGCCGTCATGGAAGTCGTGAAGTCCGTCTGTAGACCTAGCCACGTAGCCTCTTGAGTAACGCGCATAGCAGCGCTCCCCTCAGTCGAGCGTTGATACATCGCCGCTAGGGAGTCACCCATCGAAGTCGAAGCAGCAGTGAAAACTTCCTTAGATGCGTTCAAGTCTTCGGACATTCTACCCGTTACCTGAGTCATCCCCTCGCTCGCCGTAACAGGAAGCCCCGTAAACGATTTGGCGAAGTTCTCCTGGAATCCATTTACTGCCGCCGAAGAGGTGGCCATATCCTCCCGGACGTAGTCGTTGATCGAGTTGCCAAAAACCGCCTTAGCGGATTCCTGCACCGCGTTGAAAGCGTTGCTGGCTGTGTTTTTGAACGCCTCAAGCGGCGCCGTCAACGTATCGAACAACTCAATAAACCGAGTCGCAAAACTCGAAACAAAAGCGCCGATACGATCAAACGTGGCCTGAAAATAGACGATTACGCCCCCGAAAACAGTCTCTATCCCGAGTTTTATCTGGTCCCACGTCCACGTAAAGATCGGCGTCAACCCCATGACTAGGCTACTTACCGTCTCCTTTGCGCTGTACCAAAGGTCCGTTAAGAGATTGACGGGTGCGTTAAGGATCATGCTCAGCCCCGCCATGGGGTCCGTAGCCATCAACTTAAAGCCTTCAAGAATCTCTCCAAAGAAGTTCTTGAAAGCCTCGATAGCAGCCTTAAAGAACGCAATCCCCTCCTCAACCACTACCTTGGCTGATTCCACCACCCCGTAGACAACGCCGTTGATAGCTAGAAAGGTACCCTTAAAAGTAGCGTACCCGAGATTAAAGATATCAATTATCGTGGTGATCGCGAATTTTACAGAATCCACCGCAACACCCACTAAAAACTTCAGAATTGCCCCCATGTTGGTTAACTGGGTCTTTACGGCCCCGAAAAGAAACTCCATACCCGCCTGGACAATGGCGAAAGCTTTATTGATCTCCGTCGTGTACTCGGGAAACGCTTTGATTAAGGCTTTCTTGATGCCTACCAAAACAGCATCAACGAGCTTGTAGATCAGTGTTTGAGCTCCACCTATCAATTTGATTCCAGCTTCAATCACCTTCGGAAACAGACTATCCGCCATTCCGGTAGCCCCCGGAGAACCCTTGATCAGGTCGATAAGGGTCGTGATCAGTGTCTCAACCAACCCGGAAAGCATGGGGCCTAGCCTATCCCCTAAGCCCCCGAGAACACCCCCGAGGAATCCCGGCAATTCAGAAGCAATCTTACCTACCGCCTTGAAAATTAGGGGGATCCAGGTCGGAATCATCGAAACCAAGGTACTCACGAGGGAACCGATTCCCACGGCCAGACCTGCCCCGAGTTTTAAGATGTTGTCGATGATTAGGGCAAGCACTCGGCTCAGGTCCGCCTTACCTACCCACTCCAAAGCCCCTGTAACGAGCTGAACAAAAACCTTCCCGAGCATGTCGTAACGGCTCCCCAGAAACTTCCCGATAGTCTCTAAGAAACTCCCGGCTCTCGAACTACCTACGGCCTGTAAAACCTTCTCAACAGCACCTAAGGCAGTGTTAACCAACCTGGCCCAATCAACCGATTCAACGAGGGATTTAGACGTGCTCGTAATCGTGTTGAAGGCGCCGCTAACAAGCTCCAAAAGAGACTCACCTATCCCCGAGGTCTGCGCCCCTGATGATAGTGCTCGGAATGCGTTGACCAAAGCCCCTACGAGATTGACCACGATGGTCCCCATTCGGGTCACCGTCGCTGGATCCTTCCCCGAGAACACCGCAACCAACCCCTCGAATACATCCGAAGCAAAAACTTGGAGTTTTGAACTCAAGTCCCCGCTACCAGCACCGAGACTATTCGCTAGGGTGGTAAAAAGCGTAGTAAAATCTAAGTTTTTTGCCCAGTCATACAACTTAGTCGAGAACCCAAGCAGGTAGTTTAGAGCTAGGTCAACGTAACCTGGAATCTTCGAAACGAATCCTACAACATCCTTCCCGATTTGCTCCAAAGCCTGCATGAAGGTTTTCCCCTTCATCATTAGATCGGCAAGCCTCAACCCAAGCATAGCAATCGGAATCGCCAGCAAGGTGATCGGGGAAAACAGCATTGAAAAACGGAACCCGAGGGAACCGAGAATACCGAGTAGAGGCCCAATCTCCTTGCCCATCGTCCCGAGCACCGCCGCAATGGGTCGAAGCGTCTCCGGTAATAAGGCTTTGACCCCGATTTGGTGCATTACCGAGAACCGCTTAACAATCTCCCCTAACGGACCTCCGTTAGCCGCTACAGCCGAAATCTGCTTGGAGAAGATTGCAAACTGCTTAGTCGTATCCTGAACGAACGAGACTGCTTCCTTCCTTCCGATGTTCCTGAATCTCGTAATGAACGAGGCTTCCGCCATCTCGAAAGATTCAGCTAACGTCTTCCCCGAAGCCCAACCCGCTTTAGCTAGCTTCCCAAGATCAGCTTGGGAATTCTTCGTCGAAGCCATGAGTTTTAAAGTCGAGGCGTCCGCCTTATTTATAAAGTCGATCACGGCGCCCCCAGCTTCATCACCTAGCGCCTTCTTCGTGTGATCTCGGAGAATCCCTAGACGAGCCTCTACATCCACACCACTCGTCTTAATCTTCAGAGCCATTTCGCTTATGGTTTTCATAAACGCCTCCGGCCCTTGATTCATAAGCTTGAACGCCTCTTGGGAGTTGCCTCCGGCAATACTCAACGACTTCAAAAGCTCTGGGAACTGCTCGTTGGCCCCAGTAAACATCTCGGAGTAACTCTTGCGCCCCTTAATAATCGCGTCTCCCAAAGAAAGAGCAGCCTTCTGAGCTTTATCCCCATCCTGGTAAAACGAATAGAAACCCGCAGCCGCTGCCATAGTTTCCTTACCGAAACTCGCGAGGTCTGCGCCACGTAAACTCTTACCTGTAGAATCCGTGACCTGCCCCATCTGCTCAAGAATTTGAGGCATTGTCCCGAGAATCTTGCCTACATCCCCCGTTTGCTGACCAAAGTAAACAAGCGAACCTGTTAACCCGTTTAGGTCCTTATCTGTAAGACCAAAACTCTCCCTAGCCTTTCGGAGATTGGTCGCCATCTGGTTAGCGTCCATCCCCGTCACCTCGGAGAATTTCGCGATAGCCTCCGCACTCTTGAGCCCTATCGCCTGATACTCCTTACCTGCCCAATCCCAAGCATAAACGGCTTTACCTGCTACCCCGGCGTCGATACCTAGACCCATAGCCATCCCAGAAACCTGGCCTTGGAACTTGGCAATCTTGTCCCCCGAGTAGCCCATGTTGACAGCCATTGCCCGAGTTTGCTTACCTATCGCTTGGGCTTGCGCTTCCATAGACGTAGTGAGCGTTCCCCCGTGCGCCGTCATGGCCTTAAACTTGTCTACAATAGACGAGCCTAAACCTGCAGGATTCATCGCCTTGACCACAGAACCAATGGCGCTCACCGCAGGGCCTGCAATAGACCCGATCATTTTAAGCGGGTTTAATGCACTCATCACACTAAAAACAGAAGAACCAATCGAGGAAAAGGAACGCCCCAACCGATCAACCATCGCCGCTAAAATATCCGTCTGGCGAGCAGCATCCCGACCACCTAGCGTGATCATCGAAGTCGTGCCCGCAAACTTCCCACCCAACTCCGTGACTTGAAGCCCCGTGACTTCAAGCTTCTTACCCATCTCCTCGACCCCGGTAGATACCTCCGCTATCCCCTCCGGCTTAACTGACTCGCTCAACTGAGCCGCCGCATCCCCCGTACCGATAAGCGCACCCGTAGCCCCCGCAAAAGCGTAGCCTAGAAGCTTCACAGCCGACGTAAGGGCGTCGATACCAGTGATAGCGGTGAGAACATGACCGAACGCCTTGAGCCCCTCTAAAGCTCTCGTAGCTCCGGCGTCGATGGCGTTGAAGCTTTGCGTTACCTCAGTATTCTCGGCTGTAAAAGTAAAGCCGAGACCGGCCATGTTCAAACTCATCGTGCGCTCCTATCGTCTGGACCTCATCCTAGCAGCTTGAGCCTCTTGTTCGGCTTTTTGCTTCCTAAGAGATTCTAGCTTGGACAGCACCATCCGATGGCGCCGCGTACTCGGCATAGCAACCACGCTCGTGTACGACTGACGCATCGTCTCCATCAAGAATTGGATTTCGGCTTCCAAGCTTTCCGCGTAGCCGAAGGGAAGAAAAAACCTCTCTGCCCAATCTCTAGATCGGTAGCGAATTCGTGATCGCAATACGGACAGGTCAGCTCTACCCCGGTGTCAACCCCGCCCTCAGCTTCTTCGAAGGCCTCGCGAATAAAACTTCGCTCCGAAGTCCCCATCCTCTTGAGCAGGTCTAACGTAGCGGGCTTACCGTCAATGGTGTCTATCCGAGCAAGCATCGACATTGTTACACGCGCCTCACGGTCCTTCGTGCTGGCTAGCTTAGCCTCTCCTACACCGTTCATCGGGTGCCAAACTACCACCACCTTGCGAGGGGTCTCAATCGTATAAACTCGCTTCTCGGGGATCGGCATCTCCTTAACTTCAAGGTCGCCTAAGTTTACGTCGAAAAGACTCTCTTTTTTACACTCCGGGTTAGGGCAGGTAACCCGGAAAGGAAACAAGTCCCCGAGAGAAACACGCCGAATAGCCAAAAGAAGAGCTACGCGGTCTCCAATCAAAAGGTTGGGAATGTGGTGCCTAAGCTCGTGGATAGTACCGTACGGCCCTAACGCTTCCGTACACGAGATTAACAACTCGTCCATTTTCCGGTTATTGGGGATCTTGTCGTTCGCTAACAAATCCTCCTCGGCCCCCGTGATCTCGCGTACCTTGGCGCTCTTGTGCAATACCTGATCAACCAGCAAACCGCAGGGTAGCTCTATAATTGAAACCGATGACTTAGGGTCAGCGATCTCGTTCTCAATCATGTAAACTTCGTTAGGCATTTTTTACTTCCTTTTTTACCAATCTCGAATTGCAAGCATCAACGTGATGCTCAATCATCCCCTGAACAACATCGATCACCGTAACGTCCGGCCAGCATTCCAGCGCTTTCTTGAGCCGCTCGAAGTCCTCGATATACACGGTAGCTACAATCTTAACGTCCGCAGGCTTCCGCTCCTGAACACGGAAATCTGAGAGTTTTGAGAGGTCCTTAAGCGCCTCCTCAATCATCCCCCGAATGAGGTTGGATACTGAGGAAAAACCGAATTCAGCGTGGTCGATTACCTCCAACATCCGTGAGTGAAGCTCCCTCGGGAGATAGATTGACAACGAACGGCGCGGTATCTGCTCTCGACCACCGTAGTGAGCAGCACTAACCAACCGACACACGCGGCAAACTAAAACCCCGTTGTCTACACTCTTTGAGCCCCCAACCTCGAAAGGAACAATCGGAAGCGCGACCACGTGGTCCTCAGACCCGCAACCATTGCAACGAGAGTTGTTCTTTTCGAACACTTTATCTCTCCAAGCAATCTTCCAAAAAGTAGATTTGAATGACAAGTCAGGTAGATTGAAAACCTCCCCGTCTAACGCATCAAAAGAAATTTCTGGTTCCACCCTGCAAGCTTAACACAAAAATGGGGGTGCACTCTATCAGAAAATCAATCTCGCCGTTAAAGCGTATAGAACAATTGCCACCATCGTAAAGCAGAAAGCGGTAACAAAGTCCTCAAGATTGGCTTTCATCTGCCAACTCTACGCAAAAAAGCCTCTATAGGCTCGTACCCCGAATTCTCTTGCTTGGGCTTAGGCGCGGGCTTCCCCGTCGAGTAACGAACTATAGGAGCACCGAGAGGAACCTCGTAAACTCCAACATTCGCCGAGGTGGTAGCTTCAAGCTTGGTAGGCGTCTTGGGCGTCTTGGGCATGCCGTAGCCTATCAAATTAACCCAAGCTGCTCCACCGTCTCGACCTCAATGTCTAACTCAGCAATCGAGATACTCCCCGACGAGGCATCAAAGTCGCTGCCTGATTTGTATCTCTTCGGAATACAACCGTTCAAGATAAACGCCCTAGCTGGTAGCCGTGCGGCAAACTCAAACGGAACCCCTGCCGCCCCCGCCAAAGCAGTCAGCCCAAACAGAACACTACCTAGCCCGGCGCCAGCAGCGATATCCGCAGAGCCTACCCCAGCAGTCAGTAAACTCGCCCTAAGAGCGTCCCCGGCCAATTGGGAACGATCTCCTCCCTTAGGCGGGTTCGCCACTGAACGGGAAAAAAAGTGAATCAACATCAGGTTGCGCCGATACGTTGGCCCCCCAATGTTCAACCCCGGCACCGTGCTCTCAAACTGCTCCGTATCTCCGTACAAAGCAGCCTTGATCCAGTAGTAGAAATCAGCCTCGAAGTAGCTAACGCCGCGAGTCAAAGTCATCGGACTAACCGAACCGCTCTTGATCACGTTGCGCGCGAACATCCAGTTACCCTCTTTGAACGTCTCAACATCCGCAACAATCTCGGGAGCCGTGATCGTCGCAAACCCCGCTATCGGAGTCAAAATAGGCAGGGATGCCGAGGCTAGCGGCCCAATGTCCGCTAGCCAGAACGGGAATACCTGAAGGTAATCAGAAAGAAAAGTACGAGCCAAAGCTTCTTACTTAGCCTTCTCTTGGACATAGAAGTGCTCGTAACATACATCCATTTCAGCAACGGAAACGTCTGCACTCGTAGCGTCGAGGTCCCCAGCAATCTTACATCGCAAAGGAAACGCTTCTTGGACGATGTATTGGCGATTACTCGGAGGTGTCTGAGCTACGTTGATCGCCGTAGCGTTGGGGTTGTTAAGCCCCTGATAACCCGGTAACGCGTCGCGGTGAAAGTGAGTGATAACCAAGTCCGTACGGTACTGGTCACCACCTTCAATCACCTTAAACATCCAGTCGTAAAACAGGGTGTCCTTTAAAGCTACACCCCGAGCTAGAGTGATATCCGCCATGGTCGGAGTCCCCGGAAACTTCCGGGTGTAAACCATGTGCCCCTCTTTGTACTCTACGGCATCGATGCTCGCTTCGGGAGTCGAGCACGTAGAAAACCCGGCCTGGGCCACCGGCAATGGATCGTATCCTCCGTTACTAGGACTACTAGAAACGAAGAACCGCATTGAATGGAAGTAGTCTGTATTTGTAGCGCGAGCCATTTCGGTAGCCTTTCAGGTTAAGTTAAGCTGCGGTGCCGTCTGCCAGAACCCAACCGCCAGAAGTGGCGAAGTTTGGAAGACTAGTAGTAGTGTTCCAGATCATCGAACCTACAGGGAACGTGGTCGATGCAGGACGGCCCCCGGTAGTGTAGTTTGGAGGCGCCATCGGAATAGCCGCCTCCACTACCTGAAGAGCGTTGCTCGTGTTTTCGTTTGTATCCTCGGAGACAGCCATCGAAACGGAACCAGCAGCCACCGCGGCGAACAACCCGGACATAGCCTGAATCTCAGGCGCCGTACGGCTCAGGACAAGCGGAGTAGCAGAGGGAACCGATGCGTAAAGCTCTCGGATGTAGACGGGGGAACTTGTAAGATTGGTGATAGTCAATTGCATGGGCGTTTCCTTTAAGCTTGAGTGATTTGGGCGAAACGAATTCTCACAAACTCAGCGGGTTTGTGCGGAGCCGCGCCAACATCAACAATAACCTGACCTTGGTTGATGGTAGCTGCCGTGTTGTTATCCTCGTTGCATACAACGAAGAACCCTTCTGACGGCGTACTCCCCGCGAAGTAGCGTTCTGAAAACAGGAAGTTTAGGAAACCGGATAGCTGGATCGTGATCCGCGACCACAACCCCGGACCGTTATCCTCAAACACGATCCAGAACGTGTCATTGAAGATTGATTTCTCCAGGAACATGAAAAGACGCCTTGCGTTGATGTACTTCCACTGAGGTTGGATCGAGATTGTTCGACCTCCCCACACCGCGAAACCTGTCTGAGGGGACGAGATCAGAGGGTTGATCTTGTTCGGATACACAAGATCACGCTCCCCTTGGGTCGCGACGTACTCAAGCCCGAGCAGGAATTGAAGCGCCCCATCTACCGTACCCGCAGGAGTTTTGGCTACGTTCTTCGACGAATCCGTCCGAGCATAGATACCAGCCACGTGAGAAATCGGAGGGATCAACAGCGGCCTGTTATTCGCCAAGGGATCAGCTACCTTGATCCAGGGCCAGTAGATCGCAGCGTAATCACTGTTTCGAGCGAAAGTGTAGCGCAACCAATCTACCGCCTCTTGAGGATCCTGCCCCTTGGGAGTCGTGAGGATAATGAAGCGGTCACCCCCAGAAGGTTGCGAAGCACGCGTTGCAGCATAATCCAAAAGGTCCCCGGAGATAACAACATCCCCGGCGTAATCAGGTAAACCAACCTGTAACAAGTCGTCTACCCGGCTCAACGCGTATAGCCCCTTACTCGCTGGAATAAGAAGAGGCGAGGTAAACTGAGCACGACCCCAGTACGTAGAGTTGTAGGTACCGTTGGTGCCAGCAGCGTAGAAGTTTACAGGACCAATCGTAAACTGCTTCGCCGCATCACCGAAGCGCTCTTCGTGAGCTGTCTCGGAGGGCGCACCGTAGTACGCCGCTACCACAAGGGTCCCGCCCTTGATCGTCCCGAGAGTCTTGAGGTTGATTACACCCGTAATGTAATTGATCGTGTTGGTTCCGGTAGCGTCTACGTCTCCAATGAGGTTACCGTTGCCGTCGTCCGTAATCGTACGAACTACAGATCCTGAATCGGTGTACGTGATAGAAACCGAACGCGAAGCTACGGGGAAACCAACCAAGGTATCCGAGATTGTTTGACCTCCTGCTAGCTGGTTACCACCCGCCAGAACAAGGGATCGTGAGCGTCCGCTCAACTGAGGGATCGGAAGGTCCCCACCGGGATCAACCACTCGGATGTAATCCGAAAGCTCGTTGATCAAGTCCGGGAAGTAGTTCTCAGAGGTGTTATCGGTAAGGCTCAGCTCTCCGAATTGCTCCACAATCTCGAAAACACCGGTTTCCGTGTTGCGGATAGAAACCAGCAGGTCGTGTCTAGTGTACTGCGCCGTCTGGACAGTGAAGTAGTCGAGGCTCCCCGAGAAGGTAAGCTTTACGTCGTTCGCCCATGCTCCAACGGAAATGGGATTAATGTCCCAAGCCGCCACCGTGTAATTAACCAAAATTTTGGCGTAGTTGTGCGGAGCAACCAACACGTCAAAGTTATAGCCCCCTGAAGTGTAAACCACCGCGTTAGGGCCGATAGTCTCAGACCCCGAGGTAACAGACGTTACGTACGTCCCGTCGATTGTGGAGCCCACTAGAGCACCGGACGAGTTGTCAGTTACTGTGCGGGTTGCCGAAGCAGGAGTGAAGTCTACCGTGATGTTGATCGCGTTGTCGGCCAGTACCGGAACCAAAGCTCCAGTAGTAGTCAACGAGAAGCGACCACTAGCATGGTCGAAGATTACCGTAGCCGTGTCGGGACCTACCGTCAAAACACCCATCACGATACTCCCCGTTCCTGCGGGGACTACCACGTTCTGGACAACCGTAGCCGCCGAGTAGTGGACAGTTACCGTGCCACGAACAACCCCATCAAGATTAGTGTCGTAGGTAGGCAGCGCCGCTGGATTGATGCGCCCTTCGTAGTGCGCCACACCCGTAGCCGTCTGAAGGTTGGCAGCGTTCGTGCGGTCTCGCGCAACACCAGCCAAAACAGGAGCCCCCAACTCACGATAGCGAATAGACAAGGTTCCGGGTTTGATGGGAGCTAACCCCTGCTTAGCAAGGATGGCAGTCGTAGCCGCAAACTTAGAGAACGTGGTAAGCACCCCGTTACCGGTCTCCAAAGATTCGTCCGCATACTGAGCAAGCACACGAGCGTCAGCAGCTACCGCGTCGGAAGGCGCTACACGAACAACGTAGGCTCTCCGGCCCCCGTTCGTGAAGTAGGCAGCCATCGACAACCCGAGAAAACTCTCTCGGATAGG
>Ga0114942_1000180_pt1 | contig 17381 bp, 30 predicted proteins | sample LowerColdCreek_FD_88674 | JGI IMG/M metagenome (GOLD analysis project Ga0114942, IMG submission 88674) | Groundwater microbial communities from Cold Creek, Nevada to study Microbial Dark Matter (Phase II) - Lower Cold Creek | ecosystem: Environmental > Aquatic > Deep subsurface > Groundwater ... | reverse complement strand
TACCAGACCCCATCGACCTGACCCCGCCACTTGCCCTGTGTGGACATGCTTACCCCGCGTCTCTATCCGTTACAGTTCTCGTACCGGCTGAATAAGTCGCCGTGATCCTATCAATCGTACCATCCATGCTTTTGAACACTGGTGAGCCGTCCTCTAATCCAGTGGCGCTGCCCTGTGTAGCGGCGGCGATGAGGCGTAGGATATCAGAGGCGCTGTAGCCCGACTCAAGGACCGCAGCCCACACGGCATCCCTGATAGTCTGGGCGGTCAGTGCGTCACCCGTGCTGGTGATGTCAGCTTCTAGATCGGCCAGGAACGTGTTGTTGGCCGTGATCGTGCCTGTCGACATTATCGCTGCGACCAGATCGACGAAGCCGCTTATGGTTGCCGTGATGTCCCCGCTGCCCGATATGCTGGCTAGTATGTTGGCGATGGCGTCTGTTTGCGCGCTGGTGACGCCACCAGAGGCGACGATTGAGGCAACGAGTTGGATGAGCTGCCCGAGGTCAGCATTGGTAATCCCGCCTGAGCCCGCAACGCCCGTTGTGGCCAGCAGCTCGCGAGCCTGCTGCAGCGCACCAGATACGGTTGCCGCACCGTTAATAGTAAAGTTTGACCTGATGCGCCCTGCCGAGCGGGCTGGGATCATGCTCTGGGGTGGATAGTACCCATCAGGGTAGGCGCTGAGTTTGCTGAACCCACTTATATTGGTTTGATTCATGACTGCGGAATCAAGGACGAAGTTGTTCCAGTTCAAACCCAAAAGGTTTGAAGGTGACGCCGCAGCAAGTGAGCCGTTGTAGAGCATCATAGATCAACCCCAAGCCGTGTCGATGTAGCCCATGATTGACGAGTTGGTGGCGGCATTCTGACCCCACAGTGCGAGGTGGCTTAGGCATGCGCCGTCATAGATTCGTGGCAGCGACGGGAGCTGCATGACTAGATTGCGCTCACCAGCCACTGCGGTGGTTACGATAGGGATCGTTGCGATGGGGCGATAGAGTACGGCGGCAGCCACCGATGCGCCGGTGTAGGCCGTAGACAAGCGATAAGTTCTTAGTCTCCGTATCCCCGTGTCGCCAGCAGCCAGCGGCAACGATGGGCCGTAGCCGTTAGCGGCTGTGGTCGAGTGGACGATTCTGGATTGCAGCGGGATATTGGTCCCGAAACCCGTCAAGTTAACCGCTGCACCAAACTGCTTGGTTGCACCCGCTTGGTTAATGTACTCGGTACCAGTGGTGGCAGTGTTGTCTTGGACGGGTGTAGAAACGCTGGTGGTGGTCGTGTTGGTGGCGATCAGCGCCATACGCAGACTGGCTCCGTCAGCATAACGATTAGGTGTGACTGTCAGCGTGTGCGTACCCGTACCAGCGTCGGTAAAGGCTATGAATGTACCAGCGATGGCGTTAGCGATCGATGTTGATACCTTGGAGGTCGTCGAGGTTTGCCGCACCAGATAGAACGTGTCTGTGGTGTTGAGACCGGTCGGCAGCGTCGTCGTGGTCGTGAACTTGACGGTGGTGATGGTAGATACAGTAGACCCGAAGTCGTTGGTGTGTGTCAGCAGCAGCCCGGAAGAGCTGGATGCTGTAAACGTGTTTGAGTTAATCATGACCTGCTGAGTTGTGGAGTTCAGCGGTATACCGGGGTAGTACATTACGATGTCGATCAGGTGCAGCACGGCAGGAACGGCAGTGGCGGCAGTGGCGTAAGCACCTATGTTGATCAAATGCTTCGTATCTGGCGATACATTACCGCCATGCCACAGTCCAAAGCTGGGTGTAGTGCCCGCTCCCTGGTCCATTGGGGTTTGCGCAACCAGGGCAGCACCAGGATAGGCTGCGGCTACAGGAGTACCGCCAAACTGGGACAGATCGTTGTACGTACCCGCCACGAGGGCAGCAGTACCCGATGTCACTTTGTTCCAGTCAGTTCTGGATGTCTTGCCGTTTGACATCTCAGAAACCAAGTCGTCGATAGAATTAAAACCCATGATTATCCCCAAATGAACGAAGTCGTGAATAGATGTCTGCTCCTGGTTTGAGCAGAGTTTCCGCGATACGCAGTCTGAATAACTGCCCCGTCTTGAACCACGGGTAGCATTAACCTATCTCTTGCGTAGTCTACCTCTATCGGAGCACCCAGAGTGCCGAATGTTGCGGCAGTTTGGTTTTGAGCGCTAACAATACAAAGCGGCTTAACTATTGACACCGCAAAGATGCCGCCAATTGGCGATTGAATGTCAATTGAGTCAATCCGTTTGATACCTACGTCACCGGGTACTAGATTGTAATAAGGGTTTTGAGAGGCGGTTTGCAGATTTGCAGTAGTGGCTGCACTAATCGTATCGTTGGAAATAGCCAAACGCCCAGCTACCGCGGTGCCATCCATTCTTACGTTGATTGTATTTTGCACGTCTTCGGTATTTGTGTACGTTATGAACACGTTGTTGGTGGCAGCAACGCCGACGCCTTGCGAAGTGATCATGATCTTGCAACCAACGCCGTTGTATCTCGGTATAGGTATGGAATTTGTCATAGCTTGGAATCCACCGTCACCATCAACGAAAGGGTAGTACATCACAATGTCGTGTACGTACAACACGATCCCCAACAAATCCTGGTTGTTAGGTGGCATAAGTAGAGCCTGATGTAGGTATTTTGTATACCCAGCGGAGTTGACCGATGGTCCTGGAAATATACCGTCTTTGGATTCCAGTATTGCCGAAGTAAGTGGTGCTGAAGCGTAGTAATTGAACAAGGGAACGCCGCCAGTGTACGATAGGTCTAATGTCTGACCGCCGTTACTGTTAGTGTTGAACACCTTGTACATGTGGCCACTCCAATATCTGCCGTTCTCGTAAGCAGCAGCAATATCGGAGATGGTCTTAATGGTCATAACCTCAACCCACCGGAGCCAACAATACCGGCACCCAGGTTTATATACACCGACCTGTGATGCGTGTCAGTATCTTGCGCAGATACCAAGATATCTTCAGACCGATCGGCTGATTGTTCAGTGTCCCGTCCCCCGTCAATATCACCCTTCGAGGGGCATTGATCACCGCGTCCTTGTGCTTGCATGTTCTTTTTATCCCAGTAGTTGAAATTTTGACCTTAGCGCCACATTCGGCGCAGTTGTACAGATATGGGTACTTTTTAAACATTAGGACTCCGTGATTACTAGAGCTCCAGCCAAAAACTGAGGGGTAATTGACGCGCTGGCACCGATGGTGATAGTGCTGTTGAGCGTGCCGTAGTGCCATACAGGTGTGGCGCCTGAGATTGTCGTGCCGGTCGATACCGCGGCAAGCGTTGCACCAGTGGCGCCGGACTGTGGGAACTGCAGCAGGGCTGCGTTGCTGGTTGCACCACCCGAAGCGGCTGCCCAGCCCGTGGAGCGAGCCACGTTTTGACGTGCGTAGTTAGTGTACGCCACCTCGTTTTCGGCCTGCGAGTTGGTCGCAGCGGTCAGCGTGGCTGTGTGCAGCGCCACGACGACGTCGGTCAGCGGGGTTGAGGCGGCATTATCTGCAACCGTGGGCCAGGCCGTAGCCCGGTACATCAGATTCACAATGCGGTTGGCCGCGTCGGTACTCTTTGGCATATTATTCCTCTATACGTTGACCAGAAAACGATCCATCTGGGTTCTTAACTACCGTTATTTTAGACTGTTTCGGCTGAGAAATCTGATTTAACAGCATTTCGTGCATCATCATTAGCCGGTCCATGATTGGATTAGACTCTTCCTTGTCCTCTCCACCCTCTGACTCACCGGACTCCTCGGCACCTTGCTGAGCCTGTGTAGCCTGGGCTGCCATGGCGTTGATCTTGGCAATTTCGATCTGACCTGCGATCTTCATCGCCTCTACTTTGAGCGCTGTCTGCTGCTGCATCTCGATCTTCATGCGCTCACGCTCGTCGATAGCCTGCTCTTTGACCAGCTCAGCCCCGGCGCCTGAGTCCTCACCCATCTGAGCAGCCTCGATCTCTTTGATAGCCTGGTCGCGCTCGAGCTGGATCTGCAGCGACAGCGCCTTGGCTTGTGCTTGCTGAGCCCTGAGTTTCTCGTTGGCCACTTCCTGGTCTTTCTCCTCCAAGGCGTCCATCGTGCCCTGCAGCTCTTGGCTGAGTGCTTCGACCTGCTGCCCCATCTGCTCAAGCATCTGCTGCGCCTGGGGTGGGATCTCAGCGTTCTTGTCCTCTTCTCTGAGCTCAGGGGGAATGGTCTTGGCCAGCCGGTCTGCCAGCTCATCGGCCATGGGGAAGTCATACGACCTAACGACGATATCACCTGCAACCTGCATCAGTTGTGGGTTGTTTTTACTCAGTTCAGTCAGCGCCTCGGCTGCCTCTTGACGCTGCGTGTGGTAGCTCGGGCCCGTGTCGATCACAATATCGTAGCGTCCAACCGTCGGGTTAAACGCAGCCTCTACGTCAGCATCAGCACCCTCCACCTCAGCGTAAGCTTGTGGTAGCTCGGGGTCTAGAATGGCTGCGGACTCTTTGCTGTCTAACCCAAGGATGCGCACGACTCGCTTGGTGTCATATATGGAGCGCATCAGGTCCAGGATCACCCTGGCTTCGTACTGCAACGCACGGGCCAGATTGTCAGGAAAATGGAACGTGGCGATCTCACCCTGAGCCTTGAGGCGCTGGATACCCACGCCGCTGCTAGCCTCTGACTTGATGCCGAAGTTCGCACTTGACTGGCCGCTCGAGGCGCGCATCTGCTCGACGCTCACCTGCAACATCTGCACCTGAGCCGTGGCCATCGTGGCTGCTGGCTGGCGCTGGGGCATTGACAGCTGGTTACCCTCCTGATCCCGCTCGTTGTACGGTAGGTAGGCACGGTTTTCGATGTTGGCGGCGCCCCATATGTCCTCGAAGCCAGCTATCGACTCTGCTGATGCCATGTACGGCACCTTGTTTTGTAGCGCCACAGTCTCTACAGCTGCACTGTAGCTGTAGTTGACCATGCGGGCTGAGTCCTTCAGGTCACGCACGATGCCTTTGCGCACGATCTCCCCGTTGACGTTGATCTCCTTACCCACGACACTGATGATGGGCAGGTACTGACCTGGCCACACACGCTTGTCGACCGGCTCGGGCTCGTCACCGACAAGCTTACACCAGTACCATGTCTTCTTCCTTGTGCCGCGTTTTGCCACAATCGGCACCATGAGGCCATCGGCTGTGACTAAGTACTCACCGTCAACCTTGACACCTTCGGGCATCTCGGACTTGCGCACCGATGTGCCGTCCTGCAGGCGATACAACATGTCAGTCTCTACTTCGCAGTAGTAATACTCAGCGATGCGTACCTTGTCCTTGGAGTTCCAGCCCATGGGATCTTCGACCCAGCTCGAACAGTCCATGTCGGGATAGTCCTCGCGGAACTGCTCCTTGGTCAGGTCCTCAAAGATCATGCCCCACTTGGCATCACTGCGGTCGGGCTCGATGCAGTCTGGGTCGATACACACAAGCTGTGGGTTGACCAGTGGCTTGATGGTGATCACCTGGTCGAAGCTGTCGTCAGACTCATACTCGGTCAAGACACGCCAAAACCCCTCGCCACCGTACACCGCATGCTCAGCAGCGATGTCGTGGGCTGTGTCGGCGTTAGAGTAGGCTTGGATTGAGCGCAGCATGCCGCCCAGGATGAGCGCTGTCTTTTTGTCGGCCTTGCCGTCCACTGGGCTGATCTTGGCCGATGGGCGATTCTGACGAATATTGTTAATTACCTGGTTACAGTGCTGCGCTGTGACGTTTATTGTCAGGCAGGGCTTACCGCTTATGGATGCACGATTCTGGTAGATGTCTTCAGGCCACTGCCATTGATTGTCACTGTCGCCCATCACGAAACGAGTGTCCTCGACGGCCTGCTCACGCAGCGTACCGTTCAGATCTTTGAAGCGCTGAAACCGCGCTCTGGCGGTCTCTACGATCTTATCCTTGGTCTTAACGATGTCATCATCCATACGTAACCTCGCTGCATGTACCGCTTACGCCGTGTAGATCGAATGTCTTTGACTTAGGACTGCGGGCCATCAGTATCGGGCTGTTTTGCAGCACAACAAAGCCCATACCCTTGTACCACTTAATTAGCCGCTCAATGTCCATCCCTGGTACGTCTGTGTGTACACCGTCCGGACTCTCGCTAAACGGTGCCGGGAAGCTCAGCAGCACTGTGCCTGTCCTGTCAGCGTCAGCGCACACTTCCTTAGCCAGACGGTTAGCGTAGCCCTTACCACGCTTGTCGGGGTCAGCCCACATCTTGTAGATCTGCATGGCGCCTGGTGCCTCGGCAAGATCCACTGGCACCAACTCAACGCTGCTACCCTCGTTCGTGTACTTAGGTTTCATATGCTCATCCATGTGCGCCCACCACTGCGATGGACGTGCTTGTTAGTCTTGTGCAGGTCACCAGTAGGTGCAGGTTTTGCACGACGTGCGCCCTCTAACGCATACCTCAGCGCATCGATGACATGGTTATCTTTATCTGCAAGTACCGGTAATATATCACCAGTCAGATCATCTGTCTTGTAACTATATAGTGTCAGCTCATCAATGAGGTGCTTGCAGCGTGGATGCACGATGATGTCAAAAGACTTTAGGAACTCCACGCCCTCTTCCAAGCTCTTGGCGCCCTTGATGGCCGAGCGGATGCGTGGGAAGCCGTTCTTCTGCATGTGGCTGATGGTCTCGGGGCGCGCCGAGTCAGCAGTGATCGGCCACTTCTCAGCCTCGGGCACAGACATGAACAGTTCGGGCAGGTTGACGATCTCACAGCCCACCTGCCACGCTTCGTAGTCTACATACAGTAGGTTGCCCTCGATACTGCAGCGCACCAGGCAACTCGGGTCAACGCTGAAGCCCCAGTCAGCACCAAGGCGATGCACGGTGCCTGCGGGCCGCTCGAACTCCTCGACCTTCCAGTTGCGAAACACTCGAGCGTTGCTGTTGCTGATGTACTCACCCAACCAGATGTGACGAAATTTGTCAGGGTCGCGCTTCCTGTCATACTCCAGCTCATCCAGCAGCACCTGGGGCATCCAAGGATTGTCAGCATAGTTGGCCTTGACGATGATCGAGCTTGGTGGTGGGCTGTCCCCACGCAGCAACATATCTATAGGATCAGTGGCCAGGCCTGGGTTCCAGGTAAACATGAGCTCTGAGCCGGGCTTGCGAATCGTAGGACGCAAGAGATCGAGTGACTTCTGGCTCAGCGTCTGAGCTTCCTCGACCCAGGCAATATCAAAGCCCTCGAGCGACTTGATTGAGTCGGCTGTGTGGTTCTGCATACCCGCGAATATCATCTGCCCACCGTGGCGCGATATTATCTTAGCCTCTTGGATCGTAAAGTATGACTGTAAGCCCATCGATTCAATCTTGGACTCGATGAGCTTCTTGACTGATTGGTTCAGTGATTTTTGTATTTCACGGATGCACACCACATCAGTTTTCTTTTGTGCGCACCGAGCCACAATATATTGAGCCATGGCGTGGGATTTACCACTGCCTCGACCACCATAGACACCCTTATATCGTGCTGGTTGCGCCAATGGTACAAACCAGTCGGGTATCTCAAAGCGCAATGGATTATGTTGGGTCATTGGGTTTGACGACTACCATCTCGATTGATGTGAATAGATTCTCACCATCCTTGCCGGTGAGCTCAGTGCGTGCGAGTTTGGGAATATGGTACTCAACGACTGACTGAAATAACTCAAAGGCTTTGGCTGGGTTAGGCTTCACATTATTCTCAGGGTCACCGGCAGCCACTTCATCAAGCCACTCAACGAGTCTGTGAGCGTTTCCGTCCACGAATAATGCTATGGCCTCACGAGCTTTCATCGTGGTCTTATTGGGTATGCCGACGGGTCTACCTGAAGGGTTATTAGTAACTCCCTTCGGTGGTCCTGGACGTTTGTTGTTTTCAAACTCACTCATGTATCACCTCTTCTTGGGTTTTACACCCATTACCTCATCCTCCTGATCACGTAGCTGCTTCTCGCGGCCGCTCAGGTCCTTAGCTGCCTTCTCTGCCGTCCCTGTACCTATTAGACGGGGACCGAGCAGCTCCTTTAGTTTGTTCACGACGCCCATGTCAACCCCTTTAATTAGATGAGCCGGTAGCAACCCGTCTTGTGATACATCAGATCGTGCGTTTGAGGGTGCACCGGCTCAGTCGCGTTTGTATCATGTGTGACAAAAATTGTCAACGAGGGGTGTTCAAGTCATTTCCCGTTTCCCTAAAAGTTGCTTAAAAAAGAGGCATTTCCCATTTCCTTTTCCCCCTATCTTAAAAGATAAGAGAAAGAAAGAAGGGAGGGGGCTGTTGGCCCCCCCTCCTTTCCTTCCTCTTTCTGGGGTAACGGGAAACGTGACACGGATCACAACATCGGGAAATAAACGTGCTACACACGCTTGACAAAGATCCTGGTTGTGCTACATTGAAGTCATCGCAATCAACCGAAAGCCCACCATGACCAAAGACCGCCACAACGAACTCGACTGGTTCGACCAACTCGAACGCGACGTCAACACACAACTCGCTAAATCGCTCTTGGCTGCACGACACAGGTCTCAAGCTACCAGGGTAGCCACCACACGATTCCAGCGCCTCCTAGGTGCCTTAAAACGCTTCCTAGGGCTATCCAAATGAGCAGCACACCCATCTGGCCGTTCCCACCCCTCGATCAAGCACTCAAGATGGCAGGGTTTGGCGACTGGTCTAACCACACGCAGGAGCGCGTCAAACCCGCTGAGTTGTTGTTTGGTGTAGAAGACGCACCGTTTTAATTGACACAACCTGGAGAAATTAAATGACTATAACTGAAGAAATTTTACAAGCATTGCTGTATTTCATTAAAGGAATTGGTGTTATCGTTTCAACAATTGTCTTAATAATACTTTTTCCATTAATTTTGATTTATGACCTGGGTAAATCTTTTTCCGATGGAGACGAATTTTAAAAGAAAAACAACAAGGAGAAATTAAATGACTAAGTGCACACGTGAAGAGATGTTGGCTGCTTACAACGCGTATCTGGAGGCAGAAGAGGCGATGTACGCAAAGCGTGAAGAGTTTGATGCCATTATCGATAAGATGAATAACGCCGTTGACGAATTGAGATGGGATTATGAGACCATGCTTAAACGCAGTAAAATATTTAACAATCCGGAAAACTTAGATGATTGACTCACTAGGCTGGTTAGGTAACCTAATGCTGGCAGTATGTGCAGTACCTCAAGCCTGGGCATCATACAAGCAGGGTCACAGTAACGGCATATCAAGTGGTATGTTATTGCTGTGGGGAATAGGTACATTACTAGCTTTACCATTGCAAATTGACAAGGGCATTACGCAGGCTGTGGCTAATTACAGCGTTAACTTGTGCCTTATAGGCGTAATTGTTTATTACAAAATCAAACCAAGGAAATAATATGGATGCGTTTTTATTAATAATAGGTGCAGCTATCGGGATCTTTGTGATAGCTGCTTCTCTCGCGTTAACTGCAATGTGTGTGCATTTAATAGTGGAGATATATCTAGACACTTCAAACAACATCCGTAACATAAAAAGGAAATAACATGCTACCATATAGAATTAAAACAAGCAATGTATCAATGTGGATTGATTTAAACAAAATTATCTACATCAAAGATCCGCAGGGTCAATGTGACCTCTACGCTTCACATTTTCAAATTGGCACAGTCTCCGCCCCTATAACGATTGGTGTCGGGGATGGTCAAGCCAATAAAGGACCAGGAAGTAATGTAATGCGGGTGGATTCTGTATTAGAAATCAATGCCGTCCACAAAAAGCTGTTAGAAGCGTGGAGTAAAAAATGAAAACAATCAGACAAGAGTGCGCCGAGTACATCCTGGCCAATCCGGGATGCGGTGTGGTGGACATGAAGGGACGGGTGAAAGCCGAGAGCAGCAATACACTTTGCAAGACGCTGAAAAAAATGCTCGACGCAAACGAAATTGTGCGCACGGGAACATTAAAGAAGTACGGCTATTATCCAGGCGAAAAGATCGAAGACGCTGTCAATGGTGTGGCGTTGTGCCCCGTCGTAAAAAAGTACCGCGAGAAGAGAGTTGCACTACTGGCTGCCGATAAGGCTGCGGGACGAAACACCAATATCCTACAGATCAAGCAGGTGTGGCTCTCACACGGTGAGTACGATGTAGCGGTAGGCGATACACGCTACGCTAGCCTGTGGACTTACGCTGACAGCTTCGTTTAAAGAGAACTCAAATGAAACCAGTACTGTCACGTCAGCGTATCATTGACTACATCGGACGCAACCCAGGCGCACGACCCAAGGACCTCCTTGAGGACCCGGTCATCAACTCGATCAACCGAGGCACACTCGGGTGCATCCTGCAGGAGATGCGCAAGAATGGCGACCTGCAGATCAAGGGGGACTATCCCAACTACACTTATTACTTGCCCGAAGAGCCCGCGGACCCCATCGAGATGATCCACCAGTCGGTCAAACACGCAGGTGAGTACGAAATCACACACGACACGACACTCCGTAGTGTTTGGTCCTATGCTGAGACTTTCGCCACGGAAGTAGTTGGGATTTAAGGGTTTACCCTAGTTGTGTTGTGGCACGGGATGTCGATAATAGAGTCATCAACCCAACCAACCTGGAGAACCCAAATGAAACCAGCCAAAGTCCTCACCGTCCTGCTCACATGGTTCGTACTGTTCGCTGCCATCTTGGTACAGAACTCATGCAAGGCCAGCGAGCTGTGGGTCAACACAGGTGGCGTGTCCTACCACTTCGATCGCAACAAGCAGTTTAATGAAACCCACGCTGGCGTAGGCGTCGAGTGGCGCGCTAACGAGGACATCAGCGTAATGGCTGGCTTCCACAAGAACAGTCTCAACCTGCGCAGCCGATACGCTTCAGTTCAGTACCAACCACTGCACTTGGGACCAGTAAAGATTGGCGTGTCTGCCGGAGCTTTGGACGGCTACCCGCTCAAGAAGGATGGCGGTGCATTCTTCGCAGCGATCCCGATGCTGACCTATGAAGGTAAGCGGTTTGGTGTCAACGTGGGTGTCATACCAGACATGCCCAAACAGCACGTTGATGGCGCTGTTGTAGTTCAGTTTAAATGGAGGATTTTATGAACGACCTAGAAAAAGAGTACGTGCGTGCTTACGAGAACTACCTTGGCGGCCTTGACGATCTGCGCCTAATCAAAGAGATGTATGACGAAGCGGCGATGGCTTATTTCGAATCACTGGGGAAACAAACATCATGAAAGACTTTGTTCAACACAGACTGGCGCTAGAGCAGGCATGGGCGGAGACTGAGCCAATGGATGAGGAATGGGTCTGGTCGTTTGCTGACACGCAGCCGATGATCTACAGCGATGAACGTAAGCTACCCACATCTAGCGCCTTCAACGATCTGTGGAGCGATATCGTGTGGTTCTGCACGCTCCTCTACGTTTGGTTAATCCTGTACTTGATCTTCGCAAGATAGCCGTGCTACATTGAACTCACTAACAACCGGAGCCTAACATGAACAACCCCTACATGAACGTCAGCCTAGAACTTGTTGCCGAGTACATCAGCCCCGAAGCTGTGTGGACGGCTACATCGATCACCAATACCGATGACGGACTCGATCCTGAGGTGGACGTGATGGTAATGACCCAAGCGCTGTACAAGCTGGCTAAGCGCAAAGGTATGACCAAGGTGGCAGCAGCCCTCGAAGAAGCGTTTGATGCAGCATATGACCGCTTTTTAGAGCAAAATCACGTGTTTGAAACTGATGAATTGTGCGAAGATGGTTACACACTTTAAGGGGCCATCATGTTCAAATTTATACTCGTCGTCGTCCTCACTAGCGGCAGCGGCGCCAAAGTTCCCGAACCCATCGCAACGTTCCGATTACCCCAGCACTGTGAAGTTGTAATGGACCTGCTCAACAAAGGGTTTAAGGAGCAGGGTGGCGCCAACAAAGCCGTGTGCATCGTAGCCATGAAGCACGGGGACATCTGAAATGTGCACAACAACCAGCGAGATTGGCGGTGGCTTCTTCGAGTGCCGCTCTGAAGATTGCGTTGGTGTTGGTGCATCCCCCGAGGAGGCGCACATCAACTGGCTTATGACTCAACAGCAGGTGAACATTATATGACTCGACGCAACAAAAGAGTGAATGATAACAATCAATATGCTATCGTGCACGCCGATGATGTGGATACGATGTTAGTCATTACCGAACTTGAGGGCACCGACGATGTCACGATCGAAATCGTATCTACCAGTGGCGCCACATCCATGATACTCAACAGTGAGGCCATGAGTTTTATTACAGCACGCACACTTAAATCACAAAGGCACTAACATGCAATATGATCTCTTTGGTCACTACATCAACTCCAACGTCACGTTCAAACCTAAAGACAAAGTGAAGATCAACACACCTGGCAGCTTTGACGGCGCTACTGGCTGGGTCGTTAGCTTCGAGGGTAACGACAAATACTTAGTCACGATCACCCCGAAAGACAAGGCCAGCATCACGCTGAGCTTTCACCGCAGCGAGCTTATACCCGTAACCTAAGCTACAATCCTCCGAACCCAACCAAAGGTGACCCATGTACAATCATTTGATTGAGTACGCCACTGTGCGTCAGCTCGAGTTTATCGAGGCCGTCAAAACCCACGGCAACGCCAGTGCAGCAGCAAGAGCGCTAGGGATAGACCACACCACCCTACGCAGATCGCTGCAAGCCCTGGAGATCAAGGCAGCACGCAAGCAGCCCACATCACACGACTACGCTAAGGCTGCCGTACCTGATGGGTTCGGGATCAAAGGAGTCAGCCAGTACATTAAGGACGGCGAGGTTAAGGGTCAGTGGGTCAAAACCAGTGCGGATGCTGAGCGCCAGTTGGAGCTAATGAAGTTAGCAGTTGAGGCAATGTGTGCTGATATGCCGCGCGTAGCGCCTCTACCGAAACCAGCCCACACCAAGGCTGATCTGTGTAACCTGTACGTTATGACTGACTGCCACGTTGGGATGCTTGCGTGGCACAAAGAAGGTGGGGAAGATTGGGATCTGGGAATTGCTGAACGCGTACTCACGGGTTGTTTTGAGCAGTTGGTTACATCATCTCCTGATGCGAAAACGTGCGTCATAGCACAGCTTGGTGATTGGATGCATTACGATGGGATAGTTCCGGTCACACCAACGTCTGGGCATATCGTTGACTCAGATGGTAGATTTTCCAAGGTTGTTGAAATCGCGTTGCGCATCCTACGCCGGATGATCGACTGTGCCCTGATGCGTCATGAGACAGTCTACGTTCTGATGGCTGAGGGTAACCATGACATTAGCAGCAGCATTTGGCTCCGAGTCCTATTCAAGGCCCTCTACGAGAACGAACCGCGCGTTGTCATGATAGGTACCGAGTTGCCTTACTACATCCATCAGCACGGTGAAGTTATGCTGGCTTTCCATCACGGCCACTTGAAAAAGAAAGAAGCCTTACCGCTTTACTTTGCCGCACAGTTCCCTAAGATTTGGGGAAACACGACCCACAGGTTTATACACACCGGTCACATGCACCACGAGGACATCAAGGAGTATTCGGGCATCACCGTTGTACAGCACTCAACGCTTGCCGCAAGGGATGCACACTCGTCCCGCCATGCCTATCTGTCACGCCGCCAGGCTACGGCTACTACGTACCACGTTAAGCGCGGTAGGGTGGCAACTGTTACGGTGACACCGGAAATGATTTCCGATGAGGATGATGTGAAATGAAATGCTGCCGCCGATGCGGTGTTGAGAAACCACACGATGCTTTTCAGAAAGACCGCCGAGCCTCCGACGGTCTTTTCTCTTCGTGTAGGATGTGCCAATCTGAAGCGAAGAAGCAAAAATATCACGCCGACCGTGAAAAAGCCAGGGAGAAAAACAGGCTTTACTATGAGAGAAACAAAGAAACTATACTGGCGAGTAACGCTAAGTCGCGCGTTAAGCATGCCGAATCGGTAGCTGAAAGGAAACGCAAAGCTTACGAGCGTGATCGGGAAAAGCCAGAGTTCATCGCCAAACAGAAAGAGTACATCGGTAGTAATAAAGCCCAAAAGAAAGAATACGACCGTGAGTATCGGCGCAGAAATGAAGAGAGGTTAAAGATAATCAAAGCTAAATACGTTGCTGAGAATCAAGAACTAATCAAAGAGATTAAGACTGCGTATAAAGTACGCCGCCGCGCGACCGAGCGCAGTGGTGACAGTACGCGAACAATTCTAGAGTGGCGACAAGCGCAGGTCAAAAAGTGTAAATGGTGTGAGGTTGATTGTGAAATCGGCTATCATGTTGATCATATCGTACCGCTGTCTAAGGGTGGTACGCACACTGTGGGTAATCTCTGCATTGCTTGTCCGACGTGCAACTTGCGGAAGAACGCCATGATGCCTGATGAGTTTATTGAATACCGCAAAAGGATGATATGAAAATACCTAAAGAGTTCCAACTTGGCGGCCTGACATGGGTCGTCAAGGATGGACAAACCATAGAGGCAATGGGCTTTTGTCAACTTGACAAAGGCCTTATTCGTTTGAGCGAAGAGATTAAGGGAGATGTGCTAGAGCAGACGTTCTGCCATGAGTTGGTGCATGCTATCATGTTCAGCATGGGGTTGCGCGACCACGATGAAAAGTTTGTAGATGGGTTCGGCACGTTCTTACATCAGTATCTCAAAGTTCACGGTAAATAGAAAAGTTCCACAAGTAACCAACCAAAGCCCCTTTCGGGGCTTTTTTCATTCCGGGGGGTCCAGCTTATCAATGCCCTCAACCGTGGCGGCAATGATGTTACCTTTGACAACCGCGTTGAACCTCTCGTTGGAGCTGAGCGCGTAGAGACGCTTTTTACCGCCCTGCCCGTCGTACTCCACAACATGATTGAGTCGGATCAGTTCTGCAAGTATTGGCGGCTTACTTTCAGTTTTACCCTTAATTTCTTTGTAGAGTTGGCTGCGACTTATAGGCTCGCCCAATTCACACCACTCTCGAATCGTTTGCAGCATTGTTGTTTTGATGCGTTCATGCAACTGCGCTGCGCTAACCTCTTTGTCGGCTTGCTTGGCTTCCTCGAGCAGTTTGATTTGTTCTTGACGAATCCTAATGCGTTCTTCAGGAGATACAAACTCAGCCACTGACCAGCGCAGTACTGACTCTTCAGGCCCGAAGTCACCCTGCAGCACGATGCTCTTAAAGTAAGCTTCGAACCTAATCTCTTTTTGCTCACGTCGCTCAAACCGAGTCTTCCCGAACACCATAAAACGGTCCCCGGCGTCCTCGACAAGAAACATAACCTGATGAGCGTCAGCCTCTAACGCACCGGCACCACGGATAGCCATTTCGCGAGCCTCTACGCGCCCTTTAAGTGCCTTGGAGGTATGAGCCAGCACCACGACGGGGTAACCAGCAAAGGCGGTTTTCAGGGTGGCAATTGCCCTACTCGCTTCACTGTTGGAGTTTTCTTCACCCAAGTCGACAACGGCGTTAAATGTGTCAATTACAATGAGGGGCCGCAGCGTCACTGTGCCATCAGCCCCTTGCACATCATTTGAGTACTCTCGGTAATATTCCTCAACTTGCGCAACTTGATCGACGGACATGCGCGCTGCGTTCACGACGTTAAACCATCCATCGGCTTCGTCCATCGTAAACCAACCAGCATGTACCATACCCTGAATGATGCGTTGCACTTGCGCCGCATCTTCAGTAATCCAGATGATCTTGCGCCTGCCGGGCGGACGCATAGGATGGTCAGCCGGGCCGAGGTGGGCGACGTGTGCCAGCAACGGCAGCAGATTGGTGGTCTTCCCCACTCCCGGGGAACCCGCAATGATTACAAACCCTTCTTGGATAACGTCACGGATGACCCATTTGGTTGGTCTGGCTTCTTTTTCCAATGGGATAAACCGCGCCAGCGGGTGAGTGCGGGTCTCACCTTGGGGCTTTTTTGGCTCAATTACCTCCGAGAACATGTGGGTAACGTCCACTGGAGGCTTGACGTAACCTGCCTCTTTAGCTGCGGCAAAGAGCGTACCAATTTTGATACACCGATCACCGTCGGATTTGAAAGACCGCCATTGCGCCAACATTTCACGGTTTCCTGGAAATTTATCAGCGCACTGCATGCTCCATTCGACCCACATCGAAAAGGCTGTATCGAGGTTGCCCGACTGTGTACCTGCCCAGTGCAGAGCCATTCCCATGTTGACCCATGTCTGCCGGTCGCAGCCTGGATCAACGTGCGAAAGGGCGCCCTGTATTTCAGACCACGAGAGATCAATAGTGCCAGTTTCACTGGTGACATTTGTCGACTCATCATCCTCAAGCAACTGATTCCAATGAGTCAGTAGTTCAGTAGGTATGGTGGGTAGCCGTGACCAGTGGCCTTTACCCGCCCAACGATACGGTTGACCTGTTTCTGGGTGTATGGATGGCGGCAGAACGTCTTGCACAGTAAGCCCATTTGCTGTAGCGCAGCGCAGCTCATACGTCGTCTCACCATTGGTGGTTATCTTTTTTGTTCTAAGGGGCTCTGGGAGCGCGTAAAGCAACTTACCCCTACCTGGCCTACCCGAGTCGATTATCACGGCGTCTGGGGCATCGTAGAGGGCTCTGATGTTTACTCCTTGAAGACCCAGCATGAACGCTGCCGTGTCCCAGTTGTCAATGTCGAGTGCGCAGGTGCCGCTGTATGCGTGAGCCAGCCCGATACCGTGACCTACCGGCACATCTGCTTGACTCTTGAGTGCGTTTTCTCTGCGGTTCCATCCGGCCATCTTGGGACCTTTGGTGCCTGCAGGAATCGGTACAACGGCCCAGCCGTGGCGAATGTAGAGGTCTGCGCCTGCAGGGTGAGCATGGACCTGATGAGCAAGGTTCATTGTGTGTCCTTGTTAAGTTTTTTGAAGAAACATGCTTGACAGCGTAGCACATGTGGTGGCACAATGCAACCCATGTCATCAACAAACAGGAGATCGGAATGGGTCAGATTAAAGAAATCAAGCAAGACAAGTTTATCCACGCCAGAGTGGATGCCGAGACTCACAGGCAGTTTGTCGAAAAGGTCAAGCCGCTTGGAGGTGTAAGCGCTGTAATTAAAGAGTGGATCAACAAGTTTATCAACCAGTCTAACTAAGGAACCAGATCATGTCACTTGAATCACAAATCGAAACCCTAACCGATGCTATCAACAACTTGGCTTTTATCATCAAACAGCAGGCTGTGCTTCAGGCTACTCCCGCTACTCCCGCTACTCCCGCTACTCCCGCTACTCCCGCTACTCCCGCTACTCCCGCTACTCCCGCTACTCCCG
>Ga0114942_1000179_pt1 | contig 17422 bp, 11 predicted proteins | sample LowerColdCreek_FD_88674 | JGI IMG/M metagenome (GOLD analysis project Ga0114942, IMG submission 88674) | Groundwater microbial communities from Cold Creek, Nevada to study Microbial Dark Matter (Phase II) - Lower Cold Creek | ecosystem: Environmental > Aquatic > Deep subsurface > Groundwater ... | reverse complement strand
GCACTATGAATATTGCTAACATTTCTACTGCTTGGGTTGAGTTTCTTATTCCTATTACTATTATTATATCAGCTTGTATTAATCTTCAAAATTTATCTACAAGTAACAAGCTTCCCTTTCGGCTATCATACCTTATCACACTTTTCTTTGGTCTTATTCACGGTTTAGGCTTTAGCACATTACTAAAAAGCATGTTGGGTAAGCAATCTAGTATTGTTGCACCATTATTGGGCTTCAATTTAGGCTTAGAATTGGGGCAAATAATAATAGTTATTACAATTTTATTTATTTCGTTTATTTTCGTCAATGTCTTTAAAACTAAGCAACAATCACTCGTACAATTCGTTTGCGGAGCTATTGTAGCACTTAGTATTCAAATGGCACTTAATAGAATCCCTTTTTAATAATCATAACACAATGAGAAAAAATCTCTTACTAGCAGTTGCTTTTCTTGGTTACACCAGTTGCTTGGTAGCTCAAGACATTCGCAACAACCCGCTATCAAATCATGGTAATAAGTTTGAGCAACTTGGTACCATTCTACCTACGCCAAACGAGTATAGAACTGCAAGTGGTGCACCGGGTAGTAAGTATTGGCAACAACGTGCCGACTATGATATTAAATGCAGTTTAGATGAGAAGAACCTACGCCTTTTTGGTTCAGAAAAAGTTACTTACTACAATAACTCACCCGATCCTCTAACCTACATTTGGTTACAATTAGATGAAAATGAGCATAGCACAAAAAACAATGCAAACTACCAAGACGGCTCTGCCATTGGTGGGCCAGGCATTAGTGTAGCCACATTAGATAGGCTATCAGCAGCTAAAGTAGATGATGGCTATGGTATTAATATTACCAAACTTACCGATGATAAAGGTGCAAAACTTAGCTATACCGTTAACAAAACAATGATGCGTATTGATTTAAAAACCGCTTTGCTACCAGCGCAAAAAATGGTTTTTAATATTGATTGGAATTATAAAATTAGCGATAGGATGACGGTTGGCGGCCGCGGAGGTTATGAGTACTTCCCTGAAGATGGTAACCACTTATTTACTATGGCGCAATGGTTCCCGAGACTGTGTGTGTACAGCGACTTTCAAGGCTGGCAAAATCATCAGTTTACTGGTAGAGGGGAATTCGCTTTAGCGTTCGGTAATTATAACGTGCAAATAACCGTTCCTGCCGATCATGCTGTTGGTGCAACTGGTGAATGTCAAAATTATGCACAGGTATTAGATGCTAAAAAATTAGCAAGATGGAACCAAGCACAAACTAGCAAAGAGCCAGTAGAAATATATACTTTGGATGAGGCTAAATTGGCGGAGAAAAGCAAGAGCACCGCAACAAAAACTTGGGTATACAAAGCAACTAACGTAAGAGATTTTGCATGGACATCTTCAAGAAAATTCATTTGGGATGCTATGCCACAAGTAGTAGCAGGTAATAAAGTTATGTGTATGAGTTTTTATGGCAAAGAAGCCTATGGACTGTACAGAAAATATTCTACTAAAGCAGTAGCACATACCATAAAATCTTACTCTAAATTTTCTATTAATTATCCTTACCCAGTAGCACAAAGTATTGAAGCGGCCAACGGTATGGAATACCCAATGATATGCTTTAACTATGGCCGTACTGAAAAAGATGGTACCTACAGCGAGGCTACCAAAAATGGAATGTTAGGCGTTATTATACATGAAGTTGGCCACAACTTTTTCCCAATGATTATTAATAGCGATGAGCGCCAGTGGAGCTGGATGGATGAGGGATTAAACACATTTGTGGAATATTTAACCGAGGAGTTATGGGATAACAAGTTTCCTAGCCGCCGTGGACCTGCTTTTAGCATTACTGATTATATGAGATTACCAAAAGATCAGTTAGAACCAATAATGACTAATAGTGAAAATATTATCCAATTTGGCCCTAACGCATATTCTAAGCCTGCAACTGGCTTGAATATTTTAAGAGAAACGATAATGGGTAGAGAACTATTTGACTATGCATTTAAAACCTATGCACAACGCTGGGCATTTAAGCACCCAACACCTGCCGACTTCTTTAGAACAATGGAAGATGCTAGTGGTGAGGACCTAGATTGGTTTTGGCGTGGATGGTTCTACGGTATTGACCCTGTAGACATTTCTTTGGATAGCGTAAAAGCGTATAAAATTGATAGCGTTGGCCTTACGGCTGCAAGCTTCGGTAATAGAATTAACAACGGCGCTGAAAGAAGCTTAGATAAGCCACAAGTAAATAGCTTTGAAGATATATCCAAAATAAGAAATAGGGAGGACAAAAGCATACAATTTCAAACAGATGTGGATACCACTTTAAGAGATTTTTATTGGAAATATGCAAGAGGTATTCAACCTTATGATGATGCTTACAAATACAAAACCAGCGGCTTTGCAATTGAAGATATTGACAAAGAAACTTTAGAAAAGTACGCTGGTAAATATTTGTACCAAGTAAATTGTAGCAACAAAGGTGGCTTAATTATGCCATTAATTGTAGAGTTAACCTTTGCTGATGGCACAAAAGAAGTAGAAAAAATACCTGCTCAAATATGGCGTAAGAATGAGCTAAAAGTAAGTAAAGTATTCTTCACTAGCAAAGAAGTGGTAAGCGTAAAGCTAGACCCAATGAGAGAGACAGCCGATATTGATGAGAAAAATAATAGCTTACCAAGAGTAAATGAAGCTACTAAATTTGGTATGTTTAAAATTAAGCAAGCGGCACGTGGCCAATCAACGGGTAAAAACCCAATGCAAGCAGCTGCTGAGAAAAAATAATAGAAACCAATTCTACACAAAAAAGCCAACTTAATGTTGGCTTTTTTTATATTCATACATGAAATTTTCTTTTTCCATACTCCTACTACTTTTAGGCTTATCGTTTACCACCTATGCAGGTACGGTAGATACGGTAAGCATTTTTAGCCAAGCTATGCACAAAGCAATTGCTTGTGTGGTAATAAAACCCGATAGTTATAAAAAGAAGGAAAACATATACCCAGTTGTGTATTTACTACATGGCTATAGTGGAAAATATAGCGATTGGATAAAGAAAAAACCAAACTTAGCAACATTGGTAGATGAACACCAAATAATAATTGTATGTCCAGATGGGGGCTTTAGCAGCTGGTATTTAGATAGCCCAATAGACAGCAATTACAAATATGAAACTTTTGTTGGTGTTGAGGTTCCTGCTTTTATTAATACCAATTACAGAACTAAAAAAACATCAGCTTTTAATGCAATTACCGGCCTAAGTATGGGCGGGCATGGTGCAATGTATTTAGCTCTAAAGCATCCCACCACTTTTGGTGCAATGGGTAGTATGAGCGGAGGAGTAAATTTATTCTCCTCCACACAGAAGTTTGATTTATCTAAAAGATTAGGCGATACCTTAAGCTATAGAAATAATTGGGATAGTAATACCATTATTCAAATGATTAATAACCATGCTAAAGACAGTTCTATAACGGCGATTATTGATTGCGGAATAAATGATTTTTTTTATGCAGACAATGCATTATTACACACAAAAATGATGCACTTACAAATTCCACATACTTATATTGAGCGACCGGGAAAACACAATTGGGATTATTGGTGCGAAGCAATAGAATATCAATTACTATATTTTAAAAGGCATTTTAATACATCAATTAATAGTGCACTGCAAAAGTAATTACCTAAAAAAATATCTTGTAGTTTTTAAATACGAAACTGTTAACATCTGGCTTAATACTTGTAATTTCTAAAAAAAATACATCATCGCCTACCCTGCCATCAAGTAATAATACACCTGATTTTGGACTAGCATTTATGCCAATATTAGCTGCGGAAATCATACTAAACATACCGAATGTAGGATGTGTGAATGGAAAGGGAAGTACTGTAATCCATGCAGTTATATCTATTTTAGATCCGTTATCTGTACCTGAAATTTTGAAGGCCTTACAATCATAACCAGCAATTTTTTTAGTACCGTTAAGTGCTTTAACTTTTACAGTAGTGTTATTAGTTTTCAGCCATTTATTTAATGGCAGCTGCGTAGTTATAGCCAATTTTCCTTCTTGTTTACTAGTGGCGTAGTAAGTGTTTTTTCCGGCATCATCCATTATCCATCCGTCAAATACAGCATCTTCTTCTATAGCAATTTGCTCTTTAAGTTTAGCTGCAGCTTCTAAAGCTTTTGGTGTGTAAAGTATATTATTGAATGCTGTGTTTAAATAGTAATAGGTATTTATTTTTTCACCGTCAACCATTAAGGATAAGGAAATTTTATAGCTGCTATTAAATGTATTATTAATCACTTTATTCTGTGTAGTTGCCTTTTTATAGCTATCTGCTAATGCATTATTTTCTGCAGTTACTTTTTTATCTTCATTATTACAATACAATTGTAGTAATTGATTTTTTGTAGCTTCTAAATGCTGAATAGTAGCTTTATCTACACCTTCTTTTACTGCTTTATTAATTTCTAATTCAAAAATATTTTTTAATGAGTCGCAGTTCAATTGCTGTGCATTGCTTTGTAAAGCAACACACAGCATTATTAGAATTATTACAAAGTATTTCATTCAAGTTTTAGTTAAGTTCTACGATGGTAAAATAGATTCTCCAATATGTTACCCCACCAGCGGATATATCGTAATAATTTTCTCCACTAATTAAATTTTTAAGAAAAATATTCCTAGAATTATCTGCACTGTTTATTATTGTTTTGGCAGTATAAGGTATTTCTAATTTGGTATCAACATCCCCTTCATTTAATAGCCCCTTAAAATAAAGTTTTGCATTCTCAAACTCTGCCCTTGGTACTACAAAAGTTATTGAAGGAATTGCTGATAAAACTCTTTTCTCATTTTTATTCCAGTAGGTAAAATGAGAATAGCTGTTTTGGTTAGAAGGCGTGCTAAAGAAATTAGAGGTAGCAATTACCCTACTATTGTGCTGAATAACTGCATTTACATCGCCATAGTATTCGCCTTTATTTTTCATATCGGCAGGAGCCTGTTTTTCATCATCAGTATCTATTACCAAATTTTCAATATGCGTAATTTTAAGGTTAAACGAAGTGCTTCTTCTATTCGCATTTAATGGTTCATCATCATTCGGTTCGGGAATATTAATTATCGGCATATTCTTTACAGTTATAGACTGTAGCGGGCTTCCAAGTTTTGTTATCGCATTTTTAATGTCTTTTACATACACATTATTGCCAGTGTTTGTGCCTGGTGCTGCTGTAAATACTACACTATCTTTAAATATTGCATGTGTATTAAACATATCCATACTAGCCGACGCAGCTTGTACGCTTGGCATTTTATTATCTACCGTCCAGCTTACTTCATAATTTTTTTCAACAACTCCTAGTTTTGTACTATCAAAGTTATTTTTATAAAAGGCATAGAATGTATAAAGCCCTTTTCCGTACCTTCTATTATTTTTGGTAAAATCTGCACCTCTATTAAAAACTGCAATTACGTATCTATTATTTGCTGCATCAAACTCACGTAAATAAAAGGAAGTAAGATTATTAACGTTGTAGCCATTTTCAAAATCAAACTTCAAAATTGGCTTGGTAGCTACTGGCATTAATGTGTAAGGATCTACCATTTTTACGCTATTGAGCCCATTACTTGGAAAAATTATTTCCCTAGCAATTCTTACCACACCCGCATCTACTCCGGAGCTGTAAGTTGAGCTATTAGTCCATTTTGTATGTAGCCTAAACTGTGCTACACTGTTAAAAGAAATAAGTACGTAAATGATAACTGCAATTTTTTTCATGTTATTTAATATTTAGAAAGTATTATAATTTTATAAATTCTACCCTACGATTCAGTGCTTTTTCTTCTGGGGTTTTATTATTATTTAGGGGTATAGTGGCCCCTTTTCCATCCGTTTCAATTCTTGCTTCTTCAATGCCAAATCCGTATACCAAACGCATCTTTACTGCTTCCGCTCTCTTTTTTGATAAAGTAATATTGCTGGTGCCATCACCATCACTATCAGTATGGCCAATAATTTTAACCCTAACATTCGAATTTTCAGCTAGTATTTTTCCTATATCTGATAGTATGCTGTTACTTTCTGGTTTAATTTTATCACTATTAATATCAAATAATATTTCATTAGTGGTAAAGCGCCCTTCCGTAATTAGCTTGTTTCTATTATCTGCTGCTGCAATAGCTAGTTTAAAGTTTTTAAGATAAATATTACACTCATTAAAAAAGTTTCTAAAAAAGGCAAAACTGTAATTCGCAGGCTCTGAAAAAAAGCGTGGCATATCAATTATTTTATCCTCATTCAAGTACACCCTCAATCTTCCCTTTTGACGCCAAACTGCAACTTTTACAGTTGTATTTCCATTTTCAACACTCCATTGTGGCATGTTAATATCATTAGAAATTTCATTACTACTAATTGGATTTACAAAGACTGAGGCTAAGGAGGCGCCCGGGTGCAGGTACACAATAGAAGTACCCTTAGAAAAGAAGGATTCTTTCATTATATCATCTTGCTGCGTAGTAAAATTTAAGCCAAAACCAGCATAATTATTAGAAGGCTCACCTGTAATGGCTACTTCGAATTCTATAGTGCAATTTTCAGGTAATTTTTGTGTATAATCGGGTACAAAAGCCCCATTCTTACTCATTCTTAGCCATTTACCTTCCCTTCCTTCAATATTTACAATTTCGCCAGTGGCATTAGTATTAATATCGGCAGGAAAATCACCAATGTTTACCCTTGCAAAATCATCGAAATACAATACTTTTTCACCTGCAATAAAATCAAATTTTCCTGTAGCATTAATTGCTTTATTACTATTGGTATTTCCCTTGGGTTTGCTATTGTTAACTGATCCATCAATTGTATTGGCATTACTGACGGATAATGTATCATTAGTAATTGGTTCCTTGGTTTCAGTCTTCTTCTTTTTCTTTTTAAATAAACTACCACTAAGCAAGCTATCAATCGTATTATCTACCTTATCGCCCACTTTATTACCAATTTTATCGCCAGAGTTTTCTACTCTTTGTTCTGTAGTGGTTTTGGTTTTATCGGTTATTCTTTTAAAAATACTTGGCTTATCTTCTTGTGCTATGGCAAATACTTGTAAAGCCAAAAAGCCTAATAATAAAATAGTTTTGTGCATACTAAAAATATTGATACCTACCTTAGTATAGCTTTTGGTAAAAAGTAAACAGGTAAATAAATATTTTTTTATAGGTTTACTTTTTCTTATTCATTATACAAATACTTTAATCGATTGACCAATATTGCTTTGTTACAAAACGGCGACACTAATTATATTAATAAGCTGTACTTAAGTAATAAGCAGGTTTTTTTATCGTTTGCTTATCAGCATAATATTAACAACGATTTAGCGGTAGATATTTATCAAGACGCTGTAATAGCCTTAGTGGAAAACGCAAAAAAAGGATTGCTAAATAATTTACAATGTACTGTGGAAACCTATTTGTTTTCTATTGGTAAATACATGATATACAAAGCAATAAAGAAAGATAAAAGGAATTTGGAAGTTCCGTTATTGGATGAAATAGCCTACACCATTTTATGGAACGACTATGAAGAGGAAGCAAAAGAACACGATGTGCAACAGCTAAAACTAAGCTTCAAAAAACTTGGTGAGCAGTGTAAAAAAATTTTACACCTTTTTTATTATGAGCAAAAAAATTTAGATGCAATAACGATACAATTGGGCTACGAAAATAAAGACGTGGTAAAAAGCCAAAAGGCAAGGTGTATAAAACAATTACGTACAATGATGAAACCGAATTATGGATAAAGAGCAGCTTATACAAAATTACTTAACCCTGCAACTTACCCAGCAAGAGCAAGATGCATTTAACCACTTGATGCTTACTGATGCAGCCTTTGCCAAGTTAGTAAGGGAGGAAAAAGCATTGCAAGCAGCTATTCATTTGCACAATAGAGAGCAATTAAAACAACAATTACTACAGTTGGATAACCCAAGGAAGGTAACGATGCCTTTAATAAAAAAGTATGCTTACTTAATTGCAGCAGCATGTGTTATAGTTGCAATTATTGGTACTGTTTTACTACTACAAAAGCCAAGTAGTAAAGAGTTGTATGCAGCTTATTTTAAACCATATCCAAACACCATTGCACCTATAGTAAGGGATGGCACTAACAATGCAAATACCAATTTGCAGCAAGCCATGTACTTGTATGAACAAGAGAATTACTTTGCTGCCAAGCAAATACTTGATACGCTTAAGGTAGAAGAAAAGAAACACGAAATTATACTTTACAAGGCTGTATGCTTGATGCAACAACAAGCTTATAAGCAAGCCTATGATATATTAACCAATATTAACGAACCTAACAATCAAATACAGTATGCTACTGAATGGTATAGGGCATTGTGTGCCTTACAATTAAAGAAGATTAGTATTGCAAAAAATATATTGCAAACACTTCAAAAAAAAGAAAACGCTTACCAACTAGAAGCTAGGAAGTTGTTAGAGGATTTGTAACCTTTTTTCTTAAAAAATAACCTACTATTCCTGCTATTATAATTATTACACTTGCTATTAAGTAATACCATTTATTGCTAGACTGTATGGCATTAATATTTCCATTTATTACAAAACCTGCCCAATAGTAGGGGTGTTTTTTCTGTGGATTCCTTTCTATAAAATCTAGTTTAGCTTTCTTCAACGCGTCGTTTTTTGTGTCTCCTTTTTTCAGGTATCCATAAAAGCTTATCATAATATCGGCTGTTTCTTTATCTGGTACACTCCATAAAGAGTACAAACTGCTTTTAACCCCGCTATACGCCAATGCTCTTGAAAGGCTCATTAATCCCTCCCCATTTTGTAATGCTCCAATGCCCGTGTTGCATGCACTAAGCACTACCAACTCTGATGGAAAATTAAGAGCATATAGCTGTGAAAAATATAGCTTCTCGTTATTAGAAAATATTAAGCTTGATTCATCATACTGGTCATTATTTAGTTGGGCATGCATGGCTAAATGATACAACTGAAACTTACCTAAAGTATTAATAAAATTACGTTTGGTGGCTGCTTCGTTTTTATACAACATTCCTTTATGCATGGCAGAAATACTATCGGCTTCTAGCTTAGCATATTTTAAATCGTATAAATTATTATCCCTTTTTGCAAATAAATTATTTAAAGGGTTGGCTTCGTATTGCGGTGCAAATGTTACTAAGTTGCTACTTTTATTAACAGGTATTTGTTGCTGATTCTTCCATAAAGTAAGTGCATAAGAGTAGCTAATGGAATGGGTAAATAGTAATGGTGTACCAACCTTACTAATTAGTGTTTCAAATGGTATGAAGTTTAAAAAATCGCTTGGTATAAATATAATAGGTGCACTAGTTTTAATATTAAGTGGCTCAATTAAGTACTTGTATAGTTCTTTACTTTGTACAGAATAGCCCTGTTCTATATTTTTAATAGCTGTTACATAACTTTCTGTTAATGCTTTTAAATGTGGTGCAGCACCTATAGCAGCTATGTTTACACTTTGCTTGGTAATAATAATTGCAAAAACTTTATTTTTTGTATTTACATAACTTATAATTACTTCATCTTTTAATTGTGCCTGTACTTTAGTAACATCAATGGTGGCATTTGCAAAATCTAAATAGGCATTACTTACTTTGGCAATACTTTTATTAACAATAGCTAACTGTTTTTCTAATTTAACCTTTTCACTTTCTTCGGCTTCAAAAAGGGCTACAAGCAGTTGGTTTCTTTGTAATAATAAGCTGTTAGAAATGTGTAGGTTTTCAGATTGCTTGTACAAAAATTTTTTCCATAGTTGCTGCGAATTATTTTGCTCTATGATATTTACTACAAAGTGTAGCTGTTGCTGCGATAGTTTTTGTGCTATTGCCGATTGTAGTAATTGCTCGTTAATTTCTTTGTTTAGTTTGTCTAATTCATTATTGTAAGACTCCTTATTATAATACCAATTAAAAAGCTGTGCTGCAATGCAGTAAAAATGATGCGCCAACGATAGCTTATTTTGTTCTTTAAATACATTTCCTGTTTTAAGCAATATTTGAACTTGGGTAGTATTAATTCTTTTTTTAAAGTCGTTAATTGAAATACTTTTAAAATTGTTACTACCAATAGACCGTTGAAGCATTTCAGTATACAAAATTGATAATGACTTTTCAGCATCGGGAAACTTTTTTAAATGTGCTTCTAATATTGCTTTTAAAGCTTGTAGGGCATAGAAGCTATAGCTTTCTTTGGGGAAATTATATACATTCAATGCCTTTAGCGTATTTCCAAAACTTTCATTATACTGCCCATTATCATATTGGTGAATGGCGATGTTGGCAGCAGATTTCATTTTATTAAAATCATTAATTTCTAGTGCCTCTTGCTTCTTAAAGTATGCATATGCTTTATTACTATTTCCAATATTTTTATAACAGAAAGCCACCAACTCATAGGCGCTGCTCATATAATAATACCGCTCAGTTCTATATGCATTTCTAGGCGCTTTATATGCCTGCTCAAATCTTTTTATATATCTCTCTACATTTACTGTATCGTTTACGGCAGTGGCGTATTTTAACTTGGTAAAATAATAGTAGTCTTCATCATCCCAACGCCGCTCCTTGGTATAACTATTCCATACTACTTTATAATTAGGCAAAGATAATTTTGCCATATAAGCATCCATTTTATCCAACATTAATTTTGCAGCTAATACATCGCCATATGTTATAAGATTATGTATATAATTTCCAATACCCATTACATTTTTATCAATGTTAAGTGGATACTTCTCGTACCAAATATCTAGCGCTATTTTGGCATGCTTTATACCCATTTTCTCATCGCCCAATTGGCTATAGGTAGTAGATAAATTATTATGTGCTAGTGCTATGCTTTCATAGTTTTTATTACTACACTTATTGTATAGTTCAATACTTTTTTGATAATAATTAAGTGCATTAATCCAAAGTGAATTTCTATCGTATACATAAGCTGCATCGTACACCATATCAGCATACACACTATCGCTTGCTATGGGTAAGTAGGTGTTTTTAAATACTTGCTCAATAAAATTTTTAGTTCTAACCCATCCATTGGGTAAGGTGGCCAAAGTATTGTAATAAACGGATGCACACCTAATAAACAAGGTAGTAGTAACTTTTGTGCTACACTTTTTACTAATACCAATTATATTAGCTTCTGTTGCCAATAATTTAGTAGTATCAGTTGCTTCAATATGCTTATTTATATCGCAATAAAGCGTACCAAGTTCTAATACCGTTGGCGAAACATTTGAATGAGATTCCTTAATTTTTTGCCAAGCAATTGAAAGTTTTACTGCTGGTTCCATTGAGTGTATTGCGTCAAACTTTTGCAGCAATAAGTCTTCGGTTTGTGCTAGTATACTTTTGGTACTAATAAAAAAAAGTAGAATAACTAGCTTGTAACGTAATGGAAAAATACGCATTGTTTATTTTGGTTTTAAACAACTTAAATGTAGTACTTAAAGCATAAATTAAGCTTACTCCGTTTAAGGTTTATTTCCGTTTACTAGCGTTGTATTTAGCAGCAATTACCGCACTCATAGTAGTATTGTGTACCTTACTTTCCACCCATGAAATAATATCTAAATAAGCAAAAGCCCTGGTTTCGTGCCTGCTTTTTTCATACTTTTTTATGGTTGCTAAAAATGCCTCAAATTCTGGTTTCATTTTCTTAGGAGATATGCTGAATGAACGACGCAGAAATTTAAACATTTCTTCTTCTATCACCGTTAAATTTTTCATTTTAGCCATAAAGCGGTACACCGATTTAATAAGATATTCTTGTATTTCGGTATTGCCCAGTTCGTAATGCGCCATTAAATGCACCAACCTAGCATAGCATTGCAAATCGGTTCTTAAATCAACATGATCATTAATAATTTTTTGGAAATAATCTATTGAGGTTGCATAATCGCCATTCCCAAAATATAGTAACCCTATTTTGTAGTTAAATACCAAAATTCTGTGCTGATCAATTAATAATTCGTAATGCTTTATATCTTGAATTAATTGAGGCACAAGCTGCAATGCATCAGCAAAACTGCCTTGCATTAAATGCTGATTTATTTTTGCACTGTAGATATACACGGATGTATGAATACGAAAGTTATCATACTTGTTAGCTATGTCCGTTTTACTAAATGCTTCAAATTCGGCCAAAGTTTTTGCAAAAGCAGCATAATTTCTTAAATCAAAATGGGCATTTAATAGATTATGCATTCCTTTAATATAGTGGCCAATTTCAATACTTATCATACTAGTATCTGCCACAAACAAATCAACCCACTTTTTACTGTACTTATAATACATCAAAAAGTCTTGCCTTATAAATGCGTACCATACATAGCTTTGGTATAGGTAAATATTTTCATAAAACTCCATTTTTACATCATCAAAACTTGGCAGGTTTTGTTTAAAAAATCGCTTTACACCAATTTCATCTTCTTCGTTTCTTGCATGCCCATTTTGTATATACCAACTGTATAACTTCAGGGCTAGGTTACTAAGCTTAGTTACTATTGATATTCTACTGCTAACTTCTAAAGACTCATTGCTTAATGCTATAGCTTTATCCTGCATACTGCGGGTAATATGCAGGGTTTCTATTTTTTTTTCTAAGGAATATACTTGTGCTAAAAAATTAAATTTTCCATGGGCTTTTGCCATTTCCTTAACCCGTTCTAATATTTTAAGGCTTTGTAGCTTAAGCCCTTTGTTATACAATATTCTGGCATAATCAAGCTGTTCATTCAACTGTAATTCGGTTATTTCACTACTTTTTAATAAACGTAAGCTGGCAAGAATTTGCTTGTATAAATGTGCTTTTAAGTTGGCTAGTTGTGGCTTACCTATTGTAGGTAATTTTTTTAACAATAGTGCCTCGTCATATTCTGTTAGCTTATCAATAGCATCAAATAGTTGAATAATTTTTAAGTCGTCGTTAGATGAGCTACGCTTAATGTAGAGTTTAAAATTACGCTTCTCCGCTTTTTCTAAGCACTTTACCAATTGAAATAAAACATCATTAACTCGGTTGGACATAATTAAAAAATTTGATAGAAAGCCAATACCAGTAAGCCTTTCGGAAAATAAAATTATGTTTTGGCATAAGTATATATCCAAAAACTTGTACTACAACACGCTAAATACCCATGTATATTTGTGTTACAGTATTAAACAATCATATTGGCAAGCAATCGAAAGAGAAGCAATCGTAAGAGGCCATGTTGATGAACAGAATTAGAAACTTTATGGCGAAAGCCTAATAATATTCAAGGATTTTCATATGGCAAGCAATCGTTAGAGGTCGTCCCGTTTCTACGGGAGGACCCTTTTTTTTGTAGTTGCAATTTATACCATTTCTGTATAAGTTAGGAATATAAAAAAATATTTACCCCGATCTTCCATCTCTAACAGTAATTTTTTTCTTCCCTTTATTCTTTTTTTCCCAATCCTCTACGGCTTTAGGTTTTGGTTTATCTTGCTTATTGGGCTCCTCATTATCGGTGGCTAATACTTTTTTTTCCTTTTCTACTGGCTGCGATTTTACAAATGGCTTACCTAAAAAATAGTTTTCTTCTTTTAATAATGCTCCTGATCCTGCTTCGTAATATCGCCAAGGGCCATGTTCTAGGGCTTGGCCATCTACTTTAATAACCCTCATTTCTACTTTATACGGATCTAAAGGATCGGGCACCTCAATTGTATCAAACTTCTTTTCGGGGTCAATAGCTTTCCAGCTTTCCTCCCTTACCAGTCCGGCTATTGAAAAATATTGTTGCACTCCATCATACATTCCCCATTTGTAATTTTCCACGGCTATAAGGTCGCCCATAAGGTTATACTTTCTCCATATTCCTACTTTATTCCCATCTTTAAAAAGCCCCTCGGTTTCATAACCTGCATTACCCCTTATTTCATCTACATGAATTGTCCATTTACCCTGCTTTTTCCCAGCCATATCCGTACAATTTAGGGTATCTCCTTTAGTTGAAATAGTAAAGGATTTGCATTGTGAGAAAGATTGTGTGGCTACAAAGCAACAAATAATAAAAAATCGATACATATTGCTTAATTTGTTGTTCCAAAATTACCATCAAATATTAACTACCATGCGATTAATTTTAACGCTAGTACTTAGCACTATCATATTTAACAGTTTTGGTCAACTTAAGCCTACCACGGGTATTGAAAGACTAAAAGTTAGCGAGCAAAGAAAGCAACTAGCAGCAGCATCCACCATTAATCATATTGGGTTTAGAAATATAGGGCCATCTGTAATGAGCGGCCGAGTGGTAGATATAGAAGTTAACCCAACCGACCCAACTAATTTTTACGTGGCTTATGCTACTGGCGGCTTATGGGTTACAAAAAATAACGGACAAAGCTTTACTCCAATTTTTGATAGTGCTGATGTAATTGGTATTGGCGACATTGCCGTTAACTGGCAAAAAAATATTATTTGGCTTGGTACAGGCGAAGTAAATAGTAGCCGTAGTTCCTATGCAGGTATAGGCTTATACAAATCTTACAACGAAGGTAAAAGTTGGGAATATATTGGGCTGCCGGAGAGCCACCATATTGGCAAAATACAATTACACCCCACCAACGACGCAACTGCATGGGTTGCAGTATTAGGGCATTTATATTCAGCAAATAAAGAAAGAGGCGTATTTAAAACTACCGATGGTGGTAAAAATTGGAGCCATACATTAGCTATTGATGAAAATACCGGGGTAGTAGATATTGATATTAACAGTAAAAATCCGTTAGAACTGTATGCCGCAGCATGGTACAGAACTAGAAGGGCTTGGAACTTTGAAGAAAGTGGTGCCACAAGCGGAATATACAAAAGTACCGATGGCGGTAATACTTGGAAAATAGTAACTACCACCAATGCAGGATTCCCTACAGGTAAGGGAGTTGGAAGAATAGGCTTGGCTGTTGTGCCTCAAAATCCTACACATATTTATGCTGTAGTAGATAATAATTTTCACGTATCAGATACCGCAATAAAAAAAGATACCAGTAAGTACGTTTTAAAAACATTTGCCAACCTTACCAAAGCAGATTTTGCCTTGTTAAATAATGGAAAACTAGACTCATTTTTAAAAAAATCTTCCATACCCAAAAAATATACTGCTGAGAATTTAAAAACTTTGGTTACTACCGATAAGCTAGCACCCACTGCCATTTGGGATTATTTGTATGATGCAAATACTGCCCTATTCGAAACCCCAATTATTGGCTGTGAGGTATATAAAAGTGAAGATGCTGGCTTAACATGGGTTAAGAAAAATAAAAAACAATTGTACTTATACAATACCTACGGCTACTATTTTGGTAAAATATATGTTAGTGAAGCTAATGAGCAAAAAGTTATTATAACTGGCTACGATGCTGAATTAAGTACCAACGGTGGTGAAACGTTTAAAAGAATAGATAAAGGTAATGTACATGCCGACCACCACGCCATGTGGATAAACCCAACCAGAGATAGCCACATGATAAATGGAAACGATGGTGGTATAAATATTACTTATGATGATGGCGCTAATTGGTTTAAAGCAAATACCCCTGCTGTTGGCCAGTTTTATGCCATAACCGTAGATATGGCAAAGCCCTACAACGTATACGGAGGCTTACAAGATAATGGTACATGGTATGCGCCAAGTAACACAAAAGAACAAACCAACTGGCACGCTAGTGGGCACAATCCATATAAATCCATTAACGGTGGCGACGGTATGCAAGTGCAAGTAGATTGGCGTGATAATGCTACTGTGTACTCGGGCTACCAATTTGGGTTTTATACAAGAAGTAACTTAAAATCTGGCAGCTTTGATGATGACGAAAAAGCAACACCCTCGGAACAAAACACCCTTGAAAAACTAGAGGATAAAGTGGCAGACAAAGCAACCGATCTTTTACCACTATTCATTCGTCCGAAACCAGATTTGGTGGAAGATCAATACCGATTTAACTGGCAAACGCCCATATTATTGAGCCGACATAACCAAGATATTTTATACTATGGCAGTAATAAACTACATAGAAGTTTAGAAAAAGGAAATGGATTAAAAACCCTTACTACCGACTTAACAAAAGGAAAAAAAGAAGGTAACATTCCTTACGGCACCTTAACAACCATTAGCGAAAGCCCCTTACAATTTGGCTTATTATACACCGGCTCCGACGATGGGGTGGTTAGTGTAAGTAAAGATGGTGGCACAACATTTACCAATATTACCCCTAAACTACCAATGGGCTTGTATGTAAGCCGAGTTACCGCTAGTGCACACGTGCTTGGCAGGGTATACGCTTCATTTAATGGTTATAGGAACGATCATTTCAACGCCTATTTATTAGTAAGTGAAGATTATGGAGCTACATGGAAAAACATAAGCGGAAATTTACCAACAGAACCAATTAATGTTATGAAGGAAGACCTGAAAAAGGAGCAAATATTGTACATAGGCACAGATGGTGGCCTATACGTAAGTAATAACGCTGGAAATAGTTATATGGCGTGGAATAAAGGGCTTCCAAGGAGTATACCAATACATGATATTGTAATACACGAAAGAGATAATGAAATAATACTTGGTACACATGGCAGAAGCTTATTTATTGCATCGCTATTTGATGTTCAAAAAAGTATTAAATAATATTTTTTTATAATAACTAGCTTTAAAAAATTAAAATACCAACATAAGCCTTTACCTTCCTTGCAGCAAATTATAAATTGTTCATTACCCCCATATTGAATGAAAAAAATTACTGTTAGCCAAATAATTGGTCAGTTAAAATATGATTTAATTGGCAAGGACTCTTACAGAGGCGTTACCTTATCATACGCTTGGCTAGCAAATCAATTTAGTCATTTTGCTCTTGGTTTTATACCAACATTTTGCTTAAGCAGTTACCTTTCCTCTTCACAAAATCCTTGGTTAAAGCCAAGCTACGCAGGTATTTTTGTATGTATTACTTGGTTGTTATTTGAAATTTATAATGTTATAAAGCCACTACTTTTTTCTGCCGTAAGAAAAGATAATACCTACATTTTTACACCGCAATGGGGTAATATTATTTATGACACCTCAACTGATTTGTTATACTTCTTCATCGGTTCATTTACCTACACCTGTATAGCACATAACGAACCTTGGGCTTTTGGCTACATATTGTGCATACTAATTACTGCCGTACTTATACCTTCAAAATACTGGTATGTAACAAAAATGTACCAACAATATGCCCGATATCCTTTTCAAATAAGGTTAAGCCAATGGAAGTTTACCATTAGCAAAACAGATAAAACATTGG
>Ga0114942_1000178_pt1 | contig 17466 bp, 17 predicted proteins | sample LowerColdCreek_FD_88674 | JGI IMG/M metagenome (GOLD analysis project Ga0114942, IMG submission 88674) | Groundwater microbial communities from Cold Creek, Nevada to study Microbial Dark Matter (Phase II) - Lower Cold Creek | ecosystem: Environmental > Aquatic > Deep subsurface > Groundwater ... | reverse complement strand
AGTTATTGTACCTATTTATAAAGGTGATGAACAGAAGGCTCAAATAGATGCTGTTGTAACGCCGATAGTACAAGAACTAAAAAGCCTTGGAATTTCAGTAAAGTACGATGATAATGACGCTGCAAGACCAGGATGGAAATTCGCAGAATATGAAATGAAAGGCGTACCCGTAAGAATTGCCGTTGGCGCAAGAGATTTGGAAAATAAAGTAGTAGAAGTTGCAAGAAGAGATACGAAGGAAAAAATGACTACCCCTATTGAAGGGCTTGCCACATATGTACAAAACTTATTGAACGATATACAAGCCTATCTTTTTACTAAAGCTAAAACCTATAGAGATAGCCATATAACCGAAGTAAACTCATGGCAGGAATTTCAAGAAATTTTAGATGGAAAAGGTGGGTTTTTATCAGCCCATTGGGATGGTACAGCCGAAACAGAAGATAAAATTAAAGAGGCTACAAAAGCTACTATTAGGTGCATACCACTTGATAATAAATTAGAAGCCGGCGTTTGTATTTTCTCTGGCAATCCATCTACACAAAGGGTTTTATTTGCAAGAGCTTATTAATTTGTTTACAATATTTAACCATCAAATTGTATTTTCAAAAAACCATAAAAACTTAAAAACAATGAAAAAGTATGTAGTTTCCGCAGCCATCTTTTTTGCAATAGCAAATACCGCAAATGCACAATTAGATAAGCTATCTAAAATGGCCAATACCGCATCTACTGCAGCCGCTGTTGCAGGATTTGATGTAAATAAAATGACGAGTGGTGTAATGAATCAATTAACGCCAAAATTAAAATTAAGCCCAAGCCAAATAACGAGTGTTACTAGCTTAATAAGCAGTTTTATGGGTAAAAAAGCGGGTATTCTTGGTTTGCTAACAAGCAATCCTGCATCATATGCAAGCCAGCAATCTGGTTTGTTAAATGGATTAACGAAGAATTTGGGCGGGGTACTTGCCGCTAATCAACTAAAAGCATTTACCGGCTTAAAGCCAGCACAAAAAGACCCTAGCAATCCACTTTCTTCTATATTTTTCTAAGCTATCTTTTAGTGTAGTATTAGCCTTTATCTATAAAAAAGATAAAGGCTTTTTTTATATTTCTTTAGCACTTTAGTTAGTAATAATAAGTAAAATTGATAAGCAGAGTAGCACAGTAATAAGCCCAATTAACCAATATTTATACTTATCCCAAAAGGCTATTTTTTTTGCTTGTTGCACACTTAATAGTAAAGGTTGCACTTGTGCAGTGGTGAAAAGGTTAGAGGCAATAATTAAATTTGTAATATGCTTTTTGCTGCTATAGCTTAACGGTTGAAATGCAAAATTTATTTGCAACAAAAAGGTTACTTTATAACCTTCATGTTCATTACCTATTAAGGATAAATGGTTAGGGTGTAAGAACTGTAAAATATCTGCTTCAAGTAGTTGTAAATCACTTCTAAAAACATCTATTAAGGGTATTTTATTTGCTAATTTTTCTAGACTATTTAGTAAGCTACTACTGGTAGCGGTAGTAATAGTTTCCTTAGCTGGCGATGGTAAAATATTTTGAAGTTGTAGGTCGTATATCCTCCTTTTTTTTGGGTGGCTTAGAATTGAGTAAGCAACTTGTATGGCAATAAACTGATTATTTTCCGTATTGCTTTCCATTCCACCCGTTTTATCTGGATGATATAAATGAGCTAGTTTTCTGTAAGCACTTTTAATTTCTTCGGCAGTTGCGTAATGTGCTAAGCCAAGTAAATGATAATAATTTGGGTTCTCTGCCTTCACTTTAATAATGCTGCTTACAAAATACCGTTATTTTATTCCATTCTTTTTGGGCAAAACCGCCTTTGGCACTTGCGGATCTTTGCTTACAGGATTAGGGGTTGGCGGATTATTTCCTTTTTTCTCCTCAACTTTTGGCTTTGTTTCTGGGGCGCTAATTATATCGCTTTCTGGTGCTATTTCTTCGGGCTGCACACCGTTCATATCCCCATAATCTTCCGCTGTTCCATTACCCATATCATCCCCTTCGGCACCAAGCGGTACTTGGTTATTATTCATCCAATCATAATTAATATCATTCTGCATAACATCGGGCTTTGCAAAGGTTGACTTTGTATCTAACGTTAAATTCTTATCTCTACTTGCCTTAGCATAAAAATATGCCCAAATAGGTAGTGCCACAGAAGAACCTTGACCAAGACTAGTGCTTTTAAAACGAATAAATCTATCATCGCAACCCGTCCATACACCACCAATTAATTGTGGGGTGTAGCCCATAAACCAAGCATCGGAATTGCTATTAGTAGTACCCGTTTTTCCTGCTACTTCTCCTTCTACATCATAGCTCCAAATTCTTCTACCTGTTCCAAATTTCATAACTCCCTGCATCATACTAATAATGGAATAGCTGGTAACATCACTAATAATTTCGGTGCGTTGCGGTCGGTTATTTTGCAATACGTTGCCATGTCGGTCCTCAATTCTAGAGATGTACATTGGCTTTACGCCGAAGCCTCTACCTGGGAATATGCTATATGCTTGCAGCATTTCTATTAGCGATATTTCGCAAGCACCTAAAGCTATGGAAGGGTACGATTCTAACTTTGTTTGCACGTTGCATTTGCGTAGAAAGTCGATAAATCGTTTAGCGCCTTCACTTCCGTTACCAATTTGTTTTAAAATGTATGCAGTAGCGCAGTTTCTACTTTGGGCAAGTGCTTGTGCCATAGGCATGGTGGCGCCACTGCAAGAGGTAGTAGTTGCAGGTACTTTACCGAGGGTACCAAAATCTTGCTGAATATCTACCACGGGAGTATTTGGGGTAAATCCTGCATCCTCAATTGCAAGGCTATATAGTAATGGCTTAATGGTGCTACCCACTTGGCGTTTTGTGTTAGCGTTTACATGGTCGTATTTGAAGTTTTTAAAATCTATACCGCCCACCCAGGCTTTTACTTCACCAGTAATAGGATCCATTGCCATAAAACCAGCTTGTAACATTTGGCGATGATACTTTATGCTATCCATTGGCGTCATAACTGTATCGGTTGCCCTGTCTTTATTCCAAGCAAATATTTTCATTGGAACAGGAATATTAAAACTCGCTTTTAAATCTTTTGGTTCAATGCCATCTTTTATACCATTTTTCCAACGCTCACTAGCTTTCATTGCAGTTTCTAATACCGATTCAAAACCTTTCCATACGGAGCCGGTTCTAATATCTGCTTGTTCGTTTAGTAATTTCTGCATATAGCTCATATGTTTGCCAACTGCTTCTTCGGCATACAACTGCATTCTTGGGTTTATGGAAGTATATATTTTTAACCCATTTCTATACAGGTCATAATTTTCGCCTGTTTCAGGGTTTTTATGTTCCTTACACCATTTTTTCATTTCCTCTCCAAGCACCATCCTAAAGTAAGGACCAAGGCCGGTGGTTTCGTCTAATTTTTTATAATTTAATTGTATGGGTTGTACTTGTAGTTTATTAACAACTGCTTCATCTAAATAATTGTTACGCACCATTTGATCTAACACCGTATTTCTTCTGTCCAAAGCTAATTTGGGGTTACGGCGTGGGTTATACAAGGTGCTACCCTTAAGCATCCCAATTAATACGGCTGCTTCTTCAATATTCAGTCGGTCTGGCTCTTTTTGAAAAAAGGTTTTAGCGGCATTTCTAATACCATACACATTATCGCCAAATGGAACGGTATTAAGGTATAAGGTTATAATTTCTTCTTTAGTAAAATTCTTCTCTAGCTTAATGGCAATAATTCCTTCTTTAATTTTTTGAATGCTTCTTAGTAGTATGTTTCTTGTGGCCCAATTATCGGTAAATAAATTTTTTGCAGTTTGCATGGTTATGGTACTTGCGCCACCATCTCTACCCAAGAAAATAAAAGCCCTTGCAAGTGAACGCCCGTCTACACCGCTGTGTTCATAAAATCGTTCATCTTCGGTGGCTACTAATGCATTTACTACATGCTTGCTTATATCTTTATAGTTAACATTAACCCTATCTTGTAAGTAATATTTGCCCATCAACGTGCCATCATCTGCATACACTTGGCTAGCTAATGATGCTGATGGATTTTCTAACTCGGCAATAGAAGGCATTTTGCCAAAAAGCCCAAAATTAGCGGCAATTAAAAATAGAATTCCGCTACCCAAAGCGATAAAAAAAACTCTCCAAAATATTTGAACCGATTTTTGCATAAATCATTTTTTTTAAACCATAAAAAGTGGCCGCACCACTGAAACAAAAACCATTCCATAAGCCCTTTTGGCCATAAGTATACTTTATTAAAATGGTACTTTATAATGCTTACAACTTGCCCGGCAGTGCATCATTAATCATCTTTAAATACTTTTCTAATAATTTATTTTCTAATAGCAAATCTAAATTGGCTTTACTAATAATGGTGTAGAAATATTTATCAGCAGTAAGCCAAGGTACAATTCTACTTGCGGTAAGTGGTTTGGTTTTTTGTACATACTCTGCCGCTGTAACACCATCTGAAAGCGGACCAATAAGTACAAAGTTTATACTATCATTTATTTTGGTGATGGTATAATCGAACTTTTGGTTATAATTTTTTTCTTTGTTAAATCTGGTAAAGGCGTTCAAGGCTTCTTTCACAAATACTTTGTCAACATCTTTTAACACAAATGCTACAAATTGTTGATCGGTTACTAGGTAGCTAAATTGTTTTGCCGCAGTAGCAACTACCACGCTATCTTTTTTTATAATTATAGGTGCGGTAGTTGTTATTACAGGAGATTTTACAACAGTTTCAATAGGCTTTATAGGCGAAGTTTTCTTAATTTCTGTAGGTGTGGTTAAATCTACCAACGGAGCGCCCTCTTCCTCTTTTTTTGTAATTTGTAAATTGGTTAAGTAGGTTTCAATTTCTTTTCTTCGGCCAAGCACTTCTAGCATGGTAGCAGCCTTACTAGCCAATGGGGAACTAGGGTGCTGGGCAACCAATGCTTTTAATGCCGCTGCGGCGCTACTATCTTTTTCTTGTTTTATAAAGTAAATTGCTTCTATATACAATAGTTGCGGCGTCCAATTACTTTTATCGTATTTAGCATCGGCCAATTTTTTCTCATCTTCTGCTTCGCTAAATTTTCCTGATAAAAATAAGTTGTACACTCTTTCGTAAGCAGCAGTGGCAGGCGTTTTATTACTAGCTGGTGAATAATTGGTAACGGTAAGTTTTTTAGTATAGTTGCCATTTGAAAAATACTTAAGCAGCATTTCCTTAGCATAAGCTGCACTATCGGTTAGGCCCAAACGCTTGTAACAAAAATAGGCACCATACCAAGCTTCTTGCATTACAGAATCAGTTGGGAATCGGTTGTATAAATTAGTGTATGTAGCCGTTGCGTCAGAAAAAGCATCTAACTGTTCAGCAAATATTTTACCATTATTAAGCAGGGCTTTCTTAATTGTATTGTTGCTTTTGGTTAATTTTTCAGGGGTGGTTGGTATGTTAGCCATTAATCCATCCAAGGTAGTGCTAGCAACTTCCTTTTCTTGTTTGGAGTCTTTTTTTATTGAAACATCCGATAGTGCGTCCGGATCTTCAAAACCTGCATTGTTCTGTACATTCTTTTCTAGGGCAGCTTGTCGCCGCCAATTATCTTGGTTGGGTCTTTTGCCCCAATTGGTGTTGAATTCATTTCTGCCTTGTGAACGGAGGCTAGTATTGTTGAAATACCAGTCGCCTTTGCTTGGGCTGCCAAACAAATCGGCGGGTGCTTGATTGGCAACTGCAGGGTTAAAATTATCTACTGTTTCTTCTAATACAATGCCTTCTTTTTTCTTTAACTCTTTGTATTTTTTCTTAACAATGTCTGCTATAACTTCTGGCGAATAAGTAGCAATTTTTTGTAAACTATCTTGTAAAAAAACTTCTTCTAAATTTTTTGCCAATAAAGGAACATTTGCTTTTTTGAGCAGGGCAGCGGCTAGTAGGCTAGTATCGTTTAAATTATTTACTTGTAAGCTATCGTAGTAATTGGCTGCATCAATAAATTGTTTTCTACCATAAAAAATATTACCAAGAAAGTAAGTGGAGAGTGCTTTTTGTTCGGGATTTTCCTGACTAAAAGCAATACTTTTTTCTAATGCATATACAGCTTGCTGTTCATTTTTTCTATTATATTCTAGTTGTGCAATTGCATAATGAATTACATCTCTATGTAGTGTATATTTTTCTTTTTTAGCTAATTTTTTCAAGTTGTCAACAGCATAATCTACCGCATTTTCTTTTTTACCACCGCCCAATTTTATAGCTTGTAAGTTGGCTGCCACTTCCATAACAGGGTTGAATGTATTGTTGGCTGCTTTAGAATAATAGGTGGCCGCATCTACATTATTACCTGCCCTTTCAAATAGTTGTGCTGTAAGAAATTGCCATCTTGCAACTTCTTCTTTTGTATTTGCATTTGGTAAAGCTTTTACCAAGTATGCTGCAGCACTATCATATACATTTGATTTGTAATACCATAGGGCCATCATTTCATCAAAATCGGTGGTTAGCCGCTTTGGGAAATTTGGATCCTTCTTTAGTAGTTGTAGCATACTAGCGGCACTACCTAAATTATCCGTTTCTATCATTAATTTGGTAAGCCATAGCAGTGCTTGGTTTCTACTTGGGGGGTGGCTAACTATCTTTTTCCATAAGCTTTTATGCTCTTTTGTGGCGATGGTAAATACACCATTTGTGTTGCTTGCGTTACTACCAATAGGAACATCATAGCCATCATCCTTGGGGGCAAAAGCATAATTCATGTATTGAAAAACAGCCGCGGCGCTATCAAAATTTTTCCGATAGTAATACGCCTTGCCCATTAATAAGTACATATTATCTACCCAATCGTTATTTAGGTTATGTAGCACTATACCTGCGGTACATTTATAAATAACGCTATCTAAGTCGTTGGTGGATTGTGCAGTGGCATCAAGTGAGAAATTATAGAAGGGGAGTAGCTTTCTATAATCATCTTTATTACTCAGTTTCGCATTCGCAATTACTTCGTTAAGCCGATTGTTAGCGTTAAAATAGTAGTTGTAGTGTGTTACACCATTTTGGTAAAACCGCTTCGGAGCCGTAAATTTTTTATTGTTACTTTTTTCGGCTGCAAGTATTTTTCTTTCGTATTTGGCAGGCTTTTTTATTTCTATTTCACTACCCGGTTGTGCAGTTGCTATTGATGAAAAAATGCACAAATAACAGTTAATTAAAAGAATTTTTTTAGAGAAATATTTTGCTATTGCAGATGCGTTCACTTATTCAATAATTTTTTTATTACTTAATTAAAAGTACTGTTTTTAGTATATAAACTAAAAGCTGCAATAATATGCTTAACCGCACAAACTTTTAACGTATTATCCGCTTTTATATTTTATTATTTGCTAAAGCAAAACATGGGATTTGCTGTATTTTTATCAAAATAAATTATATATGGCAGAAACGCCTGAAAATATTGCAACAACTACTTTTAAAAGGTTACAAAATAGGTACCGCTTGGTAGTAATGAATGATGATACTTATGAGGAGGTGGTTACCTTTAAGCTTAATAGATTAAGTGTGTATATTGGTGCAAGTACCATTTTTGTATTATTGGTTTCCTGTACTATTGCCTTGTTGGTGTTAACACCTTTAAAATTTTACATACCGGGCTACGGCAGCGCCAAGGGAAAAGGGGAATTGCAAATACTTAAAGTACGCACCGATTCGTTAGAAACTGCACTAAAACAAAAAGATAGGTATTTAATGAGCATCAAAAGTGTATTGGATGGTAATTCTGCTATATTAAGAGATACCACCGCTATTAGCTTACCAACCGCTGAATATTCTAATGACTGATAAACAAAACGATTTACAAAAAACTACAAAAAGCTATGCTGCTTATGCTGGCTTAGGTATGCAATTTCTTGTAGGTATTGTGGTGGCTAGCTTGGGCGGAAAATACTTAGATAAGTGGTTGGGTGCAAGCTTTCCTATATTTGTATGGGCATTACCTATATTGGTAATTGTGGGTATTATTTACAAACTTGTAAAGCAATTAGAAAAATAAAAAATAACTTTAAATATGATATCGTTTTAGATATAACTCCCATTAAAGCAAAGAAAAATATTTGAAATGATTTTTATATCTCAATTCATATACAGTAATGCTACATAAGTAGAGGCTCTCACAAGTCACATTATTTCCATCTTTTTACAATTCTAAACAAATTGATATTTATACAGATGTTTGTTCTTGTTAAAAAGAAAAATACACTAGTTGATCTTAGTATTGATGAAGTAAATGTTAAAGTAGTATGATATAATTGAAAACAGGCAAATTGAAAAGTAGAAATTACTGAATAATACATATGTCGATAAGGAATTTAAATATTTAAATTTACTTTGGCTTAATAAAAAAAAATGAGTAGAATTAAAATAAAGAATTTCGGACCAATCAAAGAAGGGTATCATGAAAATGATGGCTGGCTTCATATTAATAAAGTTACCGTATTCATCGGTAATCAAGGAAGCGGTAAAAGTACTATTGCTAAATTAATTTCAACTTTAACTTGGATAGAGAAATCAATTAACAGAGGTGATATTAAAGCTGATATGACAGCTAATACCTTTTTTAAATATTTCGAATTTCAAAATATAGCAGGGTATTTCAATGATAATACTATAATTAATTACTTGGGAGATGCATATTCTATTTTATATGATAGAAATGATAAAGTTTATCCAATTATTAGTAAAAATAAATCTGGTAATTACATAGTACCCAAAATTATGTATGTACCTGCGGAAAGGAACTTTTTAAGTGTAATAAAGAATGCCACTAGAGTAAGGGGTTTACCAGAAACTTTATTCGATTTTGCCGAAGAGTTAAGAAAGTCACAGGAGTTTATTGGGAATGCAGGTTTGGAGCTTCCTATTAATAATGTTTTTTATAGATATGACGATATTTCAGAATTAAGTTTTATTTATAATGATGAGTATAGTATTAATATGTTAGAGGCTTCCAGTGGTTTTCAATCTTTCGTACCATTGTTTTTGGTATCAAAGAATCTTTCTAATTTATTATCAAAAGATGATGCTGATTTGAATTCCAATACTGTTAGTGTTTCGCAGAAAATAAGATTTAATAATGAAATAACCAGAATTTCTCTCTCCAAGAATTTTTCAAATGAGCAAAAGGAAATTGAATATAAAAAAATACTTTCTAAGTATATAAATAAAGCATTCATAAATATAGTTGAAGAGCCAGAGCAAAATTTATTTCCTTCCTCACAAAAGAATATTTTGTTCAGTCTATTAGAATTTAATAACATTACTCACGCCAATAAATTGATATTGACTACGCATAGTCCCTATTTAATTAATTATTTGACTTTGGCAGTAAAAGCCGAAATGGTAAAAGCTAATTTGAAAAATGAAGATTTGATTAAGAAATTGGACTTAGTCGTTCCATTGAAATCTACTGTAAATGGTTGTGACTTAGTTATTTACCAAATGAATGAAAAAGATGGTTCAATAATGAAATTGGGAAATTTTGAGGGTATTCCATCGGATAGTAATTACCTAAATCAATCACTTGCATTGAACAATCAATTATTTGATTCACTTTTAGAAATAGAAGACGAAATATGAGTACAGATTTCTTTAAAACTAGTTGCCAAAACCGAACTACTGAAAAGAAGTTTGGTTTGTATGACTCAGATGATGAAACACCAGCTAAAATCAAATTCACGGATCAGCAATCGTGGAATGCAATAGTAATTAACCAAGAAGGCAGAACGGTTTTGTTTACTGCAATTGATTACTGTATTGATTTTTTTAAAGATAATGGTAATATGGATAGCCGCTGCGATTGCATGTTGACATATGATTCAACACTATTACTAGTAGAACTAAAGAATAAAAGAGGTTCATGGCAATCTGAAGGATTGAGTCAAATTGAAAATGTTGCTTCAAGAATGTTAGATGAGATACCGAATTTTTATTATGGTTTTAAAAAAAGGAAGGCAGTTGTAGCAAATAGAAAAAATAAATTCCCTGCATTTCAAGAATCAAATTCGGAGATGCGTCAATATTTTCGTTCTAAGTTTAAGATGTATGTTCTTTTTGAAGCAGAAATTAAAATAGAATAATTTTCAATTTTATTAATTACTATAATGATTTTATTAGTTTGTAAACTCACAGTTAAACGAACTGAGTCTAAAGTCTAATAAGTGAACGGAAAAGCTGCTTTGACAGAATTGTTTTTTGAACTAAAAACAGACACAACACCAGCCATTGTAGAACGTATTGTAAATGACATTGACGAAATTGTTAGAGTAGTTCGCTTTGACGGTTGGCAAAACTCGACAGTTGGAGAAAGAGAAGTAAAACGGGAATTGCGAAAAGTACTTTGGACAACGTATCAAATCAAAGAAGAGGATTTATTTAATAGAGCTTATGACTATATAAAAGAATATTATTAATATCAACATTAGAATTAGAAAAATAAATATGTTCAAAAAAATAGCTTACTCCCTTTATAGCCTTATTTTTTTATTTTTAGCAATATTACTTTTTTTACATTTTGGTTATAATTGGTTGCAGCTGAATGGGGTAGAAGTTACTGTGGTATTTTATGCCAACTTATTACTGTTTGTACTAAGTGTTTTTGGTGCTATTCTCCACGGCTTGGGTATTAAAAGTAACGACCCGTATGATTTTTACAAATTTGTTATGCTGGCTACTATGCTAAAACTTTTTGTAAGTGCAATAGCGGTAGTTGTATATATTTTCACAGTCGGGAAAAATAAGAATGTGCCAGCAGTATATATTGGTATGGGATTATATTTTTTATATACAGCTATTGAAGTAATTTTTGCCTTACGCTTAAGCAATAGTAAGCAACATGCCTAAAGTGGAAGAACCATTAGATGCCTTAAATAACTACCTACCCAAGGAAGCCACCAATGCAGTTATTGCATATATAAAGCAGTATAAAGTGCACTTAACCATTACCCGTAAAAGGAGGGGAATTTTAGGAGATTATAGGCACCCAAGTATGGGAATGAACCCAAGAATTTCTATTAACGGCGATTTGAACAAATATGAGTTTCTTATAACTTTTTTGCATGAGTTGGCTCATTTATTTACCTCCTTACAATATATGGGTAGGGTAGCACCGCATGGCGAAGAATGGAAGCAACATTACCGACAATTATTGCAGCAATTTTTGCAACTACAAGCCTTCCCTAATGATATTGCCGAGGCAGTGAAAATTGCAATGGTTAATCCATCGGCTACTGCGGGTGGAGAAATACATTTATTATCAATAATTAGGCAATACAATGCACCAAGTGCTGTTAATAATACGATGGTACAAAACCTAGCTGATGGTGATTTTTTCTCTACTAATGGAAAGCTGTTTCAGCGAATAGAAAAGCGACGAACGAGAATTGTGTGCCAGCTAGTAAATACCAACAAAAGGTATTTGTTTTCCGCCATTGCGGAAGTGAAAAAAGAAGATTTTAAAGTAGTATAAATAAAAAAGCCGCTTGGGTAAAGCGGCTAATATTGTAAGTTGAAATGCTTGGAATTATTCGCCAATTACTTCAAACTCAATTTCAGTAACATTACCGTTACCAAAGTCGATAGAAGCTTTATAAGCACCTAATTCTTTTACTTCATCAATAATGGTAATTCTTCTTCTATCTATCTCATAGCCCTTTTGGTCACGGATAGCTCTTGCAATTTGTAATGGTGTAACGCTACCAAATATTTTACCACTTGTACCAGTTTTAGCACCAATTTTAAGGGCAGAGGCTTTAAGTACTTCTGTAACCTTGTTAATTTCGGCTAACATTTTTTCTTCCTTCTTGCGTTGTACTTTTAAGCGTTCTTCCAATTGCTTTAGGTTAGAAGGGCTAGCTTCAACAGCTAATTTTTGTGGAATTAGAAAGTTTCTTGCATAACCATTTTTTACGGTTACTAATTCATTTCTTCCGCCTAAATTGTCTACATCTTGAATTAATACTACTTGCATAATAATTGTTTAGTTCCCAGCGCCCAATCGATTTTTGTTGATTTAGACTGTCATTCCAACTAGGTTGAAAATTAGGGATGGTGACTATAAAAAATAGATTGGGAAATGCATCCCAATCTATTCAGTTAATTTATTTCAATAAATCGGTAACGAAAGGTAGCAAAGACATTTGACGTGCCTTTTTAACCGCATCGCTTACTTTACGTTGTGCTTTTAAGGAATTACCTGTTAAACGGCGAGGTAACAATTTACCTTGATCGTTTACAAATTTTTTCAAAAACTCAATGTCTTTGTAATCTACGTATCTGATACCATACTTCTTGAAGCGACAAAATTTCTTCTTAGGCTTCTCCGCTTTAATAGCGGTAAGGTATTTTATTTCATTTGCTTTTGCCATGATAATTAGCCTTTAATTTTTTCGTTTCCAGTAGGTACGCCACTTTTCTTTCTTGCATTATACTCGACGGCATATTTATCGAGCTTAGTGATCATGTGACGCATAACTTTTTCGTCACGTAAAATTTGAATTTTCAACTTCTCATTCAAATTGCTTGGCGCTGAATACTCCAAAACCCAGTAGATACCAGTGGTTTTCTTCTGAATTGGGTAGGCCAATGATTTTAAACCCCAGGGGTTACTGTGCACGGCTTGTCCACCAGCTTCTGTAATGAAGTCGATGTACTTTTTCTGAGCAGCTTTTGATTCGTCCTCAGAAAGCACAGGGGTTAAAATCATCATCATTTCGTAATTGTTCATTTCCCTGATTTTGATTTAAAAGATTAATTTGGGCTGCAAAAGTAGGGAATATTTTGTAACAATCGCCATATACTTACGCTTATTTGCCTAAGCACCAAATTGTTTTAAGTGATGGTGTAGGTGTAAATAAGAAATTTCGCCCCATTCGGCTTCAGTAATTTTTCCAAAAAATGGATGCTTCTTGCAAGTAATGGCGTTGGGCTCTGCTAATTTTTTTACTAGTGTTATTAATTGTTGCTTTTCGGTTGTAAAGCTTTTATCGCTTACAATTACAAATTCGGGAGAAGTTGGAAGGTTATTTGTAAAGCCTTGTTTCAGAAATTTTTTCTTAAACATTTGTCCAAATAGTATTCCTAATAGTCCGCGTTTTGCATGGGTAATGCCTAAGCCAATTTTTATAGGTTCTTGGCAATGGGCAAGCATTTGGGCTACATTCATTTTGCCCCATTTAGCTTGGCTTGTAGGTTGTAAATTTTCTATTCTTGTTACAATTTCTTTGTTAACCAAAAAATTGATTAAGGATGCCTTTTGCATATAAGAATTATTGGGGTGGTTGGTAGATAATTTTAGTGGTGTAAACTTACCAAAATATGTATCTTCCCCGACAATTTTATTTGTATGACGCTCAACTATATTTGGATTTTCTTTTTTGTAATAGCCTTTGTGGTGGCGGTTGTAAAAGCCCTTATGGGCGATACTACTATTTTTACACAGCTTACCACAGGCATGTTCGACAGTGCTAAAACTGGTGCTGAAATTTCTATTGGTTTAGTGGGGATTATGACTTTTTGGCTAGGAATTATGAAAATTGGAGAAAGGGCCGGATTGATAAATTTATTATCAAAATGGCTTGCCCCCTTTTTTAGTAAACTTTTTCCTGAAGTGCCTAAAGGGCATGCCGCAAACGGAAGTGTAATGATGAATTTTTCGGCAAATATGTTGGGGTTAGATAATGCTGCAACCCCACTTGGGCTTACTGCCATGAAGGAGTTACAGGCACTTAATACAAAACCCGAAACTGCTACAAATGCTCAAATAATGTTTTTAGCTTTAAATACTGCTGGGCTTACCATTATTCCATCATCAGTTATTGCTATTAGAATGAGTAATGGTGCTGCTAACCCTGCGGATATTTTTTTGCCTACCTTAATTGTAACTTTCTGTTCTTTTATTTCGGCCATGATAGCTGTGGCTGCTTTTCAGAAAATTAATTTATTTAAACTACCAGTTTTTGTATTTGTTGGGGGCTTTTGTTTGTTAATGTTTGGGTTGTTTTTCTGGTTGAATGGTAAGGAGGCTACCTACATTCAAAATGCTACCAATATGCTTGGCGCTGGCATTATTTTTTCTATAATCATTGCTTTTATTTTAAAAGGTTTTTTTGCTAAAATAAACGTGTACGAAGCCTTTATTGATGGTGCAAAAGAGGGGTTTCAAACATCTATAACTATTATTCCTTATTTGGTGGCTATACTGGTAGCAATAAGTGTATTTAGAACTAGTGGTTGTATGGGCTACTTAATTGATGCCTTGGGAAAAGGTTTTGCCGCATTAGGAATGAATACAGATTTTGTACCCACATTACCCGTTGGCTTTATGAAAACGCTTAGTGGGGGTGGTGCAAGAGGCTTAATGATTGATGTAATTAAAACTTACGGCGTAGATAGTTTTCAGGGTAAATTAGCATCAATAATTCAAGGAGGTACGGAAACAACTTTTTATGTATTGGCAGTATATTTTGGTAGTGTAGGCATTAAAAAATCAAGGCACGCCGTAGCTTGTGGCCTAATAGCCGATGCAGTTGGGTTAATAGCTGCTATTATAGTTGGCTATGCTTTTTTTCACTAAGTTTTTTATTCAATAATCTTTTCTAGGTATATGGGGTAGCCGTTTTTATCTAATCCTTCAATAATTATTTTGAGTTTTGTAGCAATATCGTTGTTGTAAAATGATATAGTTGCTTGTTTGTTGGCAAATTTTACCTTCTCATTCCAATAAATGCTGCTTCTTTTATCGGGGCGTACCTTGCTTGTTTCGGTATTGTATAATGGGTGATAATATTGGGTAGCAGTATTATAGCCGGTAATGGTTGCTTTTTGAAAACCTTTGTTGCTATTATAACTTTTTCGAGTGTAAACAAACATACTGCCAGCTGGCGCATTGGTAACTGCACTTCCCATTCTATTAACTTTAATAAGGGCAATATCTTTAGGGCTTAAATCAGTAATGGCCTGCATAGGAACAGGAATTTCATTTAAGTAAAATGCAATAGAACTGCTACCATTGTTCATCTCCTCCCACATGGTTTGAGATACGTTGGCGGGGTCGGTAGTGCTGCCACTATATCTATTAAAATTTACAATAGGGTTGGTAAATAAATCGCCACTAACTACTAAGCCGGGCACTTGCCCTTGTACAAATTGCCATACACTTGCAAAGCCTGTTAAGCTATCAAGCACATAGGTATATTCACTATTTCTATACTGTTCAGCAGCATACTCATCTGTAACTTTTTGCTCTAAAGATTTTGTTTTTGTTCTTACCGTAACATTTCCCAAAATATTTCCTCTCCGCATGGTATCGGCATCATAATAAGCATCCATTAATTTTACGATAGCCGTGGGAAGTTTACTGGTTGTATCATAATTTTTTATGCCTGTTTTTTCAAACAAAGCCTTGTTCAGCGCATCTATGTAAGATGGATACATTTCGGTAAATGCCGAACTGGTTTTCTTATTGTTTTCTACTCCTTGGGTAAATAATTTGGCACTTTTTCTAAAATCTAAATTGTTGAAAAAATATTTGCCATCGGCACCTAACTCTGCTGTAGCATATACGGTAGTGCTATCTTCTGTTTTAATAATAAGGTCAATTTTGCCATCGTTAACAAAAGAGTATTTTCGTTTTTCTGCTTTTACAATGCCACTAACAGATATGCCTGTTTCAATAAAATAATTAACATCAGGTAGCTTTTTTTGTAAAATATTATTCCAGTCAAATCTCCGCCAGCCTTGTGTAAGCATTAATAAATCTAATGCAGTAACGGTGCTACTATCTTGTGAAATAAAATAGCTGTAAGGGTTGTGTACATAGCCTTTTACCTCGCTACCCAATAATAAATAGCTTACTATATTATGATTGGTATAAGAGTTGCTTATGCTGTCATTGGCCACTACTGCTACAGAAATATTTGCACTATCGTTAGGTAAGGAAATTTGGTATTTGTGTAACCCCTTGGCCAGCATTGATTTTTCAATTGTTTCCAATGCAATTGGCACTTGTGTATACTTATTTATATATACCAAACGCTCAGCTAAAGGAGTCATATTTTTTGAAAAAATTGTAATAGATAATATTCCGTTGGGCATATTCTTTTTTAATATGGCACCACCAATTTGTGTATCATCTTGTAACGAGAGTTTATCTACATAATAGGGGATGCCATTCATATGTACTATCATCACCATTTCCTTCATTACATCTGTTACAGAATCAGTTCTTTTAATGTTGAAGAAAACCCGAGCAGAATTTTGTGCAGTAATTTCTAATTGCACACCTTGTGTTTTTACTTCAGGAAAAGTGCAGGCATATTTTGCACCATTTAATGTATAGAATGCAGTATATTTTTCATTACTTTCTGGACTAAAAGTAAAACTACCCATACCATCTTTAAACGGCATTGCATTAGCAACAATTTTGCCCTTGCTATCTGTAATTTCAACTTTACCGCCTGTAATTGGAAGGTGGTTGGCATTCTCTATTTTAAAGGCAAGCTTTGAAGCTACACCAGCTAATAAATATCCACTCTCCGGATAAAAACCAACACTGTATTGTTGTTGCAACAAATTGCTTTTTTCTGCTTCATTATTTACCATAGGTGCTACTATGCGAATAATTTTTTCGTCTACAACATTTGGGGTATTTAGCATCCACATGGTGTATGCCCTAAGTTTATAATTGCCAGCAGTAAGTGATTCGGGTAAATAAATATTGCCGTTGGAAGTATTTTGTTTTATTTTCCACATCGTTTTTACAACTACACTATCTTGCTCGTTAACAATATCTACATACAATACTTTGCTCAATGTGCTTAATTGATTGTCCACAGTTATGTAGCTTTTAAACCAAACGGTTTCTCCTGGGAAATACCAGTTTTTATCAATTTGTGCGTAAGCCTTTTCCAAAGGATTTAATTGGTAAATGGTATCTAAATTTTCAGCATACTTTTTTAGCTGTTCTGGTGAGGTTTGCGAAAAAGCAATGCTGTTAATTAATGTAAAAATTATAGCAAAGAAAGCTGCTTTCATAAGTAATAATATTGTGTAATATGTGTGGTAAAAATAGGTGAGTTGTAAGTATTGACGAAACAAAATTATACAAGTGGCTAAGCTTTAATAAATAAATAAAAAGAGCTGCCCTAGGGCAGCTCTTAACAAAAAAAGTATAAAAATGAATTATCTATTGTAGTAAGATGCCACGGCTAAATTTCTTGGTGCAGTCAATGGTTGTACCCCTCTTATTACCACCGTCATCACCCTTCTTTTGGGCACATTTAAGCCAAAAATATTTATTAATGGAGTAGTTGTAAGTGCAGCGCCAGCAGGCCTAAACTCCAACGTATCGGTGGTGGTTACCGCACCTT
>Ga0114942_1000177_pt1 | contig 17471 bp, 9 predicted proteins | sample LowerColdCreek_FD_88674 | JGI IMG/M metagenome (GOLD analysis project Ga0114942, IMG submission 88674) | Groundwater microbial communities from Cold Creek, Nevada to study Microbial Dark Matter (Phase II) - Lower Cold Creek | ecosystem: Environmental > Aquatic > Deep subsurface > Groundwater ... | reverse complement strand
CTCATCAGCAGCAGGTAACCGGGGAAGATCCAACGTGCATGTTTCAGATGCCGCAGGTGCTGAATTTCGACAAAACTGACATGGAACTGGCGTGGCAGACATAACGTTGCGGCAAAACCGAGCAAGACATGGATCCAGTACACAGAAACCGGCGCGCCCTGGCTTTGCAGCGTAGCGACCTCGGTTGATAATGCCGCTTTGGCAAAAATATCGGCAAATCCATCAAACAAACCAAACACAACAAAACAGCCAACCGCCAACAGCGCCAGCAGTTTGACCAAAGATTCAAAGGCGATGGCGGTCATCAGACCCGGATTGGGCTGGTGGGCTTTGGCGCTGCGACCGACAAACAACATGGCAAAAACGGCTAACCACAGGCTGACATAGAGGCCGGTGTCCTGATACCAGTGCGTCGCTTTGGCCGTGCCAACCAAGGCGTTGATACTGGTCGACACCGCCTGCAATTGCAGGGCGATATAGGGGATCACCGCCATCAACACAATCAGCGTGGTGATCACGGCTAGCAAACGGGAATGGCCATAACGCGTGGCGATAAAATCGGCGACTGAAGTAATGCGCAGCCGCCGGCAGACCATCGCAATGCGGCTGATCAGGCCAAAGCCAAACCAGAACAGCAACAAAGAACCGATATATGTAGGGGGGATCCACCAGCCATTGACGGCGGCTTGTGCCGTCACGCCATAAAAAGCCCAGCTGGTGCAATAGATCGCCAGCGCAAAACTGAACACCCAGGGCGCCAGCGGATGTTTGCCGGTAAAACGCCGGCCCAGGCGACCAACGCTGTATAACACCAGTAAATAGAGCAGCGACAGCGCGGCAATGCTGCCAATCCCAATACTGCCCTGACTCAGAATCATCTCAGATGTTACCGGTTCCACCGCGAAGCCTTTGATTGTGCCTGAAGTTCTGGCTGGCGCAAAGCATCCGCCGGTCCTTTACCCTGTAACAAACGGGCTTAACGCGCCGTCCAGCCGCCGTCCAGTACCAGCGTTTGGGCGGTGATATGCCGCGCTTCCGGCGCGGTCAGAAACATTGCTGTGGCGGCAATTTCATCGACGCCAATAAAAGCTTTTTGCGGCATCGGCGCCAGCATGATTTTCTCAATCACTTCGGTTTCGCTGAGCTGATGCTCTTTGCACTGCGCGGCGATTTGCGCGTCGACCAGTAGGGTACGCACATAAGCCGGGCAAATGGTGTTAATGGTGAAATCAAAATCGGCATTCTCTAACGCCACTACTTTGCTAAACCCCAATAAACCATGTTTGGCGGCGACATAGGCTGATTTAAACGGCGAGGCGATTAGCGCATGAATAGAACCGACATTAATAATACGGCCAAAGCCGCGACTGCGCATGCCGGGCAGCAAGGCTTTACTCAACATCGCCGGGCCGGTCAGCATCACCTGCAGTAGTTGTTGCCATTTGTGTTCCGGAAATTCTTCCAGCCGGGCAACATGCTGAATGCCAGCGTTATTGACCAGAATATCCACTGCACCGGCGGCGGCTGCCGCTTGTTCGATACTTTGTTGTTGCGTTAAATCTAACAACATAGCGGAGGCGATACCGCCGGCTGCGACCAGCTCCGCGGCTTTTTCCTGTGCCAGCGCCAGATTAATATCCGCCAGGATCACTTCATGTCCGTCGGCGGCGTAAGCTGAAGCCACCGCAAACCCGATACCACCGCTACCACCTGTGATGAAAACCCGCATAACTGCCTCTTTTTACAAAAATTCTACCACCTGATATCCAATCTTCAGGCTAGAAGGTTGTACACCGCAGGTAAACGATACTTTAGTGCTATAACAACTAGCGACCAAATGCAGCTGGTGAAAATAACAACACCAATACAATTAACTGCTGTCTGCAGTGCGCCGGCGAACTGAGCAGACTGCAGAGAACTCCACGCAGGGCCATTCATAGTGCTGAGCGGGCGGAAAACCGCACAAGTCTTTGCCAGAGCCCAGTTCTATGCTATGTTTCCGGACATAACAATAAAATTATCTCGTGCTTCGATCGCAGTTTAGACCGTAAAAAATAGCTGATAACAATGTGTTGTGCCGTTGTTTCGTGTTAAGTCGGAAAAAGTCCTGCTCAGTTGCACTTCATTCTGTAGACCTGTCACGTAAGGAATTCTGCATGCAGACTTCAACCGCTTTAATCACCAACGACGCCGTCGTCCTCGGCTTGCTGGCACTGATCCTGGGATTTGTATTCCACACCAGTAGTAGCAGTCATCCGTTTTGGCAAAAATTTTATAAATACGTGCCTTCGGTACTGCTGTGTTACTTCATTCCGTCATTGTTTAACACTTTCGGTATTATCGATGGTGATACCTCGAAACTCTATGAAATGGCGTCGCGTTATTTGTTGCCGGTCTGTTTAGTGTTATTGACATTGAGCATTGATTTCAAAGCTATTTTAGGTCTCGGGCCTAAAGCGTTGGCGCTGTTTCTGACCGGTACTGTCGGCGTCATCCTCGGTGGTCCGATCGCACTGGCGACAGTCGGAACTTTCTTCCCGGAGCAAATGGGTGGCGAAGGCGCTGATGCAGTCTGGCGCGGCATGGCGACTATTGCCGGCAGCTGGATCGGTGGCAGCGCCAACCAGGCCGCAATGAAAGAAGTGTTTCAGCCCAGTGGCGAGATTTTCTCGGTGATGATCACCGTCGATGTAGTCGTTGCCAACTGCTGGATGGCAATCTTGCTGTGGATGGCTGCCAATGCGTCACGTATTGATAAAGCCACCGGTGCGGATACCCGGGCTATCGAAGCGCTGCAGAGCAAAATTGAGAAGTATCAGGCGGAAAATTCCCGCAATCCATCAACGTCAGATCTGATTAAGCTGCTGGCCGTTGGTTTTGGCTTGTCTGGCCTCGCGCACTGGATGTCTGATTACATTGTGCCTTATATCAAAACACATGCACCGGAACTGGCGATGTATAGCCTGACCAGCAGCTTCTTTTGGATTGTGGTGCTGGCGACGACTTTTGGTTTGTTGTTGTCTTTCACCAAAGCGCGGGAACTGGAGTCGGTCGGGGCGTCAAAAGTAGGTTCTGTGCTGGTGTATGTGCTGGTCGCGACTATTGGTATGCATATGGATATCACTGCTGTGGTTGAGTATCCGGTGATGTTCCTGGCCGGTGTGGTGTGGATCTCTTTCCATGGTTTATTGATGTTCGGCATGCTGCGGCTGTTAAAAGCACCGGCGTTTTATATGGCGGTGGGCAGCCAGTCCAATATCGGTGGTGCAGCATCTGCGCCTATCGTTGCGGCGGCTTTCCACCCGGCCTTAGCGCCTGTTGGCGTACTGCTGGCGGTACTGGGTTACGCGCTCGGGACTTATGGTGGTTACCTGTCCGCATTAATCATGCAGTCGATTGCACCATAACGGTGGTATCAAATAAAAAAAGGAGCCGGTTGGCTCCTTTTTTATTCTGATTATCTGTCAGCGCGGACAGATGGCGGTCGACTCGCGCACCAGTAATTCCGGAATAAACACCGGTTGCTGTTCAACGGCGCTACGGGTATTGCCGGGTCTGGTGTGGCGGAACAACAATTCTGCTGCTTGCGAAGCGATAGTGCTGTTCGGCTGGTTCGCAGTGGTCAGCGGCGGCCAGGTCTGGCGCGAGAACGGGCTGTTTTCAAAACCAACAATCGACAGCTGCTCTGGAATAGCGACATTAGCCAGCCGGGCGCTAAACAGCGCACCGGCGGCGATTTCGTCGTTACAGGCAAAGATCGCCGTTGGTTTATGCGCCAGGCCCAACAAGTGCTTGGCGCCTTTGATGCCGGATTCAAACGAATAACTGCCAGGTAAAACAAATTTCGGATTGGGCTGAATCCCGCGTTTGGTCAGTGCCGCCTGAAAGCCGGCCAGACGTTCGCCACTTGAGCTGTGTTCTTCATCACCGCATAAAAATGCGATATCAGTATGCCCAAGCTCCAGCAAATGGTTGGTGATTTTAAAGGCGGCAGTGAAGTCGTCGACTAATACACAGTTAGTCAGCTTCGGCGATGGCGTTGAGCCGGAAATGATCCGGACAAAATCCACTTCAATCCGTTCCAGCGCTTCAGCGATCTCCGGCATTTCGGAAAATGGCGGTGTCAGCACCAAACCAGCCAGGCGCGAATGCTGCACCACATCAATCACTTCCTGCACAATATTGGCGGACTTGGCGTTGGTCGGGTGGATCAACAGTTCATAGCCATGCTTGCGGCACGCATCAAGCAAACCTTTTTGCATGTCGATGATGTAATAGGCGTTCGGGTTATCGTAGATATAGCCAATGCTGTAAGAGCGCGTGCTGGCCAGATTGCGGGCAGCCGCGTTCGGCTGATAATTCAGCTCAGCAATTGCCGCGGTAACTTTATCCAATGTGGTCTTTTTGACCGAGGGCTCATTATTCATCACCCGCGACACTGTCTTGATTGACACACCGGCCAGTTCAGCGACGTCATTAATCGTTACTTTCATAGCGCTTCCAGGCAAATTAAAGGCTGTCAGCCGGGTGTTCGCAATCGCGGTAACAGCCCGAAGAGCCGGCGCTTTGCGCCAGCAATGACAGCGGTAGTCATTTTGTAAGAATTATTGAACTAAGGGATACAACGTTTTGGCCAAAACAGCAATTGTTTATTTATCAAAAAATAAGCAGTGGGCAGACTGAAATATTTTTTAGTTAAAAAAGTATAATAAATACAGATTGTTATAGATGATTTTTGTGGCAAGGTAAGGATAAATGCGCTGTCCTGTTCTAAAATCAGCCACGATCTGCGGGTTGTCCTGATCGGCAAAATCAGCCTAAAAAATCAGCGAATGGGGTTTGCAAAGTAAATTTAATTTGTGTATGTTGAGATTTAATGACAGCGTTGTCATTGCAGGACAGAAAAAATTCATCGCACACGAAGAAAAAAACAGGAATGGGAGAAGCTTATGTCGCACAATAAAATGAATAAATGTGCCGTAGCGGTCAAACTGGGTCTGATGGTCGGTACTGTGGCGTTTACCGCGCCGGTATTCGCTCAGCAGACACAGGCTGATGGCGCGCAACAAAAAGAACAACAAGTCGAAGTGATTCAGGTTCGTGGTATCCGTGCCAGTACTGCTGCAGCAATTAACACTAAACGTTTTGGCACTTCACAAGTTGACGGTATCACTGCGCAAGACATCGGTAAGTTACCGGACGTGACTATTGCAGATTCTCTGCAACGGATCACCGGTGTACAGATTGAACGTGTGGCAGGTGAAGGTGGTCCGGTAGCGATCCGTGGTTTACCACAAATCGATACGACACTGAATGGCGAAGTATTTTTAAGCGCGACGACGATTGACTCTTCGCGTGCCGACTACGGTGATCTGCCATCGCAACTGTTCTCTGGTGTTGATGTATTTAAATCCGGTGAAGCCAAACAAAGCGCCAAAGGTATTTCTGGTTCGATTGATTTAAGAACCCGTCGCCCGTTTGATATGGAAGAAGGTTTCACTTTTGCCGGTGGTGCTGAAGCGACCCGTGGTTCAATCAGCAAAGAAACTGATCCTTCAGTTAACGGCCTGTTCTCGTTCCGTGAAGACAAATGGGGCGTGTTAGTCTCTGCTGTTACGTCAGAAGCGAATCTGGCGACTGACTACAACGGTTACTTCGATACTTCTGAAAACGGTGGTATCGGTGCAGCAAACAATAACTTTACCTGGGGTGCCAACCCACGTGGTGACAAAGTCCGTCACGTTGTACCACAAGGTTTTGCTGCTTTTAACAAGCAGGAAGAGCGTGATCGCAATGCGTTCCAGGCATCTTTCCAGGCTGAAGTGGCCAACGGTTTTGAACTGATCGCTGATTATTTCTATACCGATCAGGAACGTTTTAACGCCCGTAGTGGTTTCTCACAAAACAACCGCTGGTACACGTTCAATGACTATGCATTCCCAACGGCCAATGGTCGTACCGGTGATACTTTCACAGATAAAGACGGCAATGCGTGGGAAGCAGTCAATGCATTCCAACTGCGTCCATGGCGGATGCAATCATTCACTCAAGTGAATATCAACGAAGAAAAATCACGCAACCTGAACCTGCAACTGAAAATCGATCAGGGCGGCCCGCTGAAAGGCGACATCCGCGTGACGCGCGCTGACGCATCACACACCATGCGTCACGGTTATGGTGAAGGTGATATGCTGAGCATCGACAAAGGCACCCTGGTTACAGGCCCTGGTCAGTTCTCACAAGGCGCTAACTGTAAAAATGGTGAAGCCATTGTTGGCGTGAACGGCGGCTGTTTCGCCCGTTTCTCACCAGGTGGCATCGAAGATAACAAATTCCTGCTGACTTATGACGCGTCAGGCAAACACCCGGTATTTGGTGGTTTTGATCAGATCGTCAATGGTGGCGCTGGCGCACGTAGTGTTGCGGCCTACATGGCAGATCTGAATTCTTACCATATCGGTGCATTCTCTTCAGAAGGCAACACCGATACCAATGGTGAAATCAATACCATCAGCACCAAATGGAACTATGAGTTCCAGGAAGGCTTCATTAAGAGCGTCGATTTCGGTATCCGCGCCCTGGAACGGGAAGTGGACCGTGCTGACTTCACTTACACGTCAGATTTCGGTAATGGCTGTGATATCGCACAGTGGAAAGCGGTGGATCAGTACATCAACTCAGCGGGTTGTGAAGGCAATGCTGCAGCGGGTGAGAAACTGAAAGTTGATACCGTGTTTGATGGTCAGGTGATCAAAGCGGGCACCTGGATGCCGTACACGCTGTTAGGCCCAACCCGTCTGGATAAATACACTACAGTGTCTTATCAGACTAACTTTGGTGGTGTGCAGGGTATTCCTGGTGTTTGGGTCATTGATCCAAATAACTTCCGTGACCCACGTGCATTCCACGAAAAAACCTTCGGCAATGTGAAGCGCGTTGAAAACGCCGGCGCCAGCTATGATGTGGGTCTGGACGAGTTTAACTACTTCGCACAAGCCAACTTCGAACAAGGTATTGTCAGCGGTAACTTCGGTATCAAAGTGATTGAAACCGAACTGTACGTTAAACAAAACCTGACTGGTCAAAACTTACCACACAGCGGCCTCGCACCAGATGCCGGTGACGCAGTGACAACCCGCACCTACACCGACTACCTGCCATCATTGAACGTCAATGTTGAAGCAGCAGAAGATGTGATCCTGCGTGGTGCTTTCTCGAAGAACATGCAACCGCTTGACCTGATGGTCTGGGGCGGCGGTAAGTCAGTTGGTATGACCATCGACGGCAGCTGTAACTGTCTGCGGGTTCGTAACGGTAACCTGACTGGTAACCCAAGCCTGAATCCATGGCGTTCAGACAACTTCTCGTTGTCGGCTGAATACTACATGGGCAGCGCGTCAATGGCCTATGTCTCTACTTACAAAATCGACATCGAAAGCTTCACGAAGAGCGGCGAAATCATGGTTGATGAGCCGGATCTGGACGGTGTGAAACGTGGTCCATGGCCATTCACCACGCAAGTGCAGGGTGACGGTGGTAACGTGACGGGTGTCGAGATCGGTGGTCGTCTGGCGCTGAACGACGTGCTGGATGAAGGCAGCTTCCTGTCGCATTTCGGTTTAGATGCGAACTATACGCTGAGCAAATCGAAACAAGACAAAAAAGACGTACTGGGTAAAGAGTTACCATTCCCAGGCATGTCAGAAGACACCTACAACTTTGTGGTGTGGTATGAGCAGGGTGGTTTCTCAACCCGTCTGGCATGGAACTCACGTAGCCCACGTCTGATCACGCAGGGTGGCGACGCCGTTGGCGGACAATCGCTGTATCAGGACACCTATTCACAGTTAGATCTGAGCGTGTCATATGATTACGACGACATGACCAGCTTCTACGTGAACGGTTCGAACATCACCGAAGAATTCCAGCAAACTTACCTGGAATTCGAAAGCCAAAAAGCATTCCAGAACGTGTATGAAGCACGCTGGACTGCCGGTGTTCGTGTGAAGTTCTAAGCGCAGTTGATTGCTAAAAAATAAAACCGTCGCAGCCTCTGCGGCGGTTTTTTTTCAGCAGAAACTGCAATAAGGTAGCACTGAAAAGTGCAGCGAATTCACAGCAGACAGAGCAACAATAATGATGCAAAAAACTACAATAAAAACCATTGTAATTGTCGGTGGCGGCACGGCCGGCTGGATGTGCGCCGCGGCACTTTGTCAGCATTTTTCTAAGCCCCAATTTCAGGCTCAGCCGGTACAGATCCGGCTGATTGAATCATCGGAACTGGGCACAGTCGGGGTCGGTGAATCGACGATCCCCAGCATCCGTCGGTTTTACGCCCGGCTTGGCCTGACCGATCCGCAAGTGATCGCAGCGACCAAAGCGACCTGTAAGCTAGGTATCGAATTCCGCAACTGGCGCACTGTGGGCAGCAGTTTTATCCACCCGTTTGGCCTGTTTGGCCAGCCGGTGCAGGACGTGCCTTTTATTCATTGTTATCTCAAAGCGCAGCAGTTGGGTGACACCACGCCGTTGGCGGCCTATTCGCTCGGCGTGAATATGGCACTGCAGAACAAATTTTGTTTACCGGCGCCGCAACCGCAGTCGATGCTGAGTATTTTTGACTGGGCACTGCATTTCGATGCCTCGCGCTTTGCAGTCTTGATGCGGGAATACAGCGAGGCCCGCGGGGTTGAGCGCACTGATGCGGTGATCAACCAGGTGCTGAGCAATGCCAATGGTATTGAGGCGCTGGTGTTACAAAGCGGCGAAGTGGTCAAAGGCGACTTTTTTGTCGATTGTACCGGCTTTAAAGGCATGTTGATTGAAGAAGCGCTACACAGCGGTTATGAAAACTGGTCGCAATGGTTGTTCTGCGATCGGGCCATTGCGGTACAAAGTGAAGTCAGCGGCGCGCCGGTGGCCCGCACCAAAGCAACTGCACACAGCGCCGGCTGGCAGTGGCAAATTCCGTTACAGCACCGTCATGGCAATGGTTATGTCTATGCCAGTAACTGCATCAGCGATGATGAAGCCACGGCAACTATGTTGTCACATGTCAGCGGACAGCCCTTGCACAACCCACGTCAGTTCCGTTTTACCCCTGGCCGGCGCAAGCAGTCCTGGGTGAAAAACTGTGTGGCGCTCGGGCTGGCTTCCGGATTTCTTGAACCACTGGAATCGACCAGTATAGCCTTGATCGAAACCTCAATTGACCGGCTGCTGCAAACGTTCAGCACGCCGGCTTATGATCAGGCCGATGTGGACCGGTTTAACGAGGTCACCAAGCTCGAATATGAGCGCATCCGCGACTTTATTATCCTGCATTACAAAGCGAATCAGCGGGATGATGCGCCGCTGTGGCGGCAAAGCCGGGCAATGACCTTGCCTCCTGAGCTGGCGGACAAAATGCAGGCTTATCAGGAGCATGCTCAGGTGCCGCGATTGCCATGGGAAATCTTTGGCGCTGACAGCTGGCTGGCATTGTATGACGGCCTGGGTGTCAAGCCCGGCGCCTTTGATACCAGGGCCGACAGCCTGCCGCCCCAGCAGTTATTGGCGCAGTTACAGCAGATGCGTGAGTACATCAGCCGGACCGTGCAGGCGGTACCGGAACATCAGGAATTTTTACGGCGTTTCTGTGGGTATCAGAGCATGCCACAAGCAGTAGCAGGGGCCAGCAAGTGAACACAATGACAGCACAACCGATTGAAAAATTTGTTATCGCCGGTGGTGGTACCGCCGGCTGGATCGCTGCAGCGACGCTGGCACGGATTTTTGCCGGCACTAATGTCCGCATTGAACTGGTGGAATCAGAAGAGATCGGCATTATTGGTGTCGGTGAAGCGACTATTCCGCCATTACTCGCCACGCTGGAGAGCCTTGGCATTGATTTGGTTGAATTTATCAAAGCGACACAAGCCACATTTAAATGGGGCATCCGGTTTGAAGACTGGCATACCAAAGGGCAAGGTTATTTCCACCCCTTTGGTGTATTGGGAAAACAAATCGACGGCCATGATTTTTATCAGTGTTGGTTAAAATGTCGTGCGATGGGCGATACGTCAGTGCTGATGTCGCATTCACCGGAAGCGGTGCTGGCCGAAGCCAATAAGTTTTTCCTGCCACATCAGGCCGCCAATACACCGCTGGCGATGGCGCAATATGCGCTGCATCTCGATTCGGCGCTGGTCGGACAATATTTACGCCGGTATGCCGAAAATCTCGGTGTGGTGCGCCACGAAGGTAAAATCGCTGCGGTGCAGCAACATCCTTGTGGCGATATCAAGGAACTGCTGCTGGATGATGGCCGGGTATTAAGCGGCGAGTTTTTTATCGACTGCACCGGCTTTCGCGGCATGTTGATTGAACAGACGTTAAAGGCTGGTTACGAGGATTGGTCCTATATGCTGCCTTGTAACAAGGCGGTGACGGTACAGACAGAAAATGTCGTGGATCCAAGACCTTATACCATCGCCCGCGCCCAAGACGCCGGCTGGACCTGGCAAATTCCGCTGCAGCATCGCGCCGGTAACGGCTATGTGTACTGCAGTGATTTTATCAGCGACGAGCAAGCGAAACAGACGTTGTTGCAGACGGTCGAAGGCACACCGCTGATCGAGCCACGGGTGATCCCATTTGTCACCGGCATCCGCAAACAACCATGGCAACGCAATTGTCTGGCACTCGGACTGGCGCAGGGCTTTCTCGAACCGCTGGAATCGACCGCTATTCACTTAGTGTCAAAAACGCTGGCGCTGTTTGTGCGGATGTTCCCGGACCGGGGCGACAACACGGCGCTGCGTAATGAATTTAACCGCCGGGTCTATAGCGATTATCAGGAGATCCGCGACTTTCTGGCATTGCATTATTGTGAAACCAACCGCAGCGACACTGAGTTCTGGCGTTGGTGTCAGCAGATGCCGGTATCCGACAGCCTGCGCTACAAACTGGATTATTTCCGTCACAGCGGCAGCATTATTCCGGGCGCCGAAGAGTTGTTCCAGCCGACCAGCTGGTATGCGGTATTCACCGGCATGGGCGTGATCCCGACTCGGTATAACCCGACCGTGGACGTGCTGAATGCACAAAAGCTGCAGCAGAGCCTGCAGGCCGGCCAACAAGGTATTTTGCGTTACGCGCAGACACAGCCGTCGCACGGCGATTTCTTGCGCCAGTATTGTGCGGCGCCAAAGCTGATGTGAGTGCGTGCTGGGCCCCGGCGCCCGAAAACGCCGGGTGTTCAGCAATCTTGTTTCTGAAGATTCAGAGCGGCGTAGCTGCGCAGTGCCGGCTGATAAAGTCCTGATGACTGACGGCCGAACCTGCCGCTTGTTCGATCGATTGCTTGAGCTGAGTCAACCGTTGTTGCATCAGGTCAAGCGGTACCTGGCCTGCGCGTGGGTCATAGCCCAGCGCCTGAAACCGATAGCCGTTGTACATCGCCAGCCAGCTGGCGCCTTTAAACGATTCCTGATCATATTGCACCAGATGACCGCGTTCGCGGTATAGGTCCATTTTGTGCTGTAAGGTATCTGGTACCTGCATCGCAGCGCAATAACGCCAGAATTCAGAGTCACGCCGGTCGGTTAACTTGTAGTGCAGGATCAGGAAATCACGGATGTTTTCCAGCTCGGTATTGTGCAGCCGGTTCACTTCGGCAATAGCGGCCGGGGCAAAATCCTGGTCCGGGAAAAACGCCTGGAGTTTGGCCAGCGCGGTCTGCACCAATGAGATGCTGGTGGACTCCAGAGGTTCAAGGAAACCACTGGCAAGACCAAGAGCAAAACAGTTTTTATGCCAAATCACGTCACGCCGGCCCGGCGTAAAACTCAGTTTACGCGGGCTATTCAGCACCTCACCTTCTACGGTGTCCAGCAGGGTTTGCCGGGCTGATTCGTCGCTGCAAAAGGCGCTGGCATAGATGTGGCCATTGCCCATCCGGTGTTGTAACGGGATGCGCCACTGCCAGCCGGCATCCATCGCGATGGAGCGTGTGTAGGGCAGGATCGGGCCGGTGCGAACCGTTTGAACCGCCTGCGCCGCATCACACAATAACCACTGTTGCCAGCTTTGATAGCCGACGCCCAGCGCTTCGCCGAGTAACAGACTACGAAAACCGGAGCAGTCAATAAACAGCTCGGCAGCGAGGGTTTCACCATTATCGAGCACCAGCTGATCAATAAAACCGCTGGTTGGATGCAACACCACCTGACTGATCTCAGCATCCAGGTGTTTGACGCCGGCGGCCATCGCATGTTTTTTCAGATATGCCGCGTACAACGAAGCGTCAAAGTGATAGGCATAATTAAAATCGGCCAGCGGCGAGCTGGGCTGTGGGTGCGGCTGGGCAAATTTGTCTTGTCGCGCCAGCACACTGGCAAAAGAATAGTCTTCAAAATTGACCGGATGGCCAGCCAGCGCCAGCCGGTTCAGATAATGGTGAAAAGCGACCTGATCTATTGGCAGACCAAAATCAGAGAAGGGGTGGAAAAACCGGCTGTCCTTTTGGTACCAGTTTTCAAACTGGATGCCGAGTTTAAAGCTCGCCTGGGTGGCTTTGATAAAGGCAATTTCTTCCAGACCAACCTGATGATTAAAATGCACGATGCCGGGAATAGTCGCTTCGCCCACGCCAACGGTGCCGATCCGGCTGGATTCGATCAAGGTGATGTGCAGCGGTTCTGCTCTGGTCATCCGGGCCAGGCTGATCGCCGCCATCCAGCCCGCGGTTCCGCCGCCAACAATCACAACCGAAGAGATGGGTTTTGCCATGACAGACCTACCTAGCAAGTAAAGATGTTCGCTTTTTTAGCATTGGTCTGACAGCGTTGTCAATCATATAGACTGCCGTCTTGGCGCTTGAGAACCAGCATTGGTGCGGGCAGGTAGGGGCGTTGCGGAAAGGGCAGTTATTGTGTGCGGGTTGGTGGTCAGCATCTGATAATGGTTTGGCCTTAACCTTAAGCAAAAAGAAGCGCACATCTCCGATTGCTACTGATAAAAATTTGATTAATCAGCGATATTTCAGCGGGTGATGTTAATTATTTGAGATGATCTGGAAGACGAAGTCTAAGTTCACCGGAAAATTATTTGCTGATTATTTTATCTGAAAGCACAGGATACTTACTATGTTATTGATTTATCATAATATATGAATGTTTCGGTAATTTGATAAATAATTGACAACGCTGTCATTTATTGATTAATATCTGTACATCGATACGGATTAGTAGTTGGTTCTTATCGATTGTCTCCCTGTTGAAGCCAATTCGCAGGCGCTGTGTCCCGGCTTGCATCGGGATACCTGGATCGGATCACCGTCCGGTGCAGGACAGCCGCAATGGATGTTGTGTTTTATTTGCCAATCCTTATCCAAGGGTATTCAGGATGCACTGCGCAAGCGTTGCATCCTTTTTTTATTGCTGGATTTTGCCGCTATTGAATAAAAATCACGCTGACGAACCGGTCCGGCACCGCCAACTCTGGCTCGGTGCAGCATCTGCGTCAGTCAGCTACTTCATCCATCATGTTGCAAATTTGTATGTATCAATATGACAGCGATGTCATGAACGGGCGGTTCGCAGGCTACGACAAATAATTTTCCGGCTGGTCGTTGCGCCGGCATTGGCGCACCAATTAGGCTGAACATCTGCGCCAGTCTGGCGGAGTGGGAATGATCTGCAGAGGAGTGTGGCAGTTGCATGGCAAAACAGGGGGGATTCGTTGGGGCATTTTGGGTTGTGGCAATGTCACCGAGGTGAAAAGTGGCCCGGCTTATCAGCAAACGCCGGGTTTTGTCGTGCAGGCGGTGATGCGCCGTGACGCTGCGAAGGCGGCTGATTATGCGGCCCGTCATCAGGTGCCGGTTTGGTACAGCGATGCCGATGCTTTGATCAACGATCCACAAGTCGACGCGGTGTATATCGCCACGCCACCGGACAGCCATCTGCAGTATGCGCTGAAAGTCGCAGCGGCCGGCAAAATCTGTTGTGTTGAAAAGCCGATGGCGCTGAATACACAGCAGTGTGCAGAAATGAATGCGGCATTTGCAGCGGCCGGAGTACCGTTATTTGTCGCTTATTACCGGCGTAGTCTGCCGCGCTTTTTACAAATCAAGCAGTGGCAGGATAGCGGGCGCATTGGCACAGTGCGCCATGTGCAGTGGAACTTTAGCCGTAGCGCCAATCCGCTCGATTTAACTGGCGCCGCCAACTGGCGCACTGATCCGGCGCAGGCTGGCGGCGGTTATTTTGTTGACCTTGCCAGTCATGGCCTGGACTTATTGATGTATTTACTTGGCGACATCACCCAGGTGCAAGGGCAGGCGCTGAACCAACAAGGTTTATATGCTGCCGAAGATGCGGTCACGGCGCAGTGGCGCTTTGCACCGGATGCCGCTGGCCATGTCGCGACTGGCAGTGGTTTCTGGCATTTTGGCACCGATGGCCGGCGCGATGCGGTCGAAATTATCGGCAGCAAGGGCCATATCCGTTTTTCCGTATTTCAGGACGAGTCGTTGCAACTGACAGTACAGGGAGTGATGGAGGAGGTCTTTATCGAGAATCCGCCGCATATTCAGCAGTACCATGTCGCGAATATCGCAGCGCAGATCCGGGGTGAATTGCAACATCCTTCATCAGGTGACAGCGCGTGGCGTGCAACGGCAGTGATGGAACAGATCCTGGCGGGGCGGGCTAAAGTTTAAACTGTTTGATGCGCCAGAAATAACAAAGCCGGTTTACACCGGCTTTGTTCAGTTTCCGTTTGATCATTGCTGCGGCGTATTATCCGGCAATTTGCTGATCCGGCTACTGCGGCCGTCGACACTGCGGCTGCGCAGCCAGACTTCGGCATTGGCGCTCACTTGCACTCCTTCCTGATACCGCAGCCAGCTTTTGCCTTGGTCCAGACTGTATTCGATACCAAGCCCCGGCAATGACACATTGGCTTGCAGTGTGCCGTTATTGATCACCGCGCCGACGACCGGCAGATAATAATGCACACCAGCCAGGCTCATTTTGGCCAGCTCTTTTTCCGCCATCACACGGGCGAATAACTGCCATGATTGATCACGCGCAGCAGTGTCGGCTTTATCACCTTCCCAGGCCGCATGATGCCAGGCGCGTTCAGCGATCGGCACCAATCGTGGAAATACCATCTGCTCTAATTGCTCGGCGGTACGGATCGTTTCCGTCCAGACCTGGCCTTGCACGCCGAGAATATTCTCCGGTTTTTCCAGCGTCGGCAGCGCGCGGCCAACTAACTGTTCTAAATCAGTGATCACAGCGCCACTGCGGGTTTTATCGGCGTTGGCATAGACGTGATCTGGCATGTAACCAAAGATCCGTTTGGGGTCGGTATAACGTGCGGCCCAGTAATAGCCACGCTCTTCCGGATGGGCTTCATTCGGGTGATCCAAGTATAAGTGCGTGCCGTGTGACAACACCACCTGGTAACCTGCATTGGCCAGCCGGTAGGCCCGATCGGCCACGCCCCATTCCCAGATATTGTCCCAGACGTTGGCATAGACCTGTTTGCTGGCAAACTGATCACGGTTAAATGGGTTGACCGGGTCGTACATCAGGCCGTCTTCCCAGCCACCGAGGGCAAGTTGGCGTTTGTGCAATAAGTCGGCAACTTTGCTGACAAAATAAGGTTTTAAATCAGCGACTCCGGCCACGCCCGGCAGTGCTTTGGCAAATAAGGCCTGACATTGTGGTGACCCAGTCCAGCTGCCGGCACCCACTTCATCACCGCCCATATGATAAGTGCTCAGCTTCAGACCGGCGGCGCGGTACATCTGCTGCAGCTCATAAATTACTTTGTCGATAAAGGCGTAACTGGAGTCCATACAGACGTTGACTGAGTTATCGCTGTAGTTCTGTACCGTCATGTATTTCGACGTATCCAGCGGATCGCTCAGCAGATATTGTTCGGCTTCGGTTTTTTTGCCTTGTTTCAGCAGCCGCTGATAACGCGCCTGCATCGATTTGATCGCAGCCCGGGCATGGCCCGGCATATCAATTTCCGGGATCACTTCGATATGGCGGGCATTGGCGAATTTCAAGATCTCAATAAAATCGTCTCGGCTATAAAAACCATTGCCGGAGCCATCTTTGTGCGGGCCTGTGCCCAGCTGGGTCAACAGGCACTGCTGTTCACTGAGATCAAAACACCGCGTTGCACCGATGTCGGTCAGTTCCGGTAAGCCCGGGATCTCCAGACGCCAGCCTTCATCTTCAGTTAAATGCAAATGCAGTTTATTCATTTTGTACCGGGCCATCTGCTCGATCAGCCGCAGCGTGACCGCTTTGCCATGAAAATTGCGCCCCATATCGTAATGCATGCCACGCCAGCGATAACGCGGACTGTCGCTGACTTCCTGCTGCGCCAGACTGACACTGTCAAATTGCGCCGGAGTCAGGCTTAACAGCGATTGCAGGCCATAAAACACGCCTGCATTGTCCGCGCCGCTGATGCTGATTTGGCTGTCGGTGAGCGTTAAGCGGTAACTTTCCGCGGTTTTTAAGTTGGGGTCGACGCGCAGCACAATCTGTTTTTCTGCCGTGTCGGCAATGCCCGGGGTTTTATTCAGCGCCAGTCCGGCCTGACCAAAACGTTCCTGCAGATAAGCCGCTTCGGCGCTGAGCCTTCCAGGAAAACGGATGGTCCATTGTTTATCCAGCAACAAGCTGCCGCCGGTCAGGCGTTGTTGTGTGGCGTCGGAATGATTTGGTCCGCTACTTTCAGATCCGTATTTAGCGGCGCATTCACCGCTAAGTTGTCCTGATAACGGCTCTGACTGTCGGCCACTTTATATAAGTCAGGTTGTGGCTTCTGGTAGCGATACAGCTGTTCTTTATGGCGAAACGGTGCGACAAACTGCGTCAGATCTTCAGTGTCAGTGTTGCGGAAGATCTCCGGCTGTAAGGTTCCTGCGACAATAAAGGCCCGCGGCATAAAATCGCTATAACTGACCAGCGATGGCGCACCGCTGACTTCAATGGCGATGGCGGCGCCAGGCGCCAGGCCTTTAAATGCTTTGGTTGGGGTCAGCCGATGTAAGTCGCCCTGTATATGTTCCAGTTTCAGGCCGGATTGAACGTCGGCACTGAGCAGACGCACGGCATGGAAATAGATTTGCCAGTTGCCGGTGCCGGCAGCCAAGGCCTGAGTTGATTGATTGTGCAGACGATACTGGCCTTTAAATGTACCGGGTTTGTCCTGAAAATTGCTGATCAGTGCCATCTCAAACTGAGCCTGACTGGCGAATGTCCTTAAGTCTGTCTGCTGGGTAAACTGGCGGGCAAACAGCGTGGGCGCAAACAGCAGCGCAGCGGCAGCTGTGGCAAAAACAAGCTGAGATCTCTTCATCGTATTTCCTGTTGCATAAAGCAGTGTGGACACACTGCACATCCGTTTTAAGCGGTTTTCCTCAGAGGTTACAGTAAAGTGACTGAGTTAACTCG
>Ga0114942_1000176_pt1 | contig 17487 bp, 11 predicted proteins | sample LowerColdCreek_FD_88674 | JGI IMG/M metagenome (GOLD analysis project Ga0114942, IMG submission 88674) | Groundwater microbial communities from Cold Creek, Nevada to study Microbial Dark Matter (Phase II) - Lower Cold Creek | ecosystem: Environmental > Aquatic > Deep subsurface > Groundwater ... | reverse complement strand
TTTGCCCGGGGCGCGGTGCGCGCCGCAGGATGGTTAGCGGGGCAGTCCCCTGGCCTTTACGACATGCAGGATGTGCTCGGTCTCAAGTAGCGCGCATGACCGGTAGCCCGTGTTAAAAGATCGTCCAATTGAGGCAGGACATGGCGAACCCAACGCAAGACTACATCGTCAATATTGACGCAAACAATGCTGCGGCATTACTCATCGACGAATCGCACAAACGTCCCGTTTTGGTGGACTTCTGGGCGGACTGGTGTGCACCGTGCAAAGTGTTGATGCCGCTACTGGAAAAAATCGCCACGGAATACCAGGGCGCGTTCCTGCTGGCTAAGGTAAATGCTGATCAGCAGCCGGGAATAGCGCAGCAATTGGGGGTGCGCAATTTGCCGACCGTGATGGTCATTCAGGCTGGGCAGCCGGTGGACGGTTTTGCTGGCGCCCAATCCGAGACTTTCGTTCGAAAAATGTTGGAGAAGTACCTTCCCAAGCCCTGGGATGGGCTGCTGCTACTGGGCCTGCAGGCAATGGAACAAGGTGAGTTCCAGGAAGCATTGATGCCCTTGCGCCAGGCTTGGACAGATTCAAAAAAACGACCCGATATTACGCTTGCATACGCCCATGCGCTGATTGAATCCATGCGTCTGGATGAGGCCGAAACAGTACTGGACGAAATACGCTTGGTGGATCGCGACGCCGGCTATGAGCAGCTACGCGCGCAGGTGGAGATCAAACGGGAGGCGGCCAAGTCGCCAGAGATCGAGGCGCTCGAACAGCGCCTGGCCGCCAACCCTGACGATCTTGATGTGCGCTACCAGTTGGGGGTGCAATTCACCAACAATCGCCAATTTCGGGAAGGTCTGGAGCATCTGATAACGATTTTGCGCAAAGACCTCGGGCATGGCAATGGCGCAACCAAACGCATGCTGTTGGATACCATTGCTTCACTGGGTAAAGGCGACCCACTGGCCGTCGAATATCAGCGTAAACTGTACAGCATGTTGTATTGAAATTTTCCTTAGGAGAAATCGTATGAAACTCGGCGTTCTGCTGGGCTACTCCGGCAAACATATCAATGTCCCCCTGGAGTTGATAAAGCAGGCAGAATCCATGGGCTACGATTCCGTATGGACCGCAGAAGCCTACGGCAACGACGCCGTGTCGCTGGCTGCCTGGTTATTGGCCCTGACGAATAAGATCCGGGTGGGTACGGCTATCATGCAGATGCCGGCGCGAACTCCCGCCATGTGTGCCATGACAACCATGTCGTTGCACCATTTGTCGGGTGGACGGTTTATTGCCGGTCTGGGCGCTTCTGGGCCGCAGGTCGTGGAGGGCTGGCACGGTGTTCCCTACGACAAACCAGTCACCAGGACCAGGGAATACATACAGATCATGCGCAAAATAATGGAACGCGAGGGGCCGGTGGAATTTGATGGCCAGATCTATCACATGCCTAACAGGGGAGAGGGCACTACCGGCCTCGGCAAACCGCTGAAGACCATATTGGAGCCAACACCGCAGGTCCCCATTTACACGGCATCAATTACACCGGCCGGATTGCAATGTGCCGGTGAGGTAGCCGATGGCGTCTTCCCTGTGTGGATGGATCCCAACAAATACCACATTCTGGGCGAGCACCTGGAACAGGGATTTGCCAAAGCGGGCAAAGGCAAAAGCCTGCGAGATTTTGATGTTGCCCCGTTTGTCATGGTAGCGGCAAATGATGACTTGCCAGCAGCTTTTGATGCGCTGCGGCCCTGGCTGGCACTGTATATAGGAGGAATGGGTGCGAAAGGCAAAAATTTCTACCATGATTATGCTGCGCGACTTGGCTATGCTGATGTGGCAGCGCGGATACAGGACTTGTATTTGAGTGGAAAGAAAATGGAAGCCCAGGCCCTGGTGCCGAATGAATTGATCGACGAAGTAGCTCTGGTCGGATCACACGGCAGGATTGTCGAACGGTTGGCGCCTTGGAAAGCAGCTGGCAAGCGCGGAGAAGTGGGTTCCATGCTCATAAGTGTGACTAGCCCCGCGATCCTGGAGCTCTTTGCACGGGAGATGCTGTGAGTTCGGGAGTTGAATCCCACGAGCGCTTTGCGCGAGCCATACTAACTGGGTTTGAGTCCTATTTTGCCGAGTTCCAGGACATTACGCGCGCGACCAGGTCGCGTTTTGAAAACGGCGACTGGCTAGGTATCAGAAATGCATCGATACAACGTATCGACCTTTACAAAACCAAGACCAGGCAGATTTATACAGAAGTTGAGCTCATAGCGGGCCCGGCACTTCACGATTTCGAATTCTGGCGGGGCGCATGGAAATATTTTGCGCGGCTGATAGGCGGCTACAATAACTTTGAGCTCGCCGAAACTTTTTTTAATTCTGTTTATTGTGCTGTATTCCGACATCGAAAAATCCGCGACGAATTTGCCTTTGTTTTCTCATCCCAGGGCGATATGCCGCGAGCGGACGTGAGCAAAGTGTACCGCACTTACAAATTGGATGAGCCGCTCAATAAACTGCTGGAACGATTGCTCACGGATTATGCTTTTTCAATCCCGTATGAAGATATCCACAGGGATATCGCGAATATTCGGGAGGCAATTCTTGGGAAACTCGCAACCCGGTTTGACCTGAATGAAGATGGCGTGGAATTGCAGATCCTCGCGCATCATTTTTTTCGTAACAAAGGCGCCTATATCGTTGGACGTTTCCTGTCTGGAGGTCGGTCCATGCCGGTGGTGATCCCCATCCTGCACAATGAAGCGGGCGCGGTGTACGTCGACACCATCCTTTTCGGCTCGGATATCGTCAGTGTTTTGTTCAGCTTTACCCGTTCCTATTTCCTGGTGGACGCGGCCATCCCCGCGCAATGGGTGCTGTTTCTCCAAAGTCTCATGCCCGCCAAACCCATTTCGGAAATCTACAGCGCGTTGGGGCACAACAAGCACGGCAAAACATACTATTATCGCTGTGCGTATCGGCACATGCAGAGGACGAGCGATCAGTTCAATATCGCACCCGGTATCAAAGGCATGGTAATGACGGTATTTACCCTGCCGTCCTACGATTTCGTATTCAAGGTCATCAAAGACAGATTTACACCACCCAAGGATATGACTCGCGAACAAGTCAAAGCCAAGTACGCCCTGGTAAAGCGTTGGGATCGTGCAGGTCGCATGGCTGATACCCAGGAGTTTAACAACCTTGCCTTCGCCAGGGAGCGATTCTCCGACGAATTGATGGAAGAGCTGCGCAAAGTTGCGCCTTCGGTGATCGAAGAGCATGGCAAGGCTCTGCTGATAAAACATGTTTACGTAGAGCGTCGGATGACGCCGCTCAACCTTTATTTGCGCAGTGCTACCGACGAGCAGGTGGAGGCCGTTATGGATGACTACGGCAATGCTATCAAGCAGTTGGCTGCGGCTAATATCTTTCCTGGTGATATGCTGTTAAAAAATTTCGGTGTGACACGGCATCGTCGGGTGGTATTTTACGATTACGATGAAATAGTACCGTTGACCGATTGCCATTTTCGTACCATACCCAAACCGCGCAGTGAAGCCGAGGAAATGTCCAGCAAACCATGGTTTACGGTGGGACCCAATGACATTTTTCCGGAAGAATTTTCTCTCTTTTTCTCCGGTAACCAACGCGCGCGCGAGGTGTTCGACACATTGCACAGCGATATTTATGACGCCGCGTTCTGGCACGAACTGCAGAAAAAAATATCCAGCGGCCACGTGGAAGATTTCTTTCCCTATCGACGAGAACTTAGGTTCAGTCGCCAACCTAAAATTGTGACAAAGAGTGCCTGATGTCCACTCTATACCTCATTCGCCATGGTCAGGCGTCGTTTGGAGCTGAAAATTACGACCAACTCTCGCAGCTGGGGTGTCGCCAGGCAACCTTGGTGGGCAAGTATTTCCGCGATTGTGGTGTGCACTTCGACAGCGTATATAGTGGCGATTTATCACGCCAGCGCGAAACTGCTCGACTGGCTATTGCAAGTCAACCCCGAGTAGTTCCCCATAGAATTGATTCTCGATTCAACGAAATCCAGAACGACGTCCAGATAAAATATCTTATGCCGGAGGTAGTGAAAATCGATCCAGGGATTCAGGCGCTGGTAGATAAGGGCTTGAGTTCCAGCAAGGACTATCAAAAGATTATCGCTGCAGTATTCAACTACTGGGTTTCTCCATCGTGTTCGGATCCGCGGTTACAGAGTTGGGCGGAGTTTTCCGCAGGGACTCGCCAGGCTGTTGCGGATATCGTACAGGAGCAGGGAAGTGGAAAAACGGTGGCAATCTTTACCTCCGGCGGTACGTTAGCTACCATAGTCGCACAGGTGCTTGGTCTAAGCGGTGAGCAGACTTACCAACTGTATGAGCCACTCCTGAATTGTTCCGTCACACAGTTGTTTTATAACAGCACCAAAATATCCCTATCTTCCTTTAACGACTGCTCCTTTCTGCAGGTTCTTGGTAGCCAGTGTGGTCAAAATCTTCTGAGCTATCGCTAGGTCGACCGTACCGTTTTCATGGATATCTTTCTGGTAAGGCACGGCGAGGCGGCGGCGAGTTGGGCGGAATCATCAGATCCTGGGCTCAGTGCGATGGGCGTCCGGCAGGCTACGGATGTAGCCGCATTGCTTGTGCAGCAAATCGGCGCTGAGACAAGGCTTTGGAGCAGCCCGTTGCGCCGTGCAGTCGAGACTGCCAGGCCACTGGCAACCATGATGCGACAAGCGGTGCGCGAGGATGCGGCGTTTCGAGAAGTTCCGGCTCCCGTTCCACTGGCGCAGCGCCAGGATTGGCTGCGCCAATTTATGCAGCAGCGGTGGTGTGAGCAGGAGGCCGACGTGCTTACATGGCGTACCACTATCCTGCAACAGCTTCTGGCGATTCAACTCCCCGCCGTGGTGTTCACTCATTTTCTTGTCATCAATGCCGTTGTCAGTCACGTACTGGGTAGCGCCTCGACGCTTTGTTTCTGGCCCGCCAATGGTTCCGTCACCCGGTTTCGTCTCAACGGCACGGATCTGGAGTTGGTTGAATTCGGAGAGGAAATGATTACACCGGTCAACTAGGATTGGATAAGACGCAAAAGTGACTCCTGGGCGGCGGATGCCACCAAAACTCCGTCGCGAGTGTAGAAAGCACCCCGGCTGAAGCCGCGTCCGCCGGCGGTAATGGGGCTGTCCATGGAATAGAGTAAGTAATCGTCAGCCCTGAATGGCCGATGAAACCACAGTGCGTGATCCAGGCTCGCCCACTGTAGATTCTTGCTCATGCCGGTATACGGATGTGCCATGATTGCCGTGCCCAGTAAGGCAAAATCCGAGATGTACGCCAAAACCGTCTGGTGCCGGCTCAATTCGTTTCCCAGATTGCCCAGCGCTCGCACCCACACATGCTGTAGCGGTTCCTGGGGCTGCGGATCCAGAACGTCACGTGGGTATACTGTTTTTCGTTCGATGGGCTGCGCAATCTGGGCTTCGACAATACCCGGTTTTTCCTTTGCCAAACGGGCCATGCGATCGTAATCGGATTCGAGTTCTTCCGGTGCGGGTATCTGGGGCATAGCACATTGGTGCATCAGTCCCGGTTCTTCGCTGTGAAAAGATACGGTAACATTAAAGATAGCGATACTATCCTGTCTGGCCACGACACTACGGGTAGTGAAGCTTTTGCCGTCGCGAATGGGGTCCACCTCGTAAATGATTTTTTTTTCGGGATTGCCCGGCCGCAGGAAGTAAGCGTGCAGGGAATGTGCAATTCGGGTTGCATCAACTGTGCGCAGCGCGGCGTTCAATGACTGCGCCAGTACCTGGCCACCAAATATGCGCGATGGGTGTTTGGGGCTGTCGCCACTAAACAGGTACTTGTCGATCTGCTCGACTTCGAGCAGGTTGAGTAACTTTTCCAAATCATGGGTCACAATAGCTATTCCTGTGATTTCGCCCGCCGGCGTAACAGATTCAGGTCGGCAGTCCCACTTTGATATTGAGCCATTTGCGCGAGCGATAGCGTTGAACGAGTAGCACCGCTTTGATGCCGTAATCCAGCAACATTACTGCAAAAATCCAGTAGACTGAGAATCCCAACCAGAGGAAAGTTAAAGCTGGTATGAGACGTCCGAAGATAATTCCGCAGAAAGTTGCAATCAGCGGAAATCTTGTGTCCCCGGCACCACGCAATGCGCCACCCAAGGTAAATTCAAATGCCATGAGTGGCTGCGCCAGGGCAATGATGTAGATAAATACGACAGTCAGGTGAACAACTTCCGGATCGTGGATCATGAAATGTGCGAGATCCTCGGCGAACCACGACAACAATATGGACAGGAAGGTCATTGCCGCCAGGGACATACGTAGTGATCGCGATACCGCGAGCACCGCCAGTTCGGTTTGTCCGGCCCCCAGATGTTGGCCTACGAGGGTTGCTGTGGCAATGCCGAAACCAAATCCGATGACGATTGAAAAGGCGACCAAGGTAATCCCAATACCATAAGCGGCATATCCCTCGGCTCCGTAGTGGGCAACGATGGCGAAAAAAACGAGGAAAGCTAACTGAACGATTCCCTGCTCCAGAACAGAAGGAGCGCCGATGGTGATCAACTGCCTGGTAGAGGCCCAATCAATAGCCATCCGCTTGGGCGGTTTGAGATTGAAATTACCTAACCACCAGAAGATCATGAACACAACGGTCATCAGAGCTGCACCAAAACTTCCGCCCAGTGAAACTCCGGCAACGCCAAGCTCGGGGAGAGGACCTATACCAAACGCCAGCAGGTAAGCAAACGTTACATTCAATAACGAACTCACCATTAGAAACCACAGCGGCGTAATAACGTCCCCCGTGGCCCTTAACGCGGTGCCCAACATCATGTTTATGGCGGCGAAGACATTGAACCAGCCCAACCAGAAAATAAAATCTGCCGCGAGCGCCGTGGTTTGATCATCCAGCCCGAACAGCCCCGCTATTGTCGAGGGCGCCAGCAGTAACGGTACGCTGAGTGCTGCCGCCAGTACCACCGAAATCACCAGTGAAGACCAGGATACCAATTCTGCCTGTCTAGGCTGTTGTGCGCCCCAACTGCGTGCTACCAGGGCGGCGGTCGCTACAGAGACGCCCATTAGCACAGCTTGCGCCAGAAAGTAGACTCGGTGGCCAGTTGTCACTGCGGCGACGGAAGTCGTGCCCAATGGTGCGACAATTTTGATATGCAGGAAACCCACCGTGGTCACCAGCAGGTTCGAGATGATGGTTGGCCACGCCAAGCGCCACACATGCCTGCTGGCGGAGGGGTGTACCATGGGCTGGGAAACTGACAAAGCGAGTTCTCGTAGATAGTCCCGCCATGTTATCAGTTCAGAGCGGGTTTATATGTCTTAAGCCAATCGCTGGCATTCCTTGTGGCGAAAGCAGTCGATGAGATGGTCATTTACCATTCCTGTGGCCTGCATATGAGCATACATGATGGTAGACCCGACGAAAGTGAAGCCACGTTTTTTCATATCCTTGCTCAAAGCGTCTGAAATCGCACTGTTTGCCGGTACCTCTCGAATCGAGCACCAACGATTCTGAATTGGTTGGCCATCCACAAAGTCCCAAATGTAGTCGGAGAAGTTGCCTCGTTCCTGTTGCACTTCAAGAAAGGCGCGCGCGTTCTTCCGCGCTCCATACACCTTGAGGCGATTGCGAATAATCTGGGGATTCAGGAGAAGTTTATCCAGTTTTTTGTCGCTGTAACGGGCGATCTTCTGTGCATCAAATTGGTCGAAGAGGTTACGATAATACTCCCGCTTACGTAGTATGGTAATCCACGAGAGTCCGGCTTGGGCTCCCTCCAGGATCAAGAACTCAAACAAGGTTTGGTCATTGTGCACCGGTACGCCCCACTCCGTGTCGTGATAAGACACGTAGAGAGGGTCATCTCCGCACCAGGTACAACGCGTTGTCATTCCGTAATTTCTCCACAAGCTGTTCAGTATGCTTTTGTTAGGGTTTAGAGTCTATAAATTTGGTGACCGAGTAGCAGCAACTGCGCGCTTGTGCCAGACTACCTGCGGCGACCAACAGCGATAGACCGTATGACAGATACGATTTTGTATAACTCTGTGGGACATGTTGGCCGACTAGTGCTGAATAATCCGCAGCGCCACAACGCCTTGGGCCGTGAACAGCTTGAAGCCATAAAAGCATACTTGTGCCAAATAGAGCTTGATCGAGGCGTACGGGTTCTGATTGTAACCGGGTTCGGCGACAGGACATTTTGTTCTGGTGCGTCTTTGACCGAGTTAAGCGACGGCCAAATTGGCGACGATGCATTCCAGCAAGTGACCGGTCAGCTCGCCAATCTGTCGATACCGACGATTTGTGCCATGAACGGTGACGTTTTCGGTGGTGGTGTTGAGCTGGCGGTAAGCTGTGATTTTCGCATTGGCATTGAGGGCTGTCGCATGCGAGTACCGGCTGCCGCCATCGGCCTGTGTTATCCACTGGCTGGCATTCAGCGCTTTATCGAGTGCCTCGGAGTGAGCCTGACCAAACGGATTCTGGTCGCATCTGAGGAGTTCACTGCAGTAAAACTGCTGGAAACGGGCTTTCTGGACCATCTCGTAGCGCGGCAGAAGTTGGACAACTTTGCTAATGAGTTTGCCCAGCATATAGCCGGTCTCGCACCACTGGCAGTTAGATCAATGAAAAGTATTCTTCGGCAAGCTGCTTCTGTCAGTGTCGACCCGGAGGCTGCCCAGCGGTTGTCGGCCTTGTGTCTCGATTCCCGAGACTTGCGCGAAGGTTTTGCAGCAAAGCTTGAAAAGCGCAAACCTCAGTTTGAGGGGCGGTGACGCTATTTGTATTTGGTCGCGAGCGGTCCATGGCAATTAAGCTGTCGATCCACCGCCATCCACGGTAGGCCAAGCTTTTCCAGCCATTTCAAACCCGTGGCTTCGGTTTTTAATCGTGCCACGCTGGCCGCGCTGCAGGCCGTGAGGCAGTTATCCGCAATAACAGCGACGCTGAGTAAACCGGGTATAGGCCGGCCATCCACGGGACTCAAAGCGCGTCCGAAAAGTTCTCCATCTTGTGTCACGGCGTGCTCGAAATCCCCGCGAATGGCAAAACCTTTGTGATTTAATTTAAGTCGAACTATCGCGGCTCGAGAGGCCTTTGGGACGCGCACGCCGACCAACCAGTTAGCTCCGTCGGGTTGCTTGCCGATCGTTGCTACTTCCTGATCTAATTCGAGATACGCATTATTTACTTCCCTGCGCAGCAAGAGTTTACGTACTGAATCCAGAGCATAAGGTCGAATACAACTGTTTAAGTCAACGAGCATTCCCTTGCACGTCAAATGTACGCCTGATTCGGTGATCTCTACATTGTGCCAGCCAACCAGATTGAGCATGTCATCGAGCTTTTCTTTTGCCGCAATTTCGCTGCCTGCGCTAGTGTAGCAGTCGTGTAGAACCCGCGTAGTAGGATCGAAGATATGTTTGCTCTCCTGCCAAAGGGCAACAATATACTGAAATAAGCTCGATGCTTCGTTGTCAAGCGGTACAAAGCTACCTGTTCCCGCAAACTGATTGATATTGCTGGTAATGCTGTTGGGTAGATAAGAGCTGAATTTATTCTCTAATCTTTTTAATTCTTCCTGACAGAGCTTTAGAAGGTCTGCGCCTCGACCATTTTCATTGTTGACAACAAGATGACATGCCCTACCGAAAACATGCAGTCGAATTTCGCTCTTGTCCACTATCCCCTGCCGGCATCTCTATTATTAAAAATATGCGTTTAATGCAGTTAATTCATCCACATAACTGAATTCAGATTCGCTGCATCAAACTACAATGTACCACTGCAGATGGCTGACTAGCTAGGCGGTATTCTCCTGGTCGTCCGTATTATATGAATCGCTGCGACAGCAAATAGTTATAGAAATTGCAGTGCCGCTAGATTCAGAGCACTGTAACGTACCGCCCAACTTATTCACAATTTCAAGTACAATAGAAAGTCCGGAGCCGTCAAGTGCAAGGTTTTCGATAGAGTCAGGAAGTCCAATGCCATTGTCACTGACTGATAGTGCAATGCTGCTTTGTAGTGACTCGGCCGATATATTATATGCCAATCTCAATTGGATATAGTTTGCGGGTGAATTTGTATCAAATGCATGTTGCACACAGTTTTCCAAGAGTTCATAAATTATCATGGAAAGCGGTGTTGCCAATTGTGCAGGCAGTAATGCTGACGTCACTTCATTGATCGTGATAATTGTTTCTGGCTTGATCGATGAATGTTGGAGCAAAATTGGGAGCAAGTCATCGGTGTATTTTTGAAGATTTACGACCGATTCACCTGCTTGGTAATAGAGACATTCCTCTAGCATGGAAAGTGCAGCTATGCGTTTAACGCTGCTCTCAGTTAAATTTCGTAATTCAGTATCTAACTGACTGGTGCCCCGATGAGATATATAATCGCTCACCATGCCTAACGTTGTTTGTGTGTGTTGAAAAGATGAATGAATTAGTTCATCCTGGAGTTCCAGTTGTTCCTGCATGTCATCGTCCGCTTTGTTTGCAGCTTCGAACATCTGTGCTGCCAATTGAGCGGACTTTCTATCAATAGCATAGCTGTGATAGATCCGATGCGCGCACCATACGAGGAGTAGCAATGCTGCTGCATATATAGTATATGCCCACCATGTGAGCCAGGGTGGTGGCAAAACGCGAACCGGTAGAGTGATTCCATCTAAATTCCAGATGCCAGCTGAATTTGCGCCTTGGACATGGAGAATGTACTCCCCGGCGGGCAGATTAGTGTAAGTGGCTGTGTTTCTCGGGCCATTTTCAATCCACTCCGGATCGAAGTTTTCAAGCTTATAGCGATATTGATTTCTTTCAGGAAAAATGAAGTCGAGTACGCTAAACTGGAATGTTACAAAGTGGTCCTTGTGTGTCAATTGGAAGGATTTTAACTGATTCACGTCGCCGATATTTCTTTCGTCCTGCCTGGGAAGACTAATTTTAGACAATCTCATTGGTGAAGGCGAACTATCTATGCTCACTTCATTTGGATCAAACCTGTTGTATCCATTAACGCCGCCAAAATAAATTAGACCTTCGCGACTGGTGAATGACGCTCCTAGCGAAAAATCGTTACCTTGTAAGCCATCGGCTGTTGTGAATCTTTTTATTAAATTACCTTTAGAGTCCAGTTTGACAATCCCGTTTTGAGTTGAGCACCAGAGGTTTCGCGCTGAATCCAATTCTATCCCGTAGATGGTTGAAGTCGCGATACCACCGCCATTGACCGCCTGTAATACAAATTCATGGTTATTTTGGTCCTCCCTGGACCAAATAAACAATCCGTGATCCTTTGTGCCTATCAAAATGTCGTTGTTGTGAGCTTTTTTCATGGTGTAGATAATCGGCTTCTTTCCCTCCAATCGAAAATCAAAATCTAGTTGATAAAAACGATCGAATTTGGGGTCATGTCGATAAACTCGATTTTCGGAAACAACAAGGAGACCATTAGTTGATTGGAATAGATATGTGATAGCTTTTTCGAGAAGCAAATTATTTTCATAAAGCGAAATTGGACCTCCGGGAGTAATTTGGAATAATCCGCGATCATATGTGGCGATATAAATGATATTAGTTGATTGATCGGGCAGTATTTTTGTAACGGAGAGTTTGTTGGAATTGTTGGAGCCATCAGAGTTTTTAAGGTTGTAATATTCCGATTGACTATTACGAATATTGACAACTTGCACACCGCCCATGAGGAAGCCTGCCCAAAGCTCATTATTCACTGTCGCAACTGTTGCAACTCTTTGGTTATCAGTGGAGGAGACAGTTAATTCAAATTTTGAATGATTGTCAGTGTCTTTGTCATAACGATATAACCCTGAGTAAGTTCCTACCCAAAAGTTCCCTTCGTTGTCTTCTTCGAAGGCCATAACATCATTGGATACTCGGCTATTCTTCGAATTGAACAAATCAAACGGGGTAAAGGACAAGATGTAAAGTCCATCAATGGTTCCAATCCAAATATATTTTTCGTCTGGAAAAAGTCTAAAAACGTCAAAATTTGAAAGCCCTTCTCCTTTTTTACTAATATCACGAATATGAGAAAAGTAACTGTCGGAAGCGAAAAGACCTCGATCTGTGCCAATAATAAGCATTTCTCCATAAGCAACAAAATCCGAAATGTAAACTGCAGAATTCCCAGCAATCATCTTTTCTGCAAGCAATTTACTCTGGTTTACATCCCATACAATTAGCTGACCATTATCCGTGCCCACAAGTAAATTTCCATCACTATTGATTTCAAGAGCAGTCACGGCGGAGCTTTGTGATAGATGAATACTTTCGCGATCAATCATTACAACTGACCTGCTTTTAGGAAGAATTTTAATTAGGCCAAGACTTGCTCCTACCCATAGATTTCCAGATTTATCTTCTACCATGTCGTGAGGACTGCCGATGGTATTTTGGATATCAATTTTAGCTACCCATGTGGCAGAATCCCCAAACTTTGGGTCGTACAAAATGAGTCCATCCTTGCTAAGCAGCCATATACCGCCTCCTTTCGAGACGAATAGTCGCTTTAGTCTTGTCGAATTGAAGTTGCCGTCATGTACAACGGATTCAAAGGATTCGGTTTGCCTATTCAACTTTAATATTACTCCACCGGAAGTGCCTACTATTAAATTGCCATCGTTATCCTCGGTAATGTCTTTTATCTCCGATTCGGGAATCCAATTGCGGTTACTCTTATCAGAATTAAATACGGTAACATTCGCTCCATCAAATCTATGAAGGCCCTGCTGTGTGCCTATCCAAAGAAGGCCTGCAATGTCTCGATAAATTGCAGAAACTGTAGGTTGTTGGAGCAGGCTGGATATGCTGGATTTCGTGATTATGGGTTGCTCAGCAAATGAGTGACTTGCCATGCTTAAGCAGATCGCAAGAATAAATATCCTAATCATCCATGACACTTTTCCTTCCAACTCAATCTCTTAACAGTCAATAAGCTGAGTAGCAGCCAAAGTATTTGAGATAAACTCGAAAGTAAACGTGAAATGCATTTTCTTTAACCATTTGATAGACCAACATAAATGATTGACTAGTTAGTGTAGTGCGGATCGAATTCCTCGATAAATTCATGGTAGGCGTCATTGAGTACAATAACGGCTTCTGCCAATCCGACTAACTCGTTATTCCTTCCTCTTTTTTCTATTTGTGAGCTTATTCGTATAACTTTATTGGCCCCGATATTGGCACTCATTGACTTAATTGCATGTGCTGTACGGAATATAGATGTCGCGTCCCGGGCTTGTATATCTCTTTCTATGTCGCGTAGCTTCTCGTCCATCTGATTGATGTAGCCCGCAAAAATGAATGGCAGCAATTGTTTGCCAGTTTGTCGCTCGATGTCTCTGATGCTCTCGATGGCAGCGAAATTCAGTATCCTGGATTCACTTTCATTAGGTTCAATATTTTCTATTGGTTGTGATCGGCTATTATCAATGCGGACAAACTTTTCGTTTCCGGAAAATTTCTGGTGCATATGTACTTCGATAGTATTTTGTATGCCGGATATTGAAAACGGTTTTGTAACGTAGCCATCCATCCCCGCTTGGCGGCATTTATCTTTATCTTCCTTCTCGGATCCTGCAGTTAGGGCAATTATGGGAATCGGTTTAATCTGTCGCTCCAATTCCAGCTTTCGAATTCTTCGCGTGGCCTCATAACCATCCATAACTGGCATCTGACAGTCCATAAATATCAATGAATAATCGCCAGCCAAGTATTTGGCCACTGCGATCTCGCCGTTGCTGGCGATCTCGACTTCGTGCCCCAGCAATCTAACCATTTCAACAATTATTTGCTGGTTTGTGCCAATATCTTCAACGACAAGGATGCGGATACGTTCTAAACTAATTTTATTCAGCGTATTTTGGGAGAGATCTTCGACAATATTCAGCTGATTAATAGTTCCAATTAAAGCGTCGTGAATGGCTCTTGAGGTTAATGGTTTGTTCACTGATGTCCAGTTGGAGAAAACATCAGGTAGTTTATCTCCGGTCAATGGTGTCAAAACAATTCTCATCCGAGCATCCACCAAACCCAATTTTTTCTCTATTTCAGGAGGCAGTAAGCGTCCATCATAATCCACTAATAAAATATCTTTTTCTTTACTTAGTGTACTACCTAGTTCTTCTTCAATGAACGGTGACGAGCTTATGCCCAACCGTATCAAATGGCTGGAGGTCATTTGATACACTGCAGAATTTTTTGTAAATATTTTCGCCGTCAATACCTCGAACATTCTGTTAGAAGCACTGTTGGATGATTCAATTTCCATAGGGATAGACAAAGTTATTTTTGTGCCTTCCCCTAAAGCAGAGTGGATGGCAATGTCTCCGCCCATAATGTCAATATAATGGCGAGAGATCGTCAAGCCTAGTCCGGTGCCACCATACTCTCTCGTGGTGCTGGCATCAGCCTGAGTAAACGGTTCAAACACCTTCATTTGCGTTTCGGAATCCATTCCTATCCCATCGTCTTCTACGCAAATGTGGACAAGCGCTTTTCCTGTGTGCGACGGGTTGAATTTAGGTTCTACCCTGATATTGACGTTTCCAGAGTGTGTGAACTTGATGGCGTTACTAACCAAATTCATAACAACCTGACGTATCTTGGTCGGGTCTCCTATCAAATTAATGGGGGTTAGTGGATGGCATATATTATTGAGATTCAACCCTTTTCGATTAGCGGGCTCTCCTTGAAGATAACAAATGTCATCAATTAGTTCAGTGAGGTTAAACGCAATCTGCTCCAATTCGACCTTTGATGCTTCCGCTTTGGAAAAGTCCAGTATTTCATTAATCAAATTCAATAATGACTCGCCGCTATTGCGAGCTGCGTTCGCAAATTGCTGCTGTTGAGCATTGAGATTCGTATGAAGAAGAAGTTCAGTCATGCCTACAATTCCATGCATGGGAGTGCGAATTTCATGGCTCATGGTTGCCAGAAATTCTGACTTAGCCTTAGTGGCCTCCTCAGCTACTTTTCTGGCTACTTGTAAGTCATGAGTTCGCTCTTCAACACGATATTCCAGCTCGCGTTGCCTTTGCAGTGACTCTCGTGATTGTCTTGACTGCCGGTAAAAATAGTATGCAATTATCGCAGCAGTCAGAAAAATGTAGCCAGCATACGCGGCGGGACTAAGCCATGGTGGAGGAGCCACTACCACCGCAATACTTAGACCGTCCCAGTTCCACGTGCCACCGGGACCCGCTGCGGCCAGTTTCAATTCATAGGTTCCGGCAGGAAGTGTCGTAAATGATGCGATTCTAGATTCCGGCGACACAATCCAGTCGGGATTTACACCCTCCAATTTGTATGCGTAATTAAGAAGATCAGGGCTAGAATAATCAGCGGCAAAGAACTCAACTGACAACATTCGGTCTTCATAGCCCAATTCGATAGACTTCAGTGAGTAATACGGTTCCTTAAACTCTCGACGTTCATTCATCACTTTTATGTTCGTGATGGTAACTTGGGGGGGCGTTCGATCTAGCGTCTGAAAGTTTGGATTTACAGCGTTAAATCCTCGCGCTCCACCAAAATAGATTGTTCCAGAGTTGGAACGTAAAGATGCGCCTAACGTAAATTCCTTCGCTTGTAGTCCATCTCGCACTCCATAATGTTGTGACTCAAGGGTCTTAGGATTAATTTGTGTCAGACCCATGTTATGTGATACCCAAACCCAGCCGTTTTCATCGCCCTGGATGCCGTATATGTTTGAACTTGGTAGTGATATGCTTTCGGAAAAATGTCTAATGTCTACCCTTGAGTGCATTCTGTCATTTGCGGACCAAAGGTTTAATCCTCCACCGGCTGTGCCAATCCAAAGCATGCCGTCTGTATCCTCATAGAATGACCACATTATGTTACTGGAAAAACTATTGGCATCATCTCTTTCTGAAAAATGCCGATCAAACTTTAAAGTATCAGGATGGAAGCGATTTAGTCCCTTTTCGGTTCCAATCCAGACGAATCCCAAGGAGTCTTCAAATACTGCCAAAACCATGTTATTGCTTAGCGTAGATGAATCGTATGGTTTATTCTTCAAGTTTAAAAAATCGTTACTTTTCTCACGAAATATACTCAAACCACCACCAAAGGTGCCGATGAGAAACTCCCCTGAGGACAACCGAAGTATTGACGTGACTCCGTTGGCGCCGATGCTATGTTTGTTAGAAGCATGATGTCGGTATGTTGCAAGTTCCCCTGTTATGAGGTTATATTTGTGAAGTCCTTCTTCGTACGTACCAATCCAAAGGGTGTCTTCATCGCTGTAAAGGCTCATGACCTTGATGTGAGACAATGATGAATGTGTATGCTCATCAATCAACTCAAACTCTGCTTCACCCGGAAGTAACCTGTTTAATCCTTCATCAGTGCCCACCCATAAACTACCGTCAGAAGTTTCAGCAAACGCATTTACCGATTCATTAGAAAGTTTACTGTTTGCTCGGTCAAATTTTCTGAATTTTGTTTTCATTCCGGAATACAAACTTGAAATTGTACCTACCCAATACTGTCCCTCGCGGGATTGATATATACTGATTATCGGATCCTCAGGTAAGTTGCTGTTATGACTAGAAAAGGTAATAAAACTATTCGTGTTTGGACTGTATAGATTTAGCCCCGCTGAAGTAGCGACCCAAACATTTCCGCTGGTATCCTCGAAAATGTCCGAAGTTTGGTCCGACGATAATGAGTTAACATTCGTGTCGGAATGAGTAAAATTTGTTGCGATATCCTCAGCGGGATTGTAGCGGCTTACTCCCCCATCAGCGGAGGCGATCCAGAGGTAACCCTCTCTGTCGGTCAAAACGCCCAATAGCCAATTTGAAGCTATAGAGTTCGCTCTTGCTACATCATGTGTTCGAACCGTTACTAAACCTGTTGAAGGTTCCAGCCGGAGCAGTCCCGTGTTCTGTGTGGCGGCCCAAATAGCGCCATCTGCTGTTTGAGTAAAACTGCCGATTGTACCCGTGAAAGGGATGTTGTTAGATCCGGACACATAATGATGGAAGGTATGATCTATCGCATTAAATCTACTGAATGCATTTGAATAACCAAGCCAAATTGTGCCATCTGAAGCACAATATATCGTATTAATCTCATTCGAATAGGGCGTATTAGGATCATTTGGATCGGAATAGATTGCTTTGAAGCTGTCCGATATCGCGTTGTAGGAAACCAGACCGGCACCTCGCGTGGATAGCCAGATATTGCCTTCATTATCTTCGATGATTCTGGTTATGTTGTCTGTAGGGAGTGAAGAAGGGTCACTAGAAGAATATCTATAATTTTGAAGTTCATAGCCATTGTAACGATTCAAACCTTCCTGAGTGACAAACCACAAGATACCTCTCGAGTCTTGAAAAGTTTGCCTA
>Ga0114942_1000175_pt1 | contig 17557 bp, 17 predicted proteins | sample LowerColdCreek_FD_88674 | JGI IMG/M metagenome (GOLD analysis project Ga0114942, IMG submission 88674) | Groundwater microbial communities from Cold Creek, Nevada to study Microbial Dark Matter (Phase II) - Lower Cold Creek | ecosystem: Environmental > Aquatic > Deep subsurface > Groundwater ... | reverse complement strand
GACAGTGACGAAGCTCGGGCAGAAGCCCTTCACGCAGGAGTAGTCCTTGTTGCAGCTGTTCTGGTTGATCTGGCGCTTGCGGCCGAAGTCGGTCTCCAGCGGCTCGATGCTCAGGCAGTTGGATTGCACCGAACAGTCGCCGCAGCCTTCGCAGACCAGCTCGTTGATGACGACGCGCTTGGCCGGGTCCACCAGCTTGCCGCGCTTCCTGCGGCGGCGCTTCTCGGTGGCGCAGGTCTGGTCGTAAATGATGGCCGTGGTGCCTTCCAGCTCGCGGAACTGGCGCTGGATGTCGTCCAGCTCGTCGCGGTCGTGCACCGTCACGCCGGGGGCCAGCGCCACGCCTTCGTACTTGGCCGGCTCGTCGGTGACGATGACCAGCTTCTTCACGCCTTCCGAGATCACGCTGTTCATGATCTGCAGCACCGTGTGGCCCTCGGGCCGCTCGCCCACGGTCTGCCCGCCGGTCATCGCGACGGCGTCGTTGTAGAGGATCTTGTAGGTGATGTTCACCCCCGAGGCGATGCTCTGGCGGATGGCCAGGCTGCCGCTGTGGAAGTAGGTGCCGTCGCCCAGGTTGGAGAAGATGTGCTTCTCGTCGGTGAACGGCGCCTGGCCGGTCCAGGGCACGCCCTCGCCGCCCATCTGCGTGAAGGTGGCCGTGTTGCGGCCGGGCATCCACGTCACCATGTAGTGGCAGCCGATGCCACCCACGGCGCGGCTGCCTTCCGGCACACGCGTCGACGTGTTGTGCGGGCAGCCGGAGCAGAACCAGGGCGTGCGGTCGGCGCCGCCGGCGGTCTGCTCTTCGGATTTCAGCGAGGCTTCCTTGGCGTCGATGATGGCCAGGCGCGCGTCCAGGCGGGCGCGGATGTCGCTGTCCACGCCCAGCTTCTTCAGCCGCTTGGCAATCGCGCGAGCAATGAGGGCCGGCGTCAGGTCGGCCTGCGGGCGCAGCAGCCAATGCTCGCTGGGGTTGGGCACGCTCCATTCGCCGCCTTCGCCGTCACCGGCGTCGAACTTGCCGAGCACGTTGGGCCGCACGTCGGCGCGCCAGTTGTAGAGCTCCTCCTTGACCTGGTATTCGATGATCTGGCGCTTCTCCTCGACGACCAAGATCTCCTGCAGGCCCTTGGCGAACTCGCGCGTGATCTGCGCCTCCAGCGGCCAGACGACGTTGACCTTGTGCAGCCGGATACCGACGCGGCGGCAGGTGTCCTCATCCAGACCCAGGTCGTGCAGTGCCTGGCGGGTGTCGTTGAACGCCTTGCCGCTGGTGATGAGGCCGAAGCGGTCGTTCGGGCCTTCGATGACGTTGTGGTTCAGCTTGTTGGCGCGGATGTAGGCCAGCGCGGCGTACCACTTGTAATTCATCATCCGCGACTCTTGTTCGAGCGGCGGGTCCGGCCAGCGGATGTGCAGGCCACCGGCCGGCATCTGGAAATCCTCGGGCAGCAGGATGTTGACGCGATCCGGGTCGACGCTGACGGAAGCCGACGATTCGACGATCTCCTGGATGGTCTTCATGCCCGCCCACAGCCCCGAGAAGCGGCTCATCGCCAAGGCATGCAGGCCCATGTCGAGGATGTCCTGCACGCTGCTGGGGAAGAAGGTCGGGAAGCCCACGGCCTTGAAGACGTGGTCGCTCTGGTGCGCGGCGGTGGAGCTCTTGGCGATGTGGTCGTCGCCGGCGATGGCGATGACGCCGCCATGCTTGCTGGTGCCCGCCATGTTGGCGTGCTTGAACACGTCGATGCAGCGGTCCACGCCCGGGCCCTTGCCGTACCAGAGGCCGAAGACGCCGTCGAACTTGGCCTTCTCGGGGAAGAGATCCAGCTGCTGCGTGCCCCACACGGCCGTCGCGCCCAGTTCCTCGTTGACACCGGGCTGGAAGACGATGTGCTGCTTGGCCAGGTGCTTCTTGGCCGCCCACAGCGCCTGGTCATACGTGCCCAGCGGCGAGCCGCGGTAGCCGCTGATGAAGCCGGCGGTGTTGAGCCCGGCCAGCGCATCGCGCGTGCGCTGCAGCATGGGCAGCCGCACCAGCGCCTGCACGCCGCTCATGAAGGCGCGGCCGGAGTCCAGCGCGTATTTGTCATCGAGCGAGACGTTCTGCAAGGCGCGCAGGACGTGTTCGGGCAGCGGTGCATTCATCGGATGGACTCCTGATTGGCAGCCTGGCGTGGCGGCCCTTGTGGGGCCTGGCGCGCGGGCGTGTGGCCAGTATGGCCGGACCGGTCAGTGTAGGGAAACAGGGGTGACGGGTGCTTTCCCATTTCCTCGCCAAACAGACTTCCCCAGCAAGATCCTTTCGCCATCATGGAGAATTCAATGCAATTCGCATCGCCGAACGCGATACAAGGGCAAACCATGAGTTCCGCCGACCTCGACCGTTACCACATCGCCATCCTGGCCGAACTGCAGCGCGACGCGCGCCAGTCCAATGCCGAGCTGGCCCAGCGCATCGGCCTGTCCGCCGCGCCCACCTGGCGGCGCGTCAAGTGGCTGGAGGAGCAGGGCTACATCACCGGCTACCGCGCCGAGATCGACCGCCGCAAGATCGGCCTGGGCGTGCTGGCCTTCGTGCGCGTGGACGCCGAGCGCAGCGCCGCCACGGCCACCAAGGCGCTGGAGGACGCCATCCGCCTGCTGCCCGAGGTCATCGCCTGCCACTACATCTCCGGCACCGGCACCTTCGAGCTGCAGGTCATGGTGACCGACCTGGACGCCTTCTCGCGCTTCTCCATCAACACGCTCTTGAAGCTGCCCAACGTGAAAGACATCCACACCAGCTTCTCGCTGGGTGAAGTGAAAGCCAGCGGCGTGCTGCCGCTGACGCACCTGGAGCCCTGAAGCATGCGCCTGGCCCTCGTCTCCGACATCCACGGCAACCTGCCGGCCCTCGAAGCCGTCGCCGCCGACATCCGCCGCCATGGCGTGGACCAGGTGCTGTGCCTGGGCGACCACCTCTCCGGCCCGCTGCTGCCGCGCGAGACGGCACAGTGGCTGATGGCCTCGGGCTGGCCCTGCCTGGCCGGCAACCACGAGCGCCAGATCCTTGAATGGACACCCGAGACCGGTGGGGCGTCGGACGGCTACGCGCTGTCCACGCTGGGTGCGGCCGAGCTGGGCTGGGTGCGCACGCTGCAGCCCCTGTGGCAGTGGGCGCCCGACATCTTCCTGTGCCACGGCACGCCGCGCAGCGACTGCGAACACTTCCTGGAAACCCCGCGCGACGGCGTGCTCGGCCTGGCCGCTGCCGACGAGATCGCCGAGCGCCTGGGCCGCCAGACCAGCCCGCTCATCGCCTGCGGTCACAGCCACCTGCCGCGCTTCCTGCGCACGGCCAGCGGCCAGGTGCTCGTCAACCCCGGCAGCGTGGGCCTGCAGGCCTATGTGGACGACGAGCCCGAGCGCTACGTCGTCGAGCGCGGCACGCCGGACGCAACCTACGCCATCGTCGAGCGCATGGCCGGCACCTGGCATGGCAGCCAGCACGCCGTGGCCTACGACCATCGCTCCATGGCCGCCTTGGCAGCGCGCAACCACCGGCCGGAGTGGGCGCGTGCCCTGCTTTGCGGCTACGTCGGCTGACGCAGCGCAACTCGTGAACAAGCACCGCCGTCTGCGCGCCACAGGGCAAGTTCCGGCGCTGCCGCCGCGCTAGGCTGCACGCCATGGCGACGTCGCACCTCCATCGGCTGGGCGATCTCTGGCTGGGCACCGAGCCCGCCCAGCGCCTGCGCCTGCGCCAGACCTCGCTGGCCATGGCGCTGATGGCCCTGTGCGTCCCCATGATGCACTTTGCGGTGGCCATGGGCCAGGGCGAGCGCGGCCTGTTCCTGTGGGCCTGGACGGCCGTGTCGCTGGGCGGCATGGCGCTGGCCTACGCCGCCATCCGCAGCGGCTGGTCGCTGCGCTTCCAGGACCCGTCGCTGACCAGTCTGCAGATCGCCTTCGCCATCAGCTCAGCCGCGCTGGGCTACGCCCAGGCCGGGCCCATGCGCGGCGGCGTGTTCCCGGTGCTGACGCTGATCCTGATGTTCGGCATGTTCCAGCTGCGCGCACGCACGGCCTACGCGCTGTGCCTGTTCGCGCTGGCGGCGTTCGGCACCGTCATGGCCGTGATGGCCGCGCACCAGCCGGCGCGATACCCGCCCGCGTTCGAGATCGGCCACTTCGTGATGCTGGCCTGCATGCTGCCCGCCGTGGCCGTGCTGACCGCCCGGCTCAGCCGCATCCGCCGCCGCCTGTCCGCGCAGCGCGAGGAGCTGGCGCGCGCGCTCGTCCAGTTGCGGGCCATCGCCACGCGCGACGAACTCACCGGCCTGCCCAACCGCCGCCAGATGCAGGCGCTGATGGACCAGGCGCTGCTGCGCTCGCTGCGCCACGGCCACGAGTTCTGCATCGCCATCGCCGACCTGGACCACTTCAAGCGTGTCAATGACCAGCACGGTCACGCCGCCGGCGATGTCGTGCTGCGCGCCTTCGCCGAGGCCGCCCACGGTGCGCTGCGCGCGACAGACGTCATCGCCCGCTGGGGCGGAGAGGAGTTCATCGTGCTGCTGCCCGACACCGCCCTGCCACCTGCCCTGGCCGGCATGGAGCGGCTGCGCGAGCGCGTGGCGGCGTTGCGCATCGACGTGGGCCATGGCGTCCAGGTCTCGATCACCGTCTCCATCGGCCTCACCGGCCACCACGTCGGCGACACGCTGGCCCAGACGCTGGAGCGCGCCGACCGGCTGCTCTACCAGGCCAAGGACGAGGGCCGCAATCGCAGCTGCGCCGGCTGAGCGCAGGCGCCACCGCAACGGCGCCAGAATGGCCCGATGACCCTGGTCTACAAGCTCGCCACCACGGCCGCCGAACTCGAGGCCATCCACCGCCTCAACTACCGCACCTTCGTCGAAGAAATCCCCCAGCACGCGCCCAACCCGCAGCGCCGGCTGGTGGACCGCTTCCACGACGAGAACACCTACGCGATCGCCCTGGCTGGCGACGAGCTCGTCGGCATGATCGCCGGCCGCGCGCGGCGGCCGTTCTCGCTGGACGGCAAGCTCGCCGACCTGGACCGCTACCTGCCCGCCCACGAGCGCGCGATGGAGGTGCGGCTGCTGGCCGTGGCGCCGGCCTGGCGCAAGGCCAGCGTGTTCGCGCGGCTGGCCGGGGTGCTGGGCCGCGAGTTCCGCGACCAGGGCTGCGACCTGGCGCTGATCTCCGGCACCACGCGCGAGCTCAAGCTCTATGCCCATCTCGGCTTTCAGCCCTTCGGCCCGCGCGTGGGCAGCGGCGATGCCGTCTACCAGCCCATGTGGCTGCGCCTGCCGGACTACGCCGAGCGCGTGGCCCACCTGGAGCTGAGCGCGGGCGAGCAGGCGGCGTGCTTCCTGCCCGGGCCGGTGCCGCTGTCGGACGCGGTGCGCGCGGCCTGGGCCGCCGAGCCGGTGTCGCACCGCTCGGACGAGCACCTGCGGCGCGTGCAGCGCATCAGCGAGCGGTTGCAGGCCCTGACCGGCTGCACCGGCGCCCTGCTGCTGCCCGGCGGCGGCACGCTGGCCAACGACGCGGTAGCGGGGCAGATCAGCCGGCGCGGCACCAGCGGCAAGCCGGGCCTGGTCATCACCAACGGCGAGTTCGGCGAGCGCCTGGCCAGCCATGCGCGGCGCTGGCAGCTGCCGCACGAGACGCTGTCGCTGGGCTGGGGCGAAGCCATCGACGCCCAGCGCTTGCGGCGCACCTTGGCGGCGCAGCGGCCAGCTTGGGTCTGGGCCACCGTCTGCGAGACCTCGACCGGCCTGCGCAACGACCCCGGACTGCTGCGCGACGCCTGCACAGCAATCGGCGCGCCGCTGTGCCTGGACGCGGTCAGCGCGCTGGGCCTGCAGCCACTGGACCTGCGCGGCGTCTGGCTGGCCAGCGGGGTCAGCGGCAAGGCGCTGGGCAGCTACGCCGGCCTGGCGCTGGTGCTGCACGACGGCACGCTCGCGCCCGCCGGCGCGCTGCCGGCCGCGCTGGACCTCGCCGCGATCGCCCAGGCGGGTGGCGTGGCGTCCACGCAGAGCTCCAACGCGGTGGCCGCGCTGGAGGCCGCGCTGGCCGTGGACTGGCCGGCGCACTGGCAGGCCACGCACGCGGCGGACGCGCAACTGCGCGAGGCCCTGCAGGCACTGGGCCTGCCCGCGCTGGTGCCCGCGCCGCAGGCCCAGCGCGGCGTCATCACGCTGGCGCTGCCGCCCGGCACGAGCAGCGAGCGCCTGGCCCGACGCCTGGACCGCGTGGGCTGCCACATCGCCTGGCAGAGCGCCTATCTGCGCGAGCGCAACTGGGTGCAGATCTGCCTGATGGGCGCCTGGCGGCGCGCCGCCGTGGAGGTGCTGCCGGCGCTGCTGCGCCGCTATGCCGGTGCGCCGGCATGACGCACGCCACCGCCCTGCCCCTGCGCCACCTGCTGCTCGCCGTCGCCGTCGTCGCCATCTGGGGCAGCAACTTCGTCGTCATCAAGTACGCGCTGGACGCCCTGCCGCCCATGCTGCTGGCCGTGCTGCGCTTTGCCATCGCCTTCGTGCCGGCCTGCTTCTTCGTCGCCCGTCCGGCCGTCGGCTGGAAGAACCTGGCGGGCTACGGCCTGTTCGTGGCCGTGGGGCAGTTCGGGCTGCTCTACCTGGCCATGCGCAGCGAGATCTCGCCCGGCCTGGCCTCGCTGGTCATCCAGACCCAGGTGTTCTTCACACTGCTGCTGGCCGTGCGCCTGGCCGGCGAGCGCGTGCTGCCCGCCCAGTGGCTGGGCCTGGCGCTGGCCGTGGCGGGCATCGCCGTCATCGTGCTGCACACGGACGGCACCACCACGCCGCTGGGGCTGGCCATGGTGCTGGCCGCCGCCTTCTCCTGGGCCTGCGGCAACCTCGTCGGCAAGCGCGCGGGCCGGGTGAACATGCTGGCCTACGTCGTCTGGAGCAGCGCCTTCGCGGTGCCGCCGCTGCTGGTGCTGGCCCTCGTCGTCGACGGGCCGGCGCGCATGCAGACGGCGCTGGCCGCCGCCGACGCCGGCACCTGGGCCGCCGTGCTGTGGCAGAGCTTCGCGAACACGCTGTTCGGCTATGGCTGCTGGAGCTGGCTGCTGGCACGGCACCCGGCCGCGCGCATCGTGCCGATGGCCTTGCTGGTGCCCATCTTCGGCATGGGGGCCAGCGCACTGCTGCTGGCCGAACCGCTGCCCGGCTGGAAGCTGATGGCCGCCACGCTGGTGATGGCAGGCCTGGCGATCAACCTGTTCGGACCGCGGCTGCTGCAGCGGCGCGACAGGGCATAAGCTCGGGTCCATGAAGCGCCGCACCCTGCTGTTCGTGCTGCAGCCGCTGCCGGCGCTTGCCGCGCCGCCGGCCGTGCAGTTCATCGTCGAGCTGCGCTGGGTGGACAGCACCCTGCCGCCGTCGGCCCAGGCCGGCGTGCGCGACGGCGCCGTGGTCGTCGGCACGGCCGGCACCGTGTCGCCGCGCGGGGCGGGCGTCGTCGCGTCCACGGCCACGCCGCAGCCGCAGCCCGGGCAACGCCTGCTGGTGCAGAACGGCCAGCGCGCCAGCCTGCGCCTGACGACGCGCGAGCCGCTGCAGTGGGTGGACGCCGTCGTCGAGCTGGACGCACGCGGCACGCCGGGCCGCACCTACGCCCAACCGCGCCCCCAGGAGCGCCGCGTGACGCAGGCCTTCGCCGTCACGCCCAGCTGGCCCGGCGGCCGCGCGCCGGTGCGCGTGGCGTTCGACGTCGAAGATGGCGACAGCGCCTTCCAGTCCACGCTGGACCTGCCGCTGGAGCGCTGGCAGACCGTGGCGCGCACCGGCGATGGCGCCGCGTCGCCCGCGCCGCGCGGCACCGTCAGCAGCCGCGACGCGGCCGGCACGCCCGCGCGCGAGTTGCAACTGCGCGTGTCGATCAGCGCGCAGTGAAGCGGCCGTCGAGTGCCGGGTCAGGTGCAGCGCCTGACCCGGCATGAAGCCCCCCTGCAACAGCGAAGGGAACGTGCCCCGCAACTGCCAACTACTTCGCACCTCCCGTTGCGGACTGCGTGTAAGGTGACCGCTTTGCAACGCCCGACTCGCCCGATGAGACTCGCCTTGATCGCCCACGACGGCAAGAAGGACGACATGATCGCCCTCGCCGCCGACTTCCTGCCGCTGCTGCGGCGCTGCCAGCTGATCGCCACCGGCACCACGGGCAGCCGCCTGTCCGAGGCGCACGGCCTGACCATCGAGCGCATGTTGAGCGGCCCGCTGGGCGGCGACCTGCAGATCGGCGCGCGGCTGGCGGTGGGCGAACTGGACGGCGTCATCTTCCTGCGCGACCCGATGACGCCGCAGCCGCACGAACCCGACATCAACGCGCTGGTGCGCGCCTGTGACGTACACGACGTGCCCTGCGCCACCAACGTGGCCACTGCTCGGCTGCTGCTGGGGCGCTGGAGCGGCCAATGAACGGGACGGCGCCGGCATGAAACGCCGGCTGTCCCGGTTGCGCATCCGCACGCGGCTGGGCCTGGCCTTCGCCGTGCTGCTGCTGCTGCTGCTGGGCCTGGCGGCGCTGTCGCTGCACCGGCTCGCGGGGCTGTCCGATACGCTGAACCAGATCGTCGACGAGCAGGCCGCCATCCGCGACTCGGTCAACGAGATCAACCGCAATGCCGAGGCCGTGGCGCGCAAGCTGCTGGTGCTGATGAGCCCGGACGACGAGCTGCGCATCGCCTCCTACCCCGACATCGCGTCCGCCAACGCGCGGCTGGATGACGCCATGCAGCGCCTGGCGCTGGTGCTGCCGCCAGGGCCGCGCAGCGCCCGCCTGGCCGAGGTGCGCGAGCGCCTGACCGAGTACCGCACCAGCTATGAGGATGTGCGCCTGCTCATCGAGCACGACGACTTCCTGGCCGCGCGCGCGCTGCTCGGCGGCGACACCGAGTTCACGCTGGCGCAGTTCGTCGGCGCCATCCAGCAGCTCGCGTCCAGCGAGGAACGCGCCGGCACGGCCCAGGCCCGCGAGCTGCGCGGCCAGATCGATGTCGACCGCGCCGGCGTGCTGGCGCTGTGCGCTGGCGCCCTGGTCGCCGGGGCGCTGCTGGCCGTGGGCGTCACACGCTCCATCGTCAAGCCGCTCAAGCGCGCCGAGGACGGCGCCGAGCTGATCGCCCAGGGCCAGTACGGGCACCGCATCGAGGTCGACGGCGCCGACGAGCTGGGCCACATGGCCCGCGCGATCAACACCATGGCCATCGCCGTCGGTGAGCGCGAGGCCGAGTTGCGCCGCCTGGCCGACGTGGACCTGCTGACCGGCCTGCCCCAGCGGGCCCGCTTCATCGCCGACGGCAACCGGCTGCTGGCCAGCCTGCCCGAGGGTGAGCAGCTGGCGGTGCTGATCTGCATCGACGTCGACCGGCTCAAGGCCGTCAACAGCCTGCTCGGCTTCGACGCCGGGGATGCGCTGCTGTGCGGCGCGGCCGGCAAGCTGCGCGCGCTGTTCGAGGGCGTGGCCGCCTACGGGCGCCTGGCCGGCGGCACGTTTGCCGCGCTGTCACCCGTGCTGCGCGCGGAGCACGGCGCCGCGCTGGCGGTGCAGCTGCGCGAGGAGGTGGAACACAAGCTGTCGTGGCAGGGCCAGTCGCTGGACCTGTCGGTGTCGCTGGGCGTGGCGCACTGGCCCGAACACGCGGCCGACACCGAGACGCTGCTGCGGCGCGCCGAGCAGGCCATGTTCGAGGCCAAGCGCCTGCGCCAGGCCGTGGCCGTCTACAACCCCGGCGCCGAGGCCGCACGCACGCTGCACCTGAGCCTGCTGTCCGACCTGCACACCGCCATCCAGCAAGACCAGCTGCGCCAGTTCCTGCAGCCCAAGCGCTGCCTGAAGACCGGCCGCATCGTCGGCGCCGAGGCGCTGGTGCGCTGGCAGCACCCGCAGCGTGGCTGGCTGCCGCCCTGCGACTTCATCCCGTTCGCGGAGCGCAGCGGCCGCATCCGCCAGATCACCGACTGGATGCTGGACCGCGCGGTGCACACGCTGGCCAAGCGCGAGGCCGCCGGCCTGGCGCCGATCTACATCGCCGTCAACATCTCCACGCTGGACATCCAGGACCAGACCCTGCCCGCGCGGCTGGCCGCGATGTTGTCCGAGTACCGCGTGGACCCCAGCACGCTGCAGCTGGAGGTGACCGAGACCGGCCTGATGTCCAGCGGCACCGACCCCATCGCCGTGCTGCATGCGCTGAAAGCCTGGGGCGTGCGCCTGGCCATCGACGACTTCGGCACGGGCCAGTCGTCGCTGGCCTACCTGCAGCACCTGCCGGTGCATGAACTCAAGATCGACCGCAGCTTCGTGCAGGACGTCAACACCGACCCGCGCCGCGAGGCACTGCTGCGCTCCATCGTCGGCGTCGGCCAAGGCCTGGGGCTGACGGTGACGGCCGAGGGCGTCGAGAACGAGGCCGAGTTGGCCGTCGTCACCGGCTGCGGCTGCGACCTGCTGCAGGGCTATCTGCTGGCCAAGCCCATGGACCTGACGGCCTTCGAGGGCTGGCTGGCGTCTGCAGGCTAAAATGCGCGCCTTTCGTTCGTTTTGCCCCTGCTGTGGGCTAGTTTTACTGGAGCCATCATGGGCAACAAGATCATCACCGAAGCGGACCGCCGCGCCTCCCCCCGTCCCGCCGCCCCCAAGGGCGTGACCTTCACGGCCCCCAAGGGCCAGCTGCGCAGCCTGGAGCGTGGTGCCCACACCCGCTCCAAGAAGAACCCGGGCAAGCGCCCGCATTCGGGCTGATCCTCGGGCTCACGCCGGAAGGTTCACCATCAACAGGCCCTGACGGGCCTGTTTTGTTTTGTCGGCTAGAAACTGACCTGACGCCATGATCCGCATCACCGAACTCCGCCTGCCGCTCAACCACGCCGAGAGTGAGCTGAGCCCCGCCGTGCTGACCCGCCTCAAGCTCAGCGACGCTGAGCTGGCCGCCATCCACGTCTTCCGCCGCGGCTACGACGCCCGCAAGCGCAGCGACATCCAACTCGTCTACACGCTGGACTGCACGCTGGCTGAAGGCGTCGACGAGGCCGCCGTGCTGGCGCGCTTTGCCGGCGACCACCAGGTCCGCCCCACACCCGACACCGGCTACCACTTCCTGGCGCAAGTCGGTGAGTACACCGGCCCGCGCCCGGTCGTCGTCGGCTTCGGCCCCTGCGGGCTGTTCGCCGCGCTGATCCTGGCGCAGATGGGCTTGAAGCCCATCGTGCTGGAACGCGGCAAGTCCGTGCGCGAGCGCACCCAGGACACCTGGGGCCTGTGGCGCGAGCAGAAGCTCCACCCCGAGAGCAACGTGCAGTTCGGCGAGGGCGGCGCCGGCACCTTCTCCGACGGCAAGCTGTGGAGCCAGATCACCGACCCGCGCCACCTGACGCGCAAGGTGCTGACCGAGTTCGTCAAGGCCGGCGCGCCCGACGAGATCCTGTACGTCAGCAAGCCCCACATCGGCACCTTCCGCCTCGTCAGCATGATCATCAAGATGCGCGCCGACATCGAGGCGCTGGGCGGCGAGATCCGCTTCCAGCAGAAGATGACGGACCTGCTGATCGAGGACGGGGCGGTGCGCGGCGTGCAGCTCGAATCGGGCGAGCAGATTGACACGACGCACGTCGTCATCGCGCTGGGCCACAGCGCCCGCGACACCTTCCAGATGCTGCACGCGCGCGGCGTGCACATGGAGGCCAAGCCGTTCTCCATCGGCTACCGGATCGAGCACCCGCAGAGCCTCATCGACGCGGCCCGCTTCGGCACCAACGCCGGCAACCCCATCCTCGGCGCGGCCGACTACAAGCTGGTGCACCACGCCAAGAACGGCCGCTCGGTCTACAGCTTCTGCATGTGCCCCGGCGGCACGGTGGTGGCCGCCACGAGCGAGGAGCACCGCGTCGTCACCAACGGCATGAGCCAGTACTCGCGCAACGAGCGCAACGCCAACGCCGGCATCGTCGTAGGACTGACGCCCGAGGACTACCGGCAGGACGGCAAGCGCGACGGCAGCCCCGTGAACCCGCTGGACGGCATGGCCTTCCAGCGCGTCTGGGAAAGCCGCGCCTACGAGCTGGGCGGCGGCGGCTACCTGGCACCGGGTTCGCTGGTGGGCGACTTCGTCAAGCGCCAGGTCAGCAAGGCCTTCGGCGACGTCGTGCCGAGCTACAAGCCGGGCGTCACGCTGACCGACCTGCAGGCCAAGGGCAATGGTTCACTGCCGACCTACTGCCTGGAAGCCATCCGCGAAGCCTTGCCGGCCTTCGCCCGCCAGATCCGCGGCTTCGACCGCCCGGACGCGGTGCTGACCGGCGTGGAGACGCGCACGTCATCCCCGCTGCGCATCAACCGCGGGCGCGACTACCAGAGCGTCAATGTGCGCGGGCTGTTTCCTGCTGGGGAAGGCGCCGGCTATGCGGGCGGGATCATGTCGGCCGGCGTCGATGGCATCGAAGTGGCCGAGGCGCTGGCGGCGGACCTGCTGGGCATGCCGGATGCGCCGGTGTTGCAGGGCAAGGGGGCCAAGGCGGGTGGGCAGGTGTAGGGCAGGCAGCGACCCGCCAATTCGCCCGGCTCGCTATCCCAGCCTAATGCTGATTCCGCCCCGCTCATCGTCATCGCTGCGCAGCCAGCCAAAGGCGGCGGCAATCAGCAGCGCCCCGAAGACCAGGCCGATGTACTTCCAGTGCCCGTCGTCCTGCATGACGTCGTCGCCCTGCGAGATGCGAATGCAGTTCTTGAAGATCCGGGTGGAGCGAACCTCGATGCTGTCACCGTCCTCCAACCGCTTGTAGAGGGCATGGCCGACGGAGCACTTCGACACCGCGCCGTCGATCAGATGCAGCGTGTAGTTGGTGTCGCCGGATCAGCTCCGTCATCCGCCCTGAGCGGCGGCCAGATAGGCCAGCAGGTCTGCCACCTTGCGCTCGTTCATGCCCAGGCCCCAGTAGCGCATCTTGGTGCCGGGCACGACGGCGTTTGGATCGCGCAGGAAGGCCGTCAGCGTGGCCTCGTTCCACACCAGGCCCGAGCCCTTCATGCCGGTGGAATAGGCGTAGCCCGGCGACGTGCCGGCCTTGCGGCCCACCAGCGCATTGAGATGCGGACCGAAGCCGTGGCGCGCCGCCGGACCCACAGCATGGCAGTTGGCGCAGGACGCGAACACCTTGCGACCGGCCGCCGCGTCGCCCGCTGCCACGGCCCACGGCGCCATGGCAGACAGCAGCAGCGCCAGCGCAACGGCCTGCGGCTTCATGGCTGGTCGCCCCCGGTGGCCATCATGTCGATCAGCTCCTTCACGAACGCCAGCGCGTCCTCGGGCGTCTCGAAGTGCATCTCGTTGTTCAGTTCGACGACCTCGCCTTCCGGCCCCTTGTGCACGACCGACCAGCCGCCGGCGCCGCCGTCCACGGCAAGCAGGCCGAACTGGCCGGGGGTGAGGTCGCGGGCGCTGCCCGATGTCACCACGATGTCGCGGCCGAGGTGGGAGTGGTAGCGTCGCATCCGACCCATTCTCACGGAGACATCGATGAAAGCAGTCTGGAACGGCGTGACCATCGCCGAGAGCGATGACACGGTCATCGTCGAAGGCAACCATTACTTCCCGCCCGAGTCGCTGAAGAAGGAGTACACGACCTTCTCCAACCACCGCAGCGGCTGCCCCTGGAAGGGCCAGGCGCAGTACCTGAGCCTGTTCGTCAACGGCGAGATGAACCCCGACGCCGTCTGGTACTACGCCGACCCGCTGCCCGCAGCGGCCGAGATCAAGGGCCGCTACGCGTTCTGGAAGGGCGTGAAGGTCACGGAGTGATCAGGGGTTCACGCCCTGCGGCAACAACGCCCACAGCCGCAGCGGCTGCTTGGTGCGGCCGGCCTGCAGCGCGGCCTCCTCGCCCCAGCCCCAGAACAGGTCGGCGCGCACCGCGCCTGTGATGGCAGCACCGGTGTCCTGGGCCAGCACGAGGCGGCGCAGCGGCGTGGTGGACAGCGGCTCGGTGCTGTCCAGCCACAGCGGCGTGCCTAACGCAATGAACGAGCGGTCGATGGCAACCGAGCGGCCCGGCGTGAGCGCCACGCCCTGGGCGCCGCGGGGGCCTGTGCCGGCATCCGTCAACGGCTCCTCGCGGAAATAGACGACCCGAGGGTTCACCGCCAGCGCGTCGCGCACCTTGGCCGGGTTGCTGCGTGCCCAGTCGCTCAGGCCCTTCCAGCTCGCGTCGCGCACCTCACCGCGCGCCAGCAGAGCGCGGGCGACGGATTCGAAGGGCTGGTCGTTGTGGCCGGCCCAGGCGACGCGGCTGAGGCGCTCGGCGCCACCGGCGTCGCGCAGGACAAGGCGGCCCGAGCCCTGGATCTGCAGTTGCAGCAGCGCAAAGGGGTCGTCCAGGTAGGCCAGCTCCAGGGCCGTGAAGCGCGGGTGGCTGTCGATGTCGCGGCGCGGCAGGCGGCGCAGGGCCGGGTCGCCGGGCAGCGCATGCAACGGCCACTGGAAGGCGCCCTGGCGCGTGCGGCTGGCGGTGAGCTGGGGCTCGAAGTAGCCGGTCAACAAGCCGGTGTCGACACCGCCTGACGCCACGCGCCAGGGCCGCAGGTGCTTCATCAGGAACAGCGTCGCCTCGGTCGCGTCGGCAGGCGTCTGCAGCGCGGCGCGGGCGCAGAACTCGGCCCAGCCGGAGGCGGGGCGCTGGCAGTTGCCAAGCAACGCGGGCCAGGCGGCGAGCACGTCGTCGCTGCCCCAGCCGGGCAGGTCTTGCCAGTCGGCGGCGAGCCATCGCGTTGTGGCCGCAGCCGCCGGCGGCGCTGGCGGCGCGGGCGTTACCGGCAACGGCCGAGCCGGCTGCAGCGGCGGCGAGGAGCAGGCCGCCAGCATTCCTAGAATCGCGGCCAGTCCCCCACGCGCCCACCATCCCATGCTGCTCCTCCTCCTCGAAGCCCTCGGCGCGCTGCTGATCTTTGTCTTCATCATCTGGTGGACCATGTTCTCGGGCCGCAAGAAGGGCGAGCGCCGCGACGATCAGTGATCACCTCGGTGGGACAAGGAAGCTCAGGGGCTCGTGCCACAGCCGGGCGCGGATGGCGGCGTAGACGCGCCGCCGGTCCGCCAGCTTGACGCCGCGCGAGCGCATCGCCACCTTGAAGGCGCAGAAGAAGCTGACGCCGACATTGAGCACGCCAATGCCGGCGATGCAGATCACGCAGGACCAGAACGCCCAGCTGCCCATGACGCCGAAGCCCAGCGCGCCGACCGCAGCGGCGAGCTGGCCGGTGGACAGCGTCACGTGACGCACCTCGATGGGCAGGCCCACGAAGGCCAGCAGCGCCGGCGCCAGGCCCAGCATCAGGCCCAGGCTGATGTTGGCCGTCAGGCCCGAGATGTTGGCCCGCCACCAGTGCGACCAGCGCTGCGCCCGCGCCTGGCCCAGCGTGGCGACGATGCCCGGGTTCCAGGCGATGGCGCTGTCCAGCCGGTGGAAGACGAACCAGTTCTCCACCCAGCCGGCGATGAGGCTGGAGGCGAACAGCAGCGTGCCGGTGAAGGCGGCGAACAGCAGCGAGGGGCCGAACAGGCTCAGCGAATGCAGCACGTAATGGGCGTCCTTCTCGCCCACCAGCGGCGCACCGAAGGCCAGCCAGCACAGCCCCTGCACGGCCAGCACGATCGGCGCGACCAGGGCGAGGTTGCCGATGATGCCGGCGACCTGCGAGCGCACGAGGTGCGTGACCTCGTCGACGAAGCCCTGCAGGCCGTCGTCCCGGTCGACCACGAGCAGCTTGTCGGCCAGGGCCGGCGCGGTCATGGCGGGCTGCTTGGTCGCCACCGTCCAGTGCAGCAGGTGGATGACGACGAAGCTCAGCGCGTAATTGACGCCGGCCCAGAAGCCGCCCCAGAAAGCCGTGAAGCCCAGCAGCGCGATGAGGAACTTGGCGAAGGTGGTGCCGGCGATGACGGCGCCGCCACCGGCCGCGCGGGCCAGCATGTCGCGGTACTCGGCGCGGTTGCGGGTGATGTAGTGCTCGCCGGTCTCGGCGCTGCGTTCGGCCACCTTGCGCGCCAGCAGGGAATAGTGGCGCGAGAACAGCGTGCGCAGGCTGCGCCGCTCATGCACCACGCGCACCAGGCCGGCGACCAGGCGCAGCAGCTCGCGCTGGGGCTGCTGCGACATCAGGCAGGCCAGCAGCGCCTCGATGCGGTCCAGCCGCGCGGTGAGCTGCTCCACCGCAAACATCAGGTCGACCGACACGCCGTGCACTTCGAGGTGCTCGGGCACGGTCAGCGCTGCGGCGCGGCAGCCGTCCAGCAGCGCGTGCAGGTAGGGCATCGCCGACGCCAGCGCCGCACGGTCATCCCCGCTGCCGGCCTGCGCATGCGCCACGGCAGCCCAGGCGGCGGGGAGCTGGTGGAAGGGCTTGTCCAGCAGCGACTGCTCGTCCATGCGCACGCGCAGCGGCCCGGCCAGGCCAGCGGCGTGCACGTTGCTGATGAGCACGGTGATCGCCCCGCGCGCCTCGACGCGCCAGCCGTCGTCGGGCGTGGCGGCGAACAGCAGGCTCAGGCGGCCCAGCAGCTCGTCGTCGATGGCGGCGATCCAGTCCTCATCGTTCTCGTCACCGAACAGCAGCTCGAACAGCGCCGCCAGATCGCGCGTGTCGGTCGTCTGCGGCAGCAGGCGGCGGCGCAGGCGGCCGAGGAATTCGCCCCACAGCGCCATGCGCGGCGCGAAGCCGACCTCGGCAAACAGGCTGACGGCGTCGACATCGTTCCACACGCCGGCGATGACGCCAGCGAAGGCGCGTGCGTGCTCTGGGTGGCGCTCCAGCACATTGAGCAGGTGCTTCAGGCGCACCAGGGGGCGGGGCGTGCCCGCCGCCCCCAGGGCCTCGTCGCGCGGCGCGTGGCGCAGCCACTCGAGCAGCCGCGCCAGCCACAGGTTGCGCTCGGCCAGCGCCGCCTGCGGGTCGGCTGCGTTGAGCAGCGCGGTGAGGTCCCAGGCCTTGCTGCTCAAGATCAATGCAGGCTGGCGCTGTCGGCGAGCAGGAACTCGGCGACCTCGGCGTGGAAGATCTCGCAGCCTTCGGTCACGCAGAGAAAGCGGCCGCGCATCGTGCCCTGAGGCGTGCCGATCTGGGCCCACGAGCTGTACTGGAAGCTCTGGCCCGGCGCCAGCACCGGCTGGTGGCCGACGACGGCCAGGCCGTCGACGACCTGCACCTGGCCGCGCGCATCGGTGATCTCCCAGTGCCGGCCGATGAGCTGGGACAGCACGTCGCCGGTGTTCTCGATGGTCACGGTGTAGCTGAAGGCGTACAGGCCTTGCTCGAGATGGGTCTGCTCGGGCAGCGACTGCACGGCGACGCTGCAGCTGAAACGGGGGTTGGGCATGGGGCGATTGTCGCTATGCTCGTTGCATGTTGGTGCGCGGTCCCCAAATGCAGCGTTGGCTCGGGCTGTTGGCTGCTCTCCTGTGCCTGGCCGCGCCAGCGCAGGAGGTCAGCCTGCGCACCGTCCAGCAAGCCGGCTCTG
>Ga0114942_1000174_pt1 | contig 17698 bp, 12 predicted proteins | sample LowerColdCreek_FD_88674 | JGI IMG/M metagenome (GOLD analysis project Ga0114942, IMG submission 88674) | Groundwater microbial communities from Cold Creek, Nevada to study Microbial Dark Matter (Phase II) - Lower Cold Creek | ecosystem: Environmental > Aquatic > Deep subsurface > Groundwater ... | reverse complement strand
TCTTGGCGGTCGAACACCAAGGGCACCGTGCTGTCGAACAGGCGGTCGCCCACGGTGGTGAAGGTGATCAAGGGCTCCATGCCGTGCCTGTGGGTCACTTCGTGCACCAAGTTCACGTAGCGACGAACCGCGGGCCCTCGCATCGGCACCAGTGGCGCGTACCAAATCAAGCCGCAACCGTCGGCTGCGGGGTTGCGGGGCGAGCCGGCTTGCTCGGGCTGGCGGTGCCGCCAGTACGCCAAGGGCAGGGCGGTTTCGTTCGGCCGTCCTGCCACCAGTTGCAGCGAACTCCGCAGCGATTGCGTCAATTTCTGGATGCCCGACCCCGCCGGGCCTGGGACCCACCGAGCCAGGCGGGCCAAGGTGTCGGCGCGACCCGGGGAAACGAACATCAAGCGGCTGGCGATGCCGCTGAGCATGTGGCGGAGCTCGGCCTGCGCTGCCTTGACCATGCGTGCGGTGCCGTACAGCGTGGCGAAACCCGTCCACGGGAACACCTGGAAGCGTCGACCCAATTCCGCCACCGTCTCCTCGTCGATCAAGCCTTGGGCATTCAGGCGCTCCCAAGGGTAGGGCGCCGACATCGAGAGCACGCGGTGCCTGTTCATCAGGTTGACCGCCCCAAGCGTTGGGTTCAACCTTTGCATGGCGCTGCGAACCGCCAGGGCGGCGGGCTCCAACAGGGCGTCGTCCTTCAAACTGAACAGGCACACGGCCACACACGCCGGCCGCCGTGCGAGGGCGATCGACATTTGGGTGACGATGCCCATGCCGCTTTGGGTAAAGAGGCCTTGTGTGTAGGGCCCCAGGCCCCAACGGAAGAGTTGGGCCAGCTCCAGCCCGCCCGCCTCCTCCAGCATGCCGCGGTGCACTGTGCCGTCGGCCAAGACGGCCTCCAGCCAGGTCACCGCCGCAAAGTGATCGGTGTGCGGCGTAACGCCGTAGCCGCGCTCCAACGCGTTGGCCAGCAGGCTGCAGCTTGGGCCTGCGCCCGTCACGGGCACCAAAAAGGGGTGGCCCTCCTGGGCCAGAAAGTCCGCCAAGTCGCCTTGGGTCACGCCGGGTTCGACGGTCACGACGCCCAGTTCGGCGTCGAAGTCGACGATCTGGCGCAGCGGCCCCAAATCCAAGAGCACACAGCCGTCTTGGGCCGGCAAGGCGCTGCCATAGCCCCAATTCCGCCCCGTCGAAATGGGGTGAATGGGCTGGCCGTGCATCGCAGCAATGCGCACAACCTCGGGCACTTGGTCGCGGCGCAGCACCCGCAAGGCCAGCACAACTTGACGGCCCGCCGCCGTCGTGTCCGCGCCGTATCTGGCTTGAGCTGTGGCCGCGTCGTCCACCTGGGCCTCGCCGAGCCATGCGCGCCAAGCCGCCGCAGCGGCATCAAGCTTGGAAGTCATGCAATGGGATCCAGGTGCGTACGGGGTTGTGAGGCCAAGCGTGACATGCGGCCAGGATGGTTCAAGTGACCCTGGGGGAACCCCCGAGATGGATGGGTGCGCGGGCACCAAGCGTACACGGTGACCAGGCTCCCCTATGGCATCATGAACACCAGCCGAATGGTCCTGCTGGGCCTGTTTCTGCGTGGCTCACAACAAGGAAGAACATGGTCGTTCAACAGCTTGGATTTGCATCGGTGCGGCGCTTGTTTGCCGCTGTGGCGGCAGCGATGACCCTCGGGTTGGCTGGCTGTGCAACGTCCGACTTCCCGCCGGCACCCGTTTCGGCCGCCGTGGACGATTACAGCTACATCATCGGGCCAGGCGACACGATCAACGTCGTGGTTTGGCGCAACCCCGAATTGAGCACCGCCACACCGGTGCGACCCGACGGCAAGATTGCTGCGCCGCTGGTCGATGAATTGAAGGTCGCGGGCAAGAACTCCATCGAAGTCGCGCGAGACATCGAAAAGGTTCTGGGCAAGTACGTCCGAGATCCTGTCGTGACCGTGGTGGTCACCGGTTTTGTGGGCCCCTACAGCCAACAGATCCGCGTCGTTGGCGAAGCTGCCAAACCGCAGTTTCTTCCGTACAAGCAAGATATGACTTTGCTCGACGTGATGATCGCCGTGGGTGGGCTGACCGACTTTGCCGATGGCAACAGCGCCACCATCCTGCGCTCAGCCGAAGGCAACAAGCAGTATGCGGTTCGCTTGAAAGACCTGATCAAGCGTGGTGACGTCTCGGCCAATGTGCAAGTGCGCCCTGGTGACATCTTGATCATTCCGCAGAGCATTTTCTGAGCGTCATCGCAGGTTGACCGGCGGCGCGCTGAGACTCAGCGCGCCGTGTTTCTTGGGGCCAAGGGCTTTTCATGGATCTGTTGCTGAATCAGTTGCTTGCCCTTGCGCGGCGCGTATGGAAGTACCGCTGGCTTGGGTTGGCCTTGGGGTGGGTGGTTGGCGTGGTGGGCCTTGTTGTGGCTTTCGTGATCCCCAATCGGTACGAAGCCAGCGCCAAGATTTACGTCGACACCCAGTCCATTCTGAAACCCTTGATGGCTGGGTTGACCGTTCCTCAGAACGTGGACCAGCAGGTCACGATGCTCAGCCGTACGCTGATCAGCCGGCCCAACGTCGAGAAGCTGATTCGGATGGCCGACCTCGATCTGAAGAAGCACACCAAAGCAGAGCAAGAGGCGCTGATCGACAGCTTGATCAAGAACTTGTCGATTGCGACCACGGGTCGCGACAACCTGTACACGCTGGCCTACAAAGACGAGCAGCCCGAAACGGCGAAGCGGGTCGTGCAGTCGTTGGTGTCGATTTTTGTCGAGTCGTCCTTGGGGGCAACGCGCAAAGACACGGCCACCGCCACGACCTTCATCAACGAGCAGATCAAGAACTACGAAGCCAAGCTGGAAGAGGCCGAAACGCGGCTGAAAGAGTTCCGCTTGCGCAACATCGACCTGATGGAAGGCGGGGGCAAGGACTCCGCGGGTCGCTTGTCGGAAATGCGCGCCCAGTTGGACCAAGCGAAGTTGCAGCTGCGGGAAGCCGAGCAAGCCCGAGACGCTGCGAAGGCGCAAATGGAGGGCGAGCGCGCCAGGTCCGTGGACCAAACCACGCAATCGTTGCTGCAAGAGTCTGCAGCGAACGTCTCCACGCCCGAGATCGATGGTCGTTTGGAGGGATTGCGTCGCGGCTTGGACGGCTTGTTGCAGCGGTTCACCGAACAGCACCCCGACGTCGTCGCCACCCGCCGCTTGATTCGCGATCTCGAAGAGCAAAAGAAGCGCGAGGTCGCTCAGTTGCGAAAGCTGGCCTTGAATGCGCCGGGCGGCGGGCCGAACCAAAGCATGATCCAGCAGGAAATGGGTCGCATGTTGGCTGCCGCGGAAGTCCAAGTGGCGGGCCTGCGCGCCCGGGTTTCCGAGTACCAATCTCGTTATGCGCAATCGCTCGAGATGATGAAGACGGCGCCGCAAATCGAGGCGGAGGCCGCCCAACTTAACCGTGACTATGCGGTGCACAAGAAGAACTACGACGACCTGGTGGCGCGTCGTGAAGCGGCGGCCATTTCCGGTGAGTTGGACGTTGCTTCCGGAGTGGCCGACTTTCGTTTGATCGAGCCGCCGCGCGTCACCCCACGCCCGGTGGCGCCCAATCGCTATTTGCTGTTGGCGCTGGGATTGCTGGCTTCGCTGGGGGTCGCCGTCTTCAGCGCGTTCGCGGCGAGCCAGTTGCGGCCGGTGTTTTTTGACCCCAATGAACTGCGAAACAAGACTGAATTGCCCATTTTGGGTGTGGTCTCGCGCATCTTGAGCGATGCCGAAATGCGCAAGCGCAGGGTGGATCGCGTCCGGGTGGTCGGCGTGGCCAGCGGCTTGGTGTTGATGTACGGCTTGGCCATGGCGGTGCTGTTCGTGCTGCAAGCCCGCCAAATTGCTTGAGGACTATCCATGGCCAGTTTGATTGAACAAGCCGCCCAGCGCCTGGAGCAATTGCGTCAGGCCGGCGCCGTCATGCCCCCAGCAGCCGAGCCGACCAAGGCGGACGCCGTGGCACCCCAACGGCACAGTGGCATGGCGCCTGCGCCGGTTCGGCCGCCGGTTGAAACGCCGGTTGACCCAGCGGCAGAGTCGCAGCGCTCGAAAACGGTGGAGTTGAACCTTGCCAGCTTGGCAGTGATGGGCTTTTTGACACCCGGATCCCCCAGGTCGGCCATGGCCGATCAATACCGGGTGATCAAGCGGCCCTTGATCAAGAACGCAGTGGGGCAGGGCGCGGCGACGCTCAACCACGCCAACTTGATCATGGTGACCAGCGCGTTGGCAGGCGAAGGCAAGAGCTTCACCTCGCTGAATTTGGCAATGAGCATGGCGGCTGAGTTGGACCACACCGTGATGTTGGTGGATGCTGACGTGGCCCGCCCCTCGCTGCTGCGCATGCTGGGTTTGCCACCAGGTCCCGGGTTGCTGGATGTCCTCGAAGGTCAGGCAGAGATGACCGACGTTCTGCTGCGCACCAACATCGACAAGCTGACGCTGCTGCCCAGCGGGACGCCGCACCCTCGCGCCACAGAACTGCTCGCCAGCGAGGCGATGCACGAGCTCCTGGACAACATGGCCCGGAGGTACCCGGACCGCATCATCGTGTTCGATTCGCCACCCCTGCTGCTCACGACGGAGTCGCGCGTTTTGGCGAGCCAGATGGGCCAAATTGTGATCGTAGTGGCGGCGGAAGCCACGCCACACACCGCCGTACAGCAAGCCCTGGCAACCATCGAAAACTGCCCGGTGAAAATGATGCTGCTGAACCAGGTTCGCGGGGACGCGAGCGGGGCTTATGGCTATGGGTACGGCTATGGCTACGGCTACGAACACGACGAGGCGATGGCCCGTGCAGGTTGATCGGCAGGTCCTGGCGCGTGTGGGTTGGGGCCTCGCTGTGGCGGGGGCCTGCCAGTGGGGTTCTGCGCATGCGCAAGCCGACACGTCAGGCGCCGGTGACTTGTCGATGGCATCGGGTGAGCAACGCGGGGGCACTCCGAGGTCAGCGCCGATTGCTTGGCGCTTGGACACCTCGGTGATGGTTTCTGACAACCTCGGCGCACGCACCTCGGCCGAGGGCAAAGACGCTGGCCTGCTGTTGCGGGTGGCACCCGGTGTGCGCTATGCACACAAGGGAGGTTCGGCGCAATGGCTGGTGGACTACACCCTGCAAGGGCAGCGGTTCGTGCGCACGGCGCAGCAGGGGGAACCGTTCCAGAACAGCTTGCGCGCCAGTGGCAGCGCAGAGCTGATCGGCGCTGCCCTGACCTTGGACGGACAGGCCAGCGTTGCACAGCGCACCCGTTCGGCGTTCGATGTTCAGCGCACCTTGGGCGAATCGGGGCTTGGCGAAACCAGCGAAGTGGCGACGGTGTCCTTGGGCCCCAACCTTCGATTGCGCCTCGGTGAGGCTTGGCGCGCCAGCCTGAAACACAGCGCCTCGGTGACGCGCGCCCGCGGCACGTCCACCGGTGATGCCACCGGGCAAAACACCCAACTAGGTTTGGAGCCAGTGGCCCGTGCACGCTGGACTTGGGGCCTCAGCTTGAGCCACCAGAGCAGCAAGCCCAGCGACGGTCGGGCGACCGATTCTTCAGAAGCGCGCGTCAACCTCACTTGGCGCCCCGACGTGGATTGGTCGGTCCGCTCTCATGCTGGGCGCGAGCGCACGAACCTGCAGTCGTCTTCGAAAGTGACGGCTGCCACGTACGGCGTCAACGCCAATTGGTCGCCGTCGGCACGGACGCGCGCTCAGATCAACGGCGAGCGAAGGGCGATCGGGAGCTTTCATGCGATCAGCCTGGATCACCGGTTCAGTCGCGCCGCCATCCGGCTCAGCGACACCCGCACGGTGAACCAACCGGGGTCGGTGGGCAGTGCGGCCGGCACGACGAATTACGACCTGTACTTTGCGCAATTGGCATCGCAAGCGCCCGACCCGATTGACCGCGATGCCTTGGTGCGCCAGCGCTTGGCCGAGTTGGGGCTTTCACCCGACGCCCTGGTGGCGAACGGCTTTCTGAGCAGTCAGCCTTCGGTATCGCGCTCGCGGGTGTTGGGTTTGACCTACCAGCAAGCTCGCGCCCTGTGGACGCTAAACCTGACCAAGACCCGCACCAGTCGCCTGTTCGGCGGAGGGCTGGGTAGCGAGGACCTGGCGAATTCCGCCTTCGTCGATGCGACCAGCGCCCAGGGCGGGGTGACGTACCGTTTGAGCCCCAGCAGTGCGGTTCGGATTCAAGGCTCCTGGCAGCGCAACCGGGGCGACAACGCCGCGCTGCAACGCAACGAACTTCGGTCTCTGGTGCTGGGGTGGCAAACGCGCCTCGGGCCCCATGTGCAAGTGCTTGCAGGATTGCGTCACTCCGAGTTCGATTCCCCCACTCGACCGTTCACCGAGAACGCGTTTCTCGTGAACGTTCAACAGCAGTTCTGAGCATGTACGAAGCGTTTTACGGGCTCAGCGCCAAGCCCTTCCAACTCAGCCCCGACCCGAGTTTCTACTTTGGGTCGAAGCAGCATCGGCGGGCCAAGGCTTACCTTGACTACGGCGTCTTGCGCAACGATGGCTTCATCGTGATCACCGGCGAGATCGGAGCCGGAAAAACCACCTTGCTGCGTGGCTTGTTGGAGTCTTTGGGGCATGGCCAGCAGGTGGTGATTGGCAACATTGTCACCACGCAACTGGATGCGGAAGACACCCTGCGGATGGTGGCGGCGGCGTTTGGCGTTCGTGCCAAAGACGCCAACAAGTCAGACATCCTGATGTCGCTCGAGGCCTTTTTCGTGTCGCAGGTCAGCCAGGGCAAGCGCTGCTTGCTGGTGGTGGATGAAGCGCAGAACCTGAGTGCCAAGGCGGTCGAGGAGTTGCGCATGCTGTCGAACTTCCAGTTCGGGAACCAGTCACTGCTGCAAACCTTCCTGGTGGGTCAGCCTGAGTTCCGGCAAATCCTGCAGCGGCCCGAAATGGAGCAGTTTCGCCAGCGTGTGGCGGCCACGTGCCACATCGGCCCGTTGGACGAGGAGGAAACCCAGCGTTACATCGAGCACCGCCTGAAATGCGCAGGGTCCACCGACAAGCCCGAGATCGATTCCGAGGCTTATCTCGTGATCCACCGTGCCACAGGCGGGATTCCACGCCGGATCAACACCCTGGCCGATCGACTGTTGTTGCTTGGTTTCATGAGCGGCAAGGTTCGCCTTGAGTTGGGTGACGTTGACGAGGTCTTGAAGGACCTGGCCCAAGAAAACGCCTTGCCAACGCCATCGCGGCCGGTGGCCGTGGGCGCCGATGCTGGCGAGCCCGACTCGCAGATCGACTTGGACCTCGATCTGTCTCGACCGCAAGACCTGCCGAGCGCCACGCTGCAGCAGTTTCAACGTCAGTTGGAAGGGCAGACCACCGACTTGCATGCCGACCGCCTTCTGCGCCTCGAGCGCAGCCTGTTGCGCTTGGAGCGCATCAACCTGCAGAACTTGAAGATGCTTCAACGCTTGGTCAAGGCCTTGCAAACCCCCGATGCCAATGCGCCCCATGACAACGTCACCACGCACTGAGGCAGGCGCGCAGCCCCGGCTGCGCAACGCCATGTCGATCGACGTCGAGGATTACTTCCAAGTCTCGGCCTTGGCACCGTACATCGCGCGCTCGGAATGGGATCGGCGAGAGTGCCGCGCCGAGCGCAATGTGCGCCTGATCTTGGCAATGCTGGACGAGGCTGGCGTCAAGGCCACCTTCTTCACCTTGGGCTGGATTGCCGAGCGCTACCCCCAGTTGGTCCGCGACATCGTGGCGGGCGGCCACGAACTGGCCAGCCACGGTTACGGCCACGAACGCGCCAGCGATTTGGACCGTGAAGCTTTCACCCAAGATGTTCGCCGGGCCAAGGCTTTGCTGGAGGATCTGGGCGGGGTGGCGGTGCAAGGCTACCGGGCGCCGAGCTTTTCGATCGGCGCCCAGAACCTGTGGGCCTTCGACGTGTTGGCCGAGGCAGGCTATCGCTATTCAAGCAGCGTCTACCCGATTGCACACGACCACTACGGCATGCCCGACTCTCCGCGCTTTGCCTACCCGGTGCGCGACGGCCTGATCGAGGTGCCTGTGACCACCAACCGAATCGGTGGCCGCAACCTGCCGTCCAGTGGGGGCGGCTATTTCCGCTTGCTCCCTTACGGCGTTTCTCGCTGGCTGATCCAGCGCGTGAACGACGTGGATGCTCAGTCGGCCGTCTTCTATTTCCACCCCTGGGAAATCGATCCCGAGCAGCCCAGAGTGCCTGGCGTGGACGCGAAATCCAGGTTTCGGCACTACGTCAACCTGTCGCGCACCGAAGGTCGCATCCGTCGCTTGCTCCAGGACTTTGCGTGGGGACGGATGGACGAGATCTTCTTGCCGGCGCCTGCCGCCCACTGAATGCAAGCCGACGTGCTGATTCGGCCCCTGGTGCTGGCCGACAGCGCCGAGTGCCGTGTGTGGGATGCCTATGTGCTGGCCCATCCCGGTGGCACGTTCTTTCACCGCGCGGGTTGGGCGCGCGTGGTGGAAAGGGTGTGGGGTCACCGCTGTCACTTGCTGGGCGCTTGGCATGGCAGGCGCTTGGTGGGCGTGCTGCCGCTGGGTGAGATCGACAGCTTGCTGTTCGGCCACGCTGTCACCTCGATGCCGTTCGCTGTGTACGGCGGCGTGCTGGCCGACGACGAGGCCGTCGCCAGGGCGCTGGAGTCTGTAGGGGATCGCTGGGCGCGCGACCAGGGTGCCTCGCACCTGGAGTTGCGTCACCTGGGGCCGCGCCGGCACCCCGATTGGGCCCTGCAGGACCTGTACGTCACCTTTCGCAAGCCCTTGGCCGAGGACAACGAGGCCAACCTCCTGGCCATTCCGCGCAAGCAGCGCGCCATGGTCAGGAAGGGCATCGCTCACGAACTGCGAGCCGAAGTAGACGTCGACGCCCGCCGGTTCTTTGCGCTCTTCGCTGACAACGTGCACCGACACGGGACGCCGGCCATGCCTTTGGCTTGGTTCCAAGCCCTGCTGGACGAGTTCGGCACCGATGCCGAGGTGTTGACCGTGGTCAACCCGGGCGGTCAGCCCGTTTCTTCCGTACTGAGCTTCTACTTCCGGGACGAGGTGCTGCCTTACTACGCGGGCGACGACCTGACGGCGCGCGACCTGGCCGCCAACGACTTCAAGTACTGGGCCCTGATGCAGCACGCCGTGCAGCGGGGCGCGCGCTTGTTCGACTACGGCCGCAGCAAGGTCGGCACGGGGCCCTACGCGTTCAAGAAGAACTGGGGCTTCACACCCACGCCGCTGGCCTACGAGTTTCGCTTGTTTGGCAACGCCGAGTTGCCCCAGCACAACCCGAACAACCCCAAGTACAAGCTGATGATCGAAGCGTGGCGTCGCCTGCCTTTGGCTGTCGCCAACCGCTTGGGACCACCCATCGTGCGGAACCTCGGATGAAGCTGCTCTACCTCGTTCACCGCATGCCTTACCCGCCCAACAAGGGCGACAAGGTGCCGTCGTACCACTTGCTCAGGCACCTGGCCGAGCGGCACGAGGTGCACTTGGGCACCTTCATCGATGACCCCGAGGACGAAGCGCACGTGGACACCGTGCGCGCGTGGTGCGCCGACGCGCACTTCTCGCGGCTCCACCCGCGCACCGCGCGCTGGAAGAGCTTGCGCGGCCTGCTGAGTGGCGAACCGCTGGGCCTGCCCTATTACCGCGATGCCAGCCTGCGCGATTGGGTGGCGCAGACCGTGGCCCGCCATCGTCTGGATGGCGTCTTGGTGTTTTCGTCCACCATGGCCCAGTACGCCGAAGGCCTGGGCTTGCCGACTTGGGTGGACTTCGTCGATTTGGACAGCGCGAAATGGACGGCCTATGCAGACCGCCACCGCTGGCCCTTGTCGTGGCTGTATGCGCGTGAAGGTCGGCAACTGCTCGCTTACGAGCGTCGCGTGGCCACGTGGGCGCAGGCCTCGTTTTTCGTGACCGAGGCCGAATGCGCCTTGTTTCGCGAAGCCGCACCCGAGAGCGCCCACCGGGTGCAGGCGCTGTGCAATGGCGTTGACGCCGAGTTCTTCGCCCCAGCAGCCTCTCGCACCAGCCCATTTCCCAGCGACGTCTTGCCCCTGGTGTTCACCGGTGCGATGGACTATTGGCCCAATGTCGACGCGGTCACTTGGTTCGTGCAAGACATGCTGCCGCGCTTGAAGGCCGATTGGCCCGCGTTGCGCTTCTACATCGTGGGGCGCAGCCCCACGCAGGCGGTCAAAGCACTGGCGGGCCCCGATGTGGAGGTCACAGGCACGGTGCCAGACGTTCGCCCTTACTTGCAGCACGCCAGCTTGGTGGTGGCGCCCTTGCGCTTGGCGAGAGGCATTCAAAACAAAGTGCTGGAAGCCATGGCCATGGCGCGCCCCGTCGTGGCTGCTTCTCCTTGCGTGCAGGCGATTGATGGGGCCGGTGCGGACGAGCTGGCGGCGGCCGATTCCGTGGACGACTACCTGCGCGTCATCCAGGCCTGGCTGCGCGAGCCCGAGAAGGCCGATGCAGTGGGTCATTCCGCGCGCGCCCGCGTGCTGGCGGGCTTTGCTTGGCCGGCCCGCTTGGCGCCGCTGGACCGAGCCCTGTTGGAGAGGACTGCTGCATGACGCGCATCGGCCGTCCTTGGTTGCACGCGTCCGCGCAGCTCGCGGCCTTGTGGGCCGTCGTGGCCGTGGTGCACGGCGTCGCACTGCTCGGCATGGTGAGCATTTGGTGGCGCAGCGACACCTTCGCCCACGCACTGCTGGTGCCGCCCATCGTCGCTTGGTTGGTGTGGCGACAGCGGCATGTGCTGGCGAGCATGTCGCCAACGCCGAGTGCTTGGGGGGCCTTGCCCTTTGCAGCAGGGGTGTTGTTGGCGGCCATGGGTGAGTTGGCGCAGGTCAATGCGGCCCAGCACTTCGGCTTGGTGTTGATGGTGCAAGGCGCCGTTTGGCTGGTGTTGGGGAGTGCCGTCACCCGTCGGTTGGCCTTCCCGCTGCTGTTCCTGCTGTTCGCGCCGCCCTTCGGGGAATTCTTGTTGCCCACCATGATGGGCGCGACGGCGGACTTCACCGTGGCGGCTTTGCGGCTGACTGGCGTGCCGGTGTACCGCGAGGGCTTGCAGTTCGTCATCCCCTCGGGCCACTGGTCGGTGGTGGAGGCCTGTTCGGGCGTTCGCTACCTGATGGCGTCGGTGATGGTTGGCGCCCTGTTTGCTTACCTGAACTTCAACCATTGGCCGAAACGGCTGGCGTTCCTCTTGTTCGCCACCTTGATGCCCCTGGTGGCCAACTGGGTGCGCGCCTACCTGATCGTCATGCTCGGCCACCTGTCGGGCAACGAGCTGGCGACCGGCGCTGACCACCTCGTGTACGGCTGGGTTTTTTTCGGTCTGATCATGATGCTCATGTTCTGGATCGGCGCCAAGTTTGCCGACCCGCTGCCCGAGGCCGACTTGCCGTCGCCGGCAGCGCTGCCCGCCGTGGCACATGGCGCAGGCGCCTGGCCTTGGCCTGCGCTTCTGGCTGCGTTGGGGATGGTGGCCATCGGCACCTGGGCCCAGGGCTTGCGGGACGCGCCCGCAGCCCAAGACTGGAACGCCCGTCTGACTAAGGCCTCGTTGACGCTGGGCGAACCCGACACGGCGGGGCCGGGTCTGGGCTCGGTGGCCGGCGCAGACGCCGCGGTGCGCTGGCAGCATCGGCACGAGGGCGGGGCCACGGTACATGTGTACGTGGCTTACGTGGCCTACCAGCGACAAGCAGCCCGTGCGGTGGCCAGCACCAGCGTGGTGGTGCAGCCGCAGGACAAGGCGTGGCAAATCTTGAGTCAAGAGCGCCTGCAGCTCGCGCAAGACGAGGTGCAGCAGTTGCGCCTGCGCGGCCGCATGCCGCCTTTCGATGCCGAGTGGCGCGCCCGTCGCCTCTATTGGGTGGACGGATGGTGGGGCGCGAGCGAGGCAGAAGCCAAGTGGCGCGGGCTTTGGCAACTGGCGCGAGGCCGGGGCGATGCAGCGGCGATGGTCGTGACCGTGACGCGAGAAAGCCCCGGCGCCAGCCTTGCACTGGATGCCGAATGGCAGCGCCTGCGCGACCCCCTGAATGAACGCCTGACGGCATTGGGAACAACCCCAGGCCCTGGGCACAATGCCGCCCCTTGAGGGCTTGGCCCTGCATTTCAAGCGAAGACGACGGAGCATTTGACATGACGACCTTGGCGGTGATCGGACTGGGCTACGTGGGCCTGCCCCTGGTGGTGGAATTTGGCAAGCAAATGCGCACCATCGGCTTCGACATCGCGCAGCACAAGGTCGACGCTTGCCTGAAAGGCTCCGATCCGTCGCGTGAGTTGAGCGACGCGCAAATGGCCCAAGCCACGCACGCCGTCTACACCGCCGACCCCGCGATGCTGGGCGAGGCCGACATCATCATCGTGGCCGTGCCCACCCCGGTGGACGAGGCCCACATTCCCGACTTCAAGCCTCTGATCGGCTCCAGCATCAGCGCTGGCCGCAACCTCAAGAAGGGTGCGATCGTCGTGTACGAGAGCACCGTCTACCCCGGCGCCACCGAAGAGGTGTGCATTCCTGTGTTGGAGCGGGAATCGGGCTTGAAGTGGAAGCAAGACTTCTTCGTCGGCTACAGCCCCGAGCGGATCAACCCCGGCGACAAAGAGCACACCCTGACCAAGATCCTCAAGATCGTCAGCGGCGACACCCCCGAGACCCTGGACGCTGTGGCCAAGCTCTACGAGCGCATCGTCGAGCCCGGCGTGCACCGCGCCAGCAGCATCAAGGCCGCCGAAGCCGCCAAAGTGATCGAAAACACCCAGCGCGACCTCAACATCGCCCTGATGAACGAACTGGCCATCATCTTTGACAAGATCGGCATCGACACCAGCGAGGTGTTGGAAGCCGCCGGCACCAAGTGGAACTTCCTCAAGTTCAAGCCGGGCCTGGTCGGCGGTCACTGCATCGGCGTGGACCCCTACTACCTGACCCACAAAGCCGAGATGTTGGGCTACCACCCCCAGGTCATCCTGGCCGGACGCCGCATCAACGACGGCATGGCCAAGTTCATCGCCGAGCAGACCATCAAGCAGATGATTGCCGCAGGCAGCCACGTCAAAGGCGCGCGCGTCAACGTGCTGGGTCTGACCTTCAAGGAAAACTGCGGCGACCTGCGCAACTCCAAGGTCATCGACATCATCCGAGAGCTGCAAACCTACGGGGTGGACGTGTTCGTCAGCGACCCGCAGGCCGAGTCCGAGGAGGCCACCCACGAGTACGGCGTGCGCCTGACGCCTTGGGCCGAGTTGCCCAAGGCCGACGCCATCGTGGCGGCGGTGTCGCACCGCGAGTTCTTGGCCCTCAGCGTGGCCGAGCTGACCGACAAGCTGGTGCCCGACGGGGTGTTCGTCGACGTCAAGGCGGCTTTTGACGCCGCGGCCTTGCAGGCGGCCGGTGCCCGCGTCTGGCGCCTCTGATTGCGGCTGACGTGGCCGTGTCTGCGGCCCGGCCGCTGGTGATGCACGTCGTCTACCGCTTTGACACGGGCGGGCTGGAGAACGGCGTGGTCAACCTGATCAATCGGATGCACGGCTACCGTCATGCTGTGGTGGCTTTGACCGAATGCGCGGACGCCTTCTGTGGCCGCGTGCAGCGCGGAGACACGCAGTTCGTGTCCTTGCACAAGCCACCGGGCCAAAGCCTCCAGGTCGCCCCCGCGTTTGCGCGCACCGTCCGGGCATTGCGGCCCGATGTGGTGCACACGCGCAACTTGGCGGCGCTCGAGATGCAATTGCCAGCCTGGTACGCAGGCGTGCGAGCGCGCGTTCATGGCGAGCACGGACGCGACGCCGACGACCTGGAAGGGCTGTCGCGCAAGCACCGCTGGATGCGGCGCGTGTTTCGCCCTTTCGTTCAACGCTACGTGGCCTTGTCGGGCGAACTGGCGAACTACCTCACCGAGCGTGTGGGCGTGCCGGAGCGGCGGGTGAGTCGGATCTGCAACGGCGTCGACACCGACCGCTTCCAGCCCGTGCCGCAGCGGCAGCCCATTGAAGGTTCGCCGTTCAACGATCCCGGCCTGTTCGTGCTGGGAACGGTGGGGCGCATGGCCACTGTCAAGGCGCAAACCGACCTGGTGGAGGCCTTTGTTCGCTTGCTGCAGACCCAGCCCAGCTGGCGCAGCCGCCTGCGCTTGGTGTTGGTGGGCGACGGCCCGCTGCGCGCGGTGTGCGCCGAGCGCCTGGCCGCCGCTGGTCTCACGGACCTGGCCTGGCTGCCGGGTGAGCGGCGCGACATCCCAGCGCTGATGCAGGGCTTCGACGCGTTCGTCCTGCCGTCGTGGGCCGAGGGCATCTCCAACACTATCTTGGAAGCCATGGCCAGCGGCCTGCCCGTGGTGTCCACGCGTGTGGGCGGAAGCGCCGAGCTGGTGGAAGAGGGCGCCAGCGGCCTGCTGGTGCCTCCCAGCCAGCCCGCTTTGCTGGCCATCGCCTTGGAAGGCCTTTGCGCCGATGCTGCTGCTGCCCGCCAAATGGGGGCGGTGGGCCGCGTGCGTGCGCTGCGCCATTTCAGCCTGGAGGCCATGGTGAGCGCCTACGATTCCCTGTACCGGGGCCTGCTTCGCCAGCCCCCCATCCACTGAGACTTTTGCATGTGCGGCATCACCGGCCTGTTTGACACCCGCGAGCAACGCTTGCCCGAGCGCGATCGCCTGCACCGCATGAACGAGTCGCAGCACCACAGGGGACCCGACGAGGGGGACCTGCACGTGCAGCCCGGGGTGGGCTTCGGGCACCGGCGCTTGTCCATCATCGACTTGGCCACCGGCCAGCAGCCCATCTTCAATGCCGACGGCACCGTGGCCTTGGTGTTCAACGGCGAGATTTACAACTACCAGGCCTTGATGGCCGAGTTGCAGGCCGCAGGCCACGTGTTTCGCACGAAAAGCGACTCCGAAACCATCGTTCACGCTTGGCAGCAGTGGGGCGAAGACTGCGTGCATCACTTGCGCGGGATGTTCGCGTTTGCGATCCACGACAGCCGGCGCCAATGCCTGTTCATGGCGCGCGATCGCTTGGGCGTCAAGCCCATGCACTATGCGCTGTTGCCCGATGGATGGCTGTTGTTTGGCTCCGAGCTGAAAAGCTTGCTGGCGCACGGCGGTCTGTCGCGCGAACTGGACCCCTGCGCCGTGGAGGAGTACTTCGCGCTGGGATATGCCGCCGAGCCGCGCACCGTGTTCAAGGGCGCCAAGAAGCTGTCGCCTGGCCACTGCGTGCTGTGGCAGCGTGGGGCGGCGAGCGAGCCTCAGCCTCGGCCCTATTGGGACGTGCAATTCACGCTGAACAACCCCATCCGCCAGGCGGATGCCGAGGCCGAGTTGCGCGATCGCTTGGCCGAGTCGGTGAAGCTGCGCATGATCTCTGAGGTGCCGCTGGGCGCCTTTTTGAGCGGGGGTGTCGACAGCAGCGCCGTGGTGGCCGCCATGGCGGGCCTGCAGAGCGAGCCGGTGATCACCTGCTCGATGGGCTTCGACGACCCCAAGTTCAACGAGATCGAGTTCGCGCAAATGGTGGCCGACCGCTACCGCACCGAACACCACGTGGAAACGGTGGCCAGCGACGATTTCGGCCTCATTGACACCTTGGCACGGCTGTACGACGAACCCTTCGCCGACAGCTCGGCGATCCCCACTTACCGCGTCAGCCAGTTGGCACGCCGTCACGTCACGGTGGCCTTGTCGGGCGACGGCGGCGATGAGACCTTTGGCGGTTATCGCCGCTACCGCATGCACCTGATGGAAGAGCGCTTGCGCGCAGCCCTGCCGCACGGGCTGCGCAAGCCCTTGTTCGGTGCGCTGGGCGCGGCTTACCCCAAGATGGACTGGGCGCCGCGCTTCCTGCGCGCCAAGACCACCTTCGAAGGGCTGGCGCGAAGTTCGGTGCAGGCCTACTTCCACTCCGTGTCCATTTTGCGCGGCCCCATGCGCGACGCGCTGTTTTCTGACCGCTTCAAGCGAGAGCTTGGTGGCTACAACGCCTACGAAGTCTTTGAGCGCCACGGTGCCCAAGCCGGGACCGACGACCCGCTGGCCCTCATCCAGTACCTGGACTACAAAACCTACCTTGTGGGCGACATCAACACCAAGGTCGACCGAGCCGCCATGGCGCATTCCTTGGAGGTGCGCGAGCCCTTGATGGACCACCCGCTCATCGAATGGCTGGCCACCTTGCCGTCGAGCCTGAAGATCCAAGGGCAAGAGGGCAAGTTCTTGTTCAAGAAAGCGTTGGAGCCGATGCTGCCCAACGACGTGCTGTACAGGCCGAAGATGGGCTTTGCCGTGCCCCTGGCCCGCTGGTTTCGCGGTTCGTTGAAGCAGCGCGTGCGTGACAGCTTGCTGGGCGAGCGCCTCGGCTCGACGGGTTGGTTCAACCGCGACTACCTGACGCACTTGGTCGATGCCCACCAGTCTGGCCAAAGCGACTACAGCGCGCCCATCTGGACGCTGATGATGTTCGAAGGCTTCTTGCGCCAAGTCGTGGACGCGCCCGAATCCATCGGCCTGCCAGTGGCACTTCGTTCAGAGGTGCATGCATGAAAGTGCTTCACGTTTTCGATCACACCATTCCGCTGCACAGCGGTTACACCTTTCGCAGCTTGGCGTTGCTGAAGGGCCAGCGCGCACTCGGCTGGGAGACGTTCCACCTGAGCAGCCCCAAGCACACGGCGGGTTTGGGCGAACAAGCCGACGGCGCGATGGACAACACGGTGGACGGTTGGCACTTTTTCCGAACGCCCGACCTGCCAACTTCCAGCCTGCCCGTGCTGCGCGAAGCGCAGCTGATGAAGTCGCTGGAGAACCGCCTGGAGGCGGTTGCCGTGCAGGTCAAGCCCGACGTCATCCACGCGCACTCGCCGGTCCTCAATGCCTTGCCGGCGTTGAAGGTGGGGGCTCGCTTGGGCATCCCTGTCGTCTACGAAGTGCGTGCCTTTTGGGAAGACGCGGCGGTGGACCACGGCAGCACGCACGAAGGCAGCCTGCGCTACCGGTTGACGCGGGGCATGGAAACCCGCGCCCTGAAGCGGGCGGCCCATGTGTTCACCATTTGCGAGGGGCTGCGCCAAGACATCGTGGCCCGAGGCTTGCCGGCTGCCGGGGTGACCGTGATTCCCAATGCCGTGGACATCGAGGCCTTCACCCCGAGTGGGGAGCCGGATGCAGCCTTGAAGCAGCAACTCGGCCTGACCGGCTGCACGGTGCTGGGCTTCATTGGCAGCTTCTACGCGTACGAGGGCCTGGACTTGCTGGTTCAGGCCTTGCCCGCTATCGCGGCCTCAAGGCCCGAAGTGCGGGTGCTGCTGGTGGGCGGTGGGCCACAAGAGGCGGCGCTGAAGGCGCAGGTGGCGGCACTCGGTCTGCAAGACCGCGTCGTGTTCACGGGCCGGGTACCGCACGCTGAGGTGCAGCGCTACTACGACCTCGTGGACCTGCTGGTTTATCCGCGCCACTCGATGCGCCTGACCGAGCTTGTCACGCCCCTCAAGCCCCTCGAGGCGATGGCGCAAGGCCGCCTGCTGCTGGCCTCTGATGTCGGTGGCCACCAAGAGCTGATTCGCGATGGCGAAACCGGCAAGCTGTTCAAGGCGGGCTCTGCGTCCGC